>Ga0160423_10001520_pt1 | contig 19414 bp, 11 predicted proteins | sample CRUFie14St8metaG_FD_108191 | JGI IMG/M metagenome (GOLD analysis project Ga0160423, IMG submission 108191) | Marine microbial communities from the Costa Rica Dome - CRUD Field 142mm St8 metaG | ecosystem: Environmental > Aquatic > Marine > Oceanic > Photic zone | place: Costa Rica: the Eastern... | reverse complement strand
TCTTGTTGTCATCTAGGGCCCATAAGTACACTATGTGCGTTGCCTGGGTCTCCCTTTCTTGTAATGCACGGAATAATTCTTCGAAACTTTTCGGATCGTCAGGGGAAGCCAGGTATTCGCGAAATCCGGCAGATCGACCTTCGGTCTTGCGCCGAACCTTGATGACATCTTTTCCACTTCGTTCGATGCTGTCTGCCAGCGCATTGCCAATGCCTCCTTCATCGAGAAACAACAGCCACCGTTGTCGTTCGGTAGGTGGAATGGGTTTTGGAATGGCAACACTTGTTCGCCAGCTTGGGTAATAGGTGCTGACTTCTTTGGAAGCCTTTTTTCTGCTGGTCGATATTGGATCCTGAAAATTACCCTGGTGTCTCGGTTCAACCAGGAATTGCCGGCGCTCGAAAGGATAGGTCGGCAGCGGCAAACGTTGGGGTGAATATTCGGTTGATCGTGTCAGCTCCCATTTGACAGGTGCGCCCTGCATCCATAATTCGGCGACCAGTCTTGGAAGGTGAAGGTTTGATTCGGATTGGGTCGTTATCACACTCAAGACCGGAGATTGAGTTTGCTTCTTGATTAACGGACCCAAACCCTGCCCATCCCCCAATTCAATGAATATCACATTGTCCAGATCAAGAACGGTTTGAACGCATGGATGAAATGCCACGGGTTCGCGTAAATGACGTCCCCAATATGCGGGTTCCATCGCTTCTTCTTGCTTGATCCAGTTCCCTGAAACGTTGGACAAAAAAGGAATGTTCGGTGGCGATACCGAAACCTCGGACAATGCTGCAATCCATGGGGCAAGGATGGAGTCCATGGATTCAGAGTGAAATGGCCGGATGGTGTCGAGTCGTTTAAACGGGATCTTTTCGTCTTTCAGTTGATATTCCAGTTTTTCGATCAATGGGGTAGGGCCGGACAAAGTAACCATGTCGGGGGTATTGTGGGCCGCGATGGAAATTTTAGGCCCCAGCAAATCTTTGATGTCCTCGGGAGATTTCATGACAACCGTCATGGATCCTGCTGCCGTTGCATCCATGAGCCTGCCTCGGATGGAAACGAGATTGACCGCGTCTTTCAGTTCGAAAACTCCTGCGATGCAGGCCGCAACCCATTCGCCAAAACTATGTCCAAGTAGCGCAGCGGGTTTGATTCCATATGCGTTTGCCCATTTAAAAAGTGCATATTGAGCGGAAAACAACTCAAGACATTCTGTCTCCACCGCACCTCGCTCGTGATGCCCAGGTTCAAGTGAAGCGATGCTTTCTTCATAGGCATCCTTGAATGTCGGTTCCGTGTCCAGCAATGCACTTACCCATCCTTGAGGGGATGAGCCTTGTCCTGGAAGTAAGAGGACAATGGACGGATTTTCCTTGGATTCACTGATCAAAGGAGAGCCATCGATTTGGGAAATGACCTCGTCCACTGAGGAGGCGGTCACAGCACTTCGCCATGGAAATGACTGCCTTCCTTCCTGAAGGGTGAAGGCTATATCTTGGAGTCCGAGACCAGAGGAGGATTTCAGATATTGACTTAAGTTCGTTATCTGGTTGTGAAGCGCGGACTCCGATCTGGCCGAAAGAGGGATGATCTGGGGCTGGTCGATTTCTTTTTGGTGATGTTCAGCGCCCACCCATTCCTCCAGGACGACATGCGCATTGGATCCGCCGATACCAAACGAACTGACACCGGCGCGGCGGGGAAATCCTTCAGTCGGTTTCCATTGCTTTAATGACGTGTTGACATAAAAGGGTGAATGTTCGAAATCGATTTGCGGATTGGGTTGATGGTAATGAAGACTTGCCGGAATTTGTTGATGTCGCAATGCAAGGATCGTCTTTATGAGACCCGCGATACCGGCGGCTGTATCCAGATGACCGATATTGGTTTTGACCGAACCGATGGCACAATAAGGGGAATCAGCATCCTGATGTGGAAAAACCTTCATGAGGGCGGCCATCTCGATCGGATCCCCCATAGGGGTGCCGGTGCCATGAGCTTCGATGTAGGAGATTGATTCGGCTGGGGTTTCAGCCATGGTCAGCGCAGTTCGAATGGCGGCTGCCTGGTTTTCTGATTGGGGCGCGGTGAAACTCACTTTTCTTGAACCGTCATTGGTGACAGCTGAACCTTTGATGACCGCTTCAATGACATCTCCATCCTTGATGGCATCTTCAAGCCGTTTTAAAACAACAATCCCAACTCCGTTGCCACCGACCGTTCCGTTGGCATTTGCATCAAAGGCACGACAATGACCATCTTCAGAATAAATGGATTCTTTTTGTGCGGGGTATCCCACTTGTCTCGATATCGCCACTCCACCTGCAAGTGCCATGTCACAATCTCCGCTCAGCAATGATTGACATGCCGCATGAACGGAAACGAGCGAGGAGGAACAGGCTGTTTGGATCCCTATACTCGGACCGGTGAGGTTTAGTTTGTAAGAAACTCTCGTACAGAGAAAATCCTTATCGTTGGCGACAAAAAGCTCATAGGGGCTGACGGTTTCTCGTACTTCCTGGTTGGCGTACAGTTGTAGAAGATAACCGCTCATCCCTGTACCTGCGAATACTCCGATCGGGCCCTGATAACGGTCCTGGTTATATCCGGCCGTCTCCATGGCTTCCCATGCGCATTCGAGAAAAACACGGTGTTGTGGATCAAGAATCTTTGCTTCACGCGGACTATATCCAAAGAATTGAGCGTCGAAGTGGTCGGCATCTTTGAGAATACCCCCTGTTTTGACATAATCGGGATCCTTGATTTGTTCTTCCGAGACACCATTCCGGCGCAGGTAGTCTTCGTCCAGCGCTGAAAGACACTCGCGGCTGTTTTTTAAATTTTCCCAGTATTCGGTCACTGATTTGGCACCAGGGAAGCGTCCCGCCATGGCGATGATCGCGATTTCCAGACCATTCGATTGTTGAGTCGTTTTCGTCAAAGCTTCATCCGGCTTGGTGTTGGTCAGTGGTCTGATTTTGTCTTCGACGCATCAGTCGCGATCGACCCGCCTTCAATGCCCCGCTACGATCCGTATCACGATGGATTGAGGTCTGATGGTTGATATGGTTTGCCAACGCATGGAGTGTTGGATGCTGAAAAAAATCAATGATTGGCAGTTTGATGCCCATTTGCTCCCTGATCTCGTTTTGAGCTGTCAGGATCAATAATGAGTGTCCGCCTATTTCGAAAAAATTGTCATGAATACCTACGGTATCCGTCTTGAGAACATGTTTCCAAACCTTTGCCAAATCACGTTCCAATTGGGTGTGAGGAAGGATCCCTGAGCTGGTTTGGGTGATTCTCATGCTCGATAGGGTTTTGCGGTCCGTTTTTCCGTTCGGTGTGATCGGGAATCGATCCAGTTCTCGCATTCCTGCGGGAAGCATGTAGGCAGGCAATTTCCCCGATAAGTGTCGTCGCAGGTCGGTGTTCAAAGTCTCTTCCGGTTCTTCTGAATTCCTTGAACGTCGATAGAATACTTGGATGCATTGCTCACCTTCCCCAAGGTCATGTAGGACAGCCACCGCTTCTTCCACTTCTTCATGTGACTCCATTGCGGTTTCGATTTCTCCTAATTCAATGCGGTGTCCCCTTAACTTGATCTGAGAATCCATGCGACCCAAGAATTCCATCAAACCATCGGGCGTTTGTCGTACGGAGTCTCCCGTCCTGTAAACCCGGATAGGATTTGAATCAGCTTCATCTAATTGAACAAATCGTTCCCTGGTCAGATCGGGGCGTTGGTGGTAGCCAGGACTTAGCCCGATTCCGCCAATGCACAATTCGCCAGGGACTCCAGGCGGTACAGGTCGAAGTTTGCTGTCCACGATATGAAAGGAGGTATTGTCCAAAGGACCGCCGATGGGCATGGATTCCTTGTTCCCATCGATTCTGAGTGCCCCGGACCAGATGGTGGTTTCGGTAGGGCCGTAAACATTCCAGATGGTAGAACCAGTCTTTAACAGTTCATCTGCCAAGGAAACAGGGAGTGCCTCACCCCCGCATAAGAATGTTCTTTTCCGATCATCTTGCTTGTGATGCTCATGGGGCCAGCAGGACATGATCATACGCCAAGCAGCGGGTGTGGCCTGAATTACATCAATGTCCCGCTTGTTGATCAGGTCCACCAAATGTCCACCGTCCTTCAATGTTTGATCATCCGTCAACACCAGCGTAGCCCCTCGAGTCAAAGGAAGAAGCAGCTCCAGGGTGGCGATGTCGAACGCAAATGTCGTCAAAGAAAGCAGGCATTGATCTTGTTTGAACTCAATTCTGGACTCAATGGATTGAAGTAAACTTGCGAGGCTGAGATGCGTGATGGGAACCCCTTTCGGACGTCCGGTGGTGCCGCTCGTAAAAATGAGGTAGGCCAGATCCGAGGGGGAAACCCGTTCTTGCGGTTCACCTGAATAAACGGCCGAGGCGTCCCAAGTTTCAAAATCTATGATCTCAATGGATTCGGATTCGACGAGATGTCTGGTGGAGGTTAGTGTGATGACAGCTCTTAAATCACCATCCTTTGCGATGTCGATGAGTCGGTCTTTTGGGTGGGTGGGATCCAGCGGCACAAAATGGCAACCAGCTTTTAAAATCGCAAGCATGGCGATGACCATTTCTGGGGAACGTGGAAGAAGAATGCCAATAGCCTCCTTCTCCACTTTCAAATCGTTTTGCAGAGTGACTGCAAGTTTTGAAGATTGCTGATCCAACTCCTGGTAAGCTAATATTTGTTCTCCACACTCAATGGCGGATTTATTTTTGTGTATGCGCGCTGCACGAGTAAATGATTTATGAGCGCATTCGAGTTGGCTGGTGATGGTAGTCGGACCTTCGAATTCAGTGGGTCTTTTCAGTGCTGGAAACAGACCGGAAGAATCTTCCATAGGCAGATCCCCTAGGTTCGCCAATCGTGTGAGGATGGAATTCAGAAAATCGATCATGCACTCGACATTGTGCTTATCACATCGATTGAGTTGAAAATGGAGGCATAATTCTATCTCTTCTCCCCCACTGGCAAACAGTGCTAATGGATAATGTGTTTGCTCATCGACATTCACATGAGCGATCGAAAGTTTGGCGTCGTCCGGAAGGCGGATGGATTCAACCGGGTAATTTTCAAAAATAACAACCGATTCAAATAATGGTTGATTTCGCGGAACGTCGGTTTGCGATTGAATGTCCGTCAAAGCCATCCATTCAAAAGGTTGCTGTTTTTCACCGTGTGCCTGGAGGTCTTGTAACCAAGCAACAGGGGATTCCTTTCGATTCAAACATACGCGTAGGGGCAGGGTATTTATGTGCATCCCCACTCTGTTCTCAATTTGTGTCAAATCAGCCGGTCGACCCGATCTGGCCACACCAAACACCACTTCATCTTGATCGGCATAGCGTGACAGCAGAATGGCCCAGGCACCTTGAATCAATGTGCTGAGAGTCAACCGATGTCGCTGTGCAAATTCGGTGAGTTTTTGACTGGTCTCAGGTGCTAAGCTGCGTCGTAGGGTCTGGCTTTTTGGGGTGTCCTGACTCTGTTGATTGTCAGAGTGAGTCCCTAAAGTCGGGGGCCTGAGGATTCCAATCGGGGTAGATGAGGTAAATCCTTCAAGATAGGATTTCCAAAATCGTTTCGCTTTGACGTCATCCTGGTTTTGCAACCAGGTAATGTAGTCACGGAAAGGGAGCAAACTTCTGGCACCGATTGCGCTTTCTGGTTTTGGAAGAGATGCCTGTAACTGGATTTGGTAGGCTGTGATCCATTCTTTCAACAATAAAGGCAGCGACCAACCGTCGACAAGGAGATGGTGATATGTCCAAACGACTCGATGATGATCTCCAGCAATTCGGAATTGAGTCACGCGCATGAGTGGGGCTGAACTAAAATTGAATTCACGCATGCGATCTATGCTGAGCCATTCCTGATAATCCGATATGGTTTCCGGATTTTTGAATCGATCCTTCTCAATATTTTTCGATTCCCAGTCCAGTTTGTTTATCGTTAGGGTTGCCTTTTTACCCACGACTTGCAAGGGCTGGTCGACTTGTTCCCAGACAAAAGCGGTGCGCAGTGGATCATGTCGATGAATCAGCTGGTTCCATGCGCTTTCGAAAGCATCCTGATTCAAATCGCCGATCAAAGAAAAGGATACCTGAACCACATAGACACCGGCATGCTGTTCCAACAGACCGTGGAACAGCATGCCCTGCTGCACGGGTGAGAGTGGGTAAAGATCCAGGATTTGTTGGCCGTCTTCCGCATTCATTGCGATGTTGAGTCCTTGGAAGAATATTATTGCGCCGAGTGCATGGGGCAACCACCGGAGCTGGAAGGTTGGATGAGGCTGCGTCGATTGCTTTCCAGACGGTCCAGAACTTCCGTGGCGATTTCTGAGTCGTTTCGAATACTACCACCTTCATCGCCGCCAAAGCGCTGACAAACGGCTCGGTGGGATATTGCCAATTGTTGATAAGCACTGACGAAGTCTCGATGGGTGTCTTCCAGTTCGGGTGGCAAATGGGTGAATTTGGGTCGAAGCTTTTTCCATTGCTGAATGAGCGTGGAGTGATCCCATGACATGAGTCCGCTGAAATTGTCTTCTGAAACTTCAGGAGGTAGCATCGAAGGTCTTACCACGTTTTCGTAATCTTGACGGCTAAAACTACCTGCCAATTCCATGGCTGCACCGGAAGCTTCAAGCAGAGAAGCTGCTGTCGCCAGTTCGAGATTGGCCTCCTGTAAATCTCCCTTTTCCAAAGCCTCCTCGAATCGTCCCAGACAGATAATCAACCCCTGAGTGTTGACGAAAAATGACCAATGGAAAGATTTCCAAGTCTCCAGTGCAGAATTAGATGATTTCATTAGGTTTCCTCCGATTCGAAAACTCTTCTCAACAGTTGAGAATAGGCCAGGAAACCCTGTTTTTGTTTTTCAACGTGTGCAGGATCGAGGGTGGGATGACCCGCATGTGCCTCAAAGAAAGCCAGGCAGGTTTCAATCAAACTCCTTACCAAAGTCAGAGCAGGATCGTTGGAAGATACATGCTCGAATTGGAAGTAGTGATCGTAATCTATGATTTCGTGGACATCCAGAACGTCTCCCCGTTTGGGATGTGTGTGTGGAATGGTCTCGGCCTCTTCCAAAGAGGAAAGGGCTCTGGCCAATTCTGCCTTGGCTTCGTCTTCAGGTCCATGGAGCACGACCGTCTCTACAACATCGAGTGCCTCCAATAGTTTTTTTTTTTATGAGTGGGAGGCTGAGGCAGTTCGATTGGCAGTAACCAGGGGGCTAATAGTTTCAAAGATCCGGTCATGGGTTTTTCTGATCTTCCTCCATCTGGTTTTGAAGACTGAGAGGCCGCATATCGGTCCAAACGGTTTCGATGTGATCCAAGCATTTCTGCTTGGGGCCGCTCGTGCCTTCGGCCTTCCATCCCCATGGAATTTCTTTGTATTCAGGCCAGATACTGTATCGGCCTTCTTCGCTTTTAACGACGAGATAGATGGTTTCAGATGTGCCTTCGGTCATATCCAATCCTCAGTTAACCTCATTTCACAGTTGGATTCAATCGATTTGCGACAGGATATATCGCGAAATGATTCAATGCGAAAGCAGATTCGGATCCTGGGGAAGGATTCGAATGGAGTGAGATCAGCTTGATCTCATTTCTAAACGTCTGGAACATGTTCAACAACATCCTTAGTAAGGCTATGACTGAATCTCCCAGTTACATACTGTCGGAAAATTGCTCATTTGGTTCGGTCATTTGCCTAATTGTCAGTGGATTGGTTTGATGCATGGCATTTCTTCAAAACAGATGCACTATGCCCGCCATTGGATAAACAGATCGTGTGTAGCACAAACCGCGATGGAAACGTCGGAAATATGGTTTGCCAGTCGAATGGTCAGCGCCCGATGAAGCGAAGGGGCGTCGTCAACCATGTTGTAGTGGATCTGTCGAATAGGGGAGTCGAAGTGCCTCAACGTTTCTTTCGACGTCTTTTCCATATGATAAAACCGGAAATAGCCAACCAACAAGAAATCGACCCACTGATGAAATAAAGCCATTTCATGATGAAACCGCCCTGGTGGCCGAAATGGAGCGCACCGACCAGGCTATTTACTTTCATCACGATATCATCACCCGTTCCCAAATAAGATGCAGTGAGTGCTCCGGTTTTTGCATCGAATTCAAATTGATCAAACTTCTCCCACCAATTGCGATGACGATGAAAAATGGCGATGTGAAAGGAGTCATCGGCGTTGCGTGGCAAGGCCAGGTAATCGGGAGTTCCTCCTCCGGACGCGTCCAATGCCGCATCCACCATGGCATCCAGCGATGGGATGGTGGACCAATCGATCTGTGCAGGTTCAAAGGGTTTTTTGCCCGATAAAATATTTGTGAGGGTCAGTAAAAACCCAGTCAAAGCAATGATGACAAGCAACAAGAGATTATAGAAACCAATATGCCGATGGCTGTCTTTGAGGAGCGTCCGCAAGCGGAATGGATACTCCCATCCCTTGCCATAGAGCCAGAGCCCCGTTACCCCGGCTACGAGTAGCATGAGGGAGGTGGTTCCCATAATCCAATCTCCAGTGGATCCAAGAAATAGATTGGAATGCAATGCCAGCAACCATCGGCGTGGACCTTGGTCCTGAGCTCTGATAACCAGTTCTTCTCCGCTGATGGCATCTGCAATGACCGTCCAATTTCCTTCCGGTGCGGCAAGGCTGATCACCACGTTTCGATCCTTCGCACCAGGCGCTTCAATAAATCGAGGATTCCAATCGGGGTGTCGGCCGGACGTTTTGGAAATGATTGCCTCCAACGGCAAATGATTTTCTTCACTCGCAGAAGAGGGTCTGAAAACTTCCTGATCAAAAGACCGTTCGATCCATTGATAGTGTACCAACAATGCTCCGGTGAGGGCAGTTATCAGGACTGGCAAAGCAAAGATCAAACCGAGCCACTTGTGCAAGGTCCAGGCAGGCTTGAGAAAACGGTTTCGAAGTCCGCGTTTTTTCACTTTGGATCCGTCAGTGTTGTAATTGAATCGTTATCCTGTACATGAGGTCTGGCGTCTGTTCAAAAAATTCAATCGTTTTTCCACTTAGGCCTCATCTACGGGCATCACGCAGGATTTCCTGCCAACGTCATTTGCAGGAGTCAAGATACCCGAGAAACTGAGTAAAAACGCCCCTTGATTGGATGTTTCTGGTAAACCCGGTAAATCTGCAAGACCTCGAACGCCCCAACGGAATCGAAGTGAACCCAGAGGGGTTGGATTTGTCTTATCTACGTCGAGATGAAATCGATTGTTTTCAACCGTCATTTTTCCTTTAAAACTGAATCCGTTGACGGCACCGGTGGTGAAGGTTAGCTCTATATCAGATTCCATATTTAAATTGGCTGGCTTTCCATCTACAAAACCTAGGGAACCCGCGACATTGGAAATCGTGGTATCATACGGTCCACGTGATGAGTCTGCCGATTCGAAAAAACTGGCGCTATAGCCAGTGACAGTCGCTTTTTCGACGCCTTGACCGGTCAGGTTGGAGTCGTCAACTGTTACATTGCCGACTTGAAAAAATGGTTGATCCTTGAATACTTCCCAACTGCCATATTGCCTATCAGAATTGCCAATTTGGTAAAACCCGTCGGGGGTGAATTGCACTTCAGTGTAGGCGTCTGAAAAGTAGTCATAAAATCGGCTGTCATCATCTAGACGTCCTCGGACATCCATGGGTCGTTCCAGAGCAAAAGGTGCAGCGGCTGGTTTTGCCACAATCGTGCCTTCATATTCACTCTTGATGGTGATCGCACCCGGAAATTCAAAACTAAAATTTAATGTAAGTGTTAGTTTTTGGGCTGAATCAGTGTCCACCCATGTCCCATTGCCTTTCGCCGCATTGATTGTTTTGGGATAGGGTGTTAGGTCAGATTGGGGTGGTAACCCAAGTGTGATATAAGCGACGCCGCTACTAATGCTGAATTCGGATCCTGAAGCTGGAAAGTTGCCATTGGTAAGGGTCTTTTCCGCTGCATCACTGGTTTGAAATTTCAAGTCGCGAATAGCCACAGACAGTGGAAATGGCGTCGAAAATTCGTAGGCGAATACGGCTGGCCCCGGTTCTTGATTGAATTCTCGGGTATCATCGCCGCCTGAAAAAGGGCCCGGAAAACCAGTTTCGTTGTGATCTACCACGATTGTCGCTTCTGGCATGATTTTGATGCCAGAACTCGTGATATCCAGAACGAGTGTTTCACTTAATGGCGCTCCAAAACCCTCACTATTCTGAGGTTTTCCTTCAACAAATGCCAGACCATTGAAAGAAGAGGGTTTGGTATTAATGAAGCTTTCAGATGGATCTATTTCTAATTCCACTGTTTCGGAAAACAGTCTTGCCGGGATCAAAACGACAACCAGCACTAGTGTAATTTGAAGACTTAGTTTTTCCATTAATAAATCGGCGTTTGATAAAGAAAATTGCTGGTTTAGTCAAATAGAGAGGCTGAATTGTTGTTGGATTTCTATATTTTGTCGATTAGTTGCGCAATTTCCTGTCCAATCACCGTTTGATTAAACGAAAGTCATGACGATGGATCTACGCTTCGTCCTCGTCAGGATTTGAGAAACCATTGCTCCAGTGTCGCATGTCTTCGACGATCAGGTAAAACGCCGGTACCAGCAGCAAGACAATAATCGTTGCAAACAAGATTCCAAAACCCAGGGATATGGCCATTGGAATGAGAAATCGTGCTTGGGAGGAGGTTTCGGAAATCATGGGAAGCAGTCCGAAAAACGTGGTGAGTGAAGTGAGGAGTATTGGGCGAAATCGTCTGGCACCAGCGAGGCATATCGCCTCAAAAGGTGATCGTTTTTCCTGCTTACGGTAGGCATTGGCCGCAACAATGAGAACGAGAGAGTCATTTACCACCACACCTGAAAGGGCGATGATGCCAAAGAGGCTGATCATGCTGAGATCGTAACCCATCAGTAAGTGTCCACCAATGGCACCCACCGCACCAAATGGGATGGTGACCATGATGATGATGGGTTGGACATAACTTTTGAACGGGATGGCCAGCAGCCCATAAATGACCAACAATGCGATGGCGAAGCCATTGATCAGGCTCGTGATGGTTTCTTCCTGTCTCCTCTGTTCCCCTTCAAGTTGGAATCCAAGCCCCGGATATTTTGCCTTCAATTTCGGGAATATTTCTGATTTCAAAACAGAGACGACATCGTTTGCGTTGGTATCCGATTCATCCTTGACCGACGCGCTGACCCTAACAATGCGTCGACCATTGCTCCGCTGAATACTGGTATACGATTGCTCATGTTTGATGATGGCAGCTTCACTCAGTGGGATTTCTCCACCTCCGGGTGCGACTAGGATCATCTGTTCGAGGCTTTGCATGCGACGTCGGTCTTCGATGGGAAGACGGACCAGGACACGTACTTCATTGCGCCCGCGTTGCTGTCTCAATGCCTCAGCTCCATAGAAGGAATCACGAATGTAATTCGCCAGGTAAAGTGAATTGATACCCATACTTTGAGCTTCGGGTTTGATATGGAAGCTGAGTTGAGGCTTTCCGATGGATACACCGTCATTGATTTCATCCAGCCCATCGAAACTGCTCAAATGATCCTTCAACTCACGTGCAGCGAGGTCCAATATGGTTCGATCACTGTGAGTTAGATCCACTTCGATATCGGGACCTCCAAAGCCCGCAAACTCGGATGTCAGATTTATGGACTCTGCTCCCGCTATTTCTCCGATTTCCTTACGCCACCCTTCGGTAAATTCTCGTGAAGTGACGGTTCTTTCTGATGCGGGTTTCAAGCTGACCCAGGCATTGATCACATGTGCTCCATCTCCGCCGATGGGTGGGGGGAATTCACTAAAACTTTCTCCGGTACGAGTAAATACGCCCCGCGCGGCGTCCGGTTCTGCAAATGATTCCAAAACTTTGTGTGCAGCTGCGTCGAGGCGTTTCCTGATAGCCTGCGATTGTTCGAATGGGAATCCAAAAGGCATCACGACTTGAGCCAGAGATGCGTTTTGATCAATCCGTGGAAAAAAGGTAAAACCAAGAAAGCCGCCACCGACGATACCACCACAGAGAATCAGCGAAGCCACACCGCAGGCAATTGTCAGTGCGCGATGCTTTGTAACGGCATGTACCAAAGGAGTGTATCGCTTCTCAATGAACCGTTGCAGGGCCGGGTTGAAGCATCGTTGGGGGTAACCCACCAGTCGTATTAGCCAATTGTCCTGAGTGTGACGGGTCAAATGTGCAGGCAGGACAAATAGCGATTCAATCAATGATAGTGCCAGAACCGAGATCGCGACGGCTGGTATTTGAAAAAACAGTTTACCTTCAGCGCCTGGCACCATTGTGAGTGGCATGAATGCAACGACATTGGTAAGAACAGCAAACGTGACTGGTCCCGAAATTTGACGAACCCCTTCGATAGCGGCATCCAAATGGCTGGCACCGCATTCCCGCATTTCATAGATATTTTCTCCAACTACGATGGCGTCATCCACCACAATCCCCAATGTTACAATGAAGGCGAATAGGGATATCATGTTGAGGGATGCTCCGGTCATGTTTAGAACGATAAACGAACCGATGACACTGATTGGAATGCCCAGCATGACCCAGAATGCCAGTCGTGGCTCAAGAAACAATCCAAGTAGCAGCATGACCAAAATGAGTCCGGCCAATGCATTGTGTTGAAGCAATTGAATGCGGTCACGGTAGGCGAGTGATTCATCTTCCATGACCTTGATTTCAATCCCCTCGGGCAGAGAAGACTTCGAAGTGGCCAAATAGTTTTGAACAATGTCAGCAACCGAGATAGGTGTTTGATCTCCTACCCGCATGACTTGGACACGCAAGGCAGGTTTGTCATTTAGAAAGGCTTCCTTCTCGATTTCTTCAAAAGTGTCGCTGACAGTACCTATGTCTCCCAATTTGAGAAATCCACCGCGATTATTTGAAACCAGGGGAATATCCCTGAAATCACTCGCAAAGTCGCGTCGTTCTTGTGTTCTTAATAGCACTTCACCGGATGGAGCCCGAATCGCTCCTCCAGGAAGTTCCAGAGCGGTGCTCGCTACCGTTCCCGCAATTTGGCGTAGCGTTAATCCATAAGATCTTAGTCCTTGCTCCGGCACTTCCACTCCAATGCGTCGGGGGCTTGCTCCCAGGATTTCTACCTGAGTGATACCGTCTTTCTGAAGCAGTTCATCCCGCATCAACTCTGTGTAATCCAGCAAAGTGCTTTCGCTAACATCCCCGGTGACCACAAGATCCATGACCCTCCCTCGGAATTGAAGGAGTCGAATCGTTGGTCTTTCTGCCATTTGAGGAAAGGACAAAATTGCATCCACGTTGTTTTTCACATCGGAAAGAACAATGGTCGGGTCAGCATAAGTTTCGAGTTCAAGGACAGTGAACCCAAAACTCTCCTGTGCAGTGGATGTCACATTTTTGATGCCGTAAACCCCGCTTACGGCTTCCTCGATGGCCAGTAATACTCCTTGCTCGATTTCTTCAGGACCGGATCCTGGATAGGAAACAAAGATTTCAACACTATCCAGAGCGAACTCTGGAAAAATCTCTTGCTTGACCTGGCGCATGCTGTTGAAACCGGCCACCAGCAGAAACAACATCAACAAATTGGCGGCGACCGGATTGCGTGCCATCCACGATAGAGCCCCGGTGTTTGAAATCGTATTTTTTGTGATTTGGAATTTGGTCATTGGGGCTCCTCCCGCCGTACACGCATCCCCGGTGTCGCCACCGGCAGTGAGCTGGTAATGATTTGGTCCCCATCCACCAGACCTTTCGTAATGATCAGATCTTCTGATTCACGATGGCGAATCGCAAGGTTACGGATTTCCAATTGCTCATCCTTCCATACCCAGACGGTGTCTCCGGATCGTACATGGGTGCGGGGCACCCGGATGGCATCTTGCAAAGTCGGCAATTCGATTTCCAGTTTCACAAAGGATCCCAAGAATAACTTTTCCCGCCCAGCATTGGCATCGTCCAATGCCAATGGATCCTTGACTTCCACGACCATCCGAGCCATTCGGCTGTTTGATTCAAGGTCCGAAAGAAAGCGTATGACCGTTCCTTCTCGCATTCCGGAACCTGGGGTATGAATGCGTGCCTTTGCCGCAATACCATGGTCCTCCAAGGTACGAATATGCTTGGTCATATTCTGCGGTAGAGAGGTGATGACATAATAATCATCGGTGCAAACCAGACGACAAATGTTCCCGGTTGCGGTGATGAGTTGGCCTTTCTCGGCATTTTCGGAAAGGACGGAAGCATTGAAGGGGGATCGAATGATCGTGCGGTGTAGATCCAGTTGAGCTCGTTGAAGAGCACTTTCGGCCGCAGTCAAAGCGATTTCAGCTTGCCTGAGTTGAGGAACGCGCAAGGCCAGTCGCTTCCTGGATGCCTCCACGGGTTGTTTGTCTCCGAGCAATTGCCATTCGCGTTTGGCGACTTCCTGTCGTCCCAACTCCAGTTCGTGTTGCATGCGTGCCAGAGCCAGATCGGCTTCTCTCTGATCCACCGCCAATTCAAAATCGATGGGTTGGATCCGCATCAGTTCTTCACCGGACTTAAAAATGCCTCCGACAATTAGTCGGTCATCAATCACAGTGGTGATGCCGCTGACCTGGGCTTGAATCTGTACCTCACGATGTGCTCTTACCTCTCCAAATGCCTCCAGAACAGGCGTCACTTCATGGGATTTAACCGTCAGGACCTGAACCGACGGGGTAACGGAATCCTGCTCGGAGCGTGCGGGTTGTTCTCGTTGGTTGATCATCATCTTGGTAATACCAAGACTCGCCACGATCACCACGACCGGGATCAGCCAGGTGTTGATAATTTTTTTCATGTTCATTTGGGTGTTTGCGACGATTGGGTTTCCAGGGATTCCGACCAAACTCCCCCAATGGCTCTTAATAAATTGGAACGAAACGTCAGGCGGCGTCGGCGTTCCATGATAAGACGGCGTTCCAAAACCTGGGTCGTCTGCAGGGAAGTCAATACTGGCAGATAGTCATTGAGGCCATTCACGTATCGAGCTCTGGCTTCTTCAAGGCTGCGGCGGGCATGGCCGATTTGTTTTTCCAGGGCAAAGATCAGTTCGTTTTGCCGGCGTTCCTGAACCAACGCATTTTCAACTTCAAGCAAGGCATTGAGAAAAAGTTGGGTGTAATGATTCAGTCTTTCTTCCAAGATGGCTTGACGCCGTCTAACTTCGGCTTTCCGTCTTCCACCTTCAAAAATGGGACCGGTCAGATTTCCCAGCAGGGATGCGATCTGACGATTAAACGGTCCTGCGAGTTCGTCCGCTTGAAAATCATAAGTCAGGTTCAGGGTCAAACGTGGCAGGCGTTCCGCTACGGCCACGGCGACGTCGTGGTCGGCTGCTTCAATTCGATTTCTTGCCGCACGCAAGTCCGGTCGGGCATTCAGTAAATCCAATGGTGTGCCGATACCTGGCAATGGAGTGAATTCAGGAAGGACCACTGCGTTGGTTGATACGAGCCCTCGCATTGGATTTTGGCCCAACAGAATCTGAAGTCGATGTTGTTGCGTATCCAATACGGATGCCATCGATGGAATTTCGGCTTCGGTGGCGGCAATTTGTTGTCGTTGCTGCAGTATATCCAAAGCGGTGGCCTGACCCACGCTCAGTCGCAGTTCCAACAATTCCAACTGGGTTCGGTTGGCAGACAGTTGTTCGCGGACAAGCTTCAATAGTTCTACTTGCTGGCGTACTGAGAGCCATGCATCTACCACAGATGCCGACACCAGGAATGCGGTCGCTTGCACGTCTTCAAATGTGGCGGACAGATTGGAGCGAGCCGATGCCTTGAGCGAGTTGACTCGCCGCCAAATATCCAGTTCATAAGATAAACCGCCACCAACAATGATGTTTTCCGTCGTCAAATCTCCGTCGACTACCGGCACACCCAATGACTCAGCGATTTCAATGAATTGTTGGGATGCACTGAGGGGTTTCCTGTCAGTTGTCTGAGTAATGGATGCACCGGAATTAATTCTTAAGGCGGGGAGTTGTCCGGCCCGATTGATGACATAAACAGCGCTCGCTTGAGCAAGCCGGTTCCATGATTGTTTGACGTCTAAGTTTTTTTCCAGAGCGACATCCATCAGGTCGTTCAGCTCGGGGGAATCAAATGTTTTCCACCATGGTTCGTTATTACGAGAATCCGATGATGAAGGGGATTGGAATGCTTCCGGTAGCGTGACATTGGGGGTGGGGGATTTTTCCGTTCGATGTACTTTGCATCCAAGACAAATGGTCGAAAGTAGGATAGCAACCGCCAGCTTTCTGATTGTTGATGTCCAGTCCAACAGGGTTTGCGACGACACAGTATTGCTTAAGGCAACTGGAATTTGCTGGCTGAAAGCGTTGGAATCTCCACGAATCGTCATGTGATCAGTACTACGGCATCATTGAATCGAAATCTCAAGCCTCTGGTCAGATTTCGCATGGCGAAAATCTTTATCCGTCTTCCTACTGAGCGTCAATACGTCGCATAGGTTTTCCTATCCACTTTTCACCCCGGAATTGCCTTCTAACATTCAATTAAAGGTTCTCAAAGGGTGATACTGATTTTCAAATGAAATGCCCATTAACTGTAACTGGAGGTCAACAGCGGTAGATCGGATCGTCACGATCCGCTTCGTTGTGGTTTTGGAAAACGGGGTAGGGGAATGAATGCTCAAGGTGTTCCCTTTGCAAGGTATTTGATAATTCGACTGCCACAAGGCAACGCGCCACGGACGACCCGTCATACCGGTGTTAATCGCAGGTAGCTCGGATTGTCACGATCCGCCCTGTTGTGGTGATTCATTGAAACGGATTGCTGAATTTCGGATCCGTAAAGAATCGTGTATCGGGGAGCGTATTCAGGAAAGCGATAAAGGCATCCGTTTCGGCTGCCCGTAAAACTCGGATCTTTTCCTCCGTAGTGTATCTTTTGCCTTTCATGGTCTGGTTTCGTTCTATTGAACCAGAAAAACTTTTCAAGTGGCACAGTTTTCGTAATCACGACCAAAAATGTTCAGAGAAGAGGGAATGGAGGTTTGGTATGATTGTAAAAAGGTTATAGGTTTGGTCTATAAGCTATTTCAAAAGCACAGTGAACATCCTAGCAGTAAAGGCGATGGCCAGATAGAAGAAGAACTACTTTGTGATATCCTTCACTTTTTCATTGAGAGATGGATATCCCTAGGAGAGCCGGATGTTCCCGAAACCCTTGGCTGCGAGGATTTAGGATGGTGTTATGATTTTTATGCAGATTGGTCGGAGGATCATAATAATGCCTGTTACAGAATTAAGATGTGTGATTATGCAATCACATACGGCGGTATGAAGCGTGGGGAACCTTATTTATTCTTGGATGAGTTAGAATTACTGGATGAGAATGAAGAAGATCCTGAAACACGATGGAGGAAAACTCCGATCCGTGTGGTAAGCCCGAATATGCAGCTAAAATAAACAAATTTAAAATTCGGTTGGTGAGTCCTGATCACCCTGTGTTTTAAATTTACAATTTTGTGTTCTGCTGCTGGGCCCTGATTGGTTGTTAATATTCCAAACAATTGTTTAACATTTAGCACACGTAATCAACGTTGAAACCACGCCTCATTCTAGTATTATTTTACTAGAAGCTGTTTGGGGCAGTTGCGTAAGGCGACACTCAAACGGCTCTCAACTCAAAAAGTGCGGCGATGAAAAGTCGTAAAGTGTTGGAGGACATGGTGCTCCTGCAGGGACTCGAACCCCGATCGACGGTTTAGGAAACCGCAGCTCTATCCAGTTGAGCTACAGGAGCGATGTTGAATGTCAATGACTTACGCCAGAATTCCTAAAGGGTATATTTAATTTCAACCCTTTTATGCAACCCTATGATCGGTAGGTGAGCAAGAAAACCTCTAATAGCCTCAAGAAAAGCCCTGCCAGCACTAAAGGCCCTGAGTGGGTTACGGTTGCCCAAAACTTGATCCGCCACAGAGATTCGAAGATCTACTATTTGAGCTCCAAATGCAAAGGAAAACAACTCAAGCGAAGCCTGGGAACAACGGATAGGCAGCTTGCGAATCGTAAGCTCAAAATAGCTTTGGCTGATCTGGCCAAAAAAAATCCAGCAATATTAGTGGTTCCTGCCTCGACCACAGTTCAGACCCTTATCTCGCATTTCTTTCCTATACGAATTGTTGGAGCCAAACCCAAAACGGCTGCTCGAATCAAAAATGCCTATGATGCTATCTCTAAGCAATTTAGGAACAAGCAGGTCAGGGAATTGTCACCTAAAGACATCGACGATTATGCAAATGGCCGACTTTCTCAAATTTCAGCAAGTAGTGCTAACAAAGAACGCTCAGAACTGATTCAGCTGCTGGACTACGCCATAGATTGTGGATTGGTCGAAATCAACCTCGCCCAACCCGACAGGAGATTTCGTGTTAGAGGTATCAAGCCGTTCAAAGACCAACCAAAAGAGGCTGCATGCCCAACCCAACAAGAGTTTGAAGCAATCCTCAACACGATTAGATCTTTCAACAACATTGCTCCCGATGGAATTTACAGGCCGAAGGGAAAACTTGATCCTCGATCTCAAAAAGCCGGGAATTTGATCGAATTGTTAGCTTATTCTGGGACGCGACTCAACGAAGCTGTCAGTCTTTTGTGGAAAGACGTCCATTTTGCCGCTGATCACCCAAATATTCGTATTGATGGCGGGCAGCAGGGAACAAAGAACGGTAAAATTCGGACGATTCCAATGTTTCCTAAACTCAAGGGATTCCTGCTCAGGATTCTTCCTGATAAAATTGAGCCAAATGAAAAGGTTATCGGGATAGGGAGCGCAGCTAAGGCGTTGAAAACCGCTTGTAACAAATTGGATATCGGCCCATATACACATCATTCCTTTAGGCATTACTTCGTAATTGAGTCCTGGAAAAAGGGGATAGATTGGAAAACGCTATCAGAATGGGTGGGTCACTCAGATGGAGGTATTTTGCTAGCGAAAAGATACTCTCATCTGACAACTGATCACAGTTGGGAAATGGCGCAGAGGTTGATATGACTGCCTAAAGGTTCAAACCTTATTTAATAAGAAAGAATACGGGTTCCTTTTCCATCAAAAGTAGGGTGGGGGAAGGGCGGTTACTGGGCGGAGCGTTTGAAGACGGCGTAATGAAGTTCCTTTTTCGAATCATAGTAAACGGAAACAACCGCCCATCCACCTAGTCCGTAAGCACCACTGCTTCAAAGGTCCGTCTCAGCAAAATTAACCGCAGGGCAGGCCTTATACTTGAACTCCCTCTTCTGATGTTCGGCT
>Ga0160423_10001519_pt1 | contig 19434 bp, 37 predicted proteins | sample CRUFie14St8metaG_FD_108191 | JGI IMG/M metagenome (GOLD analysis project Ga0160423, IMG submission 108191) | Marine microbial communities from the Costa Rica Dome - CRUD Field 142mm St8 metaG | ecosystem: Environmental > Aquatic > Marine > Oceanic > Photic zone | place: Costa Rica: the Eastern... | reverse complement strand
GAAGGTGTTTTTCTCCACGGAAGAGGCAAAGGCTCTCGGTTTGGATATCGACCACACCGACGACTTGGCTATCTCTGGTTCGGATGATTTTGCTTTGGTGATTCATGGAAGCCAGCCAGCAGGTAGTGAAGCAAGCAAGGCACTTTCGGCGAATAAGAAAAAGGGCTTTACAGGCTATAACAATTCTGCAACACTTGCGACCGCGTGATGGAACACCTATGGCTTGGAGTCGGATTGATTTTAGGTTTTATTTTATGGATTAACACACAACAGCCAAAAGAATGATAGAATATGTAATACAAAGCGATGGAGAGAATAAGGTAGCGGTGGGCATTCGTGGTGATGATAAAAAAGAAATCATTAATCATTACTGGGGATTCTGGAATTGGAAAGCAACATCGGGTGACGATTTAATTTGGTCAAACGAAAACGTCAAACCTTATTTAGGATATTTTTGGACTACTAAAACAAAATTAAAAAATTCTTTAGTTGAAATGTCTGCTAATATGATAATTAACGAAGGTAATTTGATAATGTATAAAGGAACTAAAGGGGGGATTATGCCTTTCGCTAGGGAGTATGCAGAGTTAAGATTGGCAGAGTTTAAACCTATGACATTTTTAGTCACAAAAAATAAATATGACTTTTTTAACCTCGGGAGGATAACGGCAGAAAATTTAACTGATTATGATGCGAGAAAGCAATAACGACACACACCAAACAGAGGAGGCCTTTGGAGTTCCTCAAGACAAATTAAGAGGATTGATATCTTCAATAAATGAGGGATATAAAACTTTTTGTAAACAAAAAACAAACGCCTTGGGTAAAAAATGTGACCGAAGACACATGATGCCAAATAGTGAGCGTTTATATAATCAGAATTTTGCCAACCCAAATAAAACTGATTAAATAATTATTAAATAATAACGGCGCGGATAGACAAACTTAAATCTCAGTTTTTTAAAATCTGAATACGTAAGTCATTGACTATCAGTCACTTACGCGCGGAGCGCCCCCCGCGGCGGCCGTAAGTCATTGACTATCAACGACTTAGCGCTGTCAAGTTTTAAATTAAAAAAAATCCCCCACCCCGAAGGGTGGGGGTTGATTGCCCCTCTTAGTTCGCGGCGAGGTCGACCTGCTGGGCCACCTTTTCCTTTTCAGGAACCGGTAGTGTCAGCTTGGCGAAGTGGTTCGCGCTTTGCCGCGCCCGTGACAAGTGCGTCAGCACGTTGCGGTTTACGCGGTTGGCGTACTCAAACCGAGTCGGCTGCACCTCGCGGGTGAGGTGTTCCGTGGTCGCGTTGTACAGGTTGTACAGGTTGCGACCTTGATCCTCCCCGAAGGAAGGCGAGTCCCAGACCATCTGGATGGAGTCCCGAAGCGATTCGGAAAGCACCTTCTTGATGGCGAGGTTGTCGAGAATGAGCCCACCCTCTTCTTGGGTGATCTCACGGTTGCCAAGGCTTTGGAAAGCCTCGATGGACGCGTCGAACTTTTCAACCGATGCGTCAATTCCTTCCTTGATGAAGGACAGATCCAGCTTAGAGCTGTGTTTTTTGGTGACGTTGGTGTCGGCCACCAGCGAGCACATACCATTGGAGCAGACCTTGCGGAGCAGCCCGATGGCCCAGTTCAACCCGCAACTCCGGTCGAAGGAGTTGTTAAGGGTGAGACGAAGGGAAACAACATCGCCGACATTGGCGACGTGACGCTCGACTTGCGGGAAGTCGTACACACCGTAGAAACGCGCGCCATCGCGTGCAACTACGATTTCTCGCTCGAAGTCGCCCATCCCGGCAGAACCGAAGGCGTCTTCAACAACTTCAACAACTGAATTGTTGTTGACGATTTCATACGCCTCAGTGGACGTACCTAAGCAGACATTATTGTCTGTGCGGAAATTCCCATAAATGGGAGATCCCCCGACCTTCACGGGCTTGCCGTGACGGTCAAACAGAGGCGACTGCTCAACTGTGTAGTCGAACTGGTCGCTTGTAGGTCTAGTATTTCTTGCCATAACAATTATTTTTTGTCCTTCCTCAGGACGCATTTATCTTCTCATACTTTCGGGCCTTAAGTCAACACTAAATCATCACTTTTTTCAAAAAAAAAATATTTTTAAAAAGCTTGACACCTAAGTCACTGATTATCAACGACTTACGCGCGCGCCGGGGGGCGCCGCCGTCGTAACCCACTGAATATCAGCGACTTACGACTTTAAAATTTAAATAAAAAAAACCCACGGCGTTGGCCGTGGGTTAGTGTTATGAGGAGACATATAGATGTCTCAGGAGATTAACCCGCCTTGAAAAACTCCTAAGGGAGAAAGCGCAAAAACCTTAGGCCAAAAACAAGGCGGGACGCCAAGAGGGTAAACTAGAAAAACCCCCCTCAGGCGTTTAGCTCTTCGGGGACAGTAACCTCCCGAAGAATGATCGAATAAAACTTACTTTTTTCTTATCCAGATAATTTTCAACTTCTTTATTATCCGCAAGCCTTAAGTATCTAGTAGAAACGGCGGTTTGATTTTCACCGTGAAATTCTGTTACAACTCTTGATGAGCTAAAAGTATTAGAGATTACCCGCTCAGGGCGATCCTTCTTTATATTGTAGTATATTGATCCGTTTTTGATATCCTTTAGTTTCATAACCAAGGAAAGTATGCATCACACGGGGAGACTTGTCAACAGGAAAAAAAATAAAAAAAAGGGGTTGACCATCCGCTAAAAGTATGATTTAATTATCTCCGTTATGAGGAAGTACATTCCATGGGAGAAAGCAGAGAGCTTCGCTCCGGATCGCGTCAAGGTGTATCGTAACCTCACTTACAAGTGTTGGACTATATGCGATGCGAAGGATGGCAAGCTATATTGTCATGCGGATAGTGTTGACTTGCGTGATTGCAAGTTTCGGGTGCAGCCAGCAGGCCGCGCAAGGGTGCTAAAGGAGCGGCAGAAAAACGTCCACGCTTATGTGGTCGGAAAGTTCCACGATGTGAACTTCGAGCAGGCGCACTATATGCCTCGCGGTTACAAGTTCGCGCAGGCTTTCTACAATCCTTATAGGGTTGAAACGTTTGTGAATTATCACAATGGCACGCCGTTGCATGAAGCGGAGCGGGTTGTTTGCAAAAAAGCGGCGGATGGGTCAATGAATATTTATTACGCTTGACACCGCGCCCCAATTAATTTATTCTATTTGAAGTGATGGACATTCCAGAGCATTATCTACAGGCCCGCACTAAGGCGGGGAGAGCCGAGATTCAACGCCGTGAAAACACTCGTGGCAAGGCTATCACAGAATTAAAGCAAATTAATGATGCTTTAGGTTTTGTTGAGTTGGCCGAGGATCTTAACGTTAACCAAACCAAGCTGACCGTTGCCAAGCAGCGCGTAATGCTTAACACGATTATCGAGAAACTACAAGACGCGCAACTCGCGAAGAAAGTAGTTGACACCGCTGCCCAAGTGCAGTAAGATGAGTTTTCCCTTCGGGGACTTGTTAATAACTTGTACATCTGTCGCCCTGTTAGTGGAGGTCAACTAACATTTAATATCTTGTTTGTGTTATTCATAATAAAAAAGGGAGTCAGACTGGGCTGACTTAAAACAACCCAGACGCTTTTTGAAATTTCCTCTCTCGACGGGGAGAGGCGGTGTGACGGAATAATCCCTCCCAAGGGGGTAACGTAGCACCTGCGGAAGTACCAACGGCCAAGTGGCAGAGGGAAAACGTGGGTGAGTCCGAAGTAGGTTGATAAGAAACTTTGTTTCTCGGGAACCGAAAAGGTGTTGGTAAACAAATAATCCAACCACCATTTTTAATTTATAACAATGAAAACTAAACACGCCCAAAGGAAGGCAGAGAAAAGAAAGGCAACCCGCAGCCTCAAACTTGATGCGGTCAAGACTCGTGACATAATTGTTCGTGGCTTGAAACAAGAAGTTAAAAGAGACTTTCGCCGCTGGAAAAAGAACCATGCTGGCAAGGTTGAGGTAATCTCTCATATTAAAAAATTGGAATCGAAAGTTAATCAAATATTCTCATAATGATTTGCTATGAGTGCGGCACCAAAGCCCAACGCAAAGAAATAAGATCAGCTAAGAAAGAAACCCGCGATCCTCAAATAACTATTAGATGCGGCACATGGCGTAAAGGCTCATGCGATAAGTGTAAGAAAAAAAGAATTCATGTAACAGAAATTTCTGATTTTATTCTGATTAAATAAGGATTAAATAAATAATAAATATTAATTAAAAAAATCCTTTAAAACTCACTTTTAAAAAAAACTTCCCTAAGTCACTGATTACCAGTCACTTACGCACGCCCGGCCCCCCGCGCCGCCCCTAAGTCCTTGATACTCAACGACTTACGACTTCACTTTTTAAAAAAATAAAAAATAAAAAACCCCGCCTTGGCGGGGTGACTTGGCACGGTTTATGCCAGCTCTACATGCATACCGGGAAGTCCGGATTTTCCCATACGAGTTCCCAGTCGTATGGTGAATTAGACAGGTCGCACGGAGCGACCTTGCACTTGACGCTTGACTTGGCGTCACGAGCGAAAGTGATCGCGGCCTCAAGGCCAGCGTGGCTAGCCTCAAACCAGCGGACAGGACGGCGACCAAACTTAACCGCAGCGCGGTTATCCTCAACGAAGTATTTACTATGTAACCTCATAACAGAAAAAAGAATATCAGAATCTCAGGAAAAGTCAACAATAAATCTCACTTTTTTTTCCTTTTTAATCCGCGCTTGAACTGCTCCCATGTGGGGCGTTCGGCTTCGGGGATTGCCTTCCATTCTTTCATCTGCGCTTGACGTAGTAGCGCACCACCAAAAGATTTAATATTATCACTCATAACAAAAAGTATTAAACCACACTTTTCGGCGAAAGTCAACCTTTAAATCTTATTTTTTTAATTTATTTTTTAGATACGTAAGTCATTGGTATTCAGTCACTTAGGGCCGCGCCGGGGGGCGCCGAGGCCGTAAGTCCTTGATAGTCAGTAACTTACGACTTTGTTTTTTAAAAAACTTATTTTTATTTTTTTTCTTGACAAAAAAATTGCCCCGCCGAGCATGCGAGGTCTCGACGGGGCGGTGTTATGAGAGCGGGATCTTTTTTTAAACGCGACGGCTTCACCCATTGCCGCAGTACGAGGACAAGTCTAATCCTCCGCGCCTAAATCTTTTACTCTCCCGGTCACTCTTCGCATTTTTACCTTGCGAGGCGTGCGGCCTTTCCCATATATTTCCAGATTGTAGAAGTGGCTTCGTGATTGAGATGTGTCACAAATTTCCATCATTTTCAGTTCCCTGTTTTTATCGAATAGTTTGTAAGTAGTCATTTTTATCTCTTTTTTGGTTTTTGTCGATTAGTGGCTCGTGTTCTTCGCGGTCGGTCGTGGCTTCCCATTACTATGCCACCATCCCCGTAATGTATGAAGTGATCGCCTCCAGACTTACCGCCTACGTTCATCACCGGCTCAAGTGTTGTGCCGTCTGGCTTTGCTATCGCTTTGCGCGCTGCTCTTTGGTTTTCTTTATTTCCTGTCCCCCTCCTTTTCTGTCTTTCGGTTTTTGTCGGTTAGTGGCTTTCGCCTTTCGGTGCTTGCCTTTATAAGCTGGCCGCGTTGCTGTTGTCCATGACGTAGTAACCATGCAGGAGCTACTACCCTCTCCCATGCCTCCGGTTGGCTTGCTGCTCATTTCTAGTAATTTCCTCGGTCGTAGTTTTTCTTTCCGAGTCCTTTTAGGGTATGCGGTGCGAAGTAGGTCGCTTGGTCGGCGTGGCTTTCACAATTAGCATCCATATAAATCTTTTTCTTTTTGGTCGCCGTTGAGAATTTCCGTTTTCTATTTTTGCTTTTTTGTTTCACTTTCTTTTCTTTGGTTTTTGTCTGTTGGTTGATTTTGTTTTATTGGAACCTGCTGCGCCGAGTTTGCCATTCTTTTTAAAATCCTCCGGCAAGGTGAAGTTTCCCATAGCAGGAGAGGCATAATATTCAATTAGTTTTTTCATAGTTTATAAAAAGCGTGTTGGCCGATTACTTTAACAGGCTTTTGACCTTTTGCCCAGTAAGGTAGTTTTTTCATCCACGTTGCGTGGTAATGGTTAGCGTGCCCAATAAAATCACGCGATAAGTTTTTGACGTTTTTGGCAACGGTGATGGCGTATTTTGCCTGTGGGACTTTTAACAGATGTTCCAAGTCTTTTAGTTTTTTACCATTCCAACAACTGAACTGCCATTTTTTAAGACAGACTTCCGATGGGGTTTGTTTTCTTTCAAATGCTCTCTGAGCGATGCAAGCACCAACAGCATACATTCCCGCCTCCCCTTCCCCTCTGGCCTCCGCCAGAATGGTAATGGCGACAATTTTTTGTTCACGGGTGAGGGTTTCATTTTTGTGTGTGTGGGCGTAAGCATAAACAGAGTTAACAATTAAAAACAATTGAAAAACAACAGGTAACAAGCAAACTGGTATAATTAATTTTCTCATATTATTTAACGGGTTTTGGGGTTTCAATTCTGCTCATTAGCAAAAGCTCTGCTTTGGCTGCGTTAAACTTGGCCACCTTGATTCGATGGTTGGTGATGGGATCGAGGCTGTAAAGCGTGGGCGACAGCATGATCTTGAATTCTAGCTCCTTGATTTCTTTCTCTATGTCTCTCATAACTGGAAAAAGTATAGGTCAGTTTTGTGGGTAAGTCAACACGAAAAGTGCTAAAAGTATTAAAAAAATTATTGTTGAGGTAAGCGTGGCCATTAGTCGTGCGTGATTCTCAAGTCATTATCGTCGATCGAGTCCTCGTAAAAGGAAACTTCAACCACGCGGTGAATGTCGCCAGCCAGCACTTTGTTTCCGTCGATGTCTTTCTCCAGCACCACGCTGTTGTGGTATTGGTCAATCATCTCCTGCTCGGTTGTACCAAGCGGGTAAGTGTTGCTCAACACTCGGTTGACACGGGCCATGTAGTGATTGCCGGTGTAGGTTGGGTTCTTCTCCACTTTGAATGTGGCGTTTAAGAATTTGTTCTTATCCCTCATAACGGAAAACAGTATATCAGAATTTCAGAAAACGTCAACCCTTAAATCTCACTTTTTTTAAATTATTTTCCCATGTTCAACCAAGTGTTGAAGGATCGCCGTGCGCGGTTGCGGCGGGCTTCGCGATTCAGCTTGCGGTAACGTGCGTTCCATTTGTCAGCATTTTTTGCCAGAACCTTCTTGATTGTTTCTTCGCTAATGTTTAATCCTTCGTTATCTTTCATAGTATTAAAGTATCAGATTTTTTCAGGGAGCGCAAGCAAAAAAATCACTTTTTTTCATTTTTCTTATTTTTATGTTTTTAAAAACTAGGTGTGTAAGTCACTGATTACCAAGCACTTACGACTTGGGCGGGGGGCGCCGAGGCCCTAAGTCATTGATATTCAACGACTTACGACATGAAATTTTAAATTTGATTTTAAAAAGTCAAACGCTTTTTTGTTTTTTTTTGAGATTTCGGGGATTCTATCACAACCAGCGTGAGCAAGTCAAGAGCTTTTTTAAAAAACTTATTTTTATTTTTTTTGATTTAGGGGTTGCAATCTTTTGAATTGGTAGGCATATTTAGGGAAGCGAAAGCAACATTGTTATGAGTAGAAAACTACAGACCAAGCGGTTCCTACGGGAAGCAAACAAGCGCGTAGTTCGCGCCAGCATCAACCAGCAAGTCGCTGAGTTCATGTCCAAAGTCAAGCCAACGTCCGTTCGCACGGTTTCATTGGCTGGCATCACAAACTCGTTTGAGGAAACGCCTTTGCATTTCGCGAAGGCCACAGGTACTCGGCGGGTTTTGAATGTTGTGGTCGAGCATGACCGCAAGGTTTACGATGATTCACCCATTCCCGTTGGCGACAGGAGCGGCGTGAAACATAGAGGGGAGTACGTTGCAGATTCTCGCGATATTAACGGCGTGAGAGTCCAGACGGATTACGTTTACGGGTGCATTAACGAAATGATGCACAACAAGTACGCGGGGCTACCTATTGGCAACAAGCTCAAGGAGACGGGACGAGGCGGAGAGTACAACACCGATTTTGTTTGGCTAGACTTTTGCGGCTCACCAACCAGCGAAGTCAGGAACGCCCTTCAAGTGTTTGCGCGTAACCTTAACGAGTCAGGGTTGATATTCTTCACGTTCGATGCCAACTGGCGCAGGAAGATGAAGGGTTATGTCACCGAGAAAGCTCGCAAGGACGCGGTGGCCAAGACGGAGCAGACCATTAAGGATTTCCAAAAAATCCTGAAGAAGGCCAAGCTGAAAAATCTCAGACTTATCAGCCAACATACCTATTATGGTTCTGGTGCGCCAATGATGACCTTTGGCTTTTCCTTTCAAACCTTGGCGACTACTTACGGCAAGGTGGCAGAGATTACTCCAGCCATCAGCACCGATTACGTCAAGAAGGCTGACACGTCAAGCGTTACCCGCGCAGTCAAGCGCGTTGCCAAGTTATCGGTCGAGGATGCCGAGTACCTTGAGAACGTGGCGTTCGATTGGTCAACGGATGAGGAACGCAGCGAATACTTGCGTCTAGATCGTCCCGACTTAATGGGTGCAATGCCCACCAAGAAGGACGGCAGCATCAACTGGGCTGGCCGTTTGGCAAGGGCAACCAGACGGAGGAACAGGGCATGAAGTACAAGAAGCCGAGTAAAGTAACCCAGCGCGCAATTGAGGGGGGAGCAATCCCCCCAGCGTGCGGGAAGGTCAAGCACTACCAACCCAAGAAGCGTTTCAACTGCCGAAGGGATGATAGTGATTGGGGAAAGAACCTAGATCGCGCCACAGACTTTCACGGCAGGCACGAAGAGATCAAGTTAATTCAAGACATTCCAGAGGAATTAAACGAAAAAAAGTTGAAAAAAAATTGATTTAGGACTTGCAATCTTCTGAGATTTAAAGCATACTATTTCCGTTATGAGGAACTTCCTTATTGAATACAGACCGGCCGTCCATGAAGGACGGGAGAACCTACAGGGCTTGGTGTTCAACTACACTGTAGAAGTCGAGGAGCAGTTCGCCAACCGGCAGAACCCATCCTGCAAAGCCGACACCGTGTGCGCTGGCATTACTGCCCGATGCACCGAGACCGGCGCGTGGAAGCGATTCCGTTGGGACTGCATCCTAAGCATGGTGGCCAAGTAAGGCCACCTTTTTTTTATTTTTTACTTGCAAAGATCTGAGATTTAAGCTAACCTTTTTTCAGTTATGAGACCAGAAACAAAAGAAAACATTAACAAACAAGTCATAGAAGTTGCTAGAGCACGCGGGACGATGCAATCACTTGCCGAGTCTTGGGGCACAGATGTCAAGTACCTTAAAGTCCGCATCGCAGAAGTGGAAGAGAAGTTGACCAAGGTGCAGAACGCTCTCGAAGAGATTGAGTGGAGTGAGGAAACCGATTGGCTAGGAAAATTAAATGAATAGCCACTTGACTTGGGACGATGTCCCTGCTAAGTTCACCAACTACGACGACGACGCAGCCAAGTGCTTTAGTTGTCGGGGTTGGTTTCCGATAGAAAACTGCGTTATTAATCATGACGAGGAGCATCAAGGGGTTCCCGTGTGTGAGACCTGCGCCGAGGGCAGGGTGCGCTGCTAGCTACGCCCACCTCTACCACCCCCCTTTACTAAAAAGAATTCTTACCGTAATACGCAGGGGGCGGGGGGGGTGATAAATTTCATTCTACCCCAGCCTTTTTATCTATCTTTTTCAAAAATACCCGAAGGGCCTAAATAAATATATTTTTCAAAAATACTTAGATTAAGTATCTTCGGCCGCTATAATTATATTAACATGAAAGTATGTACTAAATGCAAAGAAGCTCTTCCTTTACGAGAGTTTAGAAAGCAAAGTAGTACCAAAGATGGATTAAAATACTATTGTAAGAGCTGTGATAATAAAATGGCCAAGTCTTATTATAACAAAAATAAGAATAAAATAGTTGATAAAGTCAAAGAGTGGCAAAAAGCTAATCCAGAGAAGGTAAAAGGCTACAAAAAATCATATTATGGCAAAAATAAGTCTGTACAACCACCAACCATTTCCGGAGACAATACATAGGTGGGGTTGGAACGGGGTTTCCCAATTAATTGCCGAACATTTTCACGACCATAATGCAGAGGTAATGCTTGATGCTATGATTGAGCATACTTTTAATGTAGGAAGGGGTAAAAAAATGGATTTCACCTGTTTTCCCCACATGAAGAAAAAATGGATTAGCATGTTTCATAATCCTTGTACTTCGTTAGGGTCTCTGAAAACAAGATGGGAACAAAATATATTTTCCCTTTATGGTAATAAGCACTATAGAGCTTTTATGGAGAATTGTATAGGGTTGATTACTTTAAGTAAATCGGCCGCTGTAAAAACAAAAAATTCATTAAAACATCTGGATATAGACTTGCCAGTTGGATTTGTACATCACCCCTCTGCCGAATGTGACGTAAAATTTAAATTCTCGAGCTTTCGGCGCCAAGTTATACATATCGGCTGGTGGCTCAGGAATTTTGATTCATTTTTCAGGCTTAAAACCAAATATAAGAAAATTGTACTACAAGGCCCCGGGAAATATGGGATGGATAGCTATTACAACAGTAAGGCTGAATTAAAAACACGACATGAGCAGAATTGCACTCATTTGACTAATGGCTACCTTTCTAATTCTGATTATGATGAAATTGTATCAAAGTCAGTTGCTTTTTTAGATTTATATGACTCTATCGCAAATAATGCCATTCTTGAATGTATATCTCGCCAAACTCCTATATTAGTCAACCCTCTTGATTCAGTTGTTGAGTACCTCGGCAAAGATTACCCATTTTATTACTATTCATTAGATGAAGCGGCCGAAAAGTTGGAGGATGAAGATTTAATTCAAGAAACCTCTGAATATCTCCAAAGCCGCCAAAGCTTAGTCAGCGAAAGTAAGTTTATAACTGATCTAGGCCATGTATTAGACGAGTTTGTCAAATAAGATTTTAAAAAAATGGATTTTTAACTTTTTTTTGTGTAATATCATTTAACATGGGACTTAATTTAAATTATACCAAGGAAGACGGTCAACAGGCTTTTTATTGGAAGGTTAGCCGAGTTGAGAATTGGTTCCAAGGCACTACTGGTCCGGATTACGGTTCCAATATCAACACCTTGGGATTCACAAATGAAACCTATCGAGATCAAGGAGCTCCTTCTGTAGCTGACAACATGTACAACTGCCCATACTCTGGTGCAAAAGATTATTATGATTACGTAGACCTCACGGGAGTTTCTGGTGAAGTTACTGGACAAAAACGCTTAGGCCCGCCTCTCCCTGCTGATTGGGATTGGGCTGAAAATGGAGTATCCGGTTGGATGCAGCGAAGTGACGATATCAGGAGCGGAGCGTATGTTTGGTTAAAGAACTGCGTACCTTTCTTCTCAGGAGCAACAGACGCATTAACAGAAGGAGAATAATACAATGGGACTTTATAAATCAATTACAACAGACGCTGGCTCAACACTTAATTACTGGGATTTCGGTATCGTTGAGGTTAATACTGCTGCATCAAAAAAAGAAGATCAAAACGCCGTTGTTAACATTTGGGGTTATCATGACGTAGATTATTATAACGCTGGCAAGCCACCTATCGAAAGATGGAACCAATATGCTTGTAATATGGTTAGTGGCACCGATCATTATCCTTATATGGACTTGACGGGTGTTAGCGGCGAAGTAACAGGAACAAAAAGGCTTGGTCCGGATCTCCCTAATGATTGGAGCTGGACAGCTAATAGTGTTTCTGGTTGGATGGCTAATAGCTCCGATATTCGTAACGGAGCTCAGGCATGGGCTCTTAACTGTGTTCCTGCTTTTTCAGGAGCTGTTGTAACCGGTCAGGTATATCCAGATTAATTCCCAAAAAAAGAAAGATAAACTATTATGAGTAGAGATGCAAATTATTGGAGGCGCCGCATGGGTCTCCCCGAAGAAGGAAATGTAGGAGCTGGCACTGACGGAAACGTGGGTGCTGGTACATCAGCCCCGGCTCCAGAGCCAGAACCGACACCGGAGACACCGGAACCCGTCGAAGACGGTAACGTGGGTGTCGGCACTAGCGAAGGTAATGTGGGCGTTGGTACTACTTCTTGATATATAAAATAAATTAGTTCCTCAGTCGCAGCCCCCTAGCGGGGCTGCGATTTTTTTAGTATTGGTGTCAATGAGGTACTAGTCGTTGGGAAACATCTCTTCGTCGTCTAGTAGACCGTAGTTTCCGCCATTCCAGATAGATTTTATTGCGGCAGCTCCCCCTGCATAAGCATTAAAACAAGAGAGAAGAACATTAGCTTCTCCAGCAATGTTATCTCTTTCTGATTTATATCCCGGAATAATCACTAGACTTTTGCCGTCTTCTGCGATTCCTGTCCAAGGGCCGCTACAGTTAGTAAGAGCCCATTTTTTAATTATAACCTCTTCCCCATCTGTGTTTTTACCTTTAATTTCATTTTGCTGATATGTTGCTATAGCCATCCAGCTCCAGTCCTCACTAACCCATTGCGCAGTGATACCGTGCTTGTGTTTCATTAATACATGTTGATTGAATTTCATAATTTTCCTTTTTTTTGAAGCGCCATCCTTCCCCTAATGGCTTTGTGGACTCCCCACCGGAAAATTTATGGTTGATTGTACCTATTAGGCTTTTTATTCCAAAGCCTTTTAATACTGGTGACTTCATAACCAGCGTCTTTTATAATTTTTATAATTTTAGTATTTTTAATCCAGTATACCCTACCTGAATCACTTTCGGCCAAATCAATTAAAGCTACCTGTTTTTTTGTATCAAATTTTATATTTAATACGTTAATCTCTTTTTTAAAACCGCGTTTAATGCCTATACCGCACGAAGAACAAACTAATCCATTGATCTTTATCTCCAAGTCAGGTTGGAAGGATAAAGCAGCAACTAGCATCAAAGAAGTCATTAATTTTTCTGATGTTTAGCTAACTCAATTTCTATTTCCCTCAACCTATTATTTAAACTATTTATGGATGCGGTATTATTTGAAGTGTCTTTTTGTAGAATAGTAATTTCGGTTATCTTTTTGTCCATTTGAATTAGATGGTCTTCTAATTTCTCAAATTCCACTTTACTAGGAAATAAAGTTTGAAGATATGCCAATATCCCAATCCCTATAATAGGAGCAAACTTAAGGAATCCATCTAAATCCGTGAAAGATATTTTTTTATTTTCATTCGGCATTTCCAATAATATTACACAGGAAATTTTAATTTTCTAAATGTAATACATAATATGGCACAATTAAACGCAAATACCCCATACATACAATGTTTCATTCGCAACCGGTATATACTGGGTCCAGAAGATAACGGATTGACCGAAGGTTATATATTCGGTGTAAAGTCTATGATAAATCGTCCCATGCACTTTCACTTTCAATCGTGCTTTGGGGCGATTTTTTGGCAGATGCCAATTTCGGCATTTTGTCATAAAGAGGACTATGAAGTATTATCTGAGGAAGAAGAAAAACGACTATCCTTATTGCAAACATGGGATTGTCAGGATAATGATATCGCAGTTACTACATTCGGCTTTTTGCAAAACCGCAGAGTTGACGTATTTTGCCGGGACCAAGTATGGCGTTCTGGTAAGTATGTTTTTACTATTGACGACTACGAGGGAGACCTTAACGAACTCAATATTGGATACGCTAACGATCAGGATTCAAAATGTTACCACTTTTTGGAATTGGATGATGGGAACTATGCCATACCCCCTAATAATCTTTTACGCTGGCATAATCCTGATTTTATTGTACCGTACCCTAAAGATGAACCCCCTAAAATAAAAATATTCAATAACCCCCTTAGCTCTGAAGATATAGACAGGTCCTACGGGAATAGCCCTTACTACTTCTATAATCATTACCCGGAAGAGGAAAAAAAAGAAATAGAACCTACCCCGTTAAGATCAAAATCTGCTTATAGAGAAGATTTACCAGAATATCCCTCAGCTTAGTATTTGTAGAGGTGTTTCTGTGTAATATTTTTCATGGGGGAATTGCATACCATAGCAAGCAATGGTAATTTAAATGTTATAAAAAAAGCGCTTTCGAAAAATAAAGACGCATTTCTTGTCGTAGATGAAGAGTTAGGATGGTCTCCTTTACATTACGCCGCTAGCAAAAGCAAAACTAAAATCGTAGAGGTTATTCTAGAAGCTGGAATAGATCCAAATATTCCGAGTTCTCCCCCTACTAAATATAAACAAAATGCTTGGAATTTAGCAATGGAGGAGGATGAAGACAATTCTGATCCTGTCGTCTATCCTTTAGATGTTGCAGATGGACCTTCTCGAACCATTGTTTTTAAGACTCTATTGATGTACGGAGCCACTTTTTTTGGCGATGAATTAACTCTTCATCAAGCCGTACAATTAGATGACATGGAAGAAGTTGAGGGTTTGTTGCAAGACGAAAGCTTGAGAATTAACGCTAGGGATAATAGAGGCTGGATGGCGATTCATTATGCAGTGGATCTTGGCAATATGGAGATGGTAAAGATATTAGTTATGAACAAAGCTAATGTTAACGGTTCTACCTACGCAAAAGACGCTACAATACATTTCAATGCTTGGGAGATAGCTAACCTTAAAAATGACGAGGTAATGCTTAAGTATTTAGAATCAAAAGGAGCTAAGCGTCACCCCGGCATACAACAAGACCAAAGATCCACATTTAAAAACAAAACTAAATTATACGACAGGTCAAAATCTGACTTAACTATGTCAGCAGTTAGAAAAAAGTTAAAAGAAAGAGAAGCTTCATTCAAAAAGGTTCCTAAAGCTCCGGAAGGATTTCTAGGTAAGCTATTTGAAAATAAACACGATAAAGAAAAAAGATTAGCTCTAGAAGCTGCTGCCGAAAAAGAGCGGGAAAAAGAAGAAGAAGCCAAAAGAATAAAGCAACAAGAGCAAGAAGAAGAAAGAAGAAAACAGCAAGTTATAAAATGGTCTGGAGGCGTAGATCCTTTTAAATTAAAGGGTGAGTCATTAACTTATGACGAACAGTGTGAGGCTCATATTTATTTTATGGATATCGTAGGGTATTCGCAGAAAAGCACAAGTGAACAAAAACAAGTTTCAGATGAGTTGGTTTCAATTGTAAAAAGCACCGAAAGCTTTCAGAAGGCAGATAGAAAAGGCAAGCTAGTTATTTTACCTACAGGTGACGGTATGGCTTTAGTTTTCTTCGATTCCGTTCATACAGCTTTTAAATGCGCTATAGATGTCGGCATCAGGACATTTAAGCATCCTCAAATAGGATTACGTCATGGTGTTTATACCGGACCCGTAGTTCCTGTCAAAGATATAAATGATAATCCTAACGTTTCTGGTACAGGTATAAATATGGCTCAACGCTGCATGGACGCTGGAGACAGTGATCATATCCTGATCTCAGATCATGTGTATCAATATGTTAGAGAATCTATACCTGCATTAAAATTTGAGGATTGGGGACCTGTAGTCGTCAAGCACGGAGCTACAGTACATATGTGGACAGCTTTTGGCGTTAATTGTGGGAGACAAGAATTTCCTCATTGGAGAGGGATTAAGAGATTAGAGTATAAGGAAGATGAAAAATAAAATATTAAACTGCGAAGAAGAAGATTGCCCTTCGTATTTTGAAGATCTAGCTAGCTGCGGGGAAACCCATTTAGCCACTTGTATGAACTGTTTTAAAAGAGTTCAGTTGGTGAGTACTAAAGATATGTACGAATCAATGAATGAGCAAAATATGAAAGTCGCAATGGAGGAATGCATCAATGGCTGATTTACAAAATAAATATTCCGATAACATAGAAGGTCGTTATTTCGTCGATGAACAATGCATTGATTGTGACCTTTGTAGAGAGGTTGCCCCTGAATCTTTTGGTAGGAACAATGAAGAAGGTTACTCTTACGTTTTTAAACAACCAGAAAACAGTGAGGAAGAAGAGCTTTGTAAAGAAGCCATGGACGGTTGCCCAGTAGAAGCTATTGGAGATTTTGGATAAATGATAAACAAAGATGTTAAAATAAAAAGAGACTTTTTTGGCAGGATTGATTTTCAGGGAGCTTTGTTATTTTTAATATATATCTTAAGCTACATTTACTATGGATTTTTATTCGTCTTAAAATGGAGTAGGAATAAATTAAAAATAGTAGCAACAATTTTATGTTTTTTAACTATGGGATGTACTGGCAAGTGGGTTTGGCAAGAAGACTACCCTAAACATAAAACGATGTCATTTAAATGCCCAAGGTGGAATTATAATGAAGCCTACGATGAACTGCACCACATTTATACCACTAAGCAATATAAACCTATAAAAATAAAGAATTAAGATTTCCAGTATTTGTGAGGATAGTCTGGAGTGTTTTCTTTTATAACAGCCTGAACCCAGCTCACGTCTAAGCCTTCGTGATACAAATTGTGGTTAGTAGTGTGCGTATTCGGGTGGGGTTCCCACCTTCTAGCTAAAGCATATAGTTGATTCTGTTCGTACTGACGAACTGCTGCCAGTATGCAAAAGCTCCTAAGTAAAGATTTTTTTGGAGGGGGATTTATACCTCTTTCTATTTTGCGCCACATTTGATAATCTACTTTAAGAAGTCTAGATAATTTTGTAATATTATCAAACTTCCTCATCCTTAATTCTTTGAGGTATGTGTGAAACTGGTTCACGGAAATAGCTTATCTAAAACTTCCTCTTTTAGCTTTTCTTTAGCTTTGTCAGCGGCTTTGTCTACTACCTTCTCTACAATAGCCTCTTTTGCAGCCTCCTTTGCGTTCTCAGCGACTTTTCCTTTGATCTCCTCTCCCTGTATCATCCATATAATAAAAGCGAGCAGGGAAGCTCCTAAGACGAATATTAAGATTTTCTTTTTCACAAAAAAGATTACACTAAAAATAAAGCCCCGCATTGCGCGGGGCTTTTTCATTTCTATAGAACGATTAATACAGCTCGGAGTAGTCTACGCAAGCAGAAGTTTCGCTGACTTTAATTCCGAACTTTTTAGCCGCAGCTTTAATTTTTTTCAGGGCTGCTTTTTTGGCCTCTTCACTGATTTTAGTTTGATTCAATCTAGCTAGTGCATTACGTACATGAGCAGCGTCATTAATTGGAAGGTGACGCAATGAACGAGGTACAGTCTTTCCCTCAGAGTCTTTTTCCCCTCCCGGTTCGATATAAGCAAAATCTGAATCGGGTAGGTCATTTTTATTTTTAGTAGAAAGGACTGCGCTCTTCATTTGCTTGAGCTTTTTCTTATCATACTCTTCATCCTTCTTTATATCATGAACTTCTACGCTTTTCTTCTCAGAAGGTTTACCCTTCTTAAGTTTTTTGATTTTGCTATCGTCATCTTTAAGAGCGTCTTTTTCGTGTTCCTTTTTTTCTTTTTTATCGTCACGCTTTAGCTCTTTAGTATCGATTTTCTCGTACTGCTTCTTAGACATGGCGGCTTCTTGTTCTTCGCGCCACTTAACAATTTGCTCAGTGAAATCTATTTCTTTCATTTCTCTATTTTCTTTTACACTTATTTTTCGGTCATTTCCATTAATTTTCCAGCTGGTTGCCATAAGCTTATCGGAGCGTTGGTTCTAACAGATAAATTCTCAGGTTTTAACAACACTGCTCCCGGGGCATTAGTTTTAATTATTGGTTTGCCCATATTTTCTTTATCTTTGTAATAATCCATTTCCACTTGGAAAAACGCAGGGACAGAGAATCTTATTTTTTCTAATCTTCCTCTTTCGTCAACTGACACGCAACCTTTTGCGCCAAAACTTATAACTAACACACATAAGAATAGTATTTTTTTCATTTTTTACTTCTTGTCCTTCTGGTAGGTTTCTCTACCACTTGAACCTGCATAGGTGGAGGATTTACGGGAACTTCTTCCCAGCCAATAAAACTGGGATCACTAGCTTTTGGTAAATAAGCATCTCCGCCATTTTTAGGTAAAGTCTTTTCAATAGTAAGCTGTTTTAACTGCTCGTTTGGCACCAACATCTTAGTTTTGCGGTCTGTCATGTAGAAAACTGTATTACGAATTCCGACCCGAACTATACGGGCTTGGCGGCCAGAAATATAAATGATATCGTCGTTATTAAAATTATTTCCCATAAATACAAGAAGTCCTTGAGCTAAATTCATTATCATGTCTTTTGCCATTATAGTTACAATAGCTATTAATAGCAGCCACCCATACTCTCCAACAAGGTTCTCCAAAAACCCTTCTACTTTTTGTTTGTCTATATGGCCTTGAGATAAGTCTGGTAAGTTTGTAGCTACATTTATTACCTCTGGCGCTATTTGAGAAATGTCACTCATAAGTTTCTTTGTTTATTACACCTTTTTCAGTGTAAAATGATTATGATGTCAAAAGTAAAAAGTACGGGAGATTTCGATTCTCTCGATATTGCAGACGGACGGATTAAAATTCATCAAAGGGACCCAATAAAACCTAGGGATAATTTTTACATAGATGAGCTACCTTGGACAGAAAAGCAAAAACGTTTTATAGACATTTCTTTAGATAAAACTACAAGGCTAATATTATGCAAAGGCCCAGCAGGAAGCTCGAAAACCTTAACAGCCGTTTACTCAGCGCTTCAATTATTAAATACTTCAAAAGTCTCTGATGTTATTTATATGCGCTCAGCAGTAGAAAGCTCTGATTCTAGATTAGGCTTTCTTCCCGGAGACGCAGACGAAAAACTTCATTACTACAACTTGCCGTTTATGGACAAGTTGGACGAACTTCTAAGCGAGGATACTGTCAAAAAACTACAAAAAGAAAAAAGGGTTTCTATACATCCCGTTAATTTTGCTAGAGGCATGAGCTGGAATGGAAAAGCTATCCTTTTAGACGAAGCTCAAAATAGTTCTTTTCGTGAAATAGTTACTGTATTAACGCGTATAGGAAAATACTCTAGATGTTTTATAATGGCGGACCCAATGCAGACTGATTTAAAAAATGGCAATAGAGGAGGTTTTCTAAAACTCTTTGATATTTTTGATGACGAAGAGAGTAAGAAAATGGGTATTCATACTTTTGAGTTCAACGAAGAAGATATCGTAAGGTCAGAACTAACTAAATTTATAGTCACAAAAATTAACGAGAACGAGGTTTATTGATATTCTTTTGAATTAATTTAGATAACGTAGAGGAGAACTTTCTTACTTCCCTTTCGCTTTTTTCCCAAAAGAAGGCATGAGTTATTTCTTCTATTAAGACGCTCATTTTCCGCCGATCTTTTAAGTTGGGGTCTATTAGGATTTGAGGATTTTCTGCTTCGGGAGAACAGCAAAGCCCTTCTGCGTTATATTT
>Ga0160423_10001516_pt1 | contig 19448 bp, 17 predicted proteins | sample CRUFie14St8metaG_FD_108191 | JGI IMG/M metagenome (GOLD analysis project Ga0160423, IMG submission 108191) | Marine microbial communities from the Costa Rica Dome - CRUD Field 142mm St8 metaG | ecosystem: Environmental > Aquatic > Marine > Oceanic > Photic zone | place: Costa Rica: the Eastern... | reverse complement strand
GGCGGCATTGTCGCGCAACGTTGATTGATCAACTTGGACGAAGGCTTAACGTGCGATCGAGCCCAGTCCGTAATCGAGAATAAATGTCACACCCGCAGTGAGAGCGAGCGAATCACTTGGGCGCGACACTCGCTGAGGAAATCGACACTCTTGCGGGCATCCATCTCGAAGCAGTAAGGCGCTGGGGGCTGCCGCTCTACGTCATCGGAGAATTTGAGGTTATGCAGGGCACAATCCGTATCGAGACAGAGCAAGATGATGCGAAGTTTCCAACAGGTACCTCTAAGATCAGCTGGCGAGCTGTTTACGGTCATCCATCTCAATGAAAATGCATTCTCCGGGACAGATCTCGGCTGCCTCGATCACCGCCAATTCCTCGCGCTTTTCCACAAATGCAAGGCTGCGCGACCCACCCGGATCATTGAGGGCAATCCCTCTTTCAACAACGTACGCAATGCCATCTTCGAGAAGGGTAAAAACATCAGGCGAACGATCGACGCATAAACCATCCCCTGTACAGAGATCTTGGTCAATCCACACCCTCATCAACCCCTGACGCTAGCGGTACTCTTCACTCTGTGCCCGAGCGAGCCACAGATCCATCGAAAACTGACCACCCCGCTGCACCACGGCGACCTCACACGTGGCAACGCCCCACCGGCCCACGCGACGACCCTTACGCGTGGATGCTCGACGTCAACGATGAAGAATTCCTGCAGTATCTCGAATCAGAAAATGGGTACGCCCAGCGCTGGTTTGAGTCGAACCGCAAACTCACTGCAAAGATCGTCGAAGAAATCAAGTCACGAGTTCAAGAGACAGACCAGTCCCCTGCCGTGCGCTCAGGAAAGTGGTGGTACGCGAGCCGAACAGTTGAGGGACTGTCCTACCCAATTTACTGTCGGGCAACATCGAGAGAGCTTGCGGAAACGAGCAACGCCGATCTCATTCTTGACCAGAATATTGAAGCCCATGGACACGACTTTTTTGACCTTGGGACGTTTGAGCCTGACCCCACTCACCGATATGTCGCGTGGTCAAGTGACACGGCTGGAAACGAGCGTTACACGCTGCGCATCCGAGACGCTTCGACTGGTCTTGACCTCGACGACACCATCCCTGACACGACGTGGGGAGGCGTCGCTTGGTCGGCTGACTCCGAGCATCTTTTCTACGTCGTTGCCGATGACACCGAGCGGCCCTTTCAAGTGCGCCGCCACAAAATAGGCACGCCTCTCATCAACGACGAGATCGTTTTCACCGATAACGATGAACGCTTTTTTGTAGGCATCGAGCTCACACGTAGCGGTCGATTTATCATCATTTACTCTGGCTCGAAGACAAGTAGCGAGACTCACCTGCTCGATGCATCGACACCCCTCAGTGAACCTCAGTGCGTTCGTCCCCGAACTGAGAACATTGAATATTCAGTCGACGACTGGGGTCACGCTCTCGTCATCACGACGAACCTCGACGCAGAGGATTTCTGCATCATGACGGCACCTTATGACGACCCCGGCAAGTGGACAGACTTCGTTTCACACCGGCCTGGGCACCGCATCACCGCAGTAGAGCCATTCGAACAGACCCTTGCAGTGCACGAATGGGTCAACGCTCAACCACGAATTCGCCTCGTGAACACCGACGGCGAGAGCAAACTCATCGAACTCACTCAATCTCCACACGACATCGAATTTGGCCCCAACGAAAACTTCAGCACCGACCAGCTTCGAGTGCGGGTTCAATCGCTCACCCAACCGTCGACGATCATCGATATCAATATTCACGATCTCAGCCATCAGGTCATTCGGCGAACCCCAACACCTGGAGTGGATCTCGCCAATTACGTGTCGGAGCGGCACTGGGCCACCGCCGATGACGGCACCAACGTGCCGTACGACATCGTTCGCCACAAAGATCACCACGGAGCGCTTCCCGCAGTTGTCTACGCCTATGGCTCATACGAAATTTCCCTTCCACCGTGGTTTTCAGTGGCTCGGCTCTCACTCCTCGACCGTGGACTCGCCTGGGTCCTCGTTCACCCGCGAGGCGGCGGTGAACTTGGCCGCCAGTGGTACCTCAATGGAAAGTTCCTCAGTAAACGAAACACGTTCACCGATGTGATCGCCGCAACGAAAGACGCAGTGTCTCAACAACTCATTGATGGCAGGAAGCTAGCTATTCGAGGCGGTAGCGCAGGCGGCCTCATGGTGGGTGCCTGCATCACAATCGAGCCCCAACTCTTCGCGTCTGCTGTTGCTGAAGTGCCATTTGTTGATGTTGTGTCAACGATGAGTGACCCCTCGCTGCCTCTCACTATCACCGAATGGGAAGAGTGGGGCGACCCACGGAGCGAGCCCTATGCCAGTTACATCGAGTCGTACTCCCCCTACGACAACACTCGCCCGGCCGACTACCCGGCCTTACTCATCACCGCAGGCCTTCACGATCCACGCGTCAGTGTTCACGAACCGGCGAAATGGACAGCTCGACTAAGGGAAGTGCGCACCAACGACGCTCCTCTGCTGTTAAAGACCGAGATGGGTGCAGGCCATGGCGGACCGAGCGGTCGCTACGCGGCCTGGGAAGACGAGGCCCGCACTCTGACATTTCTCCTCGAGACCGTCACCGTAACGACATAACTCAAACGAACGTGGCACTCGCAGCAAGTGCAATCAATGCCGAGTTACGAGCAACATGCCGCCAGCCAATTGGCTTCTTTGACGTTGAGCCAAAGCAGGCGCATGTCGGCACATCGTCTCTCCGCATGGCAACAACTATCCACGCAGTGAATGCCATGAGGAGCCCAGCGAGCACGAGGGGAATGATCGGCACCCATAACCGAACAGCGGTAAGAGCACCAATCACAACTTCTAGGAGTGGTAGCGGGCTCAGCATCCAGCGAGGAACGCCTGCGGAGGCTACACCGTCAGACCACGACGAGCCAGCCACAAGTTTTGATGCTCCAGCCCAAACCACGACGACCCCAACGACAACCGCCGAACCCAAGCCAACAACGTCAGGCATGTCTGTCAGCATGGCATGGAATCGTCAACTCCAGGCCCTCGCGGGCAACGACAACATCGATTCCTGCCTCTGCGCCGCGCCGCTGGTATTCGGCTTCGATGGCGTCCAGCTCATCGTCAGAACGCGAAGGGTCATGATGAAACAGCACCAGAGTTGACACACGTGCTGCGATCGCCAGCGACATTGCGTAATCGATTCGGCAGTGCCCCCAGTCCTCGCGACCCGCATAATCGGCATCAACAAACTGCGCATCGTGAATAAGCACATCTGCCGCTTCACAAAGATCGAGCACGTCAGGAGCAAACCATTTAGGGTCAGTGGGCTCTTGGTGATCGCTCACATAGACGACCGATCGATCGTCATAGGTCACCCGGTACCCGAGGGTCGGGCCAATGTGCGGCACTTCTGCGGACCGAACAGTAAATGAGCCGATCTTCCACTCTGTTGGCGCCACGTCGTGAATTGCAATCTGCGCGCCAATGCTGTCAAGAGCCACCGGAAATACCGGTTGCGCAATGGCCGCCGCAAAGCAATCGCGAGCCGAACGGCCGTCATCTTGAGCCGGTGCCCACACATTGATCTCGCAATCCTCACATTGGAGTTGAGGAAGAAACGGTAGACCTTGAATGTGATCCCAATGGAGATGGCTCACCAACACATTGAGACGTTGAACCGAGGCGTCGAGGGTGCCACCGAAGTAGCGAACACCAGTGCCGAGATCAAAGATCAACGGGTCTTCGCCGGGCGCGGCAACCGACACGCAAGAGGTATTACCCCCATAGCGTTGCACCTCCGGACTGTGACATGGAGTCGACCCCCGCACCCCGTGGAACACGATTGTTACGTCGTTACCCCCGATAGCAACACGCTAATTGCACTCTGTGTGCCTCACCACGAAATCAGCCCTGACATATGTCACACCCGAACTAGATGCGGTTTATGGAAGTCGGATTGAGTCGCTGTCAAGGACGCAGAGTCCATCTTTCACGAGTCCATCGACCACTTCGCGCGCTTGAGCAGGCCTGCGATTCACAATGTCAGGCACGTCATCGATTCGCACCGCGCCCTGACCTAAGCTCCTCAACAACAAACCTCGCGCCTGCCGGCGACTGCCTTCAAATTGCGCTTGCGGTCGTGAAACACCGGCGGATGACCGTGCCGGGTCGGCGACTCCAGAGTCGCCCCTCCATTGGCAGATATCGCTCAGTGGACATTCATCACAATGGGCCCGACGAGAAGTGCATACCGTTCCCCCAAGGTCCATCATCGCCTGATTCCACAGCCAACTTTCGCCCGCCGGAACGAGAGCGTCGGCCAACGCCTGCGCCTCCGACACGGACAGCGATCTACCCCCCACTCGCGCAAGCACTCGACCAACGTTCGTGTCAAGCACGCCAACATCGTGTCCGAACGCAAATGCGAGAACAGCGCGCGCCGTGTACGGACCAATACCGGGTAGGGCCAGTAATGATTCGAAATCCTCGGGAAACTCACCCAACTCGACGATGGCTGCCGCACACCGGTGCAAGTTTCGAGCCCGGCGCGGGTACCCCATGCCTTCCCACAGTCGCAAAACATCACCAAGTGGGCTCGCAGCGCACGCAGACGGCGTCGGGAATCGTTCCATGAATACAGGCCACTTCTCGGCGACTCTGCCCACCTGAGTTTGTTGGCTCATCACCTCGCTGACAAGAACACCCCAAGGGTCGCGGGTCGTACGCCATGGCAATTCTCGAATCGTGCACGACGCCCACCCGAGCACCCGCTCAACGACCGCATCGTTGTTCACGATTCTTCATCATTGCCAGACGGCAGCAATTCGTCATCACCCGACACCGTACGGGTTGGCCCATCATCGTCCTTGTTACGACGACGCAGGGGCGACCAACGTCGAGGGTGCTGAACTGAGGTGCCGTGCGGCGGCCGAATGTACTGCCCGGTGCCATCGCGAGTCGGAAAGCGCAACTGAAAGTCGACCCTCGAAATGCCCCGCTTCGTCTCCTCTTCAGCGAGATCTCGCAATCGAATCAGGCGTTCACGGCGCTCAATGCGCCACGGACCCACTCGCAGCGAGGCGTACATCAGGCCACCGAGGATGATGGGAAAGAAGAACTGAGCAAATCGATATGACGCCACTCCGAGCGTTGCTGTTCTGAAGGGCACTCCAAAGCCTCGAAGCATGCCGACATAGCCGGTGTCGACATAGCCAAGTCCGCCAGGTGTAATCGGAATTGCGGCAAGCACGTTGGCGATACCAAACGCAATGATGAGCGCATCGAAATCAAGCGACACTCCGAACGCCCGAATGAACACCCACAAGGCACAGGCATCTAGCAACCAATTCAACGTGGCCCATAATGCGACCCGGCCAAGTAGGTGCCGGTCGGTGATGAGCGCCTCTAAGCGCTCCGCTAACTGGTGCACCACTTGAGATGCGCGATCCTCGTTGACCCGTAATTTGCGAGCAATGAACCGCACAATCCTCTCAGAGCGACCCTTGCCTTCCATCAGTCCGAAAGTCAACGCTCCTGCGAACAACATGACGACAACTCCGACGAGAGCTGCGCCGCCATACAGCGGGTTCACACCACGAATCGGAATCGAAATCACAAGACCAGTCCACAGAATGAAGTTGAGAATGACTGCCGAGCCGAGCCCAACGGTCGCAAGTGCAAACCCGGCATCAGGACCCGACATCCCCGACAACGTCATCAGACGAAATCCAAGCGTTGAACCGGCTGCGTTTCCTCCAGGAACAATGCTCGACAGCGCACGTGCACTCATCTGGATGCGAAACAGATGCACCCGCGACATCCCTCGACCCGCGTCACCAAGCGCCGCTTTCGTCAACGGGGCGTAGCACCACAAGGCCCCAATTTCGAGACCGAGCCCAAGCATGAGTAGCGAAGGGCGGACCTGCTGAATTTCTTCGAGCGCGGCCCTGAATCCGGGAATGAGGGGTATGACAAACAGATAGACAACCGCGATAAACAAAACGAGTTTGATCGTGAAGCGAAAGCGCCGCTTCGATGTGCCGGCGCGCTCGCCTACGCCAAGGCTCTCAGGCACAGCGGAAACGCTGTCATCACTCGTCATCACAGAATCCGTTCGGCACCCATGATACGTGACGACAAATTGCGGTTGTGGTGACCCCTAGGGCGACCAGTTTGAAAACGCTTGAATCGTCGCCTTTACATCACCCAACGGGTACAGAATTGGCGACGTGCAACCGTTCTCGATGTACTGCGCAACCGCTGCTTTTGCCTCGTCGGGCGTGCCAGATGCCGTGAGCATTTGAACGATCTCGTCGGGAACCAGTTTTGATGCCGCTTCAACCTGCTCATGAGTTGCTGGCCACGTCAATACTTCGCCCACTGCGTCGAGCAGCGATTGTGGAACGCCTGAGGCTTTCATGATGTGGGGTTGCTGGCCGAGGTATTGCGTCACCATATTGCGCGCCATGTCGAGGGCGGTTTGGCGGTCTTCGTGAACGGAGCACACCACTAACTGTGGGCGGTCGAGATTGCTGGCCGACCGTCCAACCCGAGACGCACCAATTTCAAGTGCTTCCATCGCCCGAGAGTTGTAGTCGGGCGATACGAGGTAGTTGAGCACTACCCCATCGGCAATTTCACCGGTGAGTTCCATCATCTTCATTCCGGTCGCACCGATATAAATCGGCACATCTTTCGGGCGTCGCTCCTGGTACACGTAATCAAGCTCAACGCCGTCGAGGTGCACATGCTCACCGTGAAACGTGACGTTTTCGTTCGCGAGAAGTGCCCGAATGACGGTGACCGATTCGCGCATCATCGCCAGAGGCTTTGTCCTGTTGATGCCAACTTTGCTCGCCAACGGGTCCCACCATGCTCCAAGGCCACACAGCACGCGTCCTGGTGCGAGATCGTCAAGCGTTGAGAACAGCGAGGCAAGCCGAGCGGGGTTACGAGTCCACACATCGATGACGCCAGAACCGATCTTGATGTGATTGGTTGTTGCGGCAAAGGCAGCCATTGGCACCGTGGCCTCACGAACAAGCCTCGAATCTGCCTGCCACACGGCATGAAAGCCTGACTCTTCGGCGAACTGGGCAATTTCCATCGCCTCAGCAATCGGGTGTGCATCTTGCAGATAGATCGCCATTGGTACTGACATCAGATCTCCTCCAGTCGTGCGAAAAGACGGCGCGCCGACTCTTTTGCTTTTGTTCGAACTTCTTGCTCGTCGACACGTGTGGGTGTTCCGTTCGACCACACCACCTCGCCATCGACTTCAACGCTGATCGGGCTTGTTCCGGTATTGAATGCCTGAAACCACGGATCGAATTCCGGTGACGCCCACACCACCTTGTCGTTCGCTGCCTCAGGAACGAGCGCCCAGCCATGCTCTAACCAACCCCAGGCCGTTTCAGGGGTGGTCTCTACGTCGATTGCGCGCCCGGCCACGTAGGCGAGACGGAACTCCTCCAGCATGTCGGCACCGATGCCGTCGGTTCCGAGCGCGACCGCGTTGGCAAAACGTGCTGGGTTCGCATACCCAACCGAGTTGTTCATGTTCGATCTCGGGTTATGAACAAGCGTCCCTTGCAGGCCGTGGTTATCGGGCAGCAGGACACCGTGAATTAACAACCAGTCGGGCTGGGCGAGATGGCGAATTCGCTCTTCCGCCCCGACATCGTCTGGGCCTTCCGCAACATGAATGTGCACACCCACACCAAGATCTGTCGCGATCCCTGCCGCCGCTTCAAGAGTGTCGTCGGTGCACGTGAACGATGCATGAACACCGACCATTCCTCGACCACCGCCGGAGATGAACCGGCGATTCTCCTCCAGCCCTCGTCGAGCCCCATCGGCTCCGTGACGGTCGGTCACCCCATAGCTGCACACCGATCGCACGCCGACCTCGTCACATGCCTCGGCAATCGCGTCGAGCGAACCATCGATCGCATTAGGTGATTCATGGTGGTCGATGATTGCGGTGCAACCTCTTGCGAGAGCTTCCAGTGCGCCGAGACGGGCCGAGTCACGAATGATGTCGAGGTCGATCGCCATGTCAAGACGCCACCACACCAGTTCAAGAATCTGCCGAAAGTTGGTCGGGGTTGCCGGGGGTGCAGGCATACCCCGAGCCAGCGCCGAATACAGGTGGTGATGAGCACACACCAATCCCCCGCTCACCGAAGTGAAGGTGGTCGACTCCCCCATATCGGCCGTCACCCCGATGGGGGCGCCACGCCTTTCTGTTCGGTGATGATCTGATACGCCTCAGGTCGCCGGTACACATCAAAGTTAAAGAGCGTCTTTTTGTAGTGCTGGCAGAGATCAAGATCACACCGGGCAGAAATCAACACGTCACCACTCACTGTCGCTTGAGCGACAACCTGACCAGAGGGCGCAATGATTTGCGAATGCGATAGCGACTCGACACCCTCCTCGATTCCGCCTTTGGCGACGCCTACTACCCACGTTCCGTTCTGATAGGCCCCCGAGGCCATCACCAGGTTGTTGTGAAACGATTGCAACGGGTTTTGATCAGGGTCAGGGGCGTAATGCAGTGGAGTGTTGTAGCCAATAAGCACAAGTTCTACGCCTTGCAAGCCGAGCACACGATAGGTCTCAGGCCACCGGCGATCGTTACAGATGGCCATGCCCACGATGCCACCGAATGCGTTCACTACCCCGAAACCGTCAGGCGATTCTTCAAAGTAACGACGCTCGAGATGCTGGAAGGGGCGGTGTGGCTCGTCCTTAGCGTGCCCGGGAATATGAACCTTGCGGTACTTGCCAACGATGGCCCCTTTCTTGTCGACGAGTACGTATGTGTTGTAGCGATGGCCATCTGGGGTGAGTTCGGCGTATCCGAGACAAAAACCAACCCCAAGTCGTGCAGCTTCATCAAAGAGCGGCTGAATATCAGCGTTCGGCATCTCACGCTCGTAGTAGTGATCGTGACCAGCGATGTCTTCTGTGAACCACCTAGGGAAGAACGTCGTTAATGCAAGTTCTGGAAACACGACAAGGTCACAACCCGCTTCCGCCCCATCACGAAGCAGAGCAATGAGACGCCCAGCGACCTCAGCACGCGACTCATCGGCCGCAATCGGACCCATCTGTGCTGCCCCAACGTTGACAACTCGACTCACTTCGCCTCCTCAAACGTTGTCCCCGCTAACTCCAGCATGACATCACACAGCACCTGACAACCCGCGATGAGGTCTTCATCGGCCGTGATCTCTGCCGGGTTGTGGCTGATTCCACGCACGCTTGGCGTGAATACCATCGCCGACGGACACACACGCGCCAACATCTGTGCATCATGACCAGCTCCCGATGGCATGCGCTTGACAGAGAGTCCTCGTTGCCGGGCTGAGCGTTCAACGATTTCAACGACACGATCGTCGAACACGACAGGAGCAAACCGAGCGAGAGATTCGGTTTCAACGAGCAGTCCGTGCTGGGCGGCAACTTCTTCGATCAGCGCAGCAACTTCACGTTCGACGTTGATGAGCGTTTCGTCATCGGTGTGGCGAACATCAACGGTGAACGTCGCTGACGCCGGAACGACATTCACCAAATTGGGCACCAATTCGACGCGACCAATGGTTCCGACTTGGGGCTCACCAATCCGCTCGACGATTCGCTGCAGTTCAGCGCCGATCATAAACAACGCAGCTGCCGGGTCTTTTCTCATTGACATTGGCGTCGTGCCTGCATGGTTCGACTGGCCGCGCAAGGTGACCTTTGTCCATGAGATTCCCTGGACTCCCGTGACTGCGCCAATTTCAATGTCTTCAACTTCAAGAACGGGGCCCTGCTCGATATGGAGTTCGACAAAGGCGTGAGGAGCCGGACCTGGGCTCGGTGCTCCGCCGGCATAGCCGATTGATTCCAACTCGTCACCGAACCGAGCCCCATCGACCGCCCGGATGTCAAGGGCCTCTTCAACTGTCATTCCGCCCGCGTAGACAAGACTTCCCAACATGTCAGGCGGAAATCGAGCACCTTCCTCATCGGTGAAGAACCCAACGGCCAGCGGCCGATCTAACTCATCCCCAGCGCTAATGACTGATTCGATGACTTCGAGACCCGCTAACACCCCAAGGTTTCCGTCAAAACGACCCCCTGTTGCCACGGTGTCAATATGCGAGCCGGTCATCACCGGCGACAATCCAGACGGGTGCGGCATCGTCGCAATGACATTGCCGACGCCATCGATTGAAATGTCGAGGCCAAGATCTCGCATCCATTTCACGACAAGGTCGCGTCCCTGACCGTCTTCAGCGGTGAGGGCGAGACGAGCAGACCCGCGATCACCATCGGCACCAACAATTGCTCCAATTTCTGCGAGTTCTTCGAGACGCTGCAATAGGCGCTCTCCATTGATGGCCAGATTCACCCCGGAGAGCCTACGAACGCTTTTACATTTCGTCAAAGCGTTTCAACGGCGAGGCAGATTCGCTTTCACGCGAATTACCGCAGTTCTCGCACGATGTCACCAAGGCCCTTTACTAAAGGGACCGCCCCGTGCGTGTCGGTGATTCCGAGATGAACCATCGTGATTCCGGCCTCAGGGAGCACAAATATGTATTGACCTTGAAAGCCCTGGGCAACAAGTGAGCCTTCGAAATCAGGCCACAACCACCAGTGCCGGCCATAGTCGAACCCGTGCGGCCCCGAGCCCTCTGGGTCATGCGCCACCCAATGACGTGCATGGTCGTGCCAGCCCAGCGGAAGAATCTGGGTGCCGTCGGCGAGCGCGCCACCTCGGCGATATAGCTCACCAAATGTCGCGAAATCACGAGCTGTCGCATAGACGAAACTCGACCCCACAAATGTTCCAGTGGCATCGAACTTCATGATCGGGCTCGATGCACCCATTGGGCCAAACAGGCGTTCTTTCGCAAATTGTTCGATTGCGTTCTCACGCTTTTTGGCTCCTACCGACGCCACATCACCCCCTGCGGCAATGTCGCCAAGCATGCGACACAAAATATTGGTCGTGCCGGAGGCATAACTCCAGTGCTCTCCCGGCTGGAATTCACGGCCAAGCGAAGCCGCGTACATCCCCATGTCTGCAACGCCCCGATGCTCCTCACCGGAGAACAACATCTCTAAGCAATGCGACACCGAAGCATCTTCGTAGTCCTCCACAAAGGTCAACCCAGAACGCATCTCGAGAAGGTCAATCCACCTAATCGGCGGCTGTCCCTCTGCCTGCAACGCCGCAAACGGCGCTGGGTCGTTCACATCGATCAACCCATCAACCATTGCAATGCCAAGTAGGGCATGAGTGATCGACTTTGCCATCGACCACGAAATCAACGTTGTTGTCTCAGTCACTCGCTCACCACCACCAAAAAGGGTCGTTGGAGTTGTGCCGTACCATTCAATCTCAGTTGCGCCATCTTTCATGACAAGAAGCGCCAGAGAGCGACCCTCGGTCTCCGGCCGTCCAACGACTGCCTCGACGAGGGTGCTGAGTGCATTCACGTTTCACTCCCCGCAGACTTGGTCACATCGCTCCACTTCGGCGCCGCAGTTGGTGCGGGGCCTGTCGCAATACGAACTGCCTCGTCGACCGATGACGTCAACGATACGAATGCTCGATAGCGCTCCTTTAACAAACCGGCAGCGACCGCGCCGTCAAGAAACTCCATCATTGGCTGCCAGAACGACTCAAAACCCTCACCGACATCAAGAAAAACCACCGGAGCCGAGATGATCCCAAGCTGGTTCCACGTCAGCACCTCAAAAACCTCCTCGTACGTACCAAATCCACCTGGCATCGCAATAAACCCGCCAGCAAGTTCGATCATTCGCGCTTTTCGCTCATGCATGTTTGCAGTCACCTCGAGGCGTGTTACCCCATGATGAGCCACCTCAACATCGACCAGCCGCTGGGGAATCACACCAATTACCTCACCGCCACCCGACATGACCGCATTGGCCACTGCGCCCATCATTCCGATGTCGCCGCCCCCGTACACCAGAGAGATATTGAAAGATGCAAGGTGCGCACCTAATTCCCTCGCTCGCGCAAGAAACATCGGGTGATCGCCAGAGCCTGAACCGCAATAAACAGCAACGGCAGCAGCCGAGCCCTGATCAACCTCATCACACTCCGGCGAAAAACTCATCATCTGAGATTAGAACGCAATTGTCGCTCGAGATGAAGGCACCGGGGTTCCCCCGTTACCCTATGAAGCGTGAGCACCTCCCCCGACATGATCTCCACTGCCGCCGTCATCGACCTCGCCGATGCCATCGTTACTGCCGCCATCGGCTCTCTTGCCGATCTCGGTGGACCAGATGTAGAGCAGGCATTTGCCTACGACCTCGCCCACGCAGCATCGGCCGTTGCCACTGCTAGGTCACTTCTCGATTACGGAGCGAAGGGCGATAGCGAAGCGCGTATTGCCTGCGTGTTCACCGCCGATGTTCTCCACGACCTCGCCGGCAAGGTCCTTGGCCGCGAAACCCTCTGGGGAGTTGCTCCAGGGGCACTAGACGGAGCGGCGGAGTTCATTGCTGAATACCGCGACCCCAGCGTCATCGCATCGCTCGCAGAATCATCGGGCCCGCTTCACCTCACCGACGACATGGACATGGTGCGCGACACGTTCCGCGCCTTCGCTCAAGACATCATCGCCCCGCACGCCGAACATGTGCACCGCTCGAATGGCGATGTGCCCGAAGAGATCATCTCTGGGCTCGCAGAACTCGGGGCCTTCGGGCTGAGCGTCCCCGCAGAATATGGGGGCTTCAGCGAAGGTGGCCACGACGAGTACGTCGCCATGGTGGTTGCAACCGAAGAGCTCAGCCGTGCAAGCCTCGGAATCGGCGGCTCTCTCATTACCCGCCCGGAGATCCTTACCCGTGCCCTCGTGAAGGGTGGAACCGAAGACCAAAAGCACACCTGGCTGCCCAAGCTCGCCGCAGCAGAGGTCATGCCGGCAGTGGCGGTCACCGAACCTGACTACGGCAGTGACGTTGCCAACATCAAGGTCACCGCCACTCCCGCTGCCGGTCCGAACGGTGAAGACGGCTACGTCATCAACGGCGTGAAGACATGGTGCACCTTCGGCGCTCGTGCCGACGCTCTTGCGCTTCTCGCACGAACAGACCCTGACCGGAGCAAGACGCACAAGGGGCTCAGCCTGTTCATCGTTCCGAAACCTCGTGGCGACGGGCATGGCTTTGCTTTCACTCAGGATGCTGTCGACATCAACGGATCGGCCCGAGTCGGAAAAATGGAAGGCCGACCGATCGACACCATCGGATACCGAGGCATGCACTCTTATGAGATTGCTCTCGAAGACTGGTGGGTGCCAGCGCAAAACCTCGTCGGCGAACAAGATGGCCTCGGCCGCGGCTTCTACTACCAGATGGAAGGCTTCGAGAACGGTCGTCTTCAAACCGCCGCTCGCGCCGTCGGCGTCATGCAGGCTGCATATGAATCAGCACTCGACTACGCACAAAATCGACGTGTCTTCGATTCCAATGTGTTCGATTATCAACTCACCAGAGTGAAACTTGGCCGTATGGCAGCGGTCATTCAGGCCTCACGCCAGTTCAGTTATCACGTTGCAACGCTGATGGCGAAGGGCGAGGGCGCTACGGAGGCCTCAATGGTGAAGGCCTACGTCTGCAAGGCCGCAGAATGGGTCACTCGTGAGGCGATGCAGATTCACGGTGGCATGGGCTATGCCGAGGAATACGCCGTGAGTCGTCTCTTTGTTGACGCTCGGGTGCTCTCGATCTTTGAAGGCGCAGATGAAACGCTGTGCTTGAAAGTGATCGCTCGCCGTCTCGGCGCCTGATCCAGCCTCAAATCAGCGCGATCAAATCAGCAACCGATCTCACGCGCGCAAAATCTCCCGCATCGTGATCATCAAAAGGATCAATCAATACCGGGACGAGTCCCGCACCTCTCGAACCGTTGACGTCCACACTCACTGAATCGCCAACATAAAGAATCCGATCTCTTGGAGTTTCTGAGTGTTCGACCAGAGCGAATTCAAAAATCTGCGGGTCAGGTTTTGCAATACCAACAACTTCTGAGTCGATGATCGTCCGCATCGCAACAAGTGGGCCCTCCCCACGTTGACAGACCCCAGACCACTCGAGCACCCATTCGATCTGGCCTGCCGCGTTCGAGACCACCGACATCGGGACGCCGCGTACTGCTAACTCCCCGATCGCGTTGACATTTTCTGCAATCGGGTGGCGCCACAAATCCGCTGAACGTGTTCGCCCCAGCAGCGTGGCCGCGATCGCTGCCACGTCTTCTGCAACACCGATCGTTGCCACATAGGTCTCGTTGTACACCTGCCAATCTGCCTCAACGGCATGGACACGCGACTTCGCCGCCATACCTGCGTAGTGAGCTCGACGGTGCAACTCGAGGTCAATTGAGCCACCAAATGGAGCAAGCAACGGGGCAATGACGGTGGGATCAGGAAGTACGAACACACCACCAGCATCAAAGATCACGGCATCAAACGATCCGGCCTCAAGCGAGGTCATCAACGCAACTCCGACGAAAGTCCGCGTTTGAGGAACTTTCCGTGACCGACAGTTCCGACAAATCGATCATTCTCAACCAAGATCTTCCCGCGGCTCATTACCGTCTCGACTCGTCCATCGACCACAAAACCCTCGAACGCTGAGTGGTCCATGTTCATGTGATGCTTGTCGTTGATGCCAATGGTTGTCGTCGAAGTTGGATCCCAAATGACAAGGTCGGCATCGGCACCTGGCAGAATCTCTCCCTTCTGTGGATGCATACCAAAGAGCCGGGCCGGCGTCGTGCAGCAGGTTTCCACCCATCGCTCGAGCGTGATTTCCCCATTGACCACACCCTGGTACATCAACTCCATTCGATGCTCAACACCGCCGATTCCATTCGGAATCGCAGTGAAATCCCCGATGCCAAGCTCTTTCTGGTCCTTCACGCAAAACGGACAGTGATCAGTTGACACGACTGCCAAGTCATCATTTTTGAGGCCTGTCCAGAGGTCGCGTTGATGATGCTGATGAGATGATCGAAGCGGAGTTGAACACACCCATTTTGCGCCCTCAAAACCCGGTCGCGCAAGGTGTTCTTCCAGACTCAACCAGAGATATTGCGGACAGGTCTCCGCAAACACGTTCTGGCCACGATGACGGGCTCGGGCGACCTCCTCAAGCGCATCAGATGCCGAGAGGTGAACGATGTACAATGGAGCGTCTCCTGCGACTTTGGCGAGTTGCACGGCGCGATGGGTCGCCTCACCCTCGAGTTCTGGTGGACGGGTGAGACCGTGAAATACCGGATCGGTATCACCCTTCGCAATTGCTTGGGCGCGAAGCACATCGATCGCAATGCCATTCTCGGCGTGCATCATCGTCATCACTCCAAGATTTCCCGCAACCTGCATCGCTTGGAGAATCTGTCCATCATCTGAGTAGTACGCCCCGGGATAGGCCATGAACAATTTGATGCTGGTGACGCCTTCGCGTTCAACCAACTGTCGAATCGCAAGGAGAGATTCTTCATTAACACCACCGATGGTTTGATGGAATGCGTAATCGATCGCACAGTTTCCCGCCGCTTCCGCATGTCGGGCTTCCAAACCATCCATCACCTGTTCGCCGACCTGCTGTGACGCGAAGTCGATAATCGTGGTCACTCCACCCCACGCAGCTGCGATCGTTCCGGTTTCAAACGTGTCAGAGGAAAACGTTGGGCCCATCGGCAACTGCATATGGGTATGCACGTCAACCCCTCCCGGGATGACATACCTGCCGGCCGCATCAATCGTTCGATCCGCAGTGATGCCGAGTCCCTCGACCGACGACGGTTCAAAAAGGCCCGCAACATGCTCGCCGTCGACGAGAACGTCCGCTGCCCACGATCCGCTCGGGGAGACGACAGTGCCGTTTCGTATCAGTATTCGGGCCACGCTCCGATGGTAGCGGTCGCCTGAACGGCCAGCCGGACACGAAGTCAGATGGCAGAGGTTCGCAAGAGTTCTGACGCAAACGGCGAGATCGATCCGACGCCGACAATCTTGAGGCCTTCGGCGGGCTCTTCATGCACGTCATCGCCGCGCCCTTCTGCACCTTCGCGCACTCGATCGAGATAGCGATCATCGAGATACACACCAGTTGGTGCAACCACCGAAACAGGAACATCGATCGCCCGCGCTTCACAAAATCGATGGACATCTCCGCCGACGAAGAGCACTCGTTGGTTGCTCTGCGCCGCAGCCTCCACCACCCACCCCTCATCGAGAATCTCAGGGAGTTCTCTGCGCAACTGATCTCGAAGATCGGCAGCAAGGCTGATTGGATCAGGTGCAAGCACCAGCTGAGACGCCGCCCACCACAGAGGAGCCGCGTCGGGCCGGCGATTCAACAAACGTCGAGCAGCAACCGAAAGCTCAGCACCTTCAAGACCCCAGCCGGCAACAAGGTCAACAAATTCGAGCGCAACCGACCAGGCATCAGCTCGCTGATGGCGGGCTACTGAGCGCAGATACTCAAGCGGGTGCACGACGACACAGTATCGACAAGAACCATTGGCTGTCTGAGTGAGCCAAGAGTTGACCTTTGATATTGGTCGGCCCGAGCTCTGAGTCGCTACGATCGCATCTTGTGGCAGTAAAACTTGCTGATGATCTCTCCCTGCAACCCGTAGGAACGGATGCTCGTCCGCTCTCCGAATGGTTGACAACGTTCCACATGGCGACCGTCGTTCTTGACCCATACACCAACGAAAGTTCATGGGTGCTGAAATCTGCTGTTCGTCTACTCGAGGAACTTCGAGGATGCCACGCCCGGGTGAACCTGCTCGTCACCGCTGGTGAGACCGAAACCCGACAGTTCTTAGGCCCGATCACCGATGACTTTCTCACGTTCACCGACCCAGACCGATCAGTGGTGAAAGCCCTCAGCATCGCAACGATTCCCGCTTTCGCATTCATTCGTGTCGATGGCACGATAGACGCCATCGCTGAAGGCTGGAACCCTGCCGAGTGGCGCCGGGTCGCCGAAGCAATTACCGCAGCAACGTCATGGCGTACGCCAACAATCCCGTTGCCGGGCGACCCAGCTGCATTTGCTGGTTCCCCAGCTCTCGGCTAACGACCCTGTGAACTTTCCACATCAGCACTCGTTTGCGCTTCCTGACCTTCCCATTCAGAGAATCCTCGACGACATTCAAGAAGCCCTCGCCACGTCACGACGTTGCGTGATCTCAGCCCCTCCAGGCGCAGGTAAATCGACGCTGGTCCCTCTTCACCTTCTCAACGACGGTCAAGTCAGCGGCCGCATCGTCGTTCTCGAGCCGCGTCGAGTGGCCGCTCGAGCAGTCGCTCAGCGTATGGCCGAACTCTCGGGCACTGCTCTCGGCGAACTCGTCGGATATCGAACTCGCGATGACGCGGTGATCACTGAAAAGGCTCGAATTGAAGTGGTGACCGAAGGCATCCTCACTCGCCGACTCCAAAACGACCCTGAGCTGCCGGGAACAAGCATCCTTATTTTCGATGAGGTCCATGAACGAAACCTCACCACCGATATCGGGCTTGCCTTCAGCATTGACGTTGCATCGACACTTCGCCCCGACCTTGCGATATGCACGATGTCAGCAACCGCCGACACCGATCGGATGAGCCGCCTGCTGGATGGAGCGCCAGTGCTCACTTGCGATGGACGGCAGTTCGATGTCGACATTCGGTGGCGCCCACTGATAATCAACCGTCGCAATACTCGACCCCCCACCACAAACGAACTCATCAGCGCAATTACCGATGTCATCACTCACGCTCTCGACAGCGACGACGGCGATGTGCTCGTATTTCTTCCCGGAATTGGTGAAATCAACCGGTTACGAGATGCCCTTTCCTCGGTGATTGACGACGATATCTCCATTCACCGACTTGCTGGCTCAGTGCCTCGAGAGGAACAAGACGCCGCATTGCGCCGAGCGCATCAACGTCGAAGCATCATTCTTGCCACCGATATTGCAGAGACATCGCTTACGGTTGAAGGCGTCAACATCGTCGTCGATTCAGGGCTCGTTCGTGTGCCCCGCTTTGACAGCCGAACCGGAATGACCCGGTTAACCACCATCGCGTCCAGCCGCTCGTCGGCAGAACAACGTTCTGGACGTGCCGGCAGAACCGGCCCCGGAGTGTGCTACCGCTTATGGAGTAAGGTTGAACACACAAGCCGTCTCGCCTTTCCTGAACCCGAGATCAATTCGGTCGAACTCAGTGGATTCGCACTCGAACTTGCGAAGTGGGGCGGAAACCCCTCGGCTCTTCGCCTTCCCACAAAGCCCTCCGCAGCCACGCTGCGATCAGCTAACAAACTCCTTTACACCCTCGGAGCCGTCACTGAAGAGGGTCTCACACCAGTAGGTGAACAGATGCTCCGCCTCCCCGTTCACCCCCGCCTCGCACGAATGGTAATCGCACGACCGACCTCCACGGCTGCGGTCATCGCTGCGCTACTCGAGGACGGCGACATTGCGATCGGTCGGCCTGATGAGCGTCCCACCGATCTCACAGAACGCCTTGAAGCCGTGCTTAACCCGTCGAGAACAACATTGCGATTCGATCATCAACGAAGTCGCCGGGTGCATCAACGAAGCGAAGATCTCGCCCGACGCGCAGGAATCGATTTCTCACTTGGAGCTCTACGGCCAGATACCGCAGGTGAACTTCTCACCCACGCATTTCCTGATCGCATCGCCCGCCTGCGCCGGCGCGGCCAATTTCAATTGACCTCCGGCTCAGGAGCCTGGATGCCCGAAAGCGACCCCCTCAGCAATAGTGAATTCGTTATTGCCATCGATCTAGACGGTCGCCGAGACGGAGCACGTATTCGTCTTGCTGCACCGATTTCAGAAGAACGGGTGATCGACACTCTTGAACACCTTGGGCAGGGGCTGACTACTCGGTCAACCCTCGAATGGGATTCTGAGAGAAATGATCTCGTCTTGAGGGTTCAGCGACGACTCGGTGTGCTGCGTCTCGACGAACAAATTCGGCGCCCAGAACCCGGACCTGAGACAACCGAAGCCCTTCTTAACCGGTTGAGAGCTACCCGGTTGGCTGCACTTCCATGGACCTCAGACTCACTCCGCCTCCGAGAACGTGTCACGTTCTGCCATCTTGCGCTTGGAGCACCATGGCCTGACTGGAGTATCGACGGACTTCTCACCACCGTCGACTCTTGGCTAACCGATTACCTCATGAGCGCCACAAGCCAAGCCGATATCGATCAGCTCAATCTCACCACACTGTTGCGAGCGAGCCTTCCGTGGCCCGAGGGCGCAGACCTCGACGACATCGCTCCGGCTGTGTTTCGACTGCCAAACGGCCGAGATTCCGAGATCTCCTACCTTGATGACAATGGCGAACCACAACCAAG
>Ga0160423_10001514_pt1 | contig 19458 bp, 16 predicted proteins | sample CRUFie14St8metaG_FD_108191 | JGI IMG/M metagenome (GOLD analysis project Ga0160423, IMG submission 108191) | Marine microbial communities from the Costa Rica Dome - CRUD Field 142mm St8 metaG | ecosystem: Environmental > Aquatic > Marine > Oceanic > Photic zone | place: Costa Rica: the Eastern... | reverse complement strand
TTATCGGCCAGAGGTCGTGCACAAAGGTCGTGGAGGGTTTCTGCCAGCTCTTCGACCTTTACTTTTGGCACATCTTCCAGCTCTTTGGGAACGTGGATCTCCTTTACGACAGGCTCGCTCCCCAGGACGGTTCGGGGGCACTCACCCTGCGACTGAAGAAGACCCTGGATAGGATCTCCAGGTCCACGTCCTACGCCATCGGGCAGTACGTCGACGGATATGCCAACGACCCAGCCCAGGGTCAAGGCCAGCAGCGGTTACTGTCTTCGGGGAACATGTACGGACTGCGGGAGAGGACCGTGGCCCTGTCCTCGCTCGGTCATGTGGCGGCGGAGGTCCTGCGGTCGCAGGAGGACCTGCAGAGCCTCGCACCCTCAGAAATGTCCTCACAGCTGGACACCTTTCTTAACCGGACGGTGATGGCCGTGGACGACCTGAGGGAGCACCTCTTCCACCGGGTGGCCAAGCTCCTGGTCAACTTGGGCTGGGTCCCCGAGGAGATCGAGAAGTGCAACTGGGCAATCAAGGATGTCGGGATGCAGCAGCACGAGTGGGTGGACAGGCTCAACGGGCAGTTCTACCAGTTCCAGCTGAAGCTGGATGCCGTCGGGGTGCAGGTGGGTTCAGGAATCTACTCTCCCAAATAAAATCTATTGCGGAAGCTGACACACACGCACACACACACACTCTCTCTCTCTCTCTCCTCTTGCGCCCACCAGGGGGAAGCCCTGAAGGAGTTCTGGAAGTATGCTGTTAGTGCGGCGAACGAGTCCATCTTGGAGGGGTTCTCCCTCGTCAAGAAGTGCAGCATCGAGGGCAGGGCCGCCATGTCGCTGGACCTGCAGATGTTCACCCAAGGGATGAAGAGGTTCGTCCCAAAGGGGTTCGAAGCAGACGTCAGGATCGTGGACGGATACATCAAAGCCTTCTATGTCCCGGAGTCCGACCTGCTGCACTGGGCGATGACCCACAGGGAGTACAAGCGCGAAGCCATCCTGAGGCTGGTGGCGTGCGTCTTTGACGCCAACAAGCCGTCTTCCCTCAACCCGCTGGAGATCAACAAGCGGAAAAAGAGACTGAAGGAGCTCTTGGCCGAGATCGAGACCAGCTTGATTTGAGGGTTCAGGTTTCTCTTGTGGAGGTTAAATTTACGTTATAGGATTCTTTCGTCTCACTTCAAGCCGGCTTGCTCGTACATGTTGTTCGCCATCAGCGAGAGCATGCTACCCTCCTCTCCCCCGACCATGGTGACGTCCTCTGGGCCTCCTGGCATGATGGAGAGCGACTGCAGCACCGCAGAGGCTTGCCTCTGCTTCTTTGCTGCGTGGGCCATCTTTTTCTCCTCGTTGCATCCAAGGCTGGTTCAGACGGAGGACAGTTGCAGTCTCGTGTAAGCGGCGTTCATGCGTTTGGAGAGACAGATTGAGAGACAGAGAGAGAGGAGAGACTTACCACCCGTTCCTTGACCACCTGCACCTAGCGCACCCGGTGAGCCCCGGGACCCCCTTGGATGCCAAGGTGGACCGCCTCGATGCGGGACTCATTGCCTTGGCCCTCTCCCTGGACACATCGACCTTGGCCGCCCCGGCCACGAAGTCCTCGAGCGGGCTCCCCTCGAGCTCCACGACGTCAGCACCCGCAGACGTCCGCCGCCTCAGCGAGTGCCTCCGCAGTGTCCCCATGGCCACAGCAGCCCAAATGTTGCTCTGCTGGCCACCAGCGGCCATCAGGGGCTTCCTCTCGATCTTCGGGTAGGCTCCAAGAGATGCGAAGGCCCCTGACACCGCCTCAACCCTCCTGGCCTCCTCGTCCCGCGGGTCTCGCGGAGGACGAGGAGGAGGAGGAGAAGGGGCCACGTCAGCCATGAGAGAGAGAGAGGGCGGCAACGGACTCGTGGGAGGCGCCTCAGCCTTAGCCTCAGCCCTCACATCGGCGTCCCCCGCCTCTTTCCGATCGGTCGGGACCGGGGCCGGCCCGGGGTGAACCACCGGCGCCACCTTGGGCGGTTCCCTATCGTCGCTGACCGACGGTACCGGCACTATGCCGTCCACCTCTATCATAACGTTCCGGAGCCCCGTCTCCGGCGAGGTGTGCACGTGGAAGAAGCCGTTGTACTTGGTCTCCACGATTTCGCCCTCCAACATCTGGCACGTCTTGCGCAGCGGGCACTGGGTGCCCTTCTCGGAACACCTAAAGTAACACCGATAACTGAAGATCCTGGTTCCGTCCTTTCTCTTGCCCAAGTCAATCAGCTTTTCCCCGTTCTTTCTCCACTTGGCGCCATCCGAGTTCTTGTCAAAGTCGTCCGGGAGCGTGTACGTCTCGTACGTCAAACCGGACTCCGTCTTGCCAGACGTGCTGACCTTCGAAGTGCCGCAATACCGTTCCCGCTTCTCGGCCAGCCACTGAGTCGCCATGGAAAATGGCGCGAGGGAGGTGACTAGGACAAGACGCCGCGCTTCAGGTCTACCTGCGTTCGGTTCCACCTTTCCTCCATCTTCTCCCCATCAAGTCCCTGCCCTTCAAGCGCTAGAGCTAGCGCCTTTGCTCTGGTGGTGTCTTTGTGTATCATCGCGATCGCGATCGCGATTCGCGGATTTTTAGCGGGAAAGAATAGACACACAAAACAAAACAAAAACGTTACTAGGCCTCTGCCCTGCCGTACATGCTCGAAAGCCCCCTGAGGTTTTCCGCCACGTCGTCCATCTCCTTGGTGGCGAACCCGTGGTCCATCCTCCACGCCCAGTTCCCCTCCGCGGTGCCCGGCAGGTTCATCCTCCCAGAGTTGTCCAGGGAGAGGACGTCCTGCATGGTGAAGATCGCGGTCCTGGCCACCGAGGACATGGCAGCCTTAATGAAGGTCCAAGCCACGTCGCCGCCATCCAAGTAGCCCAAGTAGCGCTCAATGAATTCCCTCTCCTCCTCGCCTACGTTCTCGTACCAGCCGTTGGTGGTGTCGTTGTCGTGGGTGCCCGGGTACACAAAGCAGTTCTCATAGTGGTTGTGCGGGAGGTGAGGGTTTTGGGGGTTGCCGTCGAACCCGAACTGGAGGACCACCATGCCGGGGGCGCCGATGGCCTCCCGGAGCTCCACGACGTCGGGGGTGATCACGCCAAGGTCCTCTGCCATGATCTTGGTCCTGCCGAGGGATGCCTCAAGGGCGTTGAAGAGGTCTGCGCCCGGTCCAGCGAGCCACTTGCCGACCATGGCGGTCTCCTCCTCCGCGTCCACCGACCAGTAGCCCGCGAAGCCCCTGAAGTGGTCGATCCTCGTCTCATCGTACAGCTCGAAGGCCCTCTTCAGCCTCCGCACCCACCAGCTGTACCCATCCTTCTTCATGGCCTTCCAGTCGTACAGGGGGTTCCCCCAGAGCTGGCCCGTCTTGCTGAAGGCGTCCGGTGGCACCCCGCTGACAGACAGCGACCTGCCCTCGCCGCTCAGGTCGAAGAGCTCGCGATTCGCCCACACGTCCGCGCTGTGACCGCCAACGTAGATGGGCATGTCGCCGATGATGGAGACCCCCCTCTGGTTGGCGTACTCCCTGAGGCAGAGCCACTGGCGGTTGAAGAGGAACTGGAGGGCCTTGAACTCCAGGACGGAGGACTCGTGGTCGCGCTCCGCCTGTCGCATCGCGGACGGGTGGCGGTCCCTCACCTCTTCCGGCCACTCCCACCAGCTGAGGCCCTGGAGGCCGCTGGACGAGCTCAGGCAGTGGAAGAGGGCGGCAGAGTCTAGCCAGTCCGCGTTCGCAGAGCAAAAGTCGTCAAACTCCCGCCTGATCTCGCTTGAAGGGTCGAGGGCCGTGAGACGGGCGGCTGCCTTCGAGAGGAGGGGCTCCTTCGACGCGGCGACGGCCTCGAAGTCGGCCTGGTTTGACGACGGCACGGGCAAGGGGATCTCGGAGGCTTGAAGCAGGCCGTCCCTCTCCAGGATCTCCAAGCTGATCAGCAGCACGTTGCCAGTATTCGCGTTCTGGCCGGCGTAGGGCGACCAGAACATCCGCTCCGGGGGCACGAGTGGCAGAACCTGCCAGGCCCGCATGCCAGCCTTGTGCAGCCAGTCCACGAACGCGAAGGCGGAAGGGCCCAAGTCGCCGGCGCCGTAAGCGCTTGGGAGGCTGGTCGGGTGGAGGACGATCCCCGCCCTCCTGCCCTTAGACTTCCCCGCGCCGACGTCCCCGTACGCGGGCGAGAGCTCGTCGCCAGGCTTCGCGCCCCCCGTCCGTGACCCTGCGGTGCCCTTGTGCTTCATGAAGAATCCTAAGAAGGCCCGAGGCGACACGCGGGTGGCACGTGAACCCCTCCTTGCGACATGGCGGGAACCGCACGCGTGCCTCGTCCGCGGCACGCAGGGGACCCTCGAGGCGCCCCTGATCTCAGCCTTGCTGCTGCTCGTGGCCGGCATCATGGCTCTCTCGTCGCGCGCGTCAGGGTCTTGGAAGAAGACTGAAGATCCTTTAAGTCCCCTCGTTCCCCGGAGATCTTTTCGAATCCAAAAAGATTGGCGGGAGATCACCATCATGGTGTGCGCTTGGGCGGGGTGGGACGAACCCCGGCGTGCTGAGAGGAAGGAAGGGGTGGGGAAGAGTGGGAGGCGGGGCAACGCGTTACAATTTCTAGGGTTTGCCCTCATCGCGCGGACTCGCGGGTCTAGTGCCAATGGACCTCAGGGAGCTCGTCCGCCAGCCGCTTCAGGCACGCCTTCTCCGCGTTCCAAGAGTGCCTCTGCGAGTGCGGCCTCTTGTTCCTCCTGATCCTGGTCTTGGGGTTCCCAAACCCCTTGGGCCTCCCGGTGAACTTCTTGAAGTAGTGCCCGCTGCCCTGGTTGAACCCGTACACATCCACGAAAGCGCACTTGTGCAGCGCCAGCACCACGCCCAAGAAACCGTTGGACATCTTGGCCCTCTGGGCGCTGCTGGCATAACCCCCCCGGGGGGGGCTGTGCGACTTCCAGTAGGTCTTGGCGTAGCTCGCGAAGCTAGACCGCATCCTGTGCACTTCGCACTTCTTGTCCGACCTGTCCTTGCTGTACACGTTGTTTGGCCACACCATGCACCGCTCTCCCTTTCTCTCCGCGAACCCTCCCCTCTCCTTGTTCTGGATTCGGATGGTGCCCGGGTGCCACCCGCCGACGTACTTCTGGAAGCCCGAGGTGGGGGCCTCGTTGAACCTGATCACGACAGAGTGCGCGTCGATCTCCTTGCCTAGCTCCATCGACTTCACCGAGTCGGAGTTCCCCACCACGGCGCAGGACGTGAAGTTCAATGGAGGGTTGTACCCGTTCCTGGGGTAGTTCGAGAAGGGCGTGACGCACCACTTGCCTCGCGTGGGATTCGGGGTACGACAGCCGGGACCCTTGAAGAGCAGAGGGCAGCGGCACTTTCCAAACGCGCACATCTCGCCGGGGGTGCAGTCCCCCGCCGAGGCGCAGGGCCGGAAGCCAGAGGCCGTGGCGGGGCCGCGGGAGGGGGACTTCTTCCCGCGCTTCGCCTCAGCCGTCGTGGCGCAGAGCAGCAGGGCGAGCAGCAGGGACAGGGCGAGCGCCAGCCCGAGAGCGCCCCAGCGGGACCTCCGGCGTTGGTATCCCATCTCTCTGCACACTCTCACGTCTCTGCCTCCGTCTCTCCGGGAGGACAGGCCGTCCGGGTCCCCGTCTCCCCTCTCACCGCACACTGTCGCGCCGCCTGCTCGTCGAACCGTGGGCCTCCATCTCTGTGCCTCTCTCGCGCTTCCTCCTCTCCCTCGTCTTCTCTCCCTCTCTCCCGCGGGCAACCAAGATCAGGATCTTGGGCTTGGCTTGGCCGTTCCATCCAGCAGAGGGGATTGTGGGAAACAATTTCATCGTTTTACCTTGAGAGGGGGCGACGAAGATGAAGGCAACGAAATCGTGAGGGCTCATGATGGGTGATATGGGACTCGCATACGCATCAGGTGGCTAACGTTCATTCCCTTTATTCATTCTTGTGATCTCCGCCGCTTCACCAGGCCGGCCTCCCCGCCCAGGTCTCCTCGTAAGACTGCGTCGCCTGGATCGACACCGGTGCATCCACCTCCGGGGCAGACGCCATGGCCTCCTCCTGCACATCTGTTTTCCCCTCGGAGGGCTCGGGATCTTCCACGACAGGCGCGGCTGGCTGCTCGGTGACCGTGACGGGCTCCGGCGGGGCGGGCTCGGGCTCGAGCGCTGGAGCAGAGGGACCTGGAACCTCCTCCTCCTTCCCCTTTGCTAGCCGCTGCATCAGATCCTCCAGCTGTTCAGGAGTTCGAGTGTCGGCGCGGCCTTGCGCGGCGAGGAACTTGGCCTCGCCGTTCGCGTACCGCGCCGCGTCGTTCTTCAGCCGGTTCTCCTTCGTCCTCTCCAGCATCTCCTCGACCGTGGGCGTGGCCTCGGCCCCCAGGACGCCTACACCGCCCGCGCCCAGAAGCGCAGCGAGGCCCAGCAGAGGTCTCCTGCCAACCTCATTCCCGGACCTTCCGACGTCCGCGCCTTTCGACGCAGCGTCGCGCTCCGGGTCGTTGGTTTTCGAGGCCGAGGCCTTGCAGCTTCGCCTGTCGGGCGGCCCGGCAGCGCCTGAGCGCCACCAAGCCTTTCCCCGACACACCCGAGGGGGTCGAATTGTAAACGCGTCGCTCCCTCGAGACGTCGCCTGGGCGCGACCGCCGCCGACCGGGGCGAGAGAGGAGGTTCCGAAGGCTGCCATGCCAGTTTGGACTTTGGTGTCCCTTGGGGTTGGCTTGGCCTCGAAGATAGAATCAGATTTGGTCTGGCGGAAAAGTAACGTCTTGTAACGAAACCGAAGGGCCCTGGATTTCTGCAAATCACGCAGCGAGCACAAGGGGAGATAGACGTTTTGTTTTTGTAACGCGAAAGCGAGAAGGAGCGGGAAGCCAGTCGCCGCACAACGTAGTCGTCACGACCGACTTACAAGGGACACGAGGGCGATATGGTGACGACGACGACGACGGATGGGGAGGGCGGGGAGCCCGCGTTGCCCATGTCGGGAAAGAAGGAGCACCTGGTCGTGATGGTCCACGGCCTGTTCGGGAGCGACAAGCACCTCACGAACGTCGTGCGAGTGATGGAGGAGAACTTCGTGGAGAGCAGCGTGAAGATTTTCGTTTCGAGCTGCAATAAGAGGACGAAGACGCTAGACGGGATCCAAAAGTGCGGTGAAAGGTGCGTCCTCTTTCTAGCAAAACAAGTGCTGAAACCATAATCCACTGCTGAGAAGCAGGGGAGGAAACGCGTGCTAACGACTCTCGCTGACGTTTCTTCTTGTTTCTTTTGCACTGGAATTGCAACGATATACAGGCTGATCTCGGAGCTGGACGCCTACCTCGCCTCTCTTGGCGAGAACGATCTGAAGACCATCTCCTTCATTTGCCACAGTATGGGAGGCCTCATCATTCGTTACGCCATCGGGCACAGGTACCGCGTCGAGGAGCCTTCCGGCCGCGAGACCATCTTCGGCCTGATTCCCCTGCACTATGTGGCAATCACCACCCCCCACGTCGGCTGCAACGACACCTACCTGAGCGACATCAAGAAGGAGGACTCTGTCACCCCGTGCCTGAGGTGGATGGGCCAGATCCCCTGCCTGGGGAAGATCCCTGCGCTCGCGTTTCACGTTTTCGAGTCCTTCTTCGTCTGGCTGGTTCTCAGGCGTACGGGGGACGACCTCTTCCTCCGGGACAAAGACAAGATCGTGGAGCAGCTCGCGTCCTACTCGATCAAGAGGAAGGACTCGGCCGCCGCCACCGCCGCGGAGGAAGAGGAGGAGAAACCCAGACCTCCGCCGTACCTGGAGGCCCTCGCAAGCTTCACGGAACGGACTTGTTACGGGAACATTCGGGGCGACCATGTAGTGGCGTGGGAGAACGCCACCATCCGAAGGAAGGTCGACCTGCCCAAGATCAAGAGGAAGGACGCGCCCTACGGCATCGTGAACGAGGAGGTGAGCCCGAGGAGCCTTGGGGGCGCGCGAATCAATCCTGCGCCCGACGGGCCACTGAATCAGGAGGGCGACCTGGCCAGCTCGCCAACCTTCGCAACGTGCCCCAAGATTGAGGGCATGATTAGGAATCTGGAGGCCCTCGGGTGGAGGCGCGTGGACGTGAAGACGAAGATCCTCGTCCACAAGGGGGCCCCGTGGGCCCACGACAACATCATCTCCAAGACGGACTGCCACGACAACTTTAAGGTGGTGGCGTCCCACTCAAGCTCATTGCTGTTGCAGAGCATCAAGACCTTTGAGGGGGGAGCGGGTGGGGCCAAGAAGTGATACGGACGCATTTTGGATTCTGTTTCACACAACACGCAGATATCAAACAAAAAAAGTATATTCTTTACCTTGTGGTCCTCTTGGGAAACCTCTTCCTCTCCTTTGGACACCGGTTCTTCTTTTTCTTTTTTCCCTTGGTCTGCGCATGCCGGTTCTCCTCGTCCTCGGACCCACCCTCCGCGATGTGGGTCCTGTCGAAGTTCCACAAGAAGCACTGCTCGCCCTCCAGGCCAGCCACGGCGTACGAGTCGAAGACGCTGAAGCACGACACCCGCTTCCCCGGGGCGCCCGCCGGCCTGAGCGTGAGGGAGGGGTCCACGGCCACCCTGCCGCTCGAGGCGGCCCTCACGTCGTGAACCGTGATCTCCTGGCCGCCCTTGAACCCCACCGAGAGCTTCCAGTCGTCCAGGTCCAGCCCTGCGACGTCCCCCCGCGCCCCCCTGCCGTCGAAGGACCCTGCGCCGCCCGCAACCTCGAACGCGCAGCACCTCCTCGCAGTCCTCAAGTCGTAGAGGTTGACGATCCCCTTTCCCGCAGAGGCCAGCAAGTGGCCATTGTTGGCCAGGGCCTTGGAGCACATGCCCGTCCCAGGCCACACGTCGACGTCATACCCGTAGTACACGTTCGGGTCGGCCACCATGTCCCCGTCCTCCTCGATCCTGCACACCTCCCTGGCCGTCTCCAGGTCCCAGCCCAAGATTCGCGCGCCCACAGAGTACAGCCTGTTCCTCGCGCCGTGGGCGCAAAGGTTGTACAGCCTCTCGCCCCCCTCGAGGGTCAGCACGAGGGGGTGGGCCTGGCCAATGTCCCACACCTTAATGAACCCGTCTAGCGAGCACGTCAGGCACAGGGACTGGAAGTGGAGGCAATCCGATACTGTGTCCGCGTGGGCCCTCATGGACCGCATGTTCTTCAGCTCATCCATCGACCAGAGCTTGAGGTGCCCCGTGACGTCCCCGCTGGAGATGTGCTGGTGGTCGAACCCGATGCAGCTGATCGCCGCAGTGTGGCCCTTGAGGGTCTTGATCCTCCGGTCCGTCTTGTGGACCCAAACCCGAAGGTTCTGGCCGTCGCCGCTCACCACGTGAGAGTCATCCATGCTCAGAACGGAGGTGGACTGGAAGCCCACGTACTTTCGGCTCGGTGCCGAGTCCAGCCACTTTCTCGCGCTCCTCTCGCTTCGGTGGGGGCGGGAGGAAATTCGTCAGCCACCTTCATTCTTCTTGTTTACTTTTGCGGGGGACTTGGTTGGGAGAACGAACCTCTTGCACAGAACGTGCTTGACGACCCTGGCGCTCCACTCCTCCTCCGGCTGCGCCCCGAAGGTCCTCTCGTAGAGCCTCGTCCACAAGAAGGGCGCGGAGTGCACGAGGCCGCTCAGGTGCTTGGACACCGAGCACGCCACGCAGAGCTCCTTGGCCTCCAGCTCTTGCAAGATCAGCAGCCAGGTCTGGTCAGGCAAAACGTCCTCCGAGTGGTGTGCGCCCGCGCACTCCGAGGCCGCCCGGAGCGAGGCTGCGCGTCGTCATCCGTCGCGTGGGAGGTGTGGCGCGAGGTGTCAGAAGCGGTGGCGGCGCGGGGCATGAATAGGTGTGTGCGCGTGTGTGTTTGTGGACTCACCGAGGCCGTGGAGCAGAGACAAGGGTGGTGAGGAGGAGTAGGATACAGAGGGGCTCCCCGAGGCGGCGAGACGCTCCCTGCCGGGGGGCGGGGCCTCCCAAAGGATCTCCTCGCCCTCGTCCTCACCGCCCAATCTCCTCTTGAAGTATTTCACCCGGTGGAAGTGCGTGTGCTTCCTGTGGGCGCCCCGGTCGCCGCCCAACCCCTGACCCTCCGAGGCCCTCCCCTTGTTGCTGTCCACCTCCCTGGCGAACTCCTCGAAGGAGATGTCCACGACGACGGACTGCACGCGCTCGCTCCAGGCCTCCGCGCCGCTCCTGCGCCGGTCCCCCACCGTGTCCCGCAGGAAGCCGACCTCGATCTCGTCCCTGTCGTACAAGTCGCTGTACCTGAGCTTGGCGTAGTAGGCCTTGGCCGCGCTCGCCGCGCTCGCGGACCCGAGCTTCGGCGAGGAGCCGTAGCTGCCGTAGCCCCCCGAGTTCGGGCTCGACCCGTAGGGAAAGAGCCTGCCCGTCGAGGACGTCGAGGCGGGCGACGAGAAGTCTATCGGCGAGGAAGCCTCGCGAACCCTGTGGGCCTGCGCTCTCGCCGAGGGCGACATGGTGACCTCGACCCAATACGTCCGTCTCCCCCTGCCACCCGACGCCCTGTCCAGTGGAACCTCCTCACCCCGCTGCGTCTCCCGCACCCCTCACAAACCCACGAGGAGGCGAGGCGTTTACACCCCCTCGCAGCCCCTGGTCATAACTTTCTCTCTCTGTGTGTGTGTGTGTGTGTGTGTGTGTGTGCTCAAAAACGCAACAACACAAGGCCAGCAGCGCCGCGCTCCGTCTCCGTCCTCGGACTCACGACCGGGGGGTTCGCCAACGGGTACCTCCCCGAACCCGCCGCTTCACGGGCGCACGCGACGAAGCCTCGGTGTCCCGTCCAGTGGGGCCCCTCGTCGTGGCTCTGCTCCTCCTGTTTTTTGGCGGGTATAAAAAGGCATATGCTTGTTTTGGACAGAGCATATGCTCTAGAGCATCTTGGAAAACTCCCGAAGATTTCCCGCTGCTCTAGAGCATGCTCTGCTCTTTTTTTTTTTGCTTGTTTGTGGCCCCTTTTTTGGTTTGGTCGTGGAACGGATAAGGAGTCCCTGGTGAGCGTAGAAATCCCTTCTTGTCCGGCATCTAATCTGGACGATGGAAAAGCAGAAGACGAAGGTGACGGCCGGGGCGCTTGGTGGTGACAGAGGCACCGCTGCGCAGCGGGGCTTGGCGAGAATCAGAGAGCGCGCGCGCTGAGACCCACACGCACAGAGGACCACAGAGGATGAAGGCCTTCGCGCTGAGCTCGAAGGCGGCCGTGAGAGGCGGCGCGAGGGTGGGCGTTTCGTCGCCCGCGCGCGCCCCCGTGGCCGGCCGTAGGGTCCCCGGGGCCCTCGAAGTCTCGTGCAAGGCCAAGCAGGGCCAGGAGCTCAACGGAAGGTGGTGCAGGATCACGGGGAAGACCGCGAACAACGGGTACTCCGTGTCGCACTCTCACATCCGGACCAAGAAGCTCCAGGGCGTGAACCTGCACGTGAAGAAGATCTACTGGCCTCGCGGCGAGAGGTGGGTGAAGCTGCGGGTGAGCACCAAGGGGATGAAGACGGTGCAGAAGAAGGGAATCGAGGCCGCCGCCAAGGACGCCGGCATTGATTTGTGGAAGCTGCCCTTCGTTCTTGACGAGTCCGAGGCCAGGAAGCAGTGGAAGAAGCAGCAGCGGGAGGACGGGAACGTCCAGCTCCACGGCAGGACCTTGCCCAAGGACAGGAGGAAGATGGTCAACCTGGAGAAGCTGGCGAAGAGCGACCACCCGCTCGCGGCCGAGTGCAGCGCCCTGCTGGGCAAGCTCTCGCTCACCGATGACAGGAAGAAGGACGCCGAGCTGCTCAACCTGAGGAAGCTCGCGGCGAGTGACCATGAGCTGGCGTCGGAGGCCAAGGGCGTCCTGGACAGGAGCGCCCAGCTCGGGCCCATCCTTAGCGAGAAGCACAGGCAAAAGAAGTACCAGGAGGCGCACGGCTACTGAGTTGCCGGCGAGAGGGTTTAAACAGAGAAAGAACCTCGCGTGTAAAATTCATCCGGTCGGAGATAAAAAAAAACGAACCAACAATCTTGCCCCCGGCCGGCTCAGGCCGCCTGTTGGCGCCTCTTCTGGGGATCGGCGTCCTGCGCGCGCTCACCGCCCCCCCTCTTCCTCTTCTGCGCCGCAGCGGCCCTCAGCTTGGCGAGGACGTCATTCTCAAAGTTGGCGCCCGCAGCGGCGGCTCTCTTGGGCTCCTTTGCAGCCACCGGCGCGGGCTTTCCTTCCTTTGCCAGCGGCACCACGAGGAGCGGGTTGTCCCTGTCGCCGCACACGCTGCCGACCGCCCTGGCGCAGGCAGAGGCATCTCCCAGCACAACGATGGCGGCGACCTTGGTCCCCTTGTCTCTCACCACAACGTCTTGGACGCGGGACCCAAAGTTTCCAAAGATTTCCCTGAGGTCCGCCACCGCGTAGTCCCTCCCCGCCCCCTTCCTCCACGTGACCTTGAGCGCCCTCCGCTTCTCCTCTTCGGACAGAAGCTCCCGGCGGCCCGAGGGATTCCCCGAACCGGCGCCAGGGTGGGTCGGCGCCGACGTGGACGCGGAGGACGTCCCCTGCTGCCTCGCCAGCCTCTCCCTGAGCCTGGCAAGCTCCCTCTCGAGCTGCTGCGCCGCCCTCTCCTCCTCGTCCCTGACCCTCCGCGACCCGCGCTCCTTCTCCTCGAGCTCGCGCACCAGCTCCAGGCGCCTCTCGTTCTCCCGCCTGTACCGCAGCTCCCGATCCCGCCGCAGCCTGAGCAGATTGTCCAGGGCCTCCTTCGCCTTGTCGTCCGTCAGCACCTCGTAGGCCTTCTGGATCCCGTCGAACTCCTTGGCGGCTCGCTCCGCGTCGCTGCCCTTGTACTTGTCCGGGTGCCACTTCAGTGCGAGCTTCCGGTACGTTTTCCTGATGTCCGCCTCGGTCGCGAGAAGGCCGTCCTCGATCCCGAGGACAGCGTAGGCATCCTTACCCCCCATGTCTACCGCCCCCGTCATGGATGGCGCCGCCCCTGGGGCTCCTCAACCCTCCCCCTCGCCCTCCCTCTCCTCCCTCCCCGGGCCTGCTCCCCGATTGTACGATTGCTCCGTCGCGGATGGCGAATCTCATTTGTTCGAAAACCAAAGGCGACAGACGAGGGGCGAGTTGTCGGCCTCCTACGGGAGGAAGGAAGAGGGTCGTGGCGTAGGATGGCCCCAGGCAATTGCCATGGCGGTTCGGAGCGCCGCTCGAGACGAAGACGAAGTGCTTGGCGTGCGCGCCACCTGTGAGATCAGGGACAGGCGTCTCCGGAGGGCGAAGGACAGGGCGGAGAGGACAAGGTTGGACAGGGCCAAGGCCCTGGCGGAAGCTGAGCGCAGGAGGCAGAAAAGGGCAAGAGAGGCTCGCTCGGAGACCAGGGCGCGGGAAGATCAGGCAAGGAAACAGTGGGAAGAGAAGGAGAAGAGGAGGCAAAGTGCCGCAGAGCAGAGGAGGCGATTGTCGCTCACCCTCGTCCAGAGGAAGAAGAGGTTCGAGGATGACAGGAGGGAGGCGGCGCTTCGAAGGAGGCAGGAGCTTGAGCGGCACCCGAGAACGACAACGACGACGGCACGCACGAATCCGAAACTTTCGTCGCGAGTGCCTCCGTCTCAGCCTGCCCTCGCTCCCTCCCGCTCCTTTCCCAATCGGCGGAGCAAGGACGGGGTGTCGGGGGGAGGGGTCAAGAGGCCACTGGCTGACCTGAGCTGGTCTGACCACAACCGCCGCGGTGCGGAGGCCGAGGCGGCACCCCTCGACCTCGACTGCCTGAGCGTGTCCCTGAGGCGCGCGATCGTTGGGTCGACAGGCACCCCTGGCCCCTCACCCTCGCCACACAGTGGCGGAGACGGGGAAGGGATATCCTGTCAACCGCCTGAGGCCGACGAGGAGATCAGGCCGAGGGATCATGCGGTCTGCGTCCCCGCGCCGGTACCCGCGCCCATCCCAACTGACGGAGGTGACTTTGCCACAAGGCTTGACCGGCTGGTGTTGGAGATAGAGCGTGGCGAGTACAGAAGACTGAAAACCGAGGGCTCGTGCGCGGATTTCGGAGGGCGGCTCAGTCTTCGGCGGAGGCATGAGACGGAGAGGAAGGAGGTCGCGAGGAAGTTCGAGGACCTCCTTCTCACCACTACGCCATGACATGGATTGGATTATTGTACAATTGTATTTTTTTTTTTTGCTGATTTTTTCAGGTTTCCGTTTCCGAATTCTTTGGGTCCCCTCCGCATCCAGACACACCGGGGGAGTGGTGGTGCAAGCGACCGAGTTTTGACGGGCACAGCGAGCGCTGCCGAGAGTGAGACGGTCGAACCGAGGGTTCCCGACGCGGGTGTCTAGTGAGCTTGGGATGGCGAATCTAAGTTAGGGTTCCCTCGCCGAGCGGGCGTCAAAGATTTCGACTTTTCGCGATAGGGTCCTGGACCTTTGACCGGTGAGATTGGGCCCCATGTTCAGCATCCAGGAGGGCGAGGAGGACGCCTCGGCGAAAGAGGTGGAGAAGATGAAGCAGGCCAGCGCGACCAAAGCGAGGAAGAAGTCCGGTGGTGGGCTTCTCGCGGCCGAGAGCATCGCGGAGGACCCGGAGGGGGAGTCCGAGGCGGGGCCGGCCCCGGAACCCGAGGTAGCCCCGGCTGGCGAGAAGAAGGAGAGGAGGGAGCGGCGAAAGAGCTCGAAGGTAGCGACGCCGAGTGACGCGAACGGGGGCGACGACGAGGCCGCGCCGCAGAATTTGCACCCAGCGCGGAGGAGGAGGGAGCGGGCCATCGGCATCTTACCGAACATAGAGGAGAACAACAGGACGGCGAAGAGCCTGTGGTCCAAGGGCAAGATGAAGCTCAACGCAGTCAGGGGGTTCGGCGGCCTCTCGAAGCTGAAGGCGGCCGCCCAGGCGGCCTCATCCGGTCAGGACGCCTCCACCCCCTCCGCCTCGTCCTCATCCTCTACCGGCGGGGACGTGGGGCACCCCGGCTCAGACGGGGCCCCCAAGATGAGCATGCGCAAGCGCGAGTCGGTCGTTTACGGCCAGGGCGCGGAGGAGGGAGGCGGGGGCGTCGACCTCGGGGGCGGGAGGAGGAGAACCTCGCTGATGGACTTTGCCAACGCCACGGGATTGGGCGGAGGCGAGGGCAGCAGGCGCCAGAGCATGATGCAGGCGCCCGGGCACCTGGCAGGCGGCGGGAGCCGCCGCGTGTCGATGATGGGCCGCCGAGAGTCCTCCATGATGCTTCCCAACCAGATGGGCGGAAAGAGGGAGTCCGTGATGTATGGCAAGCGGGAGTCTGTGATGATGCACAGGCAGAGCGTCTTTGGCGTGACGGGTGACATGGACCCCACATCGAGGATGAGCAAGCGCCAGTCCTCCGTCTTCTTGCAGTCCGAGTTCCAGGAGGAGATGCGCAGGAGGGAGAAGGAAGCAAAGCAGCACAAGGCCATCAAGATCATGGACGAGGAGGAGGTGAAGAAGCATGAGAGGGCGAAGGCAGAGAGGCTGGCGCAGAGGGACGACGTTCTGACGCACAACGAGCGCGTCAGGAGGATCATCGCAAAGTGGAAGATGAGGGAGGTCCAGTCCATGTTCCTGAGCTGGAAGCGTTACACGAAGAAGATGTCCAAGGCGAGGAAGGCGGAGAAGGACATTGCGCCTTTTTTGGCGGTCCTCGCCAAGGAGTCGTGGGAGAGGGACGAGAAGGACGTGGACCTGCTCTACTCGTTTGTCAGGAAGATCAAGTTCTTCACGGAGCTCGAGGAGAATATGTCTCGCGACTTGTGCAAGATGTTCAAGCTCGAGGAGTACGACGAGGACGAGATCGTGGTGAGGCAGGGGGACGAGGGAGACTCCTTCTACATCATCCTCTACGGGTCGGTGTCGATCTGGCTGGAGCCCAAGGAGGAGCTGGAGAGCGGGAGCGAGGGGGAGGGGTCGATGGGATCGGGGTTCACCGAGGAGAGCGGCGAGTACAGTGGGGAAGAGGAGGGGGAGGAGGATGGCGAGGGGGGCGCGGCGTCGAGGAGCAACTCGGTCTCGAGCGCATCTGGGGAGTCCACGAGCGAGTCCTCGAGCAGCGAGGACGAGGCGCAGGCCATGGAGAAGCTCGTGGCGAGATCCAAGGAGATCGAGAACAGGAGGCCAGAGGCCCAGCAGCAGCAGCCAGAGGGCGAGGATGAGGGAGAAGGGGAAGGGGAGGACGAGGAGGGCGGCAGCGAGGACGAGGAGGGGGGCAGGATTCTCCTGTGCACCAGGGGCCCTGGCGACTCCTTTGGCGAGCTTTCCCTGCTCAAGAACCAGCCCAGGGCCGCCACGGTGCAGACGGACGAGCCCACCTTCTTCGTGGTCATTGACAAGCCGGATTACGACAGGACCATCAAGACCAGACACCAGAGGAAGATTCTGGACAAGGTGGACTTCTTGTGCCGTCTGTCGATCTTCCAGAAGTCCACGATCAGCGAGCTCGCTGAGTTCGTGTGCTACCTCTCCGAGGTGGACCACCCCAGGAACAAGATCATTCTTGCGCAGGGGGACGACGCCTCCAACGTGCACTTCGTGGTCCGGGGTACCGTCCAGGTCATCAAGAGCGTTGCGATGAAGGGCAAGGGCCAGGACCAACAGTTTGGCCACGCCCTGTTGGGTGTGTACGGTCCAGGGACCTTCTTCGGGCACAACGCCATCCTGATGAAGTCAGACCAGCCGTACAGCGTGGTCACGGTGGTGGAGACCACGACTTACGTTCTGAGCCTGCACGATTTCTTCCTCAGGCTCAACTCCCTGACCCTGCAGATCATCAAGGAGTCGCTGCACGACAACCTGACAGACGAGCAGACCCAGACCTGCATCACGCAGCACCTCACCTCGAGCCAGCACCGCAAGACGCTGATCAAGCACACGCTGCCTTCCAAGTCCCCCAAGGTGAACTCGCACACCTCCGCGTTCAGGAACTACGACATCATGCGGAAGAAAAGCTCGGAGCTTAACGCCAAGTTCCAGAGGAAGGGTAACGGCCGTAGGGGCGGGAAGCAGGAGCAGAAGCGGAAAAAGATTGAGGACCTCCTCGGGGACGACGAGGAGACTGAGAAGATCGAGGACATGACCGTGAAGTACGGTCTGGCTGCCGCAAGCGACGCCCTCAAGGACAAGACCCACGACCTGGCCAAGTTCATCGCCGCCAGGACGAACTTTCACAACACGGAGAGGAAGAAGGAGGCCGGCAAGGACGAGCCGAGCAGGCCGAGGAAGGTGACCGACCTCAGGATCGAGGAGCTCATTGACCACAATGAGACCTTCATGGACTTCACCACGGACTGCGCCCTGTTGGTGGGGAAGATCATCGCAGAGGACGAGAACGCGCTCATCCCCCACGAACTCATGGACTCTGTGTTCGAATGCTGCAACAAGGTCGCAAGGGACTTTCACCTCGTCTTCTTGCGGTGGAGCACCAACTCGTTCAGGCTGATCTCGGAGCCCATCCACACCTCGAGGGAAAAGCTGAGCTCCAAGGAAATGCTGATCAAGATCGCGGACTCCGCGCTGCAGATCAACAAGTGCATCGAGAAGTACAACGACGAGAACTACGACCAGCAGGAGATGATGTACGAGAACGCCGCCGGTATAGCCTATGGGTCGGCTTTCTTGCGCAAGAACACCAAGAGTAAGGAGATTTGCGACATCGAGGGCCAGGTTTTCGACATCTCCGCCGAGCTCTGCGCAGAGTCCACCTTCCTGGGCGGGGTCAGGTGCAACGAGGACATCTACGAGCAGCTGCAGCTGACGCACTCGCTGATCATGTCCGGCAGCGAGTTCGTCCTGGACGCCAGGCTGGAGGTCTCCGTGGACCAGGCCGCTGGGTACTCACACTACTCTGGCCTGCAGGACGACCCCGTGGAGGTGACCGAGCTCAGCGACCAGGGAGGCCAGGCGGAGAGCAACCTAGGATCAAGGCAGAGGAAGCAGAGCAATAGCCTGAGACTTACGAACGCGGCGTCGGGGGCGTCCCCTGGGCTCGGGTCCAGGAGGAGCAGCAAGAAGAGCAGCAAGTACAACCTGCTGACTGCGGCGATCAGCCACTCGTTCAAGAAGACCAGGTCCTCGCTGAACGTGTCCATTGATGAGAAGGCTAGGAAGAACTCGTTCAGGCTGCCGTCCCTGGTGGAGCGCTGATGACCACGCGTGTGTATCTGTATTTCATTTATTTTGTTTGTTTGCCCAAGTGTTTCTTCGCATTCGGCTTGGTGGGAAAAAGAAAGGTGCTCTTTTACTGAAAATAAATAAGAGCAGGGCAGAGGGAGGAGAGGAAGGAAGGGGAGTCTGATAAGCATATTATCAATCGGAAAAGATAAGGCTAAAAGTGTTGTCACGCAATACAGTCCATCCACCTCGAGTGGCTGACAATGTTGCTTTGTTGATTTGCTCGATTTTTCGAGGGCCAGAGAGTTTTTTTTTTATGTAGATTTCGCACGGCACAGCCGGCGTACCAAGGTCTTCATAACCGTCGGATGCGAGCGTTACAGCGAAGCAGAGGGAGGAAGACGAGTGAGCTGAGAAAGTGGTGGATAAAAGAGGCAGGTTTGCTTAGTGTTACAACCTTCAGGTTATTGGCGTGGCTGTGAACGCGCTGACGTTGAGCGTTTGATAGGGATTCACGAAAATGCTGGGCATGACCGGACCGTCCTGCGAGGGTGGGCACTGCTCCGGCATATCGAGAATCATCGTGTCCATGTACCACGTGTCCTTCTCAATCGGGCACCCGCCCTCTCCTGAGGCGCTCTGCTGGCACTCGCGGCAGTTGCTCAAAGTGTTGCTTGGTTCTTGACCAGTGCCAATAGAGCACCTCGTAAGGTTTTTTGGGTACCAGGGGGTATCCATAAGGGAGAGCCCAGCATAGTAGGGGCCTGAGCCGATCTGTTCCTCGCCAGCGTCAATAAGTTTGTAGACCGCTTGCACCTCGACCTTCTTCCCTCTGCAACCAAGTGAGAGGTACCGAGGAAAGAACTGGAAGTAGCCTGCTCCATTAATCCCTGGGCCAATGATGGCGTTCGGGGGATATCTGACAGAGCCGCCTGTTCCCGCTTCATTCTCTTGGTACCAGCCTCCCCACACGGTGCCGCACTGCGGGCAGCCGATTTGGTCAATCTTTACCTCGCGGTCGTTCTCGTAACGAGGGTCGTCCATCCCCACCCATCCGCATTGCTTGTTGTTGGTGGTCATCGTCTCTGCGTGTTGAGGAGCGGTAAAGTGCTGTCAGCAAGACTTGCAGATGGTCGGAGTCAGGCTCAGAGAGATCGCAGACTTACCGCAAAAGTGGGTCGCCGCTTCGAGGTAGGACTCCTCCTTCTCGGCTAGGCAAGTCGAAACCGTCGCGACTGCGAGGGCGACCGCGAGGGCGACTGCGAGGGCGGTGCTCTTCATCTTCCTTTTCGTTGGTGGGCGCGCTTTGTGCCGCGGTGGTGCGGATGGT
>Ga0160423_10001513_pt1 | contig 19458 bp, 27 predicted proteins | sample CRUFie14St8metaG_FD_108191 | JGI IMG/M metagenome (GOLD analysis project Ga0160423, IMG submission 108191) | Marine microbial communities from the Costa Rica Dome - CRUD Field 142mm St8 metaG | ecosystem: Environmental > Aquatic > Marine > Oceanic > Photic zone | place: Costa Rica: the Eastern... | reverse complement strand
GGGCTAGTGGGAGAGTATCTCACTTTACACAGATAAAGAACTACCCCGTACAAGGATTTGCTACAGGAGATATTGTACCGCTGTGTTTATTGCACATAGAATATCTTTTGCGAGGTAAAAATTCTTGCATAGTAAATACAGTTCACGACAGTATTGTAATTGACGTGCATCCCGATGAAGAAACGGAGGTAATCAGTATAATAGAAGGTACTAATGAGGAACTACTTGATCTAATTAATACTAGATGGGCAATAAATTTTAATGTTCCTTTACTTTTAGAAGCAAAAATAGGTCCGAATTGGCTTGACACTAAAGACGTGGCATGATATAACTATGGCTCATTCGCAGAAAACAAAGGAGAAATGTATGACACAATTAATGACAATAGACACAAACAATTATGCAGCTATGGCAAAGGCTATGGGTACTGCAAACGAGACTACAGGTCCAGCTAAGTCTAGTCAGTTAGCTAGACTACGCATTCATCACTCACCTATCATGGGTACTGCTGAAGTTAACGGTAAGAATGTTAATGTAGAAGTAATTGAGGGTGGAGCATACAAGCTAGAGATTCCAGATGGCCCGACTTACTATGCCTCTGGTATTAAGATGCGTCCATTCCTACAACGCTTCATGTATAAGCGTTACGTTATGGGTGATGCTAAGTCTCCTAATCGTTTTATCAAGAGTTTGATGACAGATGACAGTAAGATGGAATCTGATCTGAAGGATAACGATGGGGGCTTTAACTGTGGTAAACCCGCAGGTTACATCAAAGACTTCAAGGCTTTGCCTGAGAAGATGCAGGAGTTAATTAAGCAGATCAAACGTGTACGTGTTGTACAGGGTGTTGTCGAGTTAATTAATCCTACAGATGATAAAGGAGAGAAAGTAGACGTGGAGCCTACCCCATTTATTTGGGAGATTGATAACCGTGATGCTTTCAAGGAGATTGGAAACAGCTTTGCATCACTGGCTAAGATGCAGCGGTTGCCACCTCAACACATCATTACTGCTAATACAGCAGAACGCAAGATACCAACTGGTGCATCGTACTACGTGCCTGTGGCATCACTTGATGTATCCAATACTATTGATCTGACTGAAGAAGATCAGGTTTTGTTTGGAGACTTCATGGCGTGGATTGACAACTACAATAGTTACATCATCAACCAGTGGGCAGAGAAAGCTAACTCACGTATGGAGGAAGATGACATTGATGTAGTTGATGGTCTGGTGGACATTGAGTTAGACGATGAGGATGCAGCTTAATGAACCATCCTGCTGAACTAGCATTGCATCAATACATGGAGAATGCTGTCAAAGGTGACAGCACTATCTCTGACGATACCATTAAGCAAGTAGCTAATGATGTTGCTGATGCAATGCGTAGACAGTTTGGCAGTGGTAAAAAGAGGGACGATTTCAGATTACGAATGTCTAATGTGGGTCGTCCCACTTGCCAACTCTGGTATGAGAAGAATAAACCAGAAGCGGCAATACCATTTCCAAATACATTTATGATGAACATGATGCTTGGAGACATCGTTGAAGCTGTCTTCAAGGGAGTGCTTAAAGAAGCGGGGATTAAATATGAAGATAGTGAAAAGGTTAGCCTTGATTGTGGGAACACTACTGTTAATGGCTCATATGATATTGTCATTAACGATGCTGTCGATGATATTAAATCAGCTTCAGACTGGTCATATAGAAACAAATTTGAATCCTATGATACTCTTGCCAGTGGGGATGGATTCGGGTATATAGGACAGTTAGCTGGCTATGCTAAAGCCTCTGGTAAAAAGGTCGGTGGTTGGTGGGTAGTCAATAAAGCTAATGGTGCATTTAAGTATATACCCGCTACAGGTCTTGACCTTGATGCAGAGGTTAAGAAAATTAATGATACAGTAAAAACAGTAGAGGAGAATAAATTTGAAAGGTGTTTTCAACCAGTACCAGAGAAGTTTAGAGGTAAGGAGACAGGTAATCAAGTACTTAACGATGGGTGTAGGTTTTGTAGCTATCGTTTTGATTGTTGGTCTACTCTAACTGAAAGGGAAGCAGTAAAATCACAAGCTAAAAACCCACCTATAAAATCGTATATAGGAGAAGTCATTGCTGCATAAAGCTAAGAGAGCAGCAATAAAGCATGGGTATCGCAGTGGGCTAGAACATACAGTTTCAATCTACCTGAAGGAACGCAATCACAAGTTCACGTATGAGGAGATAAAGATTGAATGGGAAGACCTAGCCTACCGCACCTACACACCAGACTTTATTCTCGACAATGGTATTATTATTGAGACTAAAGGCAGGTTTACTGCTGCAGATAGACGTAAACATAAGGCAATAAAAAAGCAACATCCTAAACTTGACATTCGCTTTGTATTCACTAATAGTAGATGTAAGTTAAATAAAGGTGCTAAATCTTCTTACGCCGATTGGTGTATTAAACACGGTTTTCTGTACTATGACAGAATTATACCAGAGGATTGGTTAAAAGAGAAAGGTAAGAATAGGCATAGTAAGTTTATTAAGTTTAATGGGACTAAGGTAAAAAGGAGATAAAGCTATGGACATAGAAAGAATTAAAGAGAATATAAATGACGAGGACTTTATTATACGAATAAGACCATTTGCTGATGACGATGGTAAGTGGACAGGAGAAGTTGATATATCAGTTATGGCTTTCGCTGATAACCCTGTTGATGATGATGACTATGAACAGCTAATGCATTTCTGTAAAATGATGTGTGCTTCTGTGCCTCTCATGCAAGAGAGCAAGGATTTACGAGAATTAGCACATGAATATGTAATAAATTATGTTGACACAGAGATGGGTATTGATGTAGAACTAGAAGAAGAAGTGGGCGTAGAAAAAACCTACGATGGTAATATTGTACATCTAAACTTTAACACTAAGACAGGAGGTTCCGCATGAGTAGACACGAGGATTACATGAAGTTGCTAGAAGAGAAAGAACGGGCGGGGAAAGAAGCGTATAGCGGAAAAGTAATAGACATGGTAAACAGCCCACCTCACTACAACCAGACAGGTATAGAGTGCATACATGCTATCTCTGCTGCAACAGATAAAGGATTTAAGTATTACCTACAGGGTAACGTAATGAAATACCTATGGCGTTTTGATTATAAGGATAAGCCATTAGAGGATTTGCAGAAAGCTAAATGGTATCTAGATAAGTTAATTGAAGAGGTGATGGCAGATGGCAAGAGTTAAACTGTTTATTACCATAGACGTAGATGAAGAAGAGTACCCTGTACCTGCTGATGGGCAGGTTGGGGAAGAAATAGAAGATGGCATACGTGAATACTTTTATGATGTAGACGGTGCTGACATAAGAACAATTAGAACTATTATGGAGTAATGAAATGATAAGCAACCAATTACCAACAGACTACCAAAACTTTATTGCTCTTTCCCGATACGCACGATGGAAAGAAGATGAACAGAGAAGGGAGACATGGAGTGAAACTGTCGCTAGATACTTTGATTATATGGCTAGGCATTTACGTGATAGTCACAACTATAAGCTATCTGATTCACTGAGAGGTGAGTTAGAAGAGGCTGTACTCAACCAGAGTGTCATGCCTAGCATGAGAGCATTGATGACATCAGGACCAGCCTTAGACCGCTGCCATGTAGGTGGATACAACTGTTCCTACGTGCCTGTAGATAGCCCTCGTGCTTTCGATGAGACCATGTATATACTCATGTGTGGTACAGGGGTAGGCTTTAGCGTTGAACGCCACTGTATAGACAAGCTACCCACCGTAGCGGAAGACTTTCATCGTACAGATACCATTATCAAGGTTGGCGATAGCAGACCCGGCTGGGCAAAGTCACTGAAAGAACTTATTGCTATGCTGTATATAGGGCAGATACCAGCATGGGATGTATCAGAGGTACGTCCTGCAGGTGCTAGGCTCAAGACATTTGGTGGTAGGGCATCAGGTCCACAGCCATTGGTTGAGTTATTTGAGTTTGTTGTACAGAAGTTTAAGGGTGCAGCAGGTCGTAAGCTATACCCAATTGAGTGCCATGATATTATGTGCAAGATTGGTGAAGTGGTAGTCGTAGGTGGAGTACGTAGGTCGGCACTCATTAGCTTATCTAATCTCAATGATGACCAGATGGCTCACGCTAAGTCAGGTAAGTGGTGGGAGTATGAAGGACAACGTGCGTTAGCTAATAACTCTGTAGCATACAAAGTAAAGCCTGAGATGGGTACGTTCATGCGTGAGTGGCTGTCATTGTACGACAGTAAGTCGGGTGAACGTGGTATCTTCAACAGGCAGTCAGCTATCAAGCAAGCAGCTAAGAATGGTAGACGTGATACAGACCATGACTTCGGTTGCAACCCCTGCAGTGAGATCATCTTACGCCCATACCAGTTCTGTAATTTGTCAGAGGTAGTAGTGCGTGAAAGTGATACACCTGATACACTCAAGGAAAAGGTACGACTAGCTACTATCCTTGGTACGTTCCAAGCTACGCTAACTAACTTCAAATATCTACGTAAGATATGGAAGGATAACACAGAGGAAGAAAGACTACTTGGTGTATCATTAACAGGTATCATGGACAACAACCTAACAGCTACGGCAGGTGATAAACTTGCTACCGTGCTTGAGTTGCTAAAGGATACTGCAGTGCAGACTAACGCAGCAGTAGCAAAACAGCTTGGTATTCCACAGTCTACTGCTGTCACGTGTGTAAAGCCTAGCGGCACAGTGTCGCAGCTTACTGACGCAGCATCTGGTATTCACGCAAGACATAACCCATTCTACATACGTACTGTACGTGGTGATAATAAAGACCCACTCACACAGTTCCTTATGTCACAGGGTATACCAGCAGAGGCAGATGTAATGAAGCCAGATAGCACAACAGTGTTCAGCTTCCCAATGAAGTCACCTCAAGGTGCAGTCACTAGGACACAGATGAATGCTATTGAGCAGCTTGAGTTATGGCTTACTTATCAGCGTCACTTTTGTGAACACAAGCCTAGTGTGACCATTTCTGTGAAGGAGCATGAATGGATGCAGGTAGGCTCTTGGGTATATGACCACTTTGATGAGGTATCAGGTATCAGCTTCTTGCCATTCAGTGAACACACATATCAGCAAGCACCTTATCAAGATATAAATGAAGATGAGTACAAAGAGTTCTTGACAAAAATGCCAAAGAGTGTAGACTGGTCATTGCTTCAGGAGTTTGAGAAAGAAGATACAACTTCTGGTGGGCGTGAGTTAGCCTGTACTGCAGGTGTGTGTGAGATTGTGGATATAGAGGCAGCGTGATATGAATTGCTGGCACTGTAACGCAGAGTTAAGATGGGTAGGAGACCATGATGCAGATGAAATGACGGACGATAGATATACTATACTTAGTTGTCTTGAGTGTCCAGAATGTAAGTCTTGGGTTGAAGTTTACTACCCTAACCCAGAGCATGAAGACCACAAGTAGAAAGGAGAACCGATGAAAGAAGTATTAGTAAATGCAATACGTTCCCACCTAGCAGGGAACATTAATAAACACCTAGCAAATATACAGGTGTACATGAATAGCACAACAGGTATCGGTGAACACTCCGATATTGTAGAGACTATAGAACTGGAACTTGAACAGGTGGCTAACTACCACGATAAGTTAGAGATGCTTGTCAAGTATTTTATTCAACCTTCAACTAATGAAGAGGAGACTAATGATGCTGAACCTACTAAAGAAAAATAGTGAAGAGAAGGTAGACTTGAAAGACTACACAAAAAATGACGCTAGATTTGAAGACGGTGAGTGGTGGTACATTCGGCCTAACGGCAAACGAGAGAGAGTAGAATCTCATGCCCGTAAGAATGTAACTAGGATGTTTGTTGATGGTAAGTACATACCTAAATCGCATCCTCTGCATAAACCGGGTAACTTTAAATCTCTTGATGACGCATGGTCACATAACAAAATTGAAAGTGTGAATGAAGGAGAAGTGTACATCATCGTTAATGATGCGTGGCCTGAGTGGGTTAAAGTTGGTAAGGCTGTAATCTCTGAAGACAGGCTTAAAGGCTACCAGACATCTTCACCATTTCGTGATTACAGAATTGTAGCTACTTTGTCTACAAAAAACAGGCACGTGAAAGAACGTGAGATGCATAAAGTCTTTACTCACTTTGCTCAAGAACGTAGAGGTGAGTGGTTTAAGATTGACAACGTAACAGCAATTAAGCTGTTCAACTACCAAGTACAGGAGAATGAGAATGCGGCGTAATGGCCTAAGTAAGTACGATGCTCCACTCAAGATACAGTTTGAGTGGGGCTATGAAGCCTTTAAGAAAGGTAGGTGTAGCAGGGCTAAGAAGGGTTTCTTCATGGCTGACAGCGGCATGGACAGGAATACTATGCAGCATCGTGAGTGGGTACGTGGATGGAATACTGCATTCTACGATAACCTTGAGAGGATATTGAAACATGAACAAGCTAGAGCAGGAAGCTAACAACTGGATGAAGGAGAGAAAAATGATGAGTAGTATTACAGCCACTGAATACCAGATACGTGCTGCTGAGACTGCCATCTTCCCAAAAGAAAAAGCCCTTGAGTATATCACTCTTGGGCTTACTGGTGAGGCTGGTGAGATTGCTAATAAGGTTAAGAAATTAATACGTGATGGTGCTGATATTGAAGGATACAATGATAAGCTGAATCAGATAGGTGCAGAGTTAGGAGATGTCCTGTGGTACTGCGCTATGCTTGCAAAAGAAGTGGACATGAATCTTGGTAGCATTATGGAAGGTAATCTTGAAAAGCTGGCAGACAGGAAAGCTAGGAATAGATTACAGGGTGATGGTGACAATCGTTAGTAGAAAAGGGGGCAATTAAGCCCCCTCTTTTATTATCTTTCTTCCTTAATTCCTTTCACTATTTTTAGTATAGTACGTATATCTTGAGTAGTGCCTAAATTTACAGGGGGTTCACCCAAGGATCTTTTTATAGCGGAAAGTCTATTCATAGCAATTAAACGCTTATCTCTAGCAACCCTACGCAGTTCATTTACTGCCATAACGTACCCCGGATTTGACGAACCACTAAATTGAGCAGATTTCAAGGAATCAAACATTGCCCGTTTATTGTTCTCTATTCTATTTCTCTGCTCAAGTAAAAAGATTTTTTCACTAAATCTTCCTTCTTCTTTCATTTCTTTTTTAATAAGTGGAGCATCTTCCATAACCATTTTTGCAATATCTGGCAATAGTTCATTGTGTAATGCGTTCATTGTATTATCAATAATATCAATACCTGTCTTAGAGGCAAAATCATAGTCTACATACTGTAACGATTTTAGATACTTCTGCCACTCATTGTCACCTTGTTCGATGTTAATACCTAGTGCTAGTTTCCATGTCGGTCCTAAACGCCTCTTTTCTCCCAACATTGGGAAATTACGTACTGGCGCATCTTTTTCAGCTTCAGTTGATATAAAACCACGAGTAGCAAAAGGTATTGCAAATCCTTTTACAAATTTTCCACCACCTGATAAATTAGGTTCACCTTCATAAGTTTTATACCTCATATCACGCATACCTAGCGCACGTTCTGTATCAAGAACCATTGTGTATGGCTGTAGCATACGTGTTAGAGTGTTACCAAACATCTTGCCAAATGCTTTTGCGGATTCATCCGTTTTTAATGCATCATTATCTTCTGCAAACATATTAGACACATCGCTTAATATGTCACCAAATGTTTGATTGTTCCTAAAGTTTGTACCTGTTAGTGATTTAACCCCATTTTGAAAGTTCCGTCCTCTGTTCATAAACAACCATTCAGTCAATAGATCGGTCCCGCCTTTATCTAGTTGTTTTTTAGCTTCTGCTAAATAAAGAGCAGGAGTAAGTGGAAACTGTGGGTCTATGTTTGTTGTAGTACCATCTACATTAGCTATTTTATTATACTCTTCTGGAGCATCATCACTTGTTCTATACTCGTAGGCAGCGTACAATGCAGCTAAACCTACTAAATTTCTGGCTACCTTATCCGCATCCTTGACGGTATTTCCCTTTCCTACAGCAATACGCATAGCGGGTACTACACCACCACCTACGCCAGAACCAACGTATTCCATAGCTTTAAACATAAAACGTGGAAAAGGTATGGCTATAGTACTGCCCGGAATTGAATTAAGTAATTTAAGGGCTGCTTTAAAAGGTTTAAAGTTAGGTGGAGATGCATACGTCTTATCCAACGCACTTTCAACAGCATCAGTCGCTAGTTCAGCAAAAGATGGCGGTGGATTATTCCCACGAGTAGGTCTAAGAGTAGGTGAATCATTTATCAATTCTCTTATTTTACCTTGTTGGATTGCTTCTTCTAAACTGATGCCCCATTCACGTTTAAGGTTTCTACTAAGATCAGTAAGGAAATAAGCATTACGACTGAGAAATTCTTGCGCACGGTTAGGTGCATTTATAGTATCTACAAAATCTTCAAGAGGATTAAATACAAAATCTGAAATACCACCTTCACCCTTACCTGTAGCTTTTTGAGCCTCAACAATTTGATCTCTGTACCTAGTTAATAGTTTAGCATTTTCAGGCTGCTCAAGTATAAACTTTGTACGTTCATCCGATTTTAATGGATTTTTCATATGCTTCCAGTAGGCAAAGCTATCGCCTATAGCACTCTTGCGAGACAAAGGATTAAAAGCGTTAACTGTGTCAAAAACAGCTTCCCTTGCACCCTTCATATCACCTGCTTTAGTTTTTTGTGCAGCACGTACACCACGAATAATAGCTTCCGATAAAAGATTTGTCATACCTTCTAGTGGCATACGAATAATAGTAGACTCTAAGTTTCTTGCAGCAGTAGCAAATGCAGATACCATTAGACCACGAGCTAAATTTTCAGTTCTACGTATATTCTGACCAAGTTTTTTAGAACCCGGAATAGGAACACCTTTACCTTGCAACCATTCTAGCATACCTTGTGCGTTATCTAATTCATCCTGCGCTTTTTTACCAGCAGGTCTGCCACGTTTATATCTACCCATAAACTCGCCCATAGCAGAACCTTTTTCAAGGACTTGACCAGCTTTACGTAAACTGCCTACGGTCATAAAAATGTAGTCATTTAATGTGAGATTGTATTTATCTAATATTTTAAGTAAGTCATCAGATGCAATTAAATTTCCTTGTACTGTTTCTTTAAACAAGGTTTCCATTACATTCTTGCTGCCCTTAAAAGCATTAGGATTCATAGCTTTTACTTCAGCTACTGTAGCAACTACAGCGTCCATTTTATCAGGATTAAAAATAGGATTACGATAACCCGCAGGGCCAACGCCTAAATCCCAAGCAACATCATCATCTAAATCAAGATCGTTGAGTTTATCTAAGCCTAGTTCACGCATCTTTTCATAGTCTATATATGTTTTACCTGCTACTGTTTTAGATATAGCACCTTTTTCTAATTTGTTTTCTACTTCAAATTGTTCAATAACGGACTGCCGTATATCATCATTCTCTTTTGCTTTGGCTCTAGCTGCTGCACGTTTTTTATCTGCAACAGTACGTGTCGCTTCACGAACCTCACTAATAGTCATTTCACCAGATTCTTCACGTGCTTGCCTAGACTTTTCCGCACGAGCAATCATATCTGGTGTCATAGTATCTGTATTAACTCTTTTGACATCCGCACCTACAGCACGAACAGCTTTCTCTGTTAGTGTACCTTCTTTAAGTGGCGCACCTAATAAGGATGTACGAGGTACAACCATATCCTTGCCTTTAGTCATGGCTTTCATTTGTGCTTTCATTGCTAGTTTAGCCATAGCTGTAGACCCAGCAATAGGTGCGTCAGCTACCATTGCTACGTCAATTAAGTCACCAGTAAACCTACGCCCTGATGCTTTAGGGCTAAAAGGTATCAGGTCTTTACCTGTTAAGCCTGTAAGTCTTTCAAATGTGCCACCCTCTACAATCCCATCCTGTACTGCTAAAGTAAGTGCTGCCATTGCATCAGATGTAGTTTCACCTGCTGCTGTTAAGCCTGTATTTAGTGACCGCATAGTACGAATAGTAGGCTTAACCAAAGCACCATCTACGCCTTTAGCTACCACACGCACAAACGGACGGAGATAATCTGGTACATACTCTACCAAAAACTCTTCGTCCGATAATACATCATCAATAGGCGAATCTGATAACTTACTTGCAGCAGCAGTTCTCTCATAGTTAAATAAATCTAGTTCTTCTTTGGGGAGTTTTGCCGCATTGGGATCAATCGGCTTGGGTGTGAAGTCTTCGTCCACGACTTCTGGTTCCGTGACGATTTGCTCATCATCAGCGTCCAATGTAATTTCGTTTAAGGCTTCTTGTAAACTACGTTTACGCCTACGTCTAGGTTGTGGGTTAGTTTGGTCATTGTCTTCATCTTCAGTAGACAACTGATCTAGTGCATCTTGCAGTCTCATTAAAAGTCTCCTGCAGAAACCCACTCACCTTGTGTGCCGTACATAGCAATAAAAGAAGTACCATTAGAATCTTTTATTGTTGCAATATCGCCCGGTTGTAGATTGCCACTCTTTTGCAATGCTGCAAGTTCTGTGGCAGTTTTTACACCAAAATTAATATTTCCTTGAGACGCACCTGTAGATTTAGCTTTGGCTCTTGGTTGACCTTCATTTGAAAAAGTTCCTTCTTGTGACCACTGCCGTAGTGTGTTTTCTAACTGCTGGTAGTTTTGTGCAGAAGATGTTCTACCTGTATTGCCTGATGCCCCATATAACGCTTCATACTGATCTGTTGTATTCGCTAATGCAGTGTAGTAAGCAGGACGTTTATTTGAAAAATCCCATTCCCAATCACCTGCAGAATTTAACGAACCAGAAATGTTAGCTGATTGAACATTATTTTTAAGTAGCGCAGCAAATCGTTTTGGTGCTGAACCTTTTGACCAGTCTGTAGTCGTTGTTGCATCTTGAGCAGTAATCATATTAGCAACACCCGCTGCCCGTGTATCCAAAGCATTGGCACGAGCAATTAGGGAATCTCTAGTTTGATCTTCTGGTTCTAGAGAAGCCGCTTGATCTCGTAACTCATTAGCTTGATTTACAAGGGTAGCTTGCAATGCTTCTAAATTTGCGGGGTTTCTAGTTTTAACAATCTTAGCTTCCAGCAAATCTAGTGCAGCTTGTTCGTTGGCTGCTCCATATTTTTGATAATTTTTAATTTCTGCGTCTAGTTTAGTGCTTTCAAGAACACTCTTTGTTGTGTCTTGTTCTGTTAATTCAGTCTGTGCTTCTTTTAATGCAGTTGAAGCATATCCAGCATCTATTTCTTGTCGTAACTTTTCTGGAAGCACTTTGTTAGTAATTTCAGCAGCAGTTGCCTGTGCGTTAATTAATTTAGCTTGAGAACCTTTTACTTCTGTTCCTGCCTCAATGCTTTCAATTTCCGCACCAGTTTTATCTAAAGTAGCCTCTGCCTGTCTAAACGCAATTATATCAGAAGCAGTCATACCACCAAGACCTTTAACAGTAATACCTGTGTCACCCGGAACAGGACCACTATAATCTGCTGGCATAGAAGTACCTGCTACACCTTGTAATCTCTCCAGCACATCACTTGTATCAATACCAGTAATAGGAGTTTGTGTACCAGCAGAAATTCCAGATGCCAGAGTTTGCAAATCTATGGTAGAAGGAGCCATTCTTGTAGCATACTCTTTTGCTTGATCTGCTATAGAAAGAATATCGCCTGTTGCACCCCCTTCTGGCATAGTAAATAGGTTTTGAGCAAACGATTTCGCATCAAAATTTTTAGGGTCTTTAGACATAGCTTGACCACTTTTTACAGCCTCTTCAAATCTATCCGTTTCATCAAGACCCCCGGATAAAAGTGTTTGTATCTGACCATCAGATAAACCATAACTGTTTTTAAGTCTTCTGGCTCTTTTATTATAGTTTGTTACAGCAGCCATACGTTCTTTACGCACAGTAGCAGCTTCTTTTGCTAAATTTGCTGCCGTATTTTTAATACTTTCCCTATATTCTTCATCAAGTTTTGTTATATTTTCGGATGCTTTTTTAGCTGCTCCCGCGAGAAATGATTGTAACCTAAAAGCCATACTACATTACTCCCTTACGAGACATCAAACCTTTTGGTTCTGCTCGTGCATCTTCTTGTTCTTCATTTTCTGACATAGCTTCTTCTAAAACTTCTTCATCTATACTGGATAAGTTTGTCATAACTTTATTTAACATACTAGCGTCAGGAGTTTCTTGGGTATCTGCGTCCCCTACAACGTAAGATACTTTTGCATTCTTAGCAAGACCTTCCATTAACTCTACTAAAATAGGATTAATTAATATTCCTACATCTACTGTATGCAAACCCTGCATTACTCCACCTAAAGTTAGTGTTTCAGCAAGAGCAGTTAAAGGTACGCCAGTTTCAATAATATCAAGTAGACGAGCAGCCATCTTTGGCTCTACTAAACGAGAGATATAAAAATCCATACCTTCTTCTAGTGTAGAATATTCTGGTGGACTTTGCCAAGGACGAGAACCGGGTTCAGATGTTAAACCCTGACCCGGAATAGGAGCATCAAAATTTGGGGCTTCACTAAATGCCATTATACACTTTCCTCAATGCTTTCATCCACAAGCATAGCTTCACGAATATCTAAAATATAATCTAGCACTCTTTGGCTTTCATTTCTAGTAGTTTCTTCACTTTTAGTTCTTGATTGTAACACATTATTAGGAGAAAGTAAACCTTTTCTAGTCTGTGGTTCTACAGATGCTTTATCTCTTTGAAATTGAGAAGCGGCATTACGCATATTCCTAGTGCTTAACACGGCAGGTTGTCGTTCAATGCTCATTTATTGTTCTCCTAAAATCCGAATAGCTTACCAGCAATCGTACCACCCATTTGACTTGTAAATAAATCGCCAAAAAATGCACCGATTGCTCCGCTTTCTTCTGCGTTAAGTTTTAACCGTTGCATATCAGCACTTGTTTTGGCTGACAATTCACCTAACGCCATTTGAACTACTCTATCACTGTCATTTTCTGCAGAAGTCCATGCCCATTCCATAACGTCATTATAATAGTTCCAAAGATTATCATAGGCGGTTTTACTAATGTCTAATACTGCATTAGCATTAAGTTCGTTAGCACGATTAACTGCAGCAGTATCTGCTGTAGCTATCTGCCTACGCCACTGTGCGTTAGACTGCGCAATTACTAGCTGGTTCTGCGCATTAAACTGGTCACGCTGGTTATTCATTTCTGCATTAAAGCGTTGTACTGTATTAGCTTGACCCGCATTAAACTGTGCCTGTGCATTTTGTTGTGTAGCATTATACTGATTAGCTTGCTGTCCTAAGTTCTGAAAGAATTGATCGGTCTGGTTCTGGCTAGTAGCATTGAACTGACGTGCCGCATTCTGCGCAGCCTGATCTGTAAACAATGACTGTGTACGCTGTTGTGCCTTAAACAACTCTGTCTGTTGCTGATTAGATAGGTTAGCCATATCCATCTGCAAAAAGCTATTAGCATTCTGTACTGCTGACTGCTGCCTGTTATTTAAATTAGATGTATCCATCTGTGCCAGTGCAGCAGCTTCAGCCATGACCATTGCCTGTGAGTTAGACAGGTTGTTCAGGTTCATAGTGTTAGTAGCACGAGAGTTCTCTAGCTGTACCTGCTGTTCAGCAGTAAAGTTCATATTAGCTATGTCACCAATACGTGCAGAGTTTTGTACTCGTGTCTGGAATGCTTGGTCAAACTCCATGCCCATAAACTTAGCACGTTGCTGTGCAGAGTTCATTGCAATCTGTTGTCTGTTAGATAGGTTCTGCCCTTCAAACTGTGCTTGTATCTGTGCATCTGCCTGTGCAATAGGCAATGCTGATTCCATTGCAGCTTGTACGATAGCCTGACCAGCTATAGATGATGCACCTAAACCACGTGCAGCCATTGCTGCGTTGGCATTACGGATAGCACCTGCTGCCCATGCTGGTGTATTACCACCAACAAACTGTTGCATTAAGCTGTCTAGCTGTCCTTGCACCATAGCTGCTTGTGTAGGCGTAGTCTGTGCAGCCTGTATTTGTTCAGTAAAGTTAGCCGCTACAGCAGCATCAGCTACACCAGAGATTAACTCACCTGATTGTATCTGTCGTTGTACTGGACTGTTTATAAGAGAAGCATTACCCTGTGCTGCCTGTAGATTACCTACAGATGAGGCAGTCTGTTGTGCTGCAGTTACCTGCGCACGTGGGTCTGCAGGATTAGCTTGAGCAGCCTGTGTAGCTTGCATAGCTGCATCCACTGCAGGAGCAGCTTGTTGGGCTTGCATTACATTAGCTGCAGTAGTGGTAGGACCAGTAGCTTGAGCCGTTATAGCCTGTGCTGTAGGGACAGCAACGGAGCCTGTAAGTGTACCTGTACCCTGTGCTACTTCTTGGCTAGAATCAGTTGGAGTTGCAGCAGCTACAGTTACACCACCTACAGGTACACCGGGATTATACATACGCTGTACAGTTGTATCACCTATAGATGGGTTTGTTACAGTACCACCCGGTGCAAACTTCTGTACCACACCACCACGTGCCATCTTCTGTGCAGCATTAGTATACATATTCATCTGTTGCTGCCGTGCAGGGTCTTGTTCAATATACTGTTGGAACTGTCCCATGTCACCCTGATAGCCCATAGCTTGAGCAATCTTATTCATGGCTTGTGGTTTAAATGCTTTAAATTGCATCATTTATTTAATGCCCTATCAAGTTTATCTTCTACACGATGTAATGCTTCCATAACACGGTTCATGTCTTCACGTAACTCTGTACGGGTAGCGTATTCTTCACGTGTCCTGTTCATTAATATATCTATTCGCTTTATCTCTTTAGACTGTCCACTAAGATACCATGCACCACTCATTACGACTATACCGATTAAGGTATCTATGATGTGTACCATATCCATTAGTCAACATCTGCTATAGTTAGTTCGCCAGCGTCAATCTTGGCTTGTATGTCGTTAGGTAAACTGTCCTTATTAGCACGGAGCCACGCTTGGAACTCAGGGTCTACACCAATGCAACTCCTTGTGTTATCATCTTTTGTATAGATAACTTCATTGTCTACAGTTGTTGAATGTACACTATAACTCATAGTTCAGCACTCCATGCTAAGAAAGTATCGGCAACTCTTAATCTGCCCGTGCAACCTTGACCTTGTGTTCCACCACTAGCATGAGCAAAATACACAGAAGCACCTGTTGTATTTGCATTCACAAAAGTGGGAACAGCATTACTAATAATTACACTGTCATTATGTGTTATATCAAAATTTCCTGCTGTGGTAGATGTCTCTACTGCTGTAGGATGTGACCTCATTTCTACTGGAAAAGGTACAAATATCCGTGCTTGAGTAGTTGTAGTTTCAAGACCCGAACCTATTTCAATTGACCCATAGCTATGTTGAACTTTAAAATAGTACCGCTGACACTTGGCTAACGTAGTTCCTATGTCTTCATGCTCAAAAGCGGTGGCTACATCTCCGACTTCAAGCTGCACTCCAGTAAGCTGCCATGTTGAACTATTGGTTGCCGCCAAATTTACTTGGTCAGATTTAGCCATGTAAAATCCCGCTTGATAAGCGTCAAGAGTGCTTGATTGATAAGTTGAGCCAGTTCCTAGTGACCACATTAAATGGATTCCAACAGCATTTGTAGTTAACCAAGTTCCAGTTTGGTCTCCAATTATTGTAATAGTTTTCTTTTCCCAAGTATTTGCAGAATCTATAGTATAACCCTTAAGTAATGTGCGGTCTGCTGCGTTATTAAATACACTAATATAATACTGACCAGTGAGGCTAGATTTTACATAGAATGTTAGCGTAAGGGTTTTAGCGTTAGAAGTCCCCCAATTTAAATTACTTATATTTTTTCCTTCAATAGGCTGTATTACTCTATGAAATTCAGTAGAGCCTAGAGATGAATCAGCAGTCGTTACCGTCAACTTACTAGAATATTCAAATCCAACTGGTGCATCAGCAACTCTTTGAGCAGTAAATTCTGCTCCACTGGCTTCATTAACTCTAAAACGGTCTGCAATGACACCTGTTGTAGCATTTCCATTTACTACTGTAAAAGAAGACCCACTATGGCGTTCATCAATAGTCATCGCACCATTGATAATTAAATTCTTATCGCCTAACGCCTTTTGCCCACCAATCAATGCGGCTAGTTCTGCAGCCTTACTCATGCTAGGTCTCCCGTTACTTTAACGCTAGTAAAATCACCGTCTGAATATTGAGGCACACTGTTATAAGTTCCTATTCTTACAGTTGTTGTAGTTGGGTCAGTGCCGCTGAAACCTGCCGAATCATTTATTACAGACATATATCTGCTTGCAGCAATATCTATGCAATAACTTATATTATTCATTGCATTTGCGTAAGTGCTAGTAAAATTACCAGTTCCATTATCAGTCAGAGAAGAACTATTAAAGCTGTCTCTTATGGCTGCTGTACCTGTACCATTAAAACTTGCCCAAAACTTTGCTGTACCTTCTGCAACAGTAGACGTAGCCACGCTGTTATTACCGCTGGCATCCTTTAATGTATTTACTCTAAGTTCGCTTGCCATTATGCTAGGTCTCCAAATACAACTATATAATCTTCTGTAATATCCTGATTTGCACCTGCAGCAGAACTGGTTTCAAACTCAACATTTGTTGTTGTTTCTGCCCAACAAGTAGAGATAGTGTTGCCGGGGTTTCCATCAGCGTACCCTGTAGCAATTATAGGGTGATAATTTGTGCTAGACATTGTATTTGTCATTACTACATTATGATGCCCTGTACCTTCATCATTTGCAGAACTAATATTGAAACTTTCATTTATTCCAAATGTATCTACGCCCTGAACAGAAACTCCTGCCTTTGCTAATCCTTTTTGCAAATTAATTGTGGTGCTGCCCTCTGTAACAGAAATAGAGTCAGCGGTGGTTACACCTGTTAGGGTATCTACTTTAAGTTGACTAGCCATTATGCGAGGTCTCCTTGAACAGCACTAAACATCATCGAATCATAGTAAGCAGAACCAGTGTAACAATATGTTTTATAAGAAGAGGTGGTTCCAGTATCAGCCCACGGAGCAACGCCTATGGCATTATTATGAAATGTAACATTTATTACAAAAGTTGCATTATTCATATTATTAGTAAAATTTGGTTGTTGTTTTCCTGTAGCCACATCTGTAAGACTAGCAACATTAAAGCTATCGGTTATTGAAGCACCATCTGCTGGTGTAGATGCCCATACTTTAGATAAACCCTGTACAACAATCGTTGTTCCACTACCCCCTTCACCTGTAGCGGTTGAGGTGTTACTTATACCACTTAAAGAAGGGGTAGTTAAAGCAGGAGATTGGGTTAGAGATACTCCACCTGTGCCAGCCTTATCTACAATGGTATCTACATTTAACTGACTGGTCATACGATACTCCAATATCCGTTAACAGTAACAGTGGCATTGTCCTGTGTGATAGGACCAGCCGATACACCGTTAGTTGTCGCACTAATTGTGATGTCAGCACTGATGGTCTGCCCATTGGTACGGATGATGCTGTCATTGCCTAAGAACGGGTAGCGTGTATCTGCCTCTGCCTTAGTGTACGAGTTTGCTACAGAGAAGGTATCATATATAACCATCTCAACTACGTCATTGAGACTTGCCCCTGTGACTAATACAACTGTTGTGCCTGTCGTAGCTGTATAGTCCGTACCCGGCTTGAGTAGGACACCATTCTGATATACGTCCATGTACAGGCTATCCTGATAAGATAACACCTTACTGTCGGCATCACTGCCACTGAAGCTAGTCTGTCCTGCTGTCGCTTGATATACAAAGCGATTGCGGAAACCTACTGCTGGCGATTTTCCTATGTATGGCATATTAACTTCCTACTTTATTTGCGGCTTCCGCTAAACTTTCTTCTTGTCTCACCTTTGCCGTTTTTACAACACCCAACTCAAATGCTTGTGTCACTTGTGCATCTGCGCCTGTAGCAATAGTGATATTATTCTCATTACAGTGAGATACCAATGCTGATATTATCTCCTCTTGTGCGATACGGGCGCGATTATGAAGCGCATTATTAGCCCAGTCCTGAACCGACAATGCAGCGTATTCCATGCACTTGTTTTGTGTGTCGGTTAAACTAACTGTGATATTAGGCATCTTATACTCCTGTTAAATTAACCTATTAAATAAACACATACTACAGTATAATTTCCACCCGTATATGCGTTTGCGTAGCTTGCGTTTGATTGGAATTGCAAAGTGTCGTTAGCAGAGCAATCAATAACAGCCATTGAAGCTGTGTTGTTTTCTCCTGATGAAGAACCATTATAACTCTGCACCCAGCCGTTGAAAGTGGTTCCGTTTTTAGCAAAACCCCAAAGATGATAAGTAGCATTTGTTTGGTGGTGGTTACTTGCACCTATAAAATAACGACCAGCTACGGGACAAGTAAATACTCCATTTGTATTATTCCAATGACTGCCAATATTGTGGTCTATAGTAGCAAAGGCTTTCCAAAAATAGTTACCATCATAACTCCAACTGCCAGTACCACAAAAGGATGGCTGAGACGGCATAAGCACACGTTCACTGCTATCAATCGTAATAGCGGTAGCATTAGCAGAATTAGATATGCCTGTTATGCCCTCTTTGCCAATCTTAGTTAATGCCACCGTCTATCTCCTTATGCGTAAGGGCTATCGCCCAGCACAGATGTATCCCAAGCTGCTTTGAGTTTAGCAATTGTGTCTGCGCTAGTAATTGCAGAAGCAGCAGGTGCATCACGCAGTGCTTTCTTCTTGTTTACAGAAGCAGTCTTTGCATCTGCATCGTCAGCCTCTAGTGCTTTCATGTACACGACATCCTCTGCATCAAGCAGTGGCGCACGTACTTCACGAATTTTATCCTTAAAGATAACTTTGGCTGCAGTCATATCCTCTGATATAACCTTGCCGTCCAATGACCATGCACCTCTAAAGTGACGGTCAGAAGGGACAGTTGCAGTTGAAGCATCAATCTGATTCCCGTCCTTGTCTACGATGTATGTTGTTGCCATTAGGTTTCTCCTTATGCGGCTAATTCAGTGACGCTAAGTTCCTCAGTTATCTTCCAAGCATTGCGCCACTCACGTGTGCTTGGTAACTGTTCTTTACGACATATAACCATCTTAGGTTTGTTGCCTGTATCCCAATTGCGCCACACGTGCTGTGGGCAATCTTTCATAATTAAGTATTCTATTGCTTGCTCTTCTGTCATAGCCTCTACAGGCTTTGTGTTGTGTAGCAAGTGTCCTCTGGTATGCTTTACAAAGTCAGGCTTTGCTTCATCTTTAGCTAGTTCCCAATATACCTG
>Ga0160423_10001512_pt1 | contig 19459 bp, 15 predicted proteins | sample CRUFie14St8metaG_FD_108191 | JGI IMG/M metagenome (GOLD analysis project Ga0160423, IMG submission 108191) | Marine microbial communities from the Costa Rica Dome - CRUD Field 142mm St8 metaG | ecosystem: Environmental > Aquatic > Marine > Oceanic > Photic zone | place: Costa Rica: the Eastern... | reverse complement strand
CACATATATAGGTAAACCCCCCCCACTCCGATTTCGTTTTTTTTTTTCTTTTTTTCCGTTTCGGGGCCACCAAAAAAAAAAATTCGCAAATTTTTTACCCCAAATATACAGAAAAAAAAAAAAAAAAAAAAAAAAATCGGAAAAAAGATTTTTCGTCATCGGAAAGATGGCAGGAAATCCAGTGGCGCCTCGGATCTTTTGGGTCGGATCTTTTCACCTGGAAATTTTTCCATGGAAATAATGACTTTTCCATCCTTCCCCCTAAGGCATCCTTCCTTGGCTAATTCTTCCTTTTTTTTTTTTTTGCGTACAAAACTTCTATCCCATAGCCCCTTTCCAACCCCTCCAGCCCCTCCAGACGCTGCTGCCCTGGTCTCCCGGGTTGGGTTGGTTTTCCCGGGGGGAAAGAAAGAAAGAAAGCAAAGAGTTGGGTTCCTAGGCTAGCCCCTACCTCCAGGCCAGGCTTCCTTTCGTAGAGCCCGAACCCCTTCCCCGCAAGAGACCCGCGGGAAGGACGTGTGAGAGCCGAAAGCGGGAGGGGCGCAAGCTCAAGCTCGTGCTCGGGCTCTCAGTGAGAGGCGCGGCCTCCCAACCAACACCCGAAGCCCGTGGGAGAGCCCATTTCGGCACCCAGGCGACGAGCATTTCGGCCTTTGTTCTTCCCGAAAGGTCAGACCTTTGCGCGATGCTCAGGGTCAACGTGAGGTGCAGCTACACGCTCGAGGTCGAGGAGGACGAGGTGAGTTTGGCGCGCGAAAAACACAAACCAAAAAACACAAAGCTCTCCCGTCCTAACAAGCTTTTCTCTCTCTCTCTCTCTCTCTCTCTCTCTCTCTCTCTCTCTCTGCCTGTCTGTTCCCCGGATCAGGCCCAGCACTCCGAGGTGGATTACAGCTCGGACGAGGACAACCCGTACGACGGACACTTCACGCACCTGCAGCTGTGCGCGACGGATGACGACCTGTACGGAACCCACATGCGGAGCGCCGAGCAGGCCTTGCTCACGATTCACGGAACATCGTTCTTGGACAGCGACGCGGAGGACAACGCCGCGGCGGGGGAGGGCCTGGGCTGGTCTGCCGCCGATATGATCACCAGGGGGTGCGCGTCTCCCACGGAGAGCGTGTCGCTGGAGGAGCTGGACGACGTTGACGACGACGAGGACGACGACGAGGGCGTTGAGGAGGAGGAGGAGGATCTCGAGGACCTCGAGGACCTCGAGGGCCTCGAGGACGACGACCTCGACAGGGTGGCGCACCTGTCCGACTTGTCCGACTTGGACGAGCAGAGCTTCCACCTCTCCGCCCTGCCCTCCCACTTCAGGGTCCACGCGCAGCAGTACCGAGACGACCACCACCCCGCCACCTCGGCGGGCCTGTACGGGCCAGGGCAGGAGCTCTTCGACGAGGAGGACTTGCCCAACGTGGTGCCCGCGTCCTCGCGGCCGAGGGTTGTGGTCCAGCACCAGTCGGTGGCCGGGTCTGCGCTCAGGGCTCACCTCGAGCGCCATAGGGACGCCGAGGTCTCGGTGTCGAGCATGCTGCCGCCCCATCACGGCGGCAGGGACGGCGCGGAGGGCGAGGAGAGCGAGCCCACCGCCGAGGTCAGGGAACCAAAGGCCGCTGGGACCGGGTTTCTCAACCCCTTTGAGCTGGCCTGCGAGGTGGTCAGGGCCGCGAGGGAGGAGTCCGAGGGAGGCTGCGGCTCGCGGCCCGGCTCGGCGGCGGCGCGGCAAGGGCGATCTCTCCCTCCGATGAGGCCATACGCCCCGGCGGTGGCCCCAAGCCCCGGCGGCAGGCGCCAGAAGCCCCGGGAGAGGGTCCGGTTCGTGTGGCAGCCCTACGAGAGCTTCTCTCAGTACAACTTTCACACGATGTACAGCATGAAGAGGAAGAAGAAGTCGAGGGCGGAGAACCCGCTTCCAGCGGTGGGGTCCGCCCTCACGGGCCTGGTGCACCTGCGCAACAGCGGTGATGACCTCGACGGGAGGCTGCCGCCGTGCTACTTTGCGAGCCCCGTGCCGCCGGTGGAGCACATCCGGTGGAGGGGCGGGGACCAGGGGGTCGAGGATCAGCCGGGAGGAAGGGCGCCGCCGGGCGCTGTTGGGCACGACCGTGGGAGGCCGCTGGCCGCCAGCCTGGGAGGGGACAAGGGGGGCAAGGTCGCGAGCGAGCTTCAGAAGAAGGCCAAGCTCACGCTTAGGAGGCAGAGCGCCAAGAGCCCGATCCACGCGTCGCTGCTGGTGGCCAAGCACTCGAGCAGGACGATCGTGAGCGGGGCCAAGGCGGCGACCCTGGCGCCCGGAGGCGCTGGGGGAGGGCACCGGCGGCCCGCGCGGGTCCCGCAGCCAGCGGGCGTCCAATCCCTGAGCAAGATTGACCTGAGGAAGGCGAGCGACCAGCCGAGCACCTCCTCGGCCGCGGGGACGAGGCACGACCCGGCCCCCTCCGCGAACGCCTACCTGAACAACAGCAGCCTGCTCCCGGCCTCGGAGGCTCAGGCCCTGGGCGGCGGAAGGAAGGGGGTCGTGAGGGGCCTAACCTTTGGCCGTCGGGCCTCGGAGCACTCCGTGTCCGTGAGGGGGGGCGTGGTGGCGGGGAGGGAGCTCCGCATCCAGGGATCCAGGGACCAGAGGCGGCGAGGCTGAAACGCTTTTCATTAAACATATGTCATCCAACATCTGGCATCTAGATCTAATCTAGATCTTGGATTCGCACAATCAGTCCAGCTCACTTTGAGCCACACAATCATCGTGGTCGGCGTCATGGTGCTGGCGATGCGCGCAACGGGGGCGAAAGGGCTGGGACTACCGCCCAGGACGGCGGGTCTCGGCTCGCGGAGGTCGTCCCGAGCGTCGAGGGAAACCAGGCTCCGCGCGAGGGCCGCAGTCGGGGACTTGCTCGACCAATTGGAGGTCGTGGGGACCCTGCGCGAGCTCCCTCGGTCCGCCGAGGCTCTGGTGGCGAGTGCGGTGGACGCGGTGCCTCTGCCCTCCGAGGGACTGGAGCAGGGGTGGGGACTCGAGCTCCTGAGGGAGGTGATCCTCCAGGCCGCCTTCAAGGTGGCGTCGTACGCCCCGGAGGGTTCCCTGCCGGACTGGGATGTCGTCGAGCGGACCCTCGCCGCGATCGCCTCTGCCACGCCTCACTACACGCCGATTGGCATCGTCTCCTCGTTCTCGCTCCTCCTCGGCGCCATGGCCTTCGCAAGCCTCAACGAGGTGGACGGGGGGAGCGACGAATGGAGCCGCCTCGCGGCGGAGGAGGGCGAGGAGGAGCCTGAAGAGCTCAAAATATACGACCCGGAGGTCGCCAAGTCGTACTTCTTGAGGCGGCCGTCTAGGCTGATCAGGCGGGGCTGGAGGTCCTCCCTCCTTCTCGGCGCTTGGTCGGCAAAGCTCATTATGGACGCCAAGCTCGGTCGTAGACCACAGGACGATGAGGAGAAGAAGCTCGCGCTGGACTGCGCAAGGGCCTCTGAGCTGAAAGAGATTCTGATCAAGCTTGGGCCCACGTATGTGAAGCTTGGGCAAGTTCTCTCTTCCAGGCAGGACCTCCTCCCTGCGGGCTACGTCCAAACCCTGCAGGCTCTGCAAGACCAGGTCCCGCCCTTTTCCGACTCCATCGCCAGGAGGATGGTCTCCAGGGAGCTCGGCCCAAGTGCCGCGTCCAGAATTGAGTACATAAAGGAATCCCCGGTGGCGAGTGCCTCGCTTGGGCAAGTGTACGAGTGCGTAGACCGCGAGACGGGCGCGAGGGTCGCCGTCAAGGTGCAGAGGCCGGGTGCCCTGGCCGCGGTGAGCCTAGACGTCGCCATCATCAGGCTCCTTGGCCCCATTCTTTACAAGATCAACGATCCAGAGGGCAATTTGGACGCAAAGGGATTGGTGGACGAGTGGTGAGACTCTTGGCTCGCCGCCGTTTCCTCTTCGCCCCGGCTGACCCCTTCCTTCTTTCCCTCTCTGCTTTATTCAAGGGGCAAGCGGTTCGTGGACGAGCTCGACTACACCCTTGAGGCCAGGAACGCGGCGGAGTTCCAGAAGGCGATGGACGAGCGGCGGGACGCGTTGGGGGACTCCGTGTTTGCTCCAAAGGTGGAGAGGGGTCTTTCCTCAAGGAGGATTCTGACCGCCGAGTGGGTCGTTGGGAGGAGGATAGACGCCGTCGGGACCAGCTCGGGGCGGATCTGTGCCATCACACTGGCCGCCTACCTCGCCATGCTGCTGGAGACGGGGTGCCTCCACGTGGACCCCCATCCTGGCAACCTCCTCGTCACAGATGACGATAGGGTCTGCATCCTCGATTGGGGTGAGCTTTGCCGCCATTTTGGACTGATCTTGGACCCATCTTGGACCTGCTGACATTTCTCTCCTCCTCTCTCCCTCTTTGTCTCTGGCGTCTGCGGTGGTGGTGGCCATTCAACCCTCAACCAGGACTGGTGACAACAGTGACCAAGGCCCAGCAGGAGGCCATTCTGGAGTTCATTGCCCATCTGGTCAGCGGCAACTTCGACAAGATCGACAAAGACCTGGCCACCATGGGGTTCGTACCGCCAGAGAAGATCAATGCCCTGAACGACGCGAAGTTGACGAGGGCCATCGGTGTGCTGTTCGAGGCTGCAGCTGCGGGAGGAGGCGCTACTGGGTTCCGCAAGGAGCTCGGGTTTACTCAGAGCGACGAGGAGCTCAGGGCACTGGGCAAGGACATTCGCAAGATCAAGGGCAAGAACAAGAAGGAGACTGAGCTCCTGCGACGGGACGCATTCATCGAGATGACCGGAGGGTCCAATTCCAAGGTTGCCCAGCTGAGCAGAGATCTGGAGGCAACTCAGAAGGCGTACGGGAACATCTTCACGATCCCGTCGTACTTTGCGTACATTCTCAGAGCGTTCTCTGTCCTCGAAGGAATCGGACTGGCGAGCGACGGGGAATACAGCCTTGCTCAGGAGGCGTTTCCTTTTGTGGCAAGGAGGCTGTTGACGGACAGGAGTGAATCCAGTCGGCGAGCCCTATTTCAGCTGTTGTACAAAGACGGGACGAGGATGAGCGTTGAGAAGGCCAAGCAGCTCGCGGAGGCCTTTTCAACGTATTCGGTGACCATGTCACCGCACGGGGTGGCAGCTGAGGAGGGGAACTCCACAGGACTTCCCGTCGCCGTTAAGGAGGGCCTGAGGGTTGCCTTTGATCCGGAGGGAGGGCCCCTTCAAGACGTGATCTTCAAGGAGGCCGCACGCCTCGCCGGCGCCACTGCTGCATCCGCCCTTGAAGGCTCTCTCGCGCTGGCCTTTGAGGAGGGAGGACTTCTGGAGCGGCAGCACTCCCTTCAGAAAGCCTCGCCGTTGGGCGAGCTCCCCCTGCCCCCCACGCCCTTCGAGGTGTGGCAGGGAGTGGTGCAGCCGGCCCTGGAGTCCGTGGCCTCGGCGGGAGGCACGGATGAGGATGCCACAGAGATCGTGAGGATCCTCTCTGAGGCCGCGCCGATGACGGGCGGAGAGCCGGGGAGCTCGACGCCGGCCCTGCCGGAGCTGCCAAGCCCGGAGGTGGCCAGGGAGGCCCTCGACCTGGCGATTGAGCTGGCACCGGGAATCGCGGTGAGCGCGGCAAGGTTCGGATCCTCGCTTCTCGCGGACGCAGCGGACAGGGTTGGATCTGCGGTCACTGAACGCCAAGAAAATCAATGATTGCGTTACAAATTGTAATTCATCCTTTATTCTGAAACGTTTACCTGGAGGTGGCGGCAGCCGCGGCGATGACCGCCGACCCGATTCCCGAACCGTCCGGGGAGTGTACGAGCTCCACCCTCTTGGCCTGGCCCCCCAGCAGGTCCCCGAACGTCTTGTCCATCCTGTCCTTGTAGCGCGGGTAGTGCTCGAAGAGGCCGCCGTCCACGGCGACGACAAACCTCTGGTCCAGGGCCACCTGGCCGGACTGGGTGAGGTACCTGTAGATTGCGGCCACCCCTGCGGCGGCGAGGGTCGCGGATCGGTCCCCGATCAGCCTGCAGACCTCCGTGACGAAGTGGGCGCACCCGTCCGACACGCTCGCCTCCGGGATGTCCAGCGCCTTGGACAGGGCCTTCTTGATCTGTGGCAGCCTGCCGGAGCCCAGGCCGTCGATCTCGGACACGAGCGAGGTCGGGAAGGACCAGGGCTTCTCGAGCCTCCGCCTCTGCGTGCCGCCGAAGAGGTTCGCCTCCCTCGACGCCCTGAGACAGGCCCTCCTGGCCATCTCCCCGAGGTACATCCCCGAAATCATCTTCTCGTAGTGCTGCGAGCCCCTGTTGGGCGTGCCCTCATCGATCTCGCGGTCCTCCGCCAGGTAAGGCAGGTGATCGGACTTGAAGTTCCCCCACTCGATGTTCACGATCATGCGGCCCCCGTCGGACCCGCCCGCGCTGAGCTTGGAGATGTTTCCCTTGCTCTCGATGTAAGCGGCGTTGGAACCCGTGCCCAGGATGACCCCGAGCTGCGTGTCCTGGTCGGCGAACCTCGAGGCGGCGAGGGTGCCCACGGTGTCGTTCAGGATGGCGAAAACCTCGCCTTCGACCTCCTGCTCCCTCATGGAGGCCTCCAGCAGCCCAACGAGGTCCTTGCCCAGGGTGTCCTTGATGTCAAACCCCTTGGTCCAGCAGATGAGCTCCCCGTTCTTGATTCCCGTCTGCTTCATCGGGTAGGAGAAGGTGAACCCGATCGGGACCTTCGTGCCCGAGGCCGTGGGCCTGGCCGAGTGCCTCGCCATGAAAAGCTTCACCTGCTTGGCGATAAAGTCGAAGAGGCCCTTGGTCGTCCCGCGCATCAGCGCCTTCGGGATGGCGTCCTCGTGGGCGACGACCTCCTTGACCTTGCGGTCCTCCAGCACGACCTTCACCACCCTGACGTTGGTCCCGCCGAGGTCGATCGCCAGGAACTCCCCGGCCTCCTCTCCGTTCGGCATTTTTTCCACATACGAGGGCAGCTGCTTCAGCATCTGACCCTCGCTCCGCAGGCCTTCGTTCATCCTTCGCAAGAAGTCGTCCACCAGCGCGTTCAGCTGGTCTTTGGACATCGTGCACTTGGACTTGTACCCCTCCAGCACGTCGAGCTGCTCGTGGGTCATCGCGACGCCCTTGCTGCACCTCCTGCTCTGCGGGCTTGCCTTCCTTCGTTTCAGCCGGTTCCAAAAGTAGAGGCCGACCCCGGCGCCGACACCGACGACCGTCGTAAACACCAGAAGCCCCACGCCAGATGAAGCGCTCTCGTCCTTGGCGACGGCAGTCGCGGACTTCTTACGCCCCATCGCTCGGTTGTCGGGCGTAGCGCTTCTCATCTTCCAATCGCGATAACGCAATCGCGCGTGAACAAAGTCACGCTCGCGATCGCCCCCCTTCCCAAAAATCTGCAAGCTGCTCTGGCGGCACCCGATTGTCGGAGAGAGTTCCGTCAGCGATCGCGATCGCGATCGATCACCTGCCAGGTGTGCGAGAGAGAAGATGGGCGTGGGAGAGAAGAGGGCGAGGGGGGAGGGCCAAAGCTCGAGCGGCCTGCTCGACGAGGCGGACTTCGAGCGGATTCGGGGAGATATGCAAAAATACGACTTGCAGCGTGAGAAGATCATCAAGACCTCGCGTGACGTGCAGAAGCTCGGCAAGCAGGCGATCTTCAGCCTGCACCGGAAGGACTTCAAGAGGGCCGAGGAGCAGCTGGACAAGGCAGCAGGCACCGCGACGTCCCTCTTGCCCCTGGTGGAGGCCCAGCCCACGCTGAGGCAGGGGTCCTATAGCAACGCCCTCGAGGAGTGGGCCGAGGCCAAGGTGAGCGAGCGAAGATTTCCCCCTCGCCGAGCTCGCCCAGCACGCTGACGACCGACGACCGAAATTCCCCTTTCGCAGATCTTCCAACACTACCTGCACGAGGGGACGCTGATGCCCAGCTCGAAGCTGCCCTTCTGCAACAACGAGGAGTACTTGGGCGGGGTGAGAGACGCCTGAGACGAGCCCGCGACCACATTTCAATCCTCTCGTGGGCTGACCCGATCCCCCCCTCTCCCTCTCTCCCTCCCTCTGTGCCGCGCCCTCTCCCAGGTGCTCGACTTTTGCGGGGAGCTCAACAGGTTTTGCGTGCAGAGGGCCACCGCGAGGGACGAGGCCGCGGTGCGGTCCTGCCGCGACTTGGTGGAGGACATTATGGACCAGTACCTCAAGTTCGACTTTAGGAACTCCCAGCTCAGGAGGAAGTACGACGGCCTCAAGTACACGCTGAAGAACATGGAGACCATGCTGTACGAGCTCTCCCTTGGGGCGCACAAGGCGGGCCAGGTCAAGACCAAGATTGGCGCGGGACCGGAGCCGGAGGGAAAACGTGCCAAGGCGGAGGAGGACTGATCTGTGTAGGGAAACGGGGTAATCACCCTAACGTGTCTAATCTACTTTGGCCGTGGGTCGCCTGAAGAGAGGGTTCCAGCCTCGCTTCGTCGCGCGCTCCCAGCCGAGCTCAGCACAGGGCGGAAATTTTCTGGGCGGAATTTTACCGGCACAAGCATGGGTGATCGTCGAAAACGGCATTTCTACTCTCAAAGTCTCCGGGAAAAATGGGCACAGCCGAATCCAAGATGTCCGCGCCCGGATCGAGTGGGGACTCCAAGAAAATGGAGCCTGCCAGCGTAACGGCAGAGGTAACGCCCGCGTGGTGAGGGGGGGCGTCACAGAAAAGCGCAAAGCCGCGGCGACGGACCGAGCGATCGAGCGACCGAGCCGAGCGACCCGCTTACGAAGCAGCACCCGAGCGCCTCACGCCACAGCAGCCATGATCGGATCGAAGTTTGCCGCGGCTGGCTTCGCCGTCGCGTTTGCCCTGCTGGGCGCCGCGGACGCAGCGACCCACCCTCAGGATCTCGCCGCGCTGTGGAAGTTCAAGGAGGAGGCCCTGAAGATGTCCAACAACGACGCCAGGTGGAGGAAAGTCGTAAGTGCCGATCCCGGGATTCGCGCGCCCTCCCGCCACCTCCCTCTCGCCGCGCTCGGATCCCTGACCCCATGACATCCTTCGTTTCCACTCGCGCGCGAACTAAGTTCGAGACCTGGACCGGAAGGGGAGAGGCCTGCCCTTACCCAGAGTGCCCCCACGACCCTTGCGGTGAGGACTGGCATGGAACCTGGCACGGCGTCCAGTGCCGCGAGCTTCAGGGCGTGGCGCAGTGGAAGCTGCCGGACAACGTGTACAGACGCGTCACCAACATGCACATCCCCGAGTGGGGCCTCCCAGGCCACCTCCCCGAGTCCCTGTGCCTCTTTGAGATGCTCGAGGAGCTCGACTTCGACGAGAACGAATTCGAGGGAGAGCTTCCGGCCTGCGTTGGCTGCCTCCCGCACCTCCGTGAGATCGACATCGAGGACAACAAGTTCACCGGGTCAATCCCCAGGGAGTGGGGCAACCTGAAGAACCTGATCGAGTTCGAGGTCGATGGTAACCAGCTCCTCGGGGGCTGCATCCCGGAGGGCCTGCCCAAGGACGCCGAGTGGTGCGGAGACTGCTGGTCCACCTGCCCGTCCTATGACCCTTACTGCGGATCCTACGACTGCAACTCTTGCGTGTCTTGGACCAAGGACCCCGAGATCGGAACGAGCTACGAGAACACCAGGCTCAAGGGCGACAGGTGCCCCAACGAGCCCAACCCCCCCGTGTGCCCGTGGGAGATCTTCAAGGAGGAGTTCGAGCAGCAGCAGATGGAGGAGGAGGCCAAGCGCAAGCAGCAGCAGGTCGAGTCCCTGAGGAAGGTCCCGGAGCTCCAGATCAGGAGCGTGGAGAGCGAGCCGTCCACGGAAACCTTCCTCCAGCGCGTTGCTGAGGAGGAGGCCGAGGAGGAGGTCCTCCCGGAGCCCGAGCCCGAGCCCGTGGTGGAGCCCGAGCCCGAGCCGGTGGTCGAGGAGGAGGTGGAGCCAGAGGCAGACCCCGCCCTTGGCGAGTGCGCCGACTCCAAGACGAGGGTGACCGTGGACAACGAGGCCTGCATCTTCCCCTTCACCGTGATGGACCAGATCCACTGCGACTGCGTGCAGCACAACGGTGAGGGGTGGTGCACGATCGCGGACGGCACTTGGAAGAAGTGCGCCCCTGAGAGCTAAGGGGAGAGAAGGGAGCCAGGCGGGTGCCACTTCAAGCAACATATTTCGTACATACGTTTAGCGTTTTTGAGACAATACTTGCGCCGGGAAAGAGAAGCCCACTCCTCTCTCCCCGCTTCCCCCGCCCCTGGACCCTACCCCGCTTTCATCACTCCTCGCCGAGCCGAAGAGCGTCCATCTTGCTCCGCACCCCCTTGATGTCCTGCCAGGTGAGCGCCTTTGGGCTCCCCGGGGTCTTCTGCGGGTTCCTCAGCAAATAAGACGGGTGGAAGAGCGGGATGAGCCACTTGCCTTCGTGCTCGTACCACTTGCCCCTGATCTGGGAGATGGGGAGCCGGGCGTCCGGGGAGCAGATGCTCCGAAGCACGGTCTGCGCCGAGGTCCTGCCCACGAGCATAATGATGGAAGGATCGATGAGCCTGATTTCCTCCGCGATCCAGGGCTTGTAGGCCAGAATCTCCCACTTCAGGGGGGTCCGGTTGTTCGGCGGCCTCCTCTTCACTATGTTCGTTATGTACACGTCGTCCTCGACGAACCCGACGGAGCCCAAGATGTTGTCCAGCAACTGACCGGATTTGCCGACGAAGGGCTTCCCCTGCCGGTCCTCCTCCGCTCCCGGGGCCTCGCCAATCACCATGATCTTCGCGTTCGGATTTCCCCGGTACGTCACCACCTTGCTCCCCGTCGTTTCCAAGGGGTCCCCCTTCAGGGCCTTCATGCCCTCTATCAGCGCGCCGTGGCTGCCAAAGCTAACAGACCTGCCGTTCGTCGTGCCGTTCGCGAAGAAGCAACGGACCGTGAGGCGCCTGGTGTAGGTCGCCCCGCAGCCCACGGCGAGGTAAGGCCTCATCGGTCGTATTCTCATGGACCTCATCGCTAACCTCGTCCGCCTCGGCCGACCGACCCCTGTGCGGCAAGAAAGTGCCCGCAGCGCTCCCTCGGGGCCTTCCTCTTTCCCCCCCCCCACTCCCCCCAGATCTTTGCCCAATTGCCCGGCCGACATTTCCAAAACTTTTCCGTCGGCGCTGGTTTCGAGCGTTGCACTCGAGGAGGCTTCTGGCATCGAAGATAACGGCCCGCCCCCCCTCGGGGGTGGTGGGGCCTGGTCCACAGGAGCTAACATCGCGGCGGACTGCGGCCCGCCCACTCAGCAGTGAGCACAGCGCGCCACGGGAGACCTGAAGCTAAAAATAAGAATGGAGCGCTCGTCGGTATCGTCGTCCCCCGCCAGGAGGGCTCGCGCGACAGCGGGATCGGTGGCCGTTGCGGTGGCGATTCTGGCCATGGTCTGCGCCGGCGTGCACGCCCAGGCGCCTCCCTCGTCCGTGACCCACGTCATGTCCAACGAGAGGTGCCGCATGCAGTCCGGCTCCGCGCACGGCTACTGCGGCCTGCCCTACGAGCTCAGCAACTTCCAGGGCCGGCACGAGTGCGACGACAGGAACTGGATTGGCCGCCCCACCAGCGTGGCCGAGATGCAGCAGATGGTCGCCATGGCCGACAAGGCCAAGGGCCTTGGCGTCGGTCACTCGTGGTACAAGGAGCTCTTCTGCCCCGCCAACAACGCCTCCGGGATCGGCATCGTGACCACGGAGCTTGACGAGCTCAGGGTCCCCATCCCCGTCGCCGCCATCGCGGACGGGTACTCAAACCCCCTCGGCGAGGGCGTGGCGTACGCCCCTGAGTTCCCGTCGACCTACCCGATCTGGGTGGACGAGAAGAGGCAGACCGTCCGCGTTGCCGCTGGCGTCTCGCAGAGGACGCTGCTGGACTACCTGTCCACCTACAAGGGCCCCAGTGACCTGGCCAATGGCAAGGGGTGGACGCTCCCCGCCTTTTCCTGGTTCATCGACCAGACCATTGGCGGTGCGGTCGCCACCAACACCCACGGCTCCTCCCTGGAGCACGGCAGCCTGAGCGACCAGGTCCTGAGCTTCCAAGTCGTGGTGGCGAACGGGTCGCTGGTCGAGATCTCCCACGAGTCCCACCCCCACCTCATGAGGGCGATGAAGGTCAACCTCGGCAGGCTGGGCATTGTGACCGAGATGACCATGAGGATCATCCCGCAGACCGCGGTCAGGAGGACGCTGGAGACCCTCGACTTCGCCTCGTACGTCGGGCGCATGAAGGCCATCCAGGAGGACTACAAGACTGCGCTCAAGACGGGAAGGCACAGCAATGTCAAGAGGGCGCTCAAGCCCTTGTGGGACACGCAGATCCAGTACCACGCCGCGCTTGGCCAGGTTTGGTGGGCGCACTACGAGAGGCTGGAGGACACGAGCCCCTACGTCGGGGCTTTTGACGGCCCTGGCGCGACTGCGCAGGTCACCAACGTGTTCCACCAGGATTACTTTGGCGGCACGCCGCCCTCAGCGATGATGGCTACCATGCAGAACGCCAGGTTCTGGAATAACTGGTTCCAGGGCGTGATCAGAGGAAACTTCGCCAGCGGAATCTTTCCCCAGAGGAGGGCCTACGTCAGCCTGAGCGACGGGCAGAACAGGATGCATTCCATTAACCCGTACGATCAGTACGAGGTCTCCATCCCACTCGCTCAGGCAGGGGACTGCCTGGAGGAGCTCGGCGCGTGGATGTACGGCCCCTACGCCCTGTGGACGGGGACGAGGACGCCGTTCCTGACCAGATTCGTCAAGGGCGAGGACGCGTACCTGTCCAACAACAACGGCGGCCCCAGGATGCACATCAACCTCGAGGACTTTGTGCTGTACAGCACGGGGCAGAGGAACGCTGCGTTCCAGGGGATCATGAAGGTCTTCAGGACGAGCGACAAGTGCAACGCTCGCCTGCACTGGGGCAAGGCTGGTTGGATTGAGCACGGTCAGTGCTTCGATGGGGCTACCGAGTACGCTGACTCTTGGTGCGACTTTGGTTGCGCAGCTTATGAGCTGGATCCCACCAGGAAGTTTGAGGCCGAGGTTGACTTCTGGAAATTCCGTGCGTCCAAGGGAGGCGTGAACTACGACCTGTCCAACTGGAGCGGGTGGAGCGCGTGCTGCTCCAAGGATGGCTTCAGGAGCTCTGAGTGCCAGTGCAAGCCCAGGACGGACTGTTCAGTCTAATTATCCCTTTTGTCCCGACGACCCCAAGGAAGGATAGTGCATCGACGGCACGGAGAGGAGAGGAGGGAGGAAGGGGGCGTGGTCGGGGAGGGGGAGGATTATTTATTTTAGGTTTTTGATCATCCCCGTGGTTGCCTACGTCAAGCTGCATTGTAGTACACTCACCTGACAGGAGATCAGGATCAAGAAAATATGCAAATTTCAATTTCATTTTTGAATTGTGAGGTTGGAAAACGTTCCAACACAAATCCGCCTCCACACCATGGGATTTCTACTCTCGCATTCTGAAGGCCGCCGGGAGCCAGCCAAAAAAAGGCTAAAAAAGAGAGGGGCGGGCGGTAGAGATTGATCCTAACCGAGAGAAAGCGGGGAAAGCACAGGCAGAGGCGCAATCCACCTGTTGTTGGGTCCGGGCGCGACACGCCGCGAAGGGGTCGAGGAGGGCGTCGCGCGGAGAGAGAGGGGGATCGACGTGAAGCGGTGGACCTCGGCTTTCGCGGGCTCATGTCGACGACGATCAGGACGGCCCCGCGCGGCCGGAAGGCCTTCCTGGGGACCGCGAGACCCGGAAACTCGTTTCGGGCGCTGAGCGCTCGGCCGAGGGGCGACGGTAGGGCCGCGCGGCGGGCCGGTCGCCTCCCTCGGAATCTAATTGTGGCCGCCGCGGAGGAGCCCAAGGCCCAGGAGCCCGCCACGGAACTCGGCAAGGAGGTCGTTGAGTCCTACGCCAGCTACGACGAGAGCGGCGCCAGGATCATATCAACCAGGAAGGTCGAGATCCCGCTGGAGACGGGGGGCGGGGCCGCCAAGGCCGTCAAGCTCGGGACCACGCCCATCGACACCATCAAGGACATCTCCAAGAGCTACAAAAAGCTCGTGTGGACGTTGGTGACTCTCCTCACCGTTGCGTTTGTGCTGTGCAACCTGGACAAGGTGAACATGTCCGTCGCGGTCATCCCGCTCGCAAAGCAGTTCGGGTGGAGCGCCACGGACAAGGGGCTAGTCTCTGCCTCGTTCTTCTGGGGGTACGCCCTGACTCAGATCCCTGCGGGCTTCGTTGCCTCCAAGCTCGGAGGGGGGCCCGTGCTCGTGCTGGCGGTCCTCACCTGGTCTCTCGGCACGGCCGTCGCGCCCCTCGTCGCCGGGCTGGGGATCGTCCCGCTCGCGCTTAGCCGGCTGGTCGTGGGGCTCGGGGAGGGTTTTGCGCCCTCCGCCGTGACCGACCTTCTGGCCACCTACGTTCCAAAGAAGCTGCGCGCCAGGTCCGTCACGACCGTCTTTGGGGGCATGGAGCTCGGAAACGCGCTGGGCCTGCTCATCTGCGGACCCCTCATCGAGAAGTCCGGTTGGTCGAGCGTTTTCTACATCTTTGCAGCCCTAGGGTTTGTGTGGTGCGCGTTCTGGCCCATCTTCAGCCCCACCAAGCTCGCCGCCAACGTGGATGACGATATGGTCGAGGAGATCATGCAGAAAAAGAAGGCGAAGAAGAGCTCCAAGATCCCTTATGGCGAGTTCTTCAAGTCCTCCGCGGTGTGGGCCGTGGTTACCGCGCACTTCTGCCACAATTGGGGTTACTACACCCTGCTGGCGTGGCTCCCATCATACTTTGAGTCAGTCCTGCAGCTCAACCTGACTGGGGCGGCCAGGATGAGCCTTGTGCCCTACCTCGCGATGGCCTGCATGATCCCCGTGGTCGGCGCTGTGGCCGACGGCCTGCAGGAGAAGTACAGCACCACCAACGCCAGGAAGGTCGCACAGGGTCTGGCCTTTGTGGGCCCGGCGATCTGCATGGTGGTCTGCGGGTTCCTGAGCCCCAATGCGATCTCCTACAAAACCTTGCTCCTCACGGTGCTTTCGGTCGCCTTTGCGCTGTCCACGTTCAGTAGGGGAGGGCTCTACTGTAACCACCAAGACTTGTCCCCAAAGTATGCCGCCGCCCTTCTGGGGATCTCGAACACCGCAGGAGCGCTGCCCGGGATCATTGGCGTGTGGTTGACGGGGAAGCTCTTCGACATCACGGGGGGGGACTGGGCGCTCTCCTTGTTCATTCCCATCGCCGCCGCGCAGATCCTGGGATTCTTGGTCTTCTCCGCGTACGGAAGCGGCAAGCAGATCTGGGAGTGAGAGTGAGTCTTGGTAGGGGGCGAAGGGATGCCCTCTGGGGAAGTGTACAATAAAATCAAAAAAATAAATTTGACCCGACAAAGTTGTAACGCACGCAATGTTTGGCTAGTCTAAACGAGTCCCGCGCCCGTCTTCATCACAGGGCGATGTCCTGCTGTCTGTTGGACTCCTCCAGGTCCAGCAGGACAGTGAGGTCCACATAATACGTCGAAAAGCCGGACATGAGCCAGACCACCGTGGTGTACTGCCCGAGGGCCCCGCCTAGCGTGTATAGGTACAGGTGGTCCGGGGTGAATCTGAGCGAGAAGTACACGACCACCCCGGCAACGAAGAATGCGGCCGCACACCTCAGCAGGACCTTCTTGAAGCGACAGCTCCTCTCAAAGTGCTTGTTGGAGACGACCTCGTGCAAGATGAGGTTGTGCTGGATACAGTAAGTGCAAACCACGTGGATGCAGGCCAGGCCGAAGAAGAAGAAGGCAGAGAGGCCGTGGATGATGATACTGTGCTTCATGCTCACGCAGGCGGTGGGCAGCATCCAGAAGCTGCTGACCTGGCCGAGCCGGCCGGTCTTGCGGCAGAGGTCCTCGAGGCCAATTTCGCGCCCCAGGTAGCTCAGGAACCAGAGGACGGGGGGTGCCCTGGCCAACACGGTCTTCCCCTTCCCCTTGAGGGTGGCGTGGCGCCTAACGCACTCCGCCTGGATTCTACCAATCAGGTAAAAGGCCCAGAAACCGCCGAAGGCCGCGAGGGAGAGGCCGACAGCAAAGACGCACTGCTCCGGCAGGAGGACCCCCGTGTAGCTGATCGTGGGCAGCCTGTCCAGGCACACCTTGTCCCTGTTCACCTTGAAGCTCTTGTAGAGCGTGCTCTCCTTGATCAGCTCACACACCTCCCTGACGTTGTGGCCTACTGCGAAGAACGTTGTCAGTGTGGCCGCGATGGTGAGCACGCAAGTGAGGTGGACGAATCCAAAGGCGACCCGCGGATCCTTCCACACCGGCCTCCTCACAAACATAACTCCACCTCCTCCGTCTTTGGCGTTCTGGTCACCGCTTTCGGCTCATCTTCATATCGATCTTGGTCTTCTGACTTCGCCTTTTTTCACCCCGTCCCTCCCCCGAAGCGTACATCTTAAGATGCTTCAGCTGGTGGTGGAGGTGGATCCTGATCCAGAGGAGCGAAGCCAAGATCGTGACCAACGGGAGAGACGATGTTGCACGTGGCCGGGTCCGTGACGCGCAGAGTGCGGGGGCTGGGGACGGAGCTCCGGCCCCGGGCGGCCTCCGGGGCCGCGAGGGTCGCGAGGGACAGGACGGGGGCGACGACGTCCTGCGGCCTTGCCGCGAGCTCCCGTAGGGCTACCCTTCCCTCCCGGGCCCGCCCCCGCCAAGCCGTGTGCCTCGCCTCAAACCTGTCCGGCGCCTTCGACGACAAGTCGGAGAGCAGGAAGGTCTCCGCGGAGGTGCGGCAGAAGGTGGAGCGGGCGGTGGAGAAGCTGGACTTCGAGGTCACAGTGGGAGACGTGGCATCTAGCTGTGGGCTGAGCTTGCCAGATGCGGAGAGGGCCCTGCAGGCCCTGGCGGTCGACTCACTGGGCACGCTCAAGGTTGCCGAGGACGGTGAGGTTCTGTACTCCTTCGGCCGGGACTTCAGGTCTGTGATCCGGAGCAAGTCCTTGGCCATAAGGCTGGAGCCCGGGATCGCCAAGGCGAAGGCCACGGCGGCCTACCTCGTCAGGGTTGGCTTCGGGACCGCGCTCATCGCCTCCATTGTGATCGTCTTCGCCGCCATCGTGGTCATCTCCACGAGCTCCCGGGACGACAGGGACAACAGGAGAAGCTCCTCTTCTTTGCCTTTCTTTCGGCTAAGCCCGTTTGACTTTTACTATCCGTACTGGGACCCGTACTACTACAGGAGGAGGCAAGAGAGGATTGCGTACGGCGAGGAGATGAACACCCTGGAGGCCATCTTCAGCTTCGTGTTCGGGGATGGAGACCAGAACGAGGGCCTGGACGACCTCAAGTGGGAGGCCATCGGCAACGTCATCAGGAACTCCAGAGGGGTGGTGACCGCGGAGCAGCTCGCGCCCTTTTTGATCGGCGAGGCCAAGGAGGAGGACCCAAACAACCCGCTCGATATCGAGAGCTTCGTCCTCCCCGCGCTCCAGCGATTCGACGGCCGCGCTGAGGTCGACGAAAGCGGGAACATTGTGTACTACTTTCCGGAGCTGCAGAAGACGGCGGCCGCGGGCTCCCGCTCTGCTAAGACTGCGCCGGGCTACCTGCAGGAGAGGGAGTGGTCCTTCACCAGCGCCTCTGTGGAGCAGAGGGCCACCGCTGTGGGCCTCGGGATCGTGAACGTCGTTGGAATTGTCAGCTTCACCAACATCCTGGCAAACTCGGCTCTGTCCGCGTCGCAGATCGCCCAGACCTACGGGGGTGTGGTCTCCCTCGCGGTCGGCCTGCTGCCGTACCTCAAGGTCTACGCGGCTGGGTTTTTCGCCATCCCAGTGGTGAGGTGGCTGCTGAACAGGGGCACGAACAAGGCCATCGGGGAGAGGAACGTGAGGCGAATGATGGCCTTCAAGAGGCTGCAACAGATGGACCCGGCGCTGAGGGAGAAGCTGCGGTCTGCGAGGAGATATGGGGACACCAAGGTGGTGAGCGGGGCCGAGGCCGTCTTCACGAGTGACAGGGATCTCGAGGAGCTGGCGATGGACGAGTTCGACGCCAAGCTTAGGGACAAGTGAGGCGCGCGGGGAGATCAAAGACTCTTTGAAAACGAATTCTTCCTTTTTTTCTTTTCTTTTTCAGATCAGGTCCACCACCGCAAAGTCGGCCCTCGCCCTCCACGACTCGTTCGGCCCCACTCTGACCTTCTGCGCGGTCTTCGCATTCTCCACGCACACGAACTCCTTGTAGCAGGCCTCCATTGAGGTCCAAGGGTTCCACACCACGCAGTCAGACCAATTCTCGTTCTGGATTTGCACGCCCGCGCCCGTGCCCACCTTGAGCACGACCTCGCTCGGGGCGTCCTCATAGATCCTATCCGTCTCCCCGGCGATCCGGAGCTCCTCGGAGGACCCCGGCTCGCGCTTAGGGTCTGTTGGGTTCGGGACCTTATCCAAATAAGCGAGCCCCTCGAGGCCGGACACACTGGCGTTCTCAACACCGGCCACCTCAAAGTAAGAGTGCAGGGCGGCGGTGAACTCGAAGGGCGCATCGCCAGTGTTGATCACCCGGAAGTCCGTCTGAAGGGTCTCCCTGTGCAGGGTGATCGAGTAGCTAACCTTGAAGGAGCCCGCGAATCCGCACGCCCTAGTCTCGTCGCTGTCCTCCAGCACGAGCTCCACGCAGGGGTCTCTGTCGTCCGGGTTGTAGTCCGCAGACGTGGACGCGACGCGCCAAAGGGAGTCTCGGGCGAACCCGTGCTGCTTCATCTCGCCCGGGCCGAACTGAGGGAAGCACAAGGGGATGCCACCTGAAATTGCCTTGGACATATCGAACTTGGCGTCTGGACGGACATAAAGTACCTCGTCCCCGGAGGCCTGTTTCCAAGAGGTGACGCAGGCGCCGTACAGGTAGATCTCCGCGCTGCTACCGCACACGTGGGTGAGCACAACTTTGGTCAGGCCGCCCTCCCCGGACTCGAACGCCACCGAATCTTTGAGACCGTAGGAGGACTGGAGCTCTCCGGCCGAGGGCGCGACTGCCCCGGTGGAGGCACGGCGCCTTTCGCGGGTCGCGCGGCGCCCAAAACGAGTTCGGGCGGCCGGCGCGATGGCCGACGCCACTGCGCGCGATCTCCTCGCGAGTCGATGAGGGTGGGCGGGCCACACTGCGCCAGGTCTAGCGATCGTTCCCTTCATCCTGGATGCGCTCCGCGCCGCTGAAGCTCCTCGATGGGCATCTGCAACGCGGGGGACTCGCGAGAAGATCTGGATCTTTGAAAGATCGTCGAGAGAGGCCACACCCGACGATGAAGATGGTTCCGAGCGCCACGGCAACAATCCGCGCGAGGCCCGTGCCACCTCGAACCTCTTTGGGCCACCCTGCCCGGCGTTTCAGGAAGCTCGCGTGCAGGGCCGAAAGCGAGGGAGTCGAGTCCGAGGCGGTCACCCCCAGCAGCCCGGAGCTCTCGGCTCTGACATCTGGT
>Ga0160423_10001511_pt1 | contig 19464 bp, 13 predicted proteins | sample CRUFie14St8metaG_FD_108191 | JGI IMG/M metagenome (GOLD analysis project Ga0160423, IMG submission 108191) | Marine microbial communities from the Costa Rica Dome - CRUD Field 142mm St8 metaG | ecosystem: Environmental > Aquatic > Marine > Oceanic > Photic zone | place: Costa Rica: the Eastern... | reverse complement strand
TATTACGACCCATCGCTGGTCGAGCGTGCTAGGGGCCCTGAACATTCTTCCATTTGCATCGCACATGATGACCGCTTGACCTCATATGATCCCACGTCATTTGAAGTCATAATGATCCCAGTTCCCCCTCCCCCCCCCCCCCCCCCCCCCCGGGGGGGGGGGGCCCCCCCCGGCGCGCCCCCCCCCCCCCCCCACGCATCCCGATCTCCGTTGTTGGAGCGGAGACCGTGATTTTCGACGAATCGGCGCGTCGCGGTGACAAGACGAGAAAACCAAGGTTTTGCCAGGGGGAAAGAAGCCTTTCTTGGGGCCAACTGGTTTTGGGTGTGTCTTGGTTTTCCACCTTTATCGTTTGTGCAGCAGAAGGAGAAGCGAGGGGGCTGCTGACGTTTAGACGATTCGTCGGCACCATGGCGCAACGACCGCATTTTTCGGCGAGGACTGCCATTCTGCTGTTGCTCGCTCAATGCGTTCTCTTCGCTGCCCTCGCGCCACCTGTTGAGGCGGCAGAGAAGAAGAAGAGAGTGGGCAGCTCGGTCACCACGCTGCGTCCCAACAAGTTTTTCAAGCACTTCGATGAGATCAAGAAGGCTGGGAAACCTGAGTTGTCTATCCTGGTCGTTTACGTTCCGTCCAACGTGGAAAACTGGAACGACGCGTTCCGCACGCTCGCGAACAAGTACAAGGACGACGACAACACCAACTTTTACACGCTGGACAAGGTCGGAGGAAACCAAGACTTCAAGGAGCTCGACGAGTACTTCGGGGAAAGGGTGTCTTTTCAGGAACTCGCCAAAGGAAAGCCTTATAGGCTCTATTCGCTTTATAACGGTGACCTGGCCACCGCACAAGAGCTTTATGCCGGCATGGGTGGCACGGGCGGGTCGTTCGACATTCTGGACGAGGACATGCTCTTGAAGGAAATCCAGTTCAGGAAGGAGGGTCACGTGTACCAAGCGGAGAAAGGGGAGAGGTTCGAAGATGTCCAGGTCCCTTACATGTACTCGTACTCTGCCATCGCGTACTTCCCAAAGAAGGGCTCCAAGCTATCAAAGGCGTTCAGCTCCTTCGCAAAGTTGGCCCTCAAGAACAACCCATTCCTGTTCTGTTATGAGACCGCCGACCCCAACTTCACCAAGAGCCTTCTCGGGGCCGGGTTCGAGCACAAGCCGGACACGGTGGTGCTGTACCGCAACTATGACGGTCAGTATACAATTGTGGACGCGCAGAGCTCTCCACTGAAGTACACCAACAAGATCATGGAAGCCAGCCTCCCCATGTTCATCGACAACGAGGAGAGGGATGGCGCGGAGGACATGTTCAAGGTCTACGGCGAGGAAGTTGGGATGGAAATCTCGAGTAGCTACCAAAGGAACACGTACAGGCTCGAGGTCTGTTTTGACAGAGAAAGGTATTATGAGATCACTTCAATCATCCGCGACGCCATGTACACCGAGGCCATCGATTCCAAATGGGTGAACAAGTACGTTCACTTCATGCCGAAGACTTCGAAGAGGAACACCAAGGTGGAGGTGCTCTTTGAGTTCAAGAACGACACCTCAGAAATATTGATCGGGGCTGTTCACCAGAAGAAGATGGGTTACGGGGACAAGGAGCTTTACTGGAAGATGGATTTGGAGGGCGGGAAGGAGCTGACGGTGGAGTCCATGGTCGCCTGGCTTAAAAAGCTCGGCAACCACGAGCTTCAGCCCTTCAACGACCCTGACTATGGAATCAAGTCTGAGAGAAGGCCAAAGTTCAACAGCGGCCTGGTGAAGAAGGTGGTGGGCTTCACGTTTGACGAGTTTGTCAACTCTGGGAAGAACGTCTTTATCTACTTCTTCGCAAACTCAAACGAGAACAGCAAGGCTTTCATTTCAAACGAACTGAAGGATATCGCGAAGAAGTACGAGGGACAGGACGACATCACCTTTGCCAAGATCAACGGTCCAAAGAACAAGGTCAAGGACGATCGCTTTGAGTTGCCATCGTACCCACAGATCTATTTTGTGAATGCAGACATGGAAGTCCACAAGTTTGAAGGACTGCACCTCAAGGAGGAGATCTTCGAGTGGATTGACGCCAAGAGGACAAAACTCTTCACTCGTGATGACGCCATCGGGGGTAACAAGGGGGAATTGTAAGCTACAGGGAATATTAATTTGATTTGATGTAGCTAATTGTGCTCCTCTGTCAATCTCCACCGCCAAATCGCGAGGTCTTCTCATCCTTCCTTCCATGGTCAACGGTGGATGTTGCCACACCAGGTTGAGCATTGTAGGTGTACGTCGGTGTACCCGTGGCTGTGCCCGGGTACCCAGTTGGAATCGAAGGAGAGCCCAAGGGATTGTCGATCCTGTACCCAGTCGGCTGCGCCTGTGGTTGCTGGTTGTATCCGGTCGGCTGATAGACGCCAAAGCTGGTCCTGTTGTTCACTGCAGGGTAGCTAGTGGGAATGTTGCCCCCCCCAAAGCGCGCATTCTGTTGTGAGCTGTACTGGTTGTGAGGACCAGTCCCAAAATTGTGGTTGCGTTGTTTTTGTCTAAGCCTGTCCCTCGCGTAAGCTCGGTTGTAGTAATCAGCAGAATCGTAGTAGAACCTCTGGATCGGATGGCTGGGTCTCATCGTCCCTTGCCCGCTTCTCACGAAACCCCTGATTTGTTTGAAGACGTGGATCTCCAGCATGCAAATGAGAGCTCCCATGACAAGTAGGGAAACTCCGAGCTTGATCTTGCCGCCTGAGTCGAGGCCAAATTTGCCGGTCCCGTCCGTCTCCTCCATGTAGGTCAGGTAGGGGTCGTCCGAGAACCTCACCATCAAGTTCATAAAATAGGGCTCATCGCCAGACAAGTACTGGGTTGGCTTGAAGCTTTTTGAGTCATCATCGTAAAAACACCCAAATTCCCCGGCGGGGAACCGCTTGTCCAGCACATACTTGCCGTACTGCCACTTCACCTTGACGCAGACATCACTCAGGTACAGGACTTCCGAACAGGCCCTGAAGGTATCCTTTGGGTTGCACTTGACCAGCTCTGTTGTCATATATGGCCGCGAGAACTGGACCAGGGTGGTGGAGTTGCTCCGTATCGTGATGTCAATCTCACAATTCCTGAGGTTGCTCGAGTGGGCCGTCTGCGGCCTCTCGTAGTAATACTTGTACTGCGGCTGCAGGGCCTTCATGCCCTCCTTGTTTTTCTCCACTATTTCGTCTTCTGGCTCGTATCCAAAGGTCAAGTTGTACAGCTCGCTCTTGTGGTTCAGGTTGGACATCCCGTTGCACTTGTAGGCGAACTCCATGGTCGTGTTCATGAACTGCCCCTCGCTCAGGACAGTCTGTTGGACCATGCTCTGCCAGGCGCCGACCTGATTGTTGTACGCCTGAGAGAGAGAGAGAGAGAGAGAGAGAGAGAGAGAGTGAGTGAGTGAGAGAGTGAGTGAGAGAGAGAGTGAATGAGAGGAGAGAGGAAGAGAGTTTTGCACTGACCTTGATGGCGCTCCCTCTCGTATCCGTGGCGGTGTCGAACAGATAACTCACGCCACAGAGGAACATCACCGGGCCCGCGAGCACGAGGCACAGGATGAGAGCCGCGAGGCGCATGAGCGGGTTTCCCGCGCACGCGGGGCCGCAGGCGACGCTTGTCGCGACATCCACTCCCTGCTCAATCATGCCGTCCAAAAAAAAATACAGAACACCACCACCACCCCCAACGCTAAACACGCCCCTGCGGCAAAGGTTGCCCGTTGTCTTCCGTGGCACTCGAAAATTTTTCGTATTTGAGGAGCTTCTCGCGTGTGAGCGGTGACGGTTGAGGGGAAAGCGCTCAGGTCGAAAGATCGGAGTGAGTAATTAACGTTATATTTACACAAGAGTGGCATGCTTAGAATCCGTGCACCTTGACGGCATCCTTGGCGCAGATCCCTTGCTTGGTCAGGAAGGTGGACGCGTTAGTCCTCTGGTCTCCCTGCAGCTGGATGACCTTGCCGAACTCTTCGTCCTCGATGACAGTGCCGTTGCATGCGAACTCCTTCTTAAATGCCTTGATCACCTTCTTGAGATCGATCTTGGGGTTGATGCCCTGCACTGTGGTCAGACACTTGCGGCCGTTCCTCTGCTGCACGCGGATGTGAACTATGTCCTTTGGCGCACTCGCGGCCTCCTCTTTTGCGGCGTCTGCGAAAGGATCAAAAGACCCGCCCAAGTTCTGAATGTTATCGAGATCGGCCATAAAACAGTTGTTGTATCGGTTTGAATAGAGTCGAACGGGTGAGAACTCGGAAACGAAGCTTTCTTCCTTCGTTTGCTTGGATAGAACTAGTGGTGGTGGGGTCACGGGGCAAAGCAGAGGGTCAGTACAAAGTGCAAGATCTCGGGGCCAGTTTCTCGAGATGATGGCAAGAGGAAACGAAGGGCGTGCGGAAGCGAGAGCGCCGCAACAACAGCGTTGGCTCTGCCTGCGTGCCGAGGCAGGGACGGGCAGGGGGGATCTACCCCCTCCCCCCCAACCACCCACCCACCCACCCAGACACGCAAGGTTCGGGGCCTGTCGCAGCGCGAGGAGCTCCAAAGCACCCCCACCTCACGCGCAAGTGCGCGCGAGAAGGCCTCTTGGCGCTCTACCGCTCTCTCTTCCGCTCGGCCTTCCAGCACCTACCTCGAGGGTCTCCGCGATATGTTTGAAGGCCTTCGTCAGCCCGTCCGGGTCCCCCGCCCGGGGTCGAGGACGCGGGAATGACACAACAAGCGATTTCTACTGTCGCGGTCGCGGTAGAAAAGGCGTCTTGTGTGGCGGCATTAACGAAAATTCGGATTTCAACGAGAAGGATGGTGTGGGGGAATCGTGCCCAACGAGATCGATCCAAAGGTCCCGGTATGCCATGTAACGCTTGGTCGAGTAGACGAACATTGGCAGGGCTGGAGGTTCCGCGACGCAGAGGCACACGGAGCGAGAGCTGCGCGCTTGCAAGAGAACGTCGTCGTCATGGGGGTCATCGCCAGGAGAAACACCTGGTCCGCCGCCCGCAGCAGAGCCATGGAGGTAGGCGAGAGGTGGAGGTCGACCTCGAAAGTAAACTCAATCGATGACGGCAAACGGATCGATGTCGAGACGTTTTGCGACGCGTTTTCCAGGTCGACCAAGCTGCGGAAGATCGTGGAGGAGGACGAGAACTTTGCGGACGTCGACGGCTCCTCGTTCGACTGCGGTGACATCGTGAGGCTCATCCAGCTCGCCTCGGGGGAGCCGAGGGCGGTGAAAGCCGCGAAGATGCTCGTGGGCTTCTCGCGCAATCAGCAGACGGTCATACAGGCCCTTGAAAATCAGAATAGGGCTCTGCGCGATTCGTACGGCGTGCGCCTGGACAACGAGAGGACGAGAAAAGAGGTGCGGTGGACGTCGCGCGCGCTCCTCTCCTCCTTCTCCAACAAAGTTTTGCCACCCCCACATGCTGACGTTGCTCGCTCGCCGTTCTCTCCCGCGCACAGCTGAACCGTCTCGTTCACTGCACCCTGCAGGTCTCATACAACAAGCTGAGTGCGCTGCTTGCTGTTGCGCAGGGTGAGACAAAAGCAAGCATGGCGGTGAGCACACAAAAGCTGTACAATTCAATGACGGAGGTGCTGGCGCTGGCTGAGAAGTCCCTGGTCGGGGATGGATTGGGTGCAAAGGCGCATCTTTCGTCGCCGGAAGTGAGCCACTTGCAGCAAGGCTGCGAGAATTTGGCAAGCCTCAACATGTTGTGCGACCAAGACTTGTTGTGCCCAAAGTCTGCGTGCACAGAGAAAAGTCCTTTGCTGCCTTCTGGGCGCAAGGGCTCGAACCTATGGCGATCGCTAAAGAAGCCCTGGAAATCTCTGGCGAAGGGCGTCAAAGATTGCTTCAAGCCCTCTGCGGAGAAGGAGATGGCCTGCGCGCAAAATGCCGCTGAGGCTCATCTGCGCGACTGCAAAGACCTGCTTAAGAGTGTCAAGGGCTGGCTCCTGCACTGGGAATCAGTTGAGTTTGCGTTTGAAGCCGACGGCGGGGAATGTGTCGAAAGAGAGTCCTCCAATTCTCAGAGCACTCTTAAAACCTTGCAGACTCTTTTGCGCAAAAGCGAATTGACAACAATGGACGCCGTGCACAAGCTCTTATCCAACTGCGGGGCGATGGGCGAAGAAATTGAGCGCCAGCAGCTCGTGGAAATGGACTTGGTGCAAAAGCTGAACGAGATGAACCTCAGGCTTCTGAACAGCGAAAACAAAGCTTGCGCTGTGGCAATGGAGATGATTATGATGGGCGGGGTGGCGATGTGACTCGGCTGTTCTAGCGCGTCGCTCACTATCATTATCATTTTCATGGATTTTTATTCTTTTACAAACCTGCTCATAGCTTACAATTGGACAGCCCCGCGTCTTTCCACCCCTTCCTCCTCTACAGTTCCCACAGCAGCAGCAGCCTACATGTCCAGCAAAGCGTCCAGCTCTGCATCGAGATCTTCCGCGCCTTCGTTGGCAACCACCATGCTCTCCAGCTTCTTTGTGACGCTCGGTTCTTCTGGCTCGCTCGACCTCCCCTCCATCGTGACAGGGTCATGGCGTGGCTCCTCCTCCATCACCGAGTGGAACTCTTCAAAGCCCTCCTCCTGGGGCGCTAACGCTGCGTCACTACAGTCAGACAGCTCTTCCTCCGCCCCCCCCTCCTCGCTCCAGCTTTCCGGCGAACTTGGCACGGCGTCCATGGGCTCCGCCTGCTCCGCCTTTATAGATTCTCCTTTCCTCCCCAGCTCGAACAGGGAGCCCCGAAGGGCCTCGCACATCGCCTTGCACCCGTCCAAGCAGGTGTCGAGGCAGTCCTTGAAGGAGTGCACGCTCCAGTTCCCGGCGGCTTCGATAAAAGTCACCTGGTCCCTGGAAGCCATGTAAGCCGCGGAGATCACCGCCTCGCTCGCCTCGAGCTCCGACCTCGTCGGGTCCAGGAGGACCCGGCCCCCCGTCGCCGATGCCGTGCAGTACGTGACCAGGCCGTGAAGCGGCACACGGGAGCTGGCGAGAGCAAAGGAGGCGCAAACGATGGCGGGTCCGACCTCGCTACCGTCGCTCTCCAGCACCGTGCAGTGGATCTCAACGCAGGTCTTCGCCAGGCCCTCCTGTCGTATGCTAGGTCGGATGCTCTGCTCCAGTTGCCTCGCCAGCCTCGTCTCCTCCTCTGTCATCCCTTCCCCCCCGCCGTCGTCCTCGCCCCCCCGGCTGTCGAACGGAACATGAACGTGGCAGTCCAGCTGCATCCCGTGAGGGTCACCCGAGTCAGACCCGGTATTCTTGTCCCTGGGACGCGGACCGAACACGCTCAAGACCACTCGCGTCTTTCCGCATTCTCCGTAGGCCGACCCCGTGGCCCCGCTCACCACGCCCGTCCGCAGGAAGCAGGGCCTGCACTCGGCGGGGCCCCTACCATCACCGCGGCATCGATCCATCTACCGCCCCTTCGCCCCGTCCGCCCGACTCTCGGCTGGGCTGCCTTGAGTTCTCCCGCCTGGGACGGAGGCGTTATTTCGGATGCCGGGGGTGGGTGCACCGCCTGGGGAGGAGGGAGCCCTAGGCGCCGATGGAGGGGGACGTGGGGAGTAGCGCGAGCCGGTGGGCGGGCCGATGGGCATCTGCAGAGGAAGACCTCTCGCAAGCCTTTTCTTCGAGGATGAAGTTGTCACAAAGTATCGAGGAGGGACTGACGCTCGCGACGAAAATGCACCTGTCACCCTATTCCACAGGGGTCTTCGTCCAGCCCCCGCTGACCCTGGCGTCGCGGCAGCTCCTCGGCGACCTCGGGCAAGGGCTTGCTTGGAATCTTGCCGCGGCCTTCCTCGTGTACGCGGCCCTCGCTGCCCGGACCCAAACGAGGGGCGCCAAGACACGTGGCGCCCTCGCCGCGCTGGTTGCGCTTCTCGTGGGGCAGAGCCTGGGAATGGAAGAAATGGGCCTGCTTCTGGGACTCCTGGGATCGTCGAGGGGGCTCGAGCACGTGTCAGTGCTCGGGATGGCGATCGTGTCGTACGCCAACCCGAGCGGCGCTTGCTTGGTGGCCTTGCCCGTCTTTCAGACTACACTGCTGAGAAGCAAGAGGAAAGCGGGCTGGGACCAGCTCCAGTGGCGGGCGCTTGCCGCCCCCACGTTCAAGGGCTTCTCGTGCTGGTTGGTGCTGGCGGCTGGATCGACTTGGTACCTGCGCCGCGGGCTGCGAGTCGAAAGCTTTGAGAGTGGGAGCCTTTTTGGTGTCACAGCGCACTGGATGCAGCACACCTACTCCACTCTGCGCCGCGGCGCTGACGCCCTGGCTCCGAACTCCGCACTGGCGTGGTACCTAAACGTCCAAATGTTTCCCGAGATGAGGGTGATGTTCGCCTGGCTGACGTGGGCGCAGCCGTTTTTGCTGTCGGCTCCTCTGGTGCTCGAGCTTGGCCTCCGTGGTCTCTGTTGGCACTGGCTCCTCGCCCAGGTCCTGGTGTGCAATTTGTTCAGACCCCATTATCATCTCGGCACTTTCGTGACGGAGGCGATCGCTCTGTGCGCCTTCCACTCGGAGGCCCTTCAGGGCAAGTTCAACTTTTCTCTGTTCGTGCTGTCCTGTGCCGCCGCAATATGCTCCTCTCTGCTTTTTGTGACGCGGTCGCTTTGGATGGAGGCCGGGGTTGGCAACAGCAATTTTTACTGGGCTATGGCGCTGGCCTTCAACTTGACCAGGCTGGCGATCTCCCAGTCCCTGTTAGTGCAAGCCAGGGAGGCCCCGAAGAAGAAGAAGATGAAGAAGTGGTGAGAACCCTTGTGCGTGTGTGTGTGTTTTATTCCATGTATTATCTACGCGTGAGGAATGGTTCTGGGGATGGAAAACGGCCGGGGCGCAGCGCCCTCCTTCTCACTTTTTCCTGAACTGCTCAAAGTCCGGCTTTCGCTTCTCCTTGAACGCAGTCAGCCCTTCCAAGCCCTGCTCGTGGCTATAGAACATTTTTGTGGCAAAACCCCCGAGCTGCTGCACCCCCGCGTGCCCGTCGTCCACCGCGTTCATGGAAGCCTTAAGGATGCTCAGGGCAAGGGGGCTATTCGCCAGCATCTGCCTGCACCAGTACACCGTCTCCTTCTCCAGTTCGGCCAGGGGGACCACTTTGTTCACCAGGCCCATCTCGTAGGCCTCCTCAGCGGTGTACAGCTTGCACAAGAACCACATCTCCTTGGCTCTCTTCGGACCGACCAGCCTGGCCATCACGCTGCAGCCCCAGCCCGCGTCGAATGACCCGACCTTGGGCCCCGTCTGGCCGTAGATGGCGTTGTCCGCCGAGATGGTGAGGTCGCAGAGCATGTGAATGATGTGCCCCCCTCCCACGGCGTGGCCAGCGACCATGGCGACCACGGGCTTGGGTATCCTCCGAAGCACGACCTGAAGATCCAGAAAATTCAGACGGGGCACACCGTCCTTCCCGACATAGCCCCCTACGTCCCTCACGAGTTGGTCGCCCCCGCTGCAGAACGCCTGCGTCCCCTTGCCGGTGACGATAATACAAGCGACCTTGCCGTCTTCCTTGGCGTCCTCCAAGCAGGCTATCAGCTCGAGAATCGTGCGGGGCGTGAAAGCATTCCGTTTCTCGGGCCTGTCGATGGTGATCTTCGCGATGCCCTCGTCGGTCTTCTCGTACACCGTCTCGCTCAGCGAGTCCCCACGCACCCTGAGAGATACGCGTTGCCAAACGACCGGAGCGCCCCTGCTCACCCGGTGCCGCTTGAAGTACGAGGTTTGCTCCACCGCGCTCCGATCGGGCCCCCCGAGGAGGTGCTTCTTCGTCTCCCCCATGCGTCGCTTTGCGCGCTCCATCGCTTCCTTCATCTCGCGTCCGTCCCCTTATCCGCGCGCAACTCCAAGGGTGGCTCTCATCACCTCCCCCCTCACCACCCCCCCTCATCACCTCCCAGAGGTTCGTGATTTTCCGCGATATTTCCGCGGAAATATCCTTGAACGAAATCGGTGGTGTGTTTGTGTGTTTTTGGTCAATGCCAACGGTCTTGGGCTTGCGAAGCCAAGGAGCAAGAGGGCTCTTGAATTGATTGGCGTTGTGCCGCGAGGAGGGGGCCGTCGCCGCGGGGGTCAACCGACGTCGCAACAGGACGCGTGCTGGCGGGAGAGGCGAGCTGGCCGGAAGTCCGGAGTCGAGAGGGAGGGCGAGGATGACGGAGACTGACCACGGGTATGACAATTTCAAGGGCATAATGCTGTGCGAGAGGCCCGCGAATAGCGGGGGGGGAAGGTACTCGGCGGGCGGGTCCAAGGGGGGCGCGGGATCCCCCTCGGAGCCCTTCAAGTCCGCCGTTGCCGAGACACACAAGCTTGGTCTGCCGCCCACTGGAGAGAGCCGCTCGAAGATATCCTCCCTGGTTGCCAGGAACCGAAGAATTCGACGGTACACGCAGAACAACGCTCTGACGAAGCACAGGCGTTGGCTGTCCAGGCTTGGGCTGACTATAAAGGTCGCCAAGGCCGCGGACGAGATAAACCAGATCGAGGCCGAGGAGAGGAAGAGGAAGTTCAAGAACTTCACCACCGCCCTGCGGAAGAAGATCCTGGAGGGCAGCCCGCTGGACAACGTGGGCTGGGCCTCGCTCACCCGGGGGCAAGGGGGCCTCCCGGCCTCGAGGGAGCCGACCCCAGACGAGCGTTCCGAGCCCGAGGGGGAGGCCGAGATGGCGGCGGCGAAGAAGCTTACGAAGACCCTGAAGAAGAAGGATAGGGACGAGGTTGACTTGCAGATGTCTACATTCCTTGACGAGGCGGTCCAGGACGCCCTGGAGAGGGAAAGGGAGCAGAAGGCGGAGGAGGAGGCGGGAAGGGAGGCCGAGCTAGAGGCGAGCGCCGCGGCGGAGGCCGAACGGGAGAAGGAGTCCGACCAGCGGGCCAAGGATGCTCTGAGGCGGGAGGACAGCAAGGCTGCCGGGTCGAGCAAGAAACCAGCGTGGGCGTTGAGCAAGGATCAGGCCCGCGCCCTTGAAGAGGACGAGGAAGACGAGCTGATGTCCTTCGTCAGCGGCCTTGACTACGACTCTTACATGGACGACTTTGACAAGGCGGAGGAGGACGCCATCGACGGCATCGTCAAGCGGGTCGACGAGGAGTCCACGGAGGAGCAGGAGAACTGGAAGAAGAGCTTTGTGACCGCGGTGAACGAGGCAATCAATGACGAGCTCCTGGAGAAGAACATGAACGGCGACAGCGATGATGAGGATCTGAAGTCGCAGGCCGACAGGCAGAGCGTTGGCACGGGAGTCACCAAGGCCTCCAGGATGTCGAGGATGTCGAGGCGGAGCAAGAGGGAGGAGGGGTCCAACTGGGACAGCTCCACGGTCGTGGGAAGCAACGATAAAGAGAACGTTGGGCGGAAGATGGACTTGGCGTCCGAGGTCCTCGAGGAGCAACCCCACCTGAAGCAGATGCACACGGCCCAGAGCATCAAGACAATCCTTGAGAGCGTGAAGGAGGAGGTGGCTGCGTGAGAACTCGTTCCCTAAAAAAACGTTTTATGGCATTTATCTTTACACTATCTTTGCTTTTGATTCAGGTGTTCATCCGGGAACCCTTTGTGGTGGTGTGTGTGAGATCGTTCACTTGTTCACCCTGGACTTGACGTTCGAGAACTTAGACATCTTCCACTGCTTGGACTTTGGGGTGGTTTTCTTTTGCTTGTCAACGACCCTCTTCCCTCCCATGGCGTGCCCGAGGGCAGCAGCGGTGGGGGTGGGAGCGATCTTGGCCGCCTTGAGGTGGAACTCCGCCTCCCTCTTCGTGTTCATCTTCACCCAGTCCCACATGAAGCTCCCCTGCAGAAGGTCCCTCATGTCGGGGGCCTCGCCCGTCAAACGCGTCTCCTCAAGAGGTCTGTTGGAGCTCGCCCTTCCGTAGATGAAGTAAGGGTTGGTGTCCGAAGGAATCGTCACTGGCGTTTCGTTGTGCTTGCTAGTCTGAATTCCCGTCCTGAGCTCGATTGGGTTCTCCAATCTGAAATCGAGCTGCTGGTTGGACTTGGTGAGGCCGCTCAAGGTGGCCTGCTTGTTCATCGCGACATAGTTTGGACCCGGCTTGGCGTCGGGGTTCTTCTCGTGCTCCTTCCACAGGCCAGACACCTCCCTGGCGCCCTCGGGGTCCTGGGGCTTCGACACGCCAAAGGCATGGGTCTCGGACACGTCGCCAGCGTTCCTCGCGAAGAAAGGCCGGGCCTTTCCTAGCTTGCTCTTGGTCAAGAGAACATTTTGCTCCATAGAATTCCTCACTACACCGCACCTCAAGTGGTCGTCGATGGCCGCCATTTTTGCTATTCCTCGCTACCGCAGTCCTTCACACAACACAACAACTCGGCCGGTACGTTCGGTTTCGGGTTGGTCCCGTTCTCGCAACGCGGTTCCCTGTCCCGCGCTCTTCAATGTACGCAAACGGCAGTCGGTTGGCAGTCGCTGTGTTGACCGAGGGCCGGAGGGGGGAAGATGGCCAATTTCTTTTCTGTGGGAATGCCGTTGTCCCTCAAAATACATGCATTTTCTACAGAGGATCATGAGGCATCGTCTCGGGAAATTTCCAACATCCAGCTGGATGTGCCCAGGGCCGGGAGGACGTCCCGCCTTCCGAACAAGCGACGAGGATGACGATTTGGGGTGGGGGCCAAACGGACCGAACGACTCCGAGTCGAACGGCTGGGCTGCACGGGCTCCCTAGCCCTCATTGCGGTGTGAGAAAATCCGAGCAAGGGAACGGGGCTGCGTTTGGGGCGGATGAGCCAGCAGCGGGGCTTGAACACACAGGTAGTATGGAATACACGGGCTCCCCCCCTCCCCTGAACGAGGAGAGAAAGATGGATGTCGAAAGCGAGACTCGCGTACGGCCAAATCAGGTGGGTCGCCCATCTATTTTTCTTTTTTGCCTCAAAAGGAACGCCACGATCACTATGACGAGCCTGCGCTCTGCATCAGGGTAATGTTATCGCCCTTGAGCAGTATCCGGCCTGCAGCACGACAAAAGGAAAGGGGAGAGGTCAGTCAACGATATGGTCGTGCAAAGTGCGCTCAGTAAAACGCAGAGCTGGGCGCGCTGGGGAACATGGATTGTGTGTGTGTGTGTGTGAGAGAGAAGGTCCTCACCCAGTGCTGTCCGCGTGTTCTTCTTCTTGTAGACCTCGTAGGCGTCGTCCAAAACCAGATTCATGTACTCATCGAACCCCTAGCAGAGGTGCGCGCAAGAGCGAGTAAGAGCGAGAGAGAGCGCGGGGGAGGTAGGGAGAGGGCGGGCGCGTGTGTTAGCCCGGGCGGTCGTTTTCTGGACATGGAGGACAAGGCGTCCGGCTGGCTCGCCCTTGCTCGCCACGCTCGGATTTCCGCGGAAGGCCCCGATTCCGCAACTCACCACGATGACGCCCTCAATCTTCAGATCGGTCATCTCATAGATCCATATCTGCACGCGCGTCTTGCTCTGCAGGAACCTGAAGATCAGGTTGATCGGCTGCGTCATGATACGCTTCACGCGCGTCGCCATGGTGAAGAGTTCTTCGTCTGCGCTGGGCCACCGAGCAGGAAATACGCCACGCAGAGATCCTCCGCGCCGCGTGAGAAAATGCGGGTGAAGTGGCTCCCTTGGTCCAAACGGCCTCGCGCGCGGACCCTCCTTCGGCCAACCTCCTGCCGCCAATGGATGCTGGGTGAGCTCCTTCGGGTGACCCCCGGGGGCCCGGCCCCCCCCGGGCCAAATTTTACTTCACATTCGACTTCAAAAAATCAGTTTTTTTTGAACAACCTCTGTCAGACAGAGCTTGCCTGGGTGGGTCGCGCGAGAGTGAAGGAGCACAGCTGCTGCAGAACCCAAGGCGAGAGCAACGAGATGGGGGTGAGGTTTCTGGTCTTGCTGCGCTAAGAAAAAAGCCAAGACCTTTCCTACTCTTCGAGCGCTATCGCTCCCGCCGCACCTGGGAACAAGAGGGTGCCAAAGAGGGCCAACTCGCCGGTTGGGAGGGTCCGGGAAAGAGACGGTAGAGCACGTAAGATGACGTTCGCGGGTTTGAATATCGGAGAGGTGGAGGCCTTTACATTCCCGGGCGAGGACGACATCGGGAGGGCGACGACTTTCTCGAACTCGTACGGCGATGACCTCAAGGAGAACAACGGGTATGGTGGCGGTCCGAACGACCCTTCCTTCCCGGACGATGTGATTACGAGGCGCCAGGTACAGGTGAAGGCGACCATCAAGAGGGCGCTCGCGAGGCTGAGCTCGGTGTCAGACTACCCCAAGAAGAAGATTCACCTGGACCCAGCGCTCGCTTTCCTCGTTCACATACGGTGAGCTCAACACTAGAAACTGAGAGAGAGACAGAGAGACACTCGTTGAACTGAATTCACTGACATAAGCGTGAACAACGCGCCACGACGTGCAGGGACGCGCTGCAGAAGGTTGAGGGAAAGTATGGGACAGGGCCCGCGATGGTGCTCATCGTTCAAGTGTGGGTCAGCTTGTTTGTGAGTCTGATGTGCATCGTCTGGGTCGCTGCGGTGGTCCTTCCCTTCGTCTTCCTTGAGGGGAAGGCCGCGAGACCAGCCGAGGGACCGAGCGTCACGGATGTACTCCAGGTACAGAACTTGCAGGAGGCGGGCTTCCTGTACTCGTATTATCCCAGGTACTCTGAAAAGGAGTCGGCGTACCGATTCGACCTGGCCTATCCCTTCACGCTTCTGGCCACATACGTGATTGGGCTTCTGGTACTCGTCAGGTACTCCCTCAAGGGTTTCCCTGCCTTCCCTCTTCAGGACAAGAAGGCGGCCCCCGGATTTCTGTCCCTGTTCGGCCTTTTCTCGATCGACAGGAAAAATCAGAAGAAGTTTAGCAACGCAACCTTCTCGTCTTGGAACTTCAACCTCGTCTCTATTGAGACGTCCAGGCAGTACAGGAGGGGGATGCGCCAAAAGTTCCAGATAATGCTCCTAGAGGCGGCGCTGGAGAAGAACAAGGTGGACATTCAGATGTTCAACGCCCTCAAGGGCCAGAACATCCTGCTCTTCTTCACGAGTGTACTGGTTTGGCCCTTCATGGTCGGGGCCGTTGCCATCGGCGTCAATTACGTCATCACGGAGATGGAATCCATCGAGGACGGCATCGGGATCAAGTACGCCCCCGCCGTGGCCATCTGGGCGATCATGAAAGCGTCCAGCGCTTTCAATAGGGCCCTGCTTGGCATCGAGAAGTGGCCCAAGAGCTTCCGGTACCTGTACCAGCTCCGGTTTTCCAGGTTCTTTTTCACCAGAGCCTTTGGGTTGGGCAGCCTGGTGTACCACATGTACCATAATATCAAATTCCAGGAGGACTTCACGACGCCGGGAAATCCTTTCGGACAGACTTGCCCCGAGCAGGTCTTCGGGGAGTTCTTGTACAGGCTCGCCATTGCCAACTTGGTGTGTGAGTGCTTCCTCTGCAGCTTGTACATTATCATTCGCAGGAACATGGGGAAAGCGGTGACTCTCAATGTGGAAGAGTCCCTTGCGGAGGCAGCATTCCTTCTCGGGCTCTTCCTGTCGGGAGTCCTGCTCGCGCCCTACATTGGCTTCATCATCGCATTCCAGGTAAGCAGCTTCTTCAGGCCCGCCTCCACTTTTGCCGCGATGTGCTCATGGCCTGACGTCCCCCCTCCCCTCCTCGCCGAGCAGACTTTCGTCCAATACAAGTTCAACAGATTCGCCCTGCGGAGGCACTACAAGGCCCCGAACTACGAGATCGCGTACCAGTCCTCGTCCCTCTCGTCCTGGCTGATCAGGGTGATGCTCATCGCGGCCTTGGTCATCTCCAGCTTTCCTGTCGTCTACTTCATGTACGCAAAGCACCCGAACTGCGGGCCCCACATGGGATCCACCGTGGCGCAGATTGTCTCTGTCTGGGTGGACGAGAGCCCCATCTTCGTAAAGACTTTGCTGAGGTGGGTCTTCCACCCACTGCTCCTGCTGAGCTTCGTCGTGATTTGCGTAACGGGCATGCTTTTCATGAGGACGAGGCTGAGGGAGTCCAAGCAGAGCAATGAGGAGCTGATACGGCACAGCTCCAGGAACGTAAGGGAGCTCCAGACGATCTCGAGGGGGGAGGGCGGCGCCTTGAACGGTCTATAACATTATGCTTCCATCTTCGATGTTGTTAATAATTCTGCTGATCTTGGAGCCGGAATCCTCGCCATCGCCAGATCGCCGAGCAGAGCGGGGAGGTGAATCGCGGCTGCGATGGGGACGGACGGCGTCGCGAGGGCGGCCGTGGAAGTGGAGCGGCTCGATGAGGCGTCCACCCTCGAGGTCGGATCGAGCGAATTCTTCTTCCGACCCCTAAGAGAGGTCTCCTCGAGCGGGAAACTCGAAGGCCTCAGCATAGCGGACGGGGCTGGTGCCGCGGCGGGCTCGGTTTCTTACGACGCAGGCCTCAGGGGAAGCTCGCGGGCGCTCGCTTTGTGCGCAAGGCGGGGCCTGCTATGCATTCTGAGCCCAGGAAGGCGGGGCTTCTGGGTGTATTCGGTCGAAAGCCTCCTTGTCGCCTACCAGGGAGAGGTGTTGGACCACACGGAGATCGAGGGCTGTTACACGCCACTTGAGGGCCAAGCGAAGGCTTTCGCTCTCAGCGCGAGTCACGATGAATCCTTCCTTTGCGCTGTCTGCGATGACGGTCTGGCTTTCTACTCCCTCGGGAACGAGGCTGTTTCAACCCTCGCGCAGCCCTTGCGGCTTGTGCGACAGACGAACGCGTTTGGCGCCGGGGAGGGAGAAGCGGTCAGACTCTTCAGCTGGGGCGCAGCGGCGCGTGACTCTGCAGCTTTCCTGGCCGTGTCGGATAGCGGGACTTTGAAGGTCTGGTCGGAGGGGGGAACCCGCACCGTTGAGGGGAAATCAGTCACGTGCGCCGCCTGGAGCGCAGACGGCGGCCACCTTGCCTATGGCTCAGGCAAATCGGTGGCTGTGCTGCAGTCGAGCTTCGAACTGGCCTTTGATGTAGAGCTGTCCCACCAGGACTTTGACATCAAGACCAACTCCGTCGCCTGGCTTTCAAGAGACTCCCTTCTTGTGATGTGCATGACAGAGGCGGGCGAGGACGCTGAGGAGGAGGAGTTGGCCTTTTGCTTCACGGTGAAGTTCTCGCTGGGCAGTGGGGGCGAGTTTCAAAAGGTCTGCGTGAACAGGGTGGATGAAGACTCCGCTTGCATAGCCCTGGATGAGGAGGGTGCGCCTTTGGGCACGGGGCCTTACCTGCACCACTGTCAGATTCAAGAGTGGAAGACTTCAATCATCGCTCACAGGAAGAGTGTGGGAGACTGCTCCATCAGTATCCTAGCCGCTGACGAATCTACGCCGGGTTTCAATTCCGTTGAAGTCCTTCAGGACGGATTTGACGATGCAGACTCTCTCAGACCTGCCATCCCTCTGAGGACTGACGAGGATGAAGGAGATGACTTCATTGTTGGAATGCAAGTGTACACGGGGGACAGCAAAGTGAGGGTGAAGGATCCGATGAAAGAAGCGTATGTCGAGCTGGACAAGGCTTTTCCAATACTCTTCGTTCAGACTCTGAGCTCCAAGTTGTTCCTTTTTTCATTTGCCACGACCTCGGAATCTCTTCCAGGTTGCCACGGTTACGATAGTCTGCCAGAGATCATTTCTGATGAGACGCTATCCAAAGTGATTGATGTGTCAGATGGTGATGGATTGCTTGCCAGAGACCAAGAGCCAAAAGACATGACAAAAGCTGCGCTGCAGCAAGGTCTCCCTGATAGTGATGATACGGACGAAGAGGAAGAGGGGATTGAAGAAGCTACGGTAACCGCGCTTAAGCGAGGCCTTCCCGACAGTAGTGATGGCTCAGATGAGGACGAGGAAGCAGACTGCGCCACAGAAGCTGCGCTGCAAAAAGGCCTTCCCGACAGTGATGTTGATGATGACAGTGATACCACAGAAGAGAAGCATCGGGAACTAGCTCCTCCTATGTTGACCATCCCATCCGCAGAAAAAAGTGGTAGCGTGGTATTCCAGTCCACTCCTGCATTCCAATCTACAAGCTTTAAGGAACAAACATCAAGCCTACCAAGTTTTGGAGCTGTTGGGAAGCCGGGTGATGACCATGGTAAGGTGAAAGAAACGCAGCCAGTGACTTTTGGGGTTCCATCATTTAAGCCCCTTGATTTTGCTGCTGGGGCGGGGCAGCAGAAGAAGCAAGAAGCTCCAAGCAATGTGTTTGGAGGCTCGTTCACAACAAAACCAGCATTTCCCCCACCTGTGGCATTTGGTAACTTTGGTGCAGGGACTGGGCTGTCAAAGGATGCAAGTGCGCCAACAAAGGAAATCAAAAAGCTGGAACCTGCCCCGACATTCAGAAAAGCAGATCTCAAGCAATCTCCTCTGTTGTCCAAACTTCAGGATTCTTTTGTAGAAACTCTAGTGGCCGTCCGTCAGATGCAAACGAGGCTCGCCTCGATAGTGATCGATAAGGACTGCAATGCCCTAAGGTCTCTACCAGAGAGTATGAAGAGACTGACGAAAGCAGGCACAGAGATAGCAAAAGCCAAAGTCGATCTCGAGGAGTCTAGGGGCACTGTTGAGTCGCTCTTGCAAAAGTTGAAAGTGTTGGAGAAAAAAGCCCAAGCATACAGTTCACCATCAATGGAAGCAGAATCACTGCAAAGCATTACAAACACGTCTATCAGGTCGAAGAGGGAGGAAATGAGCAGTGCTTTTACCGCCTTGCAAGACACTGTCAATGATGTCACAGAATTTTTGAGCAAATACGACATAAAGAAGTATAGGATACCGTCAAGTGCCCAAAACACGCCCAAGCAGCAATCAGTGCACGGTATCTACAGCACTATCAATGCACAGAATTCGCTTGCAAAGCACCAGACCCTGCAGCTGGATGATTTAAGTGCCAGAGTTGAAGAACTGAAGCGGGAGAAATCTAACTCGAAGAGCAGATTCATTTCTAGCTTGACGACAAAATTCAGCGACCTACAACCTGCCGATGAGGAGTATGAAGAACCATCATCACCTTGGCAAAAGAAGGAAAAGGATTTTGTCATGTCCTCTATTCTTGATGCCATGCTTGGTGGTCCAAGAACAACCAAAATACTTGATGTTTCTTCTACTTCTCTGACAAGTAAAACCAAGAAAACAAAAAGCAAAATCATCAATGAACAACCTGCCAAGAGCACTGGTGGTGCTCCCATGCCTCCGATGCCATCGTTTGGTCAGATGAAGGCCGCCAAGGATACCATGAGCACACTCCTTGCCAAGAAGGAGGATGCTCCAGCAAAGCCAGCAACACCGGCCAAGAGCACTGGTGGTGCCCCCATGCCTCCGATGCCATCGTTTGGTCAGATGAAGGCCGCCAAGGATACCATGAGCACATTCCTTGCCAAGAAGGAGGATGCTCCAGCAAAGCCAGCAACACCGGCCAAGAG
>Ga0160423_10001510_pt1 | contig 19464 bp, 31 predicted proteins | sample CRUFie14St8metaG_FD_108191 | JGI IMG/M metagenome (GOLD analysis project Ga0160423, IMG submission 108191) | Marine microbial communities from the Costa Rica Dome - CRUD Field 142mm St8 metaG | ecosystem: Environmental > Aquatic > Marine > Oceanic > Photic zone | place: Costa Rica: the Eastern... | reverse complement strand
GCAAGCTGCTTGAATGAAGTTCGGTTCAAATACTGAGCCTGTCGGTGAGCACCGGTCTTTGAAGTCAGTGATCGAATAACAGCAGCCTTGTCCATTACCTTGGCAAGCTTGGGAAGGCGGTGTCCGATTTGAAACTCACCTGTTGTTCCAATCGCGGTTGTGTCTCCCGCCACTTCTTTATCTGTCTTTGGGTCAAACGAATCAATGTGACTCATTCCACCATCAAGGCAAATGTAGATAATGTTCTTGGCTTTTGTATCTTTAACAGGCTGGGCATCTACCACGTTCACACCGTATGTGGCGGCGGCTAAACCAGCGATGAATTTACGTCTATCTGTTTTCATATTTTTTTCCTTTAAATAATAAGTTTAAATTCGTGACTGTTAATCAACACCCACACAATGTCCGCAAAGGGAACATCCATAAAGTTTTTAATCTCTTGCTCTGTTGGATACCTTCCAATGTAAGAAGCAAAAAGGTATTCAATTGCAGTGTCCTTGTTCCAATCGGCCAACTTATCAATAACTTGATTGTTATCGTCCATTAGACCTTTGGTTAAAGGACCGTTCATAAGGGTTAGAATCTGAGTGATGTTTGCGTCTTCATTACCAGTCTCAATTAGATTCCTATCAGACCTTCCAAACTCAAGCATGAAATTACCAGCCGAACCTTCAAAAATATTTGAAGAACGAATCATCATTTCCCGTCCCATTTTGGGAGCACCTTCGTAATACTGCCGCTGCAGCTTTTGCCATTCTTCATATGCTTGAAGTGCAGTGGTTGAATTAACACTTGTCAAATCAGTTGTGAAGAGCTCACGGTATGTTTCTCGAAGATCAGCAGGTTGCCATGCATCAACGTCTCCAGTATGTAGTGTAACAATGCTGTCCCAAAGCTGAGCTGATGTCATGCGTCTCATCTTTGGTCCACGAAACGAGTCGCTGTCATCTGATTGAGAAGAGTAAAACCGAGTGCTGTAAAGAATGCGATTAAACTCACGTGTATCATAGTCAAGATCTTTAATCAGTTGAGTTAAGTACTGAACAAGCTCGTCGTTTTTACTATGACGCAGTTCATCAAAAAGAGCAATGTCATTAAGGGTAAAATAGATAAGCTTGAATCCAAACGCTTTATACCAAAGACGATTTACGATATTGGTAGCAAAGGTTGGATGCCGATCATCGGTAAACCATTCAGCAAAGTCTTGTGTTAGTGTACCACGCTCATTACCTTCTCGAAGCACTTGACCAATTGGTGTACGAGCTTCAACCGTTTCGTATGGTTCAGCATCACTGTATTTGTAATCGTGAGGAAGCTTTAAAACCTTTTTAGGATCATAAGTAATTGTGTTACGATATCCACCAACTGCCCACCACTGACCGAGCCTGTTAATCGCTCCACGGGTATCACCCCTTTCATCCGAAGCTCTCGCTTCTGTTCTAAGCTTGCCGTAAATGGATCTCTCCTCGGCAAGACCTCGCGTGTTTAGCGTGGAAAAGAAAGCAGTGATATTGTAGTAATCCATTTGAGTCCATTCATCAAACGGATGGTCATGGCATTGAGCACATGAGATGTTTGTTCCTGCAAGGGCCGTAAAGGTGTTTGCCACATTATCAAGTAGCATTCCTTCGTCCTTTAAATAGTACCCAACTGCAGGGTTATCGTAAATGTCGCCTTCAGCTGTTAAGAGTTGTCTAACAAACTCGTCGTAATGAGTGTTAATCGCAATCTGCTCTTTGATCCAAGTGATATAAGTATCAGCAGGAACGTTGTTAACCACCTTTCGTTTAATCCTAAGCAAGTCAGCATAGAAGTTAAACATTGACTCGACATATCCCTGTGAATTAATCAGCTTTTCAATAAGAGCTTCTTTATTGGGATCGCGAATGAATGTTTCGCGTTCGTCGTATGTTGGGATTCTTCCAACAATGTCTAGATAGGCACGGCGAACAAACACTTCATCCGATGCCTTTGTGGGCATTGCCACTTTCTTTGCACGTAGATTATTTGCAATAAGTTGGTCGATTTTTAAGCTAGGATTTTCATTTCCCAGCAAAGGATTAGTAAAAACGACCAGGGTTGCTAATAATAGAATCGTTGATCTAATCATAGATATATTTATATCAGATTAAATCTTAAAAGATAATTTATTTTCCTTGTCCTTTGTAAGGCTTTTTATAATTCTTGGAAGATTTCAGTCGAGATGAACCTGACTTTGCATGAATACCTTTGCGTTTAATCTTCTTTTTAGCATCAAATGATAGCGATTTTTTTCTCATGATAATCTATATATAAGGTTAAGATAAATAAAAACTATGAAGAAAGTTCTGATGAGTCAGGCAGTTGATTCTTGGCAGGGATTTCCTTTAATCACTCTTCCAGTTGAAGACATTTGGCAATCTGTTCCATCTGTTGAAACATTACGAGGTAATCCTTTTAAAGGTCCGCTGCGAAAAGATATACTTGAAAACGGTATGATGTTTCCTATCTTGGTGGTAGAGGTTTCGTATAAAGATCTTCAAGAAGCAAAACGAAGATATCGTAAAAAGATTTGCGACTTACCTAGTGATAAATTCTGGGGAACTAAAGATCCAAATGAAACAAAAATCTGGAGTGTTTGGGGAGGTTCACAACGTCTTACTTTTGCAAGGGAAGAAGGATATACCCATATTCATTGTACCATTATACCAACCATTGCCGAATCCATTTCACTGCAAAAGAAAATGCGAGCTCCGTTTCCTGACTTATACGGTAAAGGTAAAAGACCACGGAAAAGAAAGCGTTGATTGTATAAATAAAAATTTAACCACTCAAAAGATGAAATTCAAAGGAAAAGAACGCATTGTAAAAGAAGTACAATCCGCACTTGGTTTAAAGGCTGACGGTATTGACGGTCCCAAAACTTGGAAGATGGTTTGGGAAAACCTTGTTCACGACGGTAAAGGAGAACCTGAGAAACCAGAAGCTCCGGTTGAAACCATTCAAGATGATTATCCTGAAGTTTTTAAATCCTCTCCAAATCAAAGCGGAACAATTCATCCCAAATATATTATTCTGCATCACAGCAGCGGTAGCCATGATGGTACACGTTCTTGGATTTTAAATAGTGCTTCAAATGTTAGCTATCATTATTTGATTGCCGCCGACGGTTCACGTACTCAATTTGTAAAAGATACTAAAAAGGCATGGCATGCAGGTAGTTCAAACTGGGGTGGGATCAGTGGACTAAACAGTCATAGTGTTGCCATTTCCTTTTACGGGGATACCAATAAGCGAACACCTTCTGCTGCAGAGATTGATTCTTGTGCTAAAAAATGTATATACCTTATGAGTAAGTTTGGATTAGACGAAAGTAAAATTCTCACTCACGAACAAATTTCTCCAGGCCGAAAGAATGACTGCTCTGAAGAAACACACGAATTGGTACTAAAAAGAATTAAAGAACTATGAGTAATAACGACGATTTCTTCGACTTTGGATTTACTGTTGTAGACGAAACAGAATTAAATTCTTATCAAGAAGCACAAACAGAAATCCAAAAAACAACTGCAGAAGCAGACGCTGCTCAAGAAAAGATTGATACTCTTTATAACGCTGTTCTGCCTTTATTGAACAACCTTAAAAGTAGTCCAGAAAAAGATTATATCCTTTGGCCCAACCGACTTAAGATTGTTGAACAGTTTGAGGACCACTTAAAGAAAATTTATTACAGCTGAATTCCTTAACGACCTTAGATCAATTATATCAAAATCTTTAAACGCTGTAAAGGAAAAAGTTAAAAAAAAGAGCCGCTCTAAATTAATAGGGCGGCTCTTTTGTATTATTAGTTATGTATGATTAACTTTCACTGGCCGATTAACATCTCTCTAAAAGAGTAATCAGAATGAAATTTCTGTCCACGGCCGATAAGAATTCCTTCTTCAAACTGGTAGCTTTTACCACTAATCAGGTGAATCTCCATCGGATCGTACAGGGCTGAGTTGTTCAATGTATCTCTGTTTGCGCCCCAAGAGCCTTTTGATACGCAGCTTACCTGCAGCATCAGAAGAGGTAGCAGCAATAGAATCAATTTCATCTTCGATGTCATCTATATAAGTTTCTCTTTTCCACTGTATATGGGCTGCATAAGCCTCACACGCGGCAGTAACTGCGTATAGTGCAGCCTTTATTGTAGCCATCATATACTAGTAAGCTTTTGATTACTCTGCTCCTTCGCCCTTGTCCTTTGCCTTGGCAATGTTCAGAGCAAGGAAGTCGATAACCCAGTAAACGTAACCAAGGACTGATCCTTTGGCTGGCGTTGGAGTAGACGCAGTGATAACAGCAGCGGCTGCAATAATTGCGGTCACCCAGTTAAACCATACTTCATCTTGTACGAATGAGATTAGTTGTTCCATGTTGTTTCTTTCTTTTGTGTTAATCAGAACAGTCTGTTTTTGTCCGTTCTAAAAATATTTATACAGATAATTTATCATCTGTGTAAAAAGATTATATTTCCTTCTTCACTTTGTTTGTTTAAGTATCTTTCTTCAGCCTTGGCTTGGTGGCGTTTTTCTACACTACGGCTTATTCTTTTTCTGTAAAAGTTTGCTTTTTTAAATGAGTCGAATCCTATAAGTTTAATCTTTGCAGGAGAAGCTTTATTAAGTAAATACCAAATGGTAGATATCCCTACACTTGGATCCTTTTTTGTATCAATGGCCAATGCTACATCCTTGGGCTCGCAGTCAAGATGAATATAATCGTGTCCTAAATTCACTGGAGGATGGCGATCGTATCTTACACAAAGGTCAGGCTTTACTTCTGCTTTAAAATAAATTTCTTGGCATAAGTTTTCAAGCATCATGGCAAATATCCAAGCATCACATTTTTGTCCTATAGCATACCTGTGTAAGTATGCAATTGAATGATTAAAACGAATAACAAACTCGTGTGAATCAATAAGTTCTGAGTAATCTTGTAGCAGTAAAGACCTGCTGTTACCAACTACCAAAACTTCTTTCCCTTTTACTGCATCACTTAATTTCATGCAAGGCTGCAAATTATTTCCAGTGTTGCTTTAAGTCAGGACTTATATCGTTATGCGGTTTTGGATTACCGTGAAAGACAATAACCGAAGTGTTTTCAGTACGCCTCACCCAGTCGGGTAACTTTCCATACTTGTAACTATCAACCCAATCCAATTCATAGTTGGTTATTTCTTCATCCATAACACGCCAAATCCAACACTGATCGCCGTGAAGTTCCTGTGTAACTTCTTTTGAAAACTGTGTATAAATTTTTTCGGTTTGCGGAGAAGGAGTCCAAACAATTACGGAAGAGTTATGGGCCGCATGCTTTTTATTAGGACCAAAATTTTCAATCATACTAAAAGGATTTTCAGTAGCAGCAAACTTGTCAAGTGAGTTGATTATAATGACATCTAAGTCAAAGAACATAACCTTACCACTAAAAAGGCCAGGCTTAAACAGCGCGGTTTTTTGCCACCAGCCTTCAGGTCCAAGTTCAAGCGGAATCTTTTTCACGCCTTCAGGTACATCATCGCGATCAGTAAGACAAACAAAATCATGAGGAACCGTAAGATGTCGAGCAACTGAATTACGAAGATTTTCTACATATTCCTTTCCATAAAGTGTTCCCCACCAAACACAGGCAACAGTAATTTTTTCTGGTGCTTGACCAACGGTTGATCTCACCGGCTCAGGAAGCGGGGGAGTCTTTAAGTCAATTCCGTTTATAAGTTTAGTTGATTGTATTATCTGACTCATATAATTCCAGTTCCCATTTGTCGCATTCTTCGTATGTTTTTATCTTTTTATAACCATACGTTTCCATCTTTAAATTATACTGCTGCCAATAATCCTTTTGTTTATCAAAGTTTGTCATCAGCAAATATCTTGATTTACTTTCCTTAAAGTTGGAAAGAATAAACTCTGAGTATTGAATTGATAAATGATTAAGTACGTGACGGCATAAAATTAAATCGCTTTGAGGAACAACCTCTTTGGTTGCATCAAACTGAATAACATCTTCATGCCGAGGATACAAATCGTAACCTTCGTATTTACATTTTAGATCCACGTGTTGAATCCAATTTAAATCACCGGCACCAACATCAGATATAGAGGTGATGTTATATTCAGAAATGAGTTGAGGTAAAAGGTTTATGATGTATTGAGCGTTCTTGAGTTCGGACCCAGAACCGCAAGGGGTTTCACTACTTTTCCATCCCTTTTTAACCTTTTCCATTAATGACGCATCGGTCATTTTATCATATTCATGAGCGTGTTTCATACTATACCTTTAAAGAAGTTTGTTACATAATCGGGATCGGCCATGGCTTTATCTCGAATTGGATATGTATTTATCATTTCATTATAAGCCGCATCATCGTTGTCCAATTCAATGATTGCATCTATAAGTTGCTGATCACTGTTATAATCACCGCGATATAAAAAGCTTCCCTTGTTAAATGATTCGTGAATTGTAGGATCACCGTAGTATATGGTAATTGTCTTAGCAAGAAATCCCCACCAAGACTTTTCAGTCATGTACCCAGGCATTGTTTTATTTTCAAATCCAATATTAAACTTATAAGGTTTAATTGCTTCAATGTTTGATTGCCCAATACCACTTCCGCAAAGACCTTCGTATCTTTTTGTAAGAACAGGAGAATCAGCATTCTTTAAACTTTTACCAAGACAGTCCACCTTTTTGTAATTCATCAGCTGACGACAGAAATTTTCCCTGGGTGGAACTCGGGAGTTGTAGATAAAGGAACAAAATTTTGTCTTTTCTGGAATCGGCTCAGCCAATAATTCTTTAATGTTAAAAAGAGGGTTTGTTTCTATTTCAGTTATCCTAAGATACCGTGGATGATCCACTCGTTTTGAATACATTAAGTAATCACCTCGAGAAAGAATGCGATCTATCCATTCATCGGTCATTGACTCACCAGCAAAGCATACCTTTGGAATACCATTATACTTTGGATCCCATGCGTGAACCTTTCCATTAAACTTTGAAAGCCTGTCTCCTCTATCAAAAAACACGCTGTAAAAAATAATGTCGGGGTTATCTTCAACAACTTCCCATCCAAGCCTATCGTGTAATACCTCTTTACACACAGGATACTCTTCCCACTTCCAACCGGTCCACCAATCTGTAAATTTAACTTTCATTTTGTAACGCTTCTTGTATAGTTGCTTGCTTGAAACATTTTAGCGAGGTATCTGGAGTGCAGTTAATTACCTCAACACCTTGACTATCCAAATCAGGAATCATGGCCACATAGTTTTTTATAAGTCCAATAATGTCTCCGTTCTTGTCTACCGATTGCGCACTTCGTGGAAAATGCTGCATACTTTTTGGATATTCCCCAAAGTAATGACGCGGTGTTGACCCAGGGATTTTGTTTCTGCCATCATAGTCTTTTGCAAATTTCATATCATGGCCAAGGAGCAATAACTTTTTAAATCCATAAAGAGTGGCAAAGTTTATAGCCATTGGACCACTGCCGTTATTAATATGAACCAACGAAGGATCAAGAGAAAGCCCTTGCTTTTCAATACTGGCAATATAACTTATACCAAACTCTTTTGATTGATGTTCGTAACGGGTCCACTTGTCTGCTTTTAACTCACGTAAAAGAGAATCTTCTTTCCAGTAGTGATCCCACCAGTTATCATTACACGCAATTTGTATATCTGTAAAAGGTGCAATTTGATAAGAGTTATTAATGGTCATTACCCTGCAGTTACCAGCTGCAGCAGATTCTTTAACACATTCAATTTGTGAATCATTCAAGCTTGGTCCTGTGGCGATAACCACACACGTTTCGCCTTCATACTTTCTAGAGATTTGACTCATTGCCTTTTAAACAATACGTTACCCGCGCCGTCATCATAAAATTTAAATTCCTTTTCAACCACAAAGTTACGGGTTAACATAAACTTTTTAAAATCATCATACACCATACCGTTTTCGTATTGCTCGGTTTTAACAACTTCACTGTAAATGTAATCTGTTTTTGACATAATATCCGGTGAAGAGTTTAACACAAACCATTCATACCCTTGCATATCTAACCACATTAAATTTACCTTTTCCAAACCAATACCCTTTGACCATTCATCCAAGTTAATTACAACAACATCAATTTGTTCTTTAAAACTAACACGCGGATGATCAGTTAAATGACCTGTGGGTTTTAGTAATGAAGAAGAAGCTTTATTGGATGATACGTAAAATTTACTAACTTTATTTTTTTCTCCAAGGGCAACATTTTCTAAATGTACATTATTAAATTTTTCGGTAAGCTTAACTGCTTTTGAGTAAGGTAACTTAATTGGTTCAAAACCATATACCTTTCCAGCTGGAAATGTTTCACAGAAAAATGCTGTGTCAGATCCACCCGCAGTACCTGACTCTATTATAACTGAATCTTCTGGCAGGTTTTCTTTTATCCATTCGTGTATCATTCTTCTGAAGCGCTGATGTAATTGTTGTATTGAATTGTACTAAAGTAAGAGTTTGCTTCAATCGGCCAAGGGTGATATTCTTGTATCCAGCGTGCACTTAACGCCACATCAACCGCAGCCCAAACGCCTTTTTCTCTTATATCCCTTAAACATTTTTGTGCACCCGCTGGTGTTATAGCGTATCCATGAGTACCGTTTAAATGGGCGTGTCTAAAAGGTTGTAATCCTGAACCTTCAGCTTTACGATATCTTTTCATACCATAAGAAGGCTTTCCTAAATTAACCAAATATTCAAAATCAATGTCTGGCATTGGGCTTACAAAAACCGAGTCGTGTTCTAAAACAATAACTGTTTCATCAAGCTCAACGGTCTTTTGCCAAAGTCTGTGGTGTGATAAAAAGCAAGCAGCCTGTGCGTCTATAGATCTTTTATCTGGATTGATACGCATCTTGTCGCTGATAGACAAGTTCATAGACTCGAATATCTCAAATGGTTTATCCTTTGGAGTGCTAGCATCAAATATAGTAACATCATCAAGGCCACCAATTTCAGCTGCGGTTTTAAGACAGTTCTTGGACAACTCTTCCGATTCTTTATGACCTTTAATTGTTATACAAAAGGCCTTCATGGGTTTATGTATGTTACGTTTGTACAAGACTTGCAAATTGAACACTTATCAAACCCTGGTGTTTCGTTCATTTTAACCAATTCTAAAAACTGTGGATTTTGAAACATCTCTTCATAAGTTTGTTCGAGTAAGTTTCCAATAATATGTTTTAACGCATAGTCCATACAACATAATACAATATCACCATTAGGAAGTAAAACATTCCTGTCATAAAAAGGAGTTGATTTACAAGTAAGTGGTCGTTCGTGTTTTGCGATACGAATTTGTTTTATATCTTGATCCCCTTGTCGTTCCACTTGTTTTGTATCAAGAACCCCTGCCCTGTCGTGAGCGGCAAAAGTAGTAAATCCTTTTCCGTCACCTTGCGCGTGATGGGCTTCTGGAATGTGCATCATATCTTCATGAAACCTTTTGGCATTCATATCCATGGTCATTGTATCCACACCCTTTGCTGGAGAATTTCTGATCGCCGGCGACATATTGTAAAACTTCTTAAATGCTCTTTCCCAAGTTTTACTGTATTTCCATCCCCGCATATTGTTATGAGCATCAGGCATGTGCATTACAAATTTCATAATTTGAGACTGGTGTTTTACAGTCAAATCATAAACACGATCAATGTCCTCTTCAGACATCTTATAAAGGGTTGAATATACAGCAACGTTGAATCCCTTTTCAAGAGCAAGCTGAAACATATCCGTGCAATCAGGATTGGCCCACGGTTCAGCCATACCACTAAAGTCGATTCTTACTTCTTTTGGCAGCTTATTTAAAACTGTTTCAAAATTTTCTACTGTAAGAAACCTATTTGGATTTTTGTAATTTTTAATAAGTGGTGTTTGTGGACAAAACGTACACTTGAGCGGACACCCAATCATTGTAGTAATTTCCATGCCAGGGCCGTGCCTGTGGCGTATACCATATTTAGATTTCATGTAATTGCGGACCTGTTTTATTTTTTAACTTATCCCACCACTTACCGTTATTTATCTCAGAATAATGCCATTGGCAATGAGCCAAGTAAGTTAATAATTTCATACGCCGATCCTCTTTACCTTTTAGCGCATAGCAAGGATCGCCTATATCATGAGATGCAACGTGTATTCCAAAAATTGTTAGCTCGGCTGATACGGTTGAGTTTAACACGTGAGCGGTTTTAACACCTTCAAGTTCTTTTAAGATTTGTTGTTTCCACGTTTCAACTCCAACGTTTTCTGGACTAATCTTTTTTCTAACAACAACATTTCTATACCGCTCGTAAATATAATCGTAAAATTCATTGATGTTTTTCCAATCAGTACTGCGACCAAGATCATGCTGCTCGCATAACAAATTAACACCACCCGCGTTTTCCTTATAATCAAGAATTTCTTCGTCTTTTACATAACGTGATAACCTGTTTTCGTCAAGGTCTGAAACGCAAAACGTTCCTCTACCGTTAAAACCATCCCAGCTTATCGCAACATTTTCGTGTACATCTTCAGGATTAAAACCCAAAAACTTTCGATTAAACATTATGTAATTGCCTTTAGCTTCAACCTTTTTCCATACGTTGGGCCCGAGGATAAGGGACGTGTCTGAAACTTTATCTCGGTTATCTGTTATAACCGCATTAATACCATGCTTGCTTAATCCTTCTTTGATAATTGAAGAAAGTTTTATTTGCCACTCAATACGAGGAGAGGCATGTATAGCATAAGATTCCATTGTTGATGTATTTATTTAAACGAAAAAAGGGATGCTTGCGCATCCCCTTCTTATATTAATGGCGGAGTGGACGGGACTCGAACCCGCGACCTCCGGCGTGACAGGCCGGCGTTCTAACCAACTGAACTACCACTCCAATGTGTTATACTTTTTGCGTAAAGCCAAAGGATTTTACAGAGTCAACCCGAAAGCTTCTCCAGCCTTCAGACTCAACATCAAATACACGAATCACTCCTTCATTAAGAGGCGTTGCATTTTCATTTTTTGGCTGATGTGATTCAGGAATCTTGTCCGCCTTGGTAGTGCAAGACATCTTTCGTGTATCACCGTTTTGTTTGATAAACTCTACTTCAAGTACATACGCACCAAGTAGTGTTTTCAACTTTTCACCGAGCTTTTGTTCTTCTGTTTTCATGTTTTAATCTTTAAGAGGAGCGGTAAATAAAGTGCATAATGGGTATCATAGTAATAACCCCAATCAAATATCCTACTTCAATACTACTCATATTAATCTTCTTTCCCGCTAAAGGGTGACCAGTCAATTGGATAAAAACCTGTGGTTGTGTTCCATGTTACAAGACCGTCATAGTTAATCTTAACGCCTTTAGTGCAATGCAGAATAACATTTTCAGGTTCTTCTTCTACAACTTTAAGAAGCCTGATCTTATGACTTTCTTTTATCGTTAAATATGTTTCAAGTTGACGGCGGCTGACAATATCTTCATAGTCAGTAATGTCTTTATCAATAATGTTTCTAATGTATTTAAGAAACGCTTTGTTGTCAGTTGTTTTAATCATGTTCTAATCTTCTTTAATAATAAACTCTTGCCCTGGGTCAAGGTTGTAGTGTTTAAATTCTGTATGATATTCATGGATGTAATCGTAAAGCTCTTCAAATTTTGGATCGGCTGAATCCACTTCTGAACCCAGGCCTTCTCGTCGTGAAGAGTCGTAATGATAGATAATGTATTCACAAGGACCTTCTGAACTAGAAGAAGACCACAGCGCGTACTTTTCTTTTTCATACATAAAGTGAACCAACCAATTTACCTGAACGTTTTGCTCCTCTGGTTTTGTTAGTATTTTTAGCTTACCCTTTTCCATAGTTTAATCCCAAAGTGATTCGTAGTATTTTCCAAAAAGACGGAATCCATTGGCAACTCTTTTCTGATGCTTTTCCATTCCAGCTTCGTCGTAACCATCTTCTGTAAAATACTGATCCTCGATAGAAGGATCAATCTTGGCGGAAAAGGCAAAAATCATTTCGTTTAATACCCAATTCCAACGGTCAAAGTAAAGGTAATCCATACCATGGTCTGGAGTCTCGTAACCAAGTTTTGGACGAAGTTTACTAGGAACGTCTTTCAATTCAACAGGAGGGCCGGTTACAGTTGTTTCAGCGAGTTGCTTTAGCATGGGTACAATAATATAGGCCAAGGTTTGGTCCATATTCCACGTGTCGTGTTTATGGATTTTAACACGAACCTTTTGCTTTTGATCGCTTTTATGCGGAGGTTTTCCGATTGTCACTTTCATAATTAATTGCTTTCAGTATTCTTTGGTTTAAGACTGTTAATATATTCACTCAATTCAATCACTGCGTCAATGTCTTCTCTCTTTACACAGTCAAAAGAAATCTTATTATTTTCAATAAGCCAATCAAGTCTTTCGGAATCCTTTTTGAACTCTTCAACGTCAGCAGCAAGAGCGTCTTCCATATCCATTATAATCTTATTTGATTTCATATAACTAATTATAATGCTAAAGTTTTTAAATCTTCGTTGAGTTGTTGAATAGCCTTTTCCTTTGCTTTTGCTTCCACATCAATGTGTACTGGGAAATCACAAGCAGCTTCCAATAGCCAAGAAGGAATATCCCCAGGGTTAATAAAGTCGTGATGTGGTCTGGACTTTGCGGCAGTTGTATACTCAACTCTCGGCGAGCTGATGTGAATCCTCATGTAATCTCTTCCGCTTGCAATCCACGTTTCTTTTGCAGCTTGAAAGTATTCTAGGTCTGAACCAAGTGGTTCGTACTCAGGCTTTAGTTTATGACACCGATGATGATGTAAATCAAAGGTGACAGGAATACCAGTTCTTTCCGATACCTCTAAACAGTCATCAATACTGTAAGTCAGCTCGTCATTTTCAATGGTCAAGTAATCCTTAAACTCTTTTGCATTTTCAACAAACCTGTCTTTAGCAGATGGCTTGTCACCGTATGCTCCACCCAAGTGAATATTCATTTCTTTAAATCCAACTGCGTCTTGAATTAGTTTGTGATACCTTAAATCATCAATGCTGTTATCAATAACCTCTTGACGGTTTGACCCTAATGCAACGTGTTGGCCTGGGTGTTGAGAAAGACAAATACCACTTGTGTCGTGTGAACCAAAAGCTGATAAAAACTCTTGAAGCTCGGTCTCTGTAACAAGGCCGCGCTCGGTGATATACTTAAAGTGCGGAATAAGATCTGAACTAAGACGATATGAAGTAATCCCTTCGGCCCTGCAATAATCAAAAAATCGACCAAGCATTTTGGTATTATGCCAAATTACTTCGTGAACGTTTGCACGAGCGTCTTGAAAGGAAAGGCTTTCCATTCGTGCCTTTGTATACGTCCTAAATTTGTATTCTTTGTTATTGTGCAGTAAGCAGCAGAGTCCTAATTCCATTATAGTATTCTAACAGGTTTTCAAGTAAATGTAAATAATAAATTACACTTTGACTGCAGAATAAAATCTGCGAGCCTTACCGGTGTATGCACTAGCACCACCAGTCTTTCCGTATACTTGGTCTATTGCACTCTTTTCAGAATACGCTCTAACCCGACCCATAGGTTGGCCGTTATAAAAGACGTTATATACAAAAATCATTTTACTTAAATGACGGTGTTGGGAAAAGAGAATTCTCTGGCTCGGATGATTCAGCAGGCAATTCAATCTTTCCAAACGGACCATAGTAATAAAGCTCAGCTTTACGAACGGCCCGCATTTCTTTTGGGCTTTTCTTCGTAACCTTAACAGGCTGGATGTCTACAAAGTCCCGCTTCTTGGGTGCAATAGAAAGAGCAATCCCAGGGAATAAAATTAAGGCAAAGAGAAGGATATTGGATTTCATAATATAGTTATTGGCAAAGTTGACTGTGAAAGATTCCAATGGTCGCACAAACCGTAGATGTTATTAGTACAATTTCAATAGGTGATAGCATCATAATTTAATTAAAGGTAAGTATCCATCAGAGCGAGTTCTTCTTCAACGTCATCCTGAGTATATTCAATTTGCTCGAACTCGTAGCAAGTTTCTTCAGCGGCATCTCCGTTCTCGAAGCTTTTCTCTTCTTCGCCACAGAGTTCCTCGGCTTCCTTTTCAGCCCTTTCCTCAGCTTCTTTTCGCTGGGCAATCTCTTTGATCATCGCCAACCGATCGGCACTGCGAGCGGTAGGAGTAAAGTTCTTGGAAGCTTGCACGGCAGAAATCACTTCATCCATGGTTGTGGAACCAAGGTTGGTTACCTTGCGCTTGGGCTTACGGGTTCCTTTAGAAGGCTTAGCTTTAGTGGCAGATTGAATCCGCTCTTCGCTAAGTTCCTCAGGAAGGTATCGACCACGGCTGATGGACCGCTCCTTACCAAGGAAGGTTTTCAGCATTTCCATATTGGTGACCCCATAGGTCATTCCGTGGTCGTACATTTCACGAGCCTTGAATCCAGCGGATTCACCGGCAGCAGTTCTTTCCTCGTTAAGGTTCTTGAGGAACTTGACCATTTCATTTGCTCTTTCGAGTGACATAATATAGTAGGTTTTTTGTTTTTGTTGTTTTACCCAGATTATTTAATAACCTGCTTGCTGTCCAGTGAGATAATCACATAGTCAGGAGAGCGATTCGCGATTTTCCGCAAATAATCAAGATGCCATGAGTTACCCCAAACGCGGAGGCTTGATGTTGGTTTGTGGAGGAGTGCGAATTGGTATTTCATAATCTGTGGTGGTTTTTCGTTACAGATATATTCTACCACAGTTTGGGATAAATGTACAGGGAAAAATGCTAAAAAAATGCACTTTTTTCACTTTTTTTCACATTTTTCTGGATTTGTATCCAATTTGGCACATTTGTATCCAATTTGGCAGATCGAAATGGGAAATCCGTCAAATCGGGAAAATTTCACAGCTGAGAGAGGTTTTCCCTCAGATAGCGGTAAAGCTCTACCGTTTTTGCCACATCATAATCTGCGTCGTGAGCCGACTCCTCGTCCCATCCAAGTTCGGCACATTTACAGATGGTTCCAAGTTGGAAATTAGGAAAGGCTGGGCGAACACTTTGAACAAACCAAGCGGTGGCTTGCATAACACAGATAGCAGGATTCCAGAAAAAGGAACCAAAGTAATTATCACCATTCTTCAAAAACCACTGCCTAACAAACTCAACATCAAACGGAGCGTTATAAGCAAGGAACTGAAGCTTGTCTTTTTTATCAAAACGATTCACGTGTTCTGCAAGCCAATCAGTAAACTGCTTAAAAGCATCGGAAGAAGAAAGAGAAAACGAACCAAGTTCTTCAATCGTATATCCTGTCTTTTCTAGTGCACCAGGGTCGCAGCTTTCCAGTGAGTGTGGAATGAACCTCAAGTTAATTTGATCAAGTATTTCGCTTGCGTCAGAATTGGTAATCTTGGCACTAATCTGGAAGATGTTATTGCTCTTTGAGCAAAGACCAGTTGTTTCGGTATCAATAAAGCAAAGCTTTGGATTTGTTTTCATGTTGTTTTATTTAAAAGGTTAAGTATTGAGAAGCGTGCTGTCTGACAAACTCTCGACGGGAAGTGTCGTCGTCTTTATCAAATGTTGGCCATGCAATATGAAGGTCGGCGTTGGCTTTTAAGAACCTGTTGTTTTCTGCTTCATAATGGTTGGCTGGAGCCACAAGTGTTCCTTCTTTGTTGATATACCGATCAAGGAATATCACCTTGCCTCCCATTTCTCTAATCCAGTTGTATTCGTTTTCGTATCTGAGATCAGTGATGATATAAGTGGTATCTGAATCCGTCATTTTTTCTGCAGATAATTTTACCCAATGCATATCATCTTGTTCACGTCTAAACTCAGTTCCCCAGAAAAGTAAAAACTTTCTAATAACTTTCTTTTCATCAGGGTCAGTGGTCCAAGCGCTGATACCCACTGTCCTTAACAAGAATTCATTAACTTCATCTTTAAGTGCGTCGGCAAAAGCAATTCTTTTTACCTTTGTGACGGGTTCTAGTTCGTTGTATAATACGCGGTAAAGGGTATCCTTCCCGCACGTTGCGTTTCCTGCGATTGCGATAATGTTCATTAAAAAAGTCCTTTGATTATGTCGTTTACAACACCGTCATCAATAAGTATTAGCAGGCCTGTGAGTCTGTCATCAAGTGTAAGCCTATCTTCTCCATAGCCATCTTCTGATACTGTAGAAACGCATCTGCCCACAATGCCATTCTCTATTCTGTACATATCAATTTTTGTCAAATAAGGGTATACCGTTTTGTCGTAATTATACCACAGTTGAGCCATATGACGATGGCCTTTGTATGGCTTTCTGAGTATTGTGCGATGGACGTAAGTCATAGTAGTAAAGTACTTTACTATTATACCATTTTTTAAAAAGATTGTAAATAATAAAATAGGATTTGATATAAATAGTTATATGAAAAATTCTCAGGCCTATACCAAAAAAGATCCACTTGTCGCTGCAGCATATGAAGTATTAAAGCCACAAGAATCTGCAACTGAAGAAGAATCTATTCCAGCTACTTGGGCTGAAGGTGCGCATGAGCCGCTTAACCTTCCAAATGAAAAGGAGCTTGCCATGGCTTTAACCCAGCTTAACTTTATCTGTCATGCTTCTACTGAAATGCGAGACATACTTATTAACGGCGGTAGTTATCCTGAGTGGTTTCAAAATAAACTGAGCGGTCTTCACGCTACAATGCAAGATTTGCATTCTTATATTCTAGGTAAGGAATCCGGCAACCTTAAAGAAGTTCAAACCGAACAAGTCAAAACCATTAAGGTTGGAGAAGACGCAGTTGGTACTGACGCCAAACTTCACTATGCGGTGGTTTCTGACAGAAAGGTACAGGCGGTTGGGGAAAAGGAAGAGATGCTCGACTACTGTAAAGAAAACGGCGGCAGGGTCTGGAAGACTACCAAGCAGGTCGGCGATCTTGTAGAAGAAAAGAAAAACCTTTAAGCTTTAGCATTGGCGCTTTTTGCGAGAGGAACAATCCGCAGCTGCCAAATTCCGTCGCGATTTAAAGCTTCTTTTACTTTACTAAAGATATAGTATCTTCTTTCGTCACCGGTTAGTCCCAGCACACACTCTATGTCATTCCAGCAAGGAATAAAAACCGCACCAGCCAGTGAATTGGTTGACAAGGTGTATAAGCCGACTCCAGTAAAATCGTTTGCAGCCATTAAGTCAAATAGGTCAGTGCTAATCACTATCAAGGCCTTGGTCTGATCAAGAGGTTCTGGTAAAAGTGAAGCACTTGATGGTTGAGTAGATTTGGGGAGTATAACAACTGAAAAGAAGGCAATGAATGTGAACAGAATACATATGATGCACGTGGTGACTGCTCGCATATTATTATTTATAGTAAAACCGCCCTCAATTGGACCATTTTATAAATAATTTAAATACCATGCCAAGAACAAAAACAACTAAACCCACCGCTCGTAAAAAGGCAGAACGCAATCTTAAACTTGAAGAACTTAATGATGCTGGAATCGAGGATACTCTCGAAGAGAATTGGCTAACCAATTTTGTTATTAGAAAGCCTTTTTATTATTCAAAGAATCATCTTGCATTTAAAGATGGACTTTGTGATAACCGAACAAAGATAGGATTTGTAGACGGTCCTGCTGGAAGTGCTAAATCTTATCTTGCAGTTCTTGCTGCGCTAGAGTTATTAAAAGCAGATCAGATATCAAATATCGTTTATATCCGAAGCGTAATTGAAAGTGCAAGTCGTTCACTTGGCGCTTTGCCCGGGGAAGTGGATGATAAGTTTCTTCCTTATGCCATGCCGCTTATCGAAAAGGTTGCAGAAATCAGCGGACAAGGAGTTGCCAATCAACTGATGAAAGATGGCATACTCAGTGCTATACCAGTTAACTTTGTTCGTGGCTTGACATTCAACAATTCGTTTGTGATTATTGATGAAGCTCAGAACCTCACGTCGGCCGAGCTTGTTACAATCCTAACCCGATTTGGTAAGGATACCCGCTATGCCGTTTGTGGTGACCTTAAGCAAGCCGATATTGGAAAGGCAAGTGGCTATGCAGATATCTTCAACAAGTTTGCCGAAAGGGAAGATGCCATAGAAAAAGGTATCTTTAACATCACATTCGGTGATGAAGATATTGTCCGCAGCAAGATACTCCGTTATATCGTTGAAGTTTTAGAAGCGTGAGAATCTTATCTCCTTAACACCTGTATTGCAATAACTATTAGCAGCCAAACGGCTAGTGATACAAGGTGGGCCATTCCAAAATCATTCATATTACTTATTTGAACTTTGCATGACTCGATGAACACCGGATCCCATTCCGGTATTCTTCCCGTAAGGGCTGTATTTACGGTGTTCACTAAACTGATCAGGAGAAACTACCTGCATCTCTCCTGCAGTCTTATGGCCCCATACCATCACTCCTTTTACTTGAGGTACGTGTTCGGCACAAGCCATGCAGTAATTATACCCCGCCGCAACTCTGGCAGCAGCCACCGGTTTATAGCAATTAATACATTCCATAATAAAGATATTCTATCACATTTCAAGGTAAATGTAAATAGTAAAATTTACCGTTTAGTCATAATAATGATCACGGGTATAATTCATTCCAAGAGGCTTTATCGAATCATTGGAATCATCGTATGTATACCAACCCGATCCTTTGAAGATCTGCTGTATATCATTAAAGTATTTTAAGTAACGAGGACGGATGTTATTTAAAGTAAAATTGTTTGCCCATCTACTGCAATCACGAGAAGATATACTTCCGTTTGCCACTTCCCTTGTAGCACTGATAAAGTCTTGAAAGGTTCGGCACCGATATCCAGTTACGCCGTGAAGATTGTTTTCAGTGAACGCTCCCCAGTCGGTTGTAATGGTTGGTGTACCACTTAACAAGCATTCGATTTGTACGCCACCAAAAGGCTCGTAATAAGTGCTTGGAAGAAAGGCACCTTTTGCATTACTCATTAATTGCTTTCTGGTTTCAACATCAGCATGACCGATGTATTCAATATTAGGATGGTTTGGAATGTTAAAGTTAGGATCTTTTTGACCTGCTATCTTTAGCTTAATATCCAATTGGCGAGCTACATCAATTGCAATGTGTACTCCTTTACCTTCAAACACTCGCCCTAAGAAAAGAAAATAATCGTCTTTCTCATGGGTATCCTTAAACTCAAATTGTGTAGGATCAAAATAGTTTGGTATCACGGCTTCATACCAATCGGGATTACATTCGGCAACCCTATTCATTCCTCCATAAGCATGCATCATAGCATAGCTTTCCCAAACTTTAAACCGAGCCCAATGTCCTTCAGCATATCCAATCCCTGGCTCAACCACAATGGCTCGAAGGTTGTTGGAATTGTTATGAACT
>Ga0160423_10001509_pt1 | contig 19469 bp, 11 predicted proteins | sample CRUFie14St8metaG_FD_108191 | JGI IMG/M metagenome (GOLD analysis project Ga0160423, IMG submission 108191) | Marine microbial communities from the Costa Rica Dome - CRUD Field 142mm St8 metaG | ecosystem: Environmental > Aquatic > Marine > Oceanic > Photic zone | place: Costa Rica: the Eastern... | reverse complement strand
TCTATGTATTTCCAAGACAGGCAAAATTTAAATATGAGTTTACTAAGGGTAAACCTTGGATGCATGAAACAATCATTGCTCCATTTGATTTTTCAATATTGAAATCAGATAGCCAGATTGGAAAGGAGATTGAAATTATCAACCAAGAACACTTACCAATATTTTATTTTAATGATGAAGTTTTTGAAAATAAAGCTCAACAGTATATTAATCAATTTGAAAAAAAATGGGCAGAGAGCAATAACTTAAAGAAAGATGATAAGTTTACATTTGCTAACATCTTCAAGAAAAAAAAAGGTGATTATAATTCAAAAAAATATGATTTAGCAATATTTGGTTATGATAAACTTCAATCTATATATGATAAAGGTATAATTCAGTTAAATGGAGAATTTGAATATAGAGATAATCTCAATATATTTTTGAAAAGGGGGAGTGTTGCTGAGAAAATTAAGATGGATGAATTTTATAGCATAAATTCCGCAGCTAACGAGATTAATTCTTTAAATAAACTGAGTGATGAAGAATATAAATTTCTTATACCTATCTTGCTATCTTCACTTGACCATAACGTTATTTACGATGAATATACTACTGAGAATATGCTTAATACTCAGTTAGATAATATTAATGTTACACAAGGTCTAATTGTTGCAGGTCAGGTTATTATTAATAAGGGTGAATTGATTACTACTGAGAGATATCAAAAATTACTTTCATTAAAGCAGGAATTTGAAGGGAAAGAATGGAGTACATTAACTTATTATTTTGTTTTACTGGGTCAAATATTAATTGTATCACTAGTACTTTGTATATTATTCTTGTTTATAAAACAACATAATAAAGAAGTTCTTAATAATGTTACTAAAATAACAATGATACTTTTTATTATACTTACAATGGTGTTACTATCTTCTATTACTTTATCTTTAAATACTAAATATCTATATGTAATACCATTTTGTATTTCTCCTATTATTTTAAAGGCTTTTTTCGATAATAGAATAGCGTTATTTACTCATCTTACAACTGTTTTATTAATTGGTTTTATTGTACCGAATGGATTTGAATTTGTCTTTTTGCAACTTATTGCAGGAATAGTATCTATTTTGACTGTATTAAAGATGTATAAGCGTTCTCAATTATTTATATCTGTAGTAAAAATAATAGCAGTTTATATAATTATATACCTTTCATTAACAATAACTTACAACGGCTCATTTAATGATTTAGATTATAGCGTTTTATTGCAATTAATACTTAGTGGTACACTTACATTATTTGCTTATCCAATCATATTTATCTTTGAAAAAATATTCTCTTTAGTTTCTGATGTTTCTTTATTAGAGCTAACAGATACTAATAGTCCTTTGCTGAGAAGATTGTCAGAAGAAGCTCCAGGTACATTTCAACACAGCTTGCAAGTTGCTAATTTAGCTGAGATGGGTGCGTTAGAAATAGGTGCAAATCCATTACTTACTAGAGCAGGGGGTATTTATCATGATATAGGTAAACTAAAGAATCCATTATATTTTATTGAAAATCAAAGTGCAAATTTAAATCCACATGATGATATTGAATTTGAAGAAAGTGCAGAAATAATTATTAATCATGTAATAGACGGTATTAATATTGCAAAAGAAAACAACTTGCCCGATGAGCTTGTTGATTTTATCAGAACTCACCATGGAACAACAACTGTTGAATATTTTTACAAGCAATTTATTACAAATTTTTCTGAGGAAGAAGTGGATTCTGGAGTTTTTACATATCCAGGTCCTAAACCGTATTCTAAAGAGACAGCAATATTAATGATGGCGGATTCTGCTGAGGCTTCAGCAAGAAGTCTAAAAAACCCTACATCAGAAGAAATAGATATGCTTATTGAGAAAGTAATAAATAAACAAATTGATGATGATCAGTTTATTAATGCTAATATTACTTTTAAGGAAATAACTCAGTTAAAGAAATTATTTAAGAAAAAACTAGTAAATATCCATCATGCTAGAATTGAATATTAGTATTATTTAATATGACAAATAGTTAAATTTTACTTAGCTAAAAAAAATTAATATTCATTATTTGAGTCCTCTTGAATATCATCATTTTTAATATTTGTTTTTTTATTTCCTTCTTTGAAGTTAAGTTTTCCAATTGTATATTTAAAGCTAATGCCAATAGATCTATAAGGAATTGTTCTAATTGAAGACTGAGTAAAAAATTCACCATCTAAGTCAGAAATGAACTCTTTATTTTTATTAAATGGTTCAATAAATCTAAGACCAAATGAACCTCTTTTATTTTTAAGTGTTTTTTTAATTCCAAAACTCATCATTGAAAATGAAGTTACTGTGCCTTGTATCGATTGGGTAGGGGAGCGGTAAAATCCAAATGTTTCTGCTTTCCAGTTTTTACCTAAGTCATAGCTTCCACCTATGAAGTAGCTATATAGTACAACAGGATCAGTCCATTTTTCATATCCTAAATTTTGATCTCTACCACTATAATTATATATATCAATAGAGCCTCTAAAACTTAGTTTTCTTAATTTAATTGAACCAAACAAATTAGCTCCAATTTGTTTACTTTCACCAATATTTTTATATCTAGCAACAGACACATTATTATCATTGATTTCTTCAATAAATGATTCAATTACATTAAAAGAATGTTTATAATATAACTGAGCACTTCTTTGTAAAACTTTTCCAAAACTATTTATGGCAACTTCATACTGCTTAGTAATTGTAGGTTCTAGTTGGGGATTACCTATTGTAATATTTCTGTTATCCTCTTTATCTATATTATTATTAATTTGTCTAACACCAGGTCTTCTAATTCTGTGATTATAACTAAATTTAATTGATCTCATAGGACTAAAGCTTTTTGAGAATACAATACTAGGTAATATATTTTGGTAATCTTTTTCAAAAGCTTCTTGAGAACTATTTTTCCAATCTCCTGTTGTTCCGGTATGTTCAATCCTAAAACCCGTTTTTAACCCATATTTTTTAGGAAGACTAAACTCTGTTGAAATGTATGATGCTGCAACGAATTGATTATAATAAAATTCTTCAGCTCTTATATTTAGATTGTTTTCACGATCAGAATAAACAATCTCTCTATCTCTATTAATTATTTTTCCACCGATCTCTAATTTATTAGAATTTGACATAGCATTAGACTTCCCCATTTTTCTAGCACCTTTCCCCCTAAAGGAGGATATGTTTGCAGAGTCTTTTGTTTTTTGATTTATGTTGGATTTACCAAAAGGAACAGTATAGTCTATTTGAATAGTTTGTTCAATAACTTTTTCATCATTTCTATTAAACTGATAAGTACCGTTTTCACCTATATCAGTATCTCCATCATTTATATCTCCTCCAAGTTGAAACGCAAGTACTAATTCTTTATCTTTATTTTCAGCAAATTTCTTTGTATAATCTGTTGTCCATTCAATGTTGAGTTTTCTATCTGTTTTTGATAAATTATATTTACCTATATAGCTAGTGTCTGAACCTGAGTATTCAATATTATTGTCTTTTTTTACAGGATTTGTTTTACCTCCGAATTTTAATGATGAATTAAAAGAATTATATGCGTTTAGGTCATAAAATGCATTTAATGAGCCTCTATATCCTTGGAAAAAGTTTTCTGACTTTCCGTATTGTATTAAGGTATCAGGATTAATATAAATACCATTATTATCTACATTATCCCAATTTATCCTCTCATATGTATCTGTACCTATTCTTCCTGGCCAACTTCCAAATGTTCCAGCTCTTGTTGAAAGACCAAATCTTCCTTTGCCAAAATTTAGGTTAATACTTCCTCTCATTGATTTTTCACTTGTCATACCACTTATCGATGCATTATATCCATCAATAATTTTCTTTTTAGTAATAATATTAACAATTCCTGCATCACCTTCACCTTCGTACTTTGCTCCAGGACTTGTAATTACTTCAATTGATTTAATTTGATCAGCTGGAATTAACTGTAAAGCACTTGAAATATCAGAAGAAAAAAAGCTTGAGGCTTTTCCATTAACTAAAAATTTAATATTTTTTGATCCTCTTAGACTTATGTTGCCATCTAAGTCAACTGATAATAGAGGAGCTTTTCTTAAAACATCTGTAGCATCGTTTTCACTATCGTTTAAATCATTTTCCGCATTATATACTACTTTATCAATTCTTGATTCATAAATTGCTTTTTCTTCTTCAATAGTAACTTCTGATAATAATTCTTGATCTTTCTCTAATAAAATTTCTTTTATTCTAATATCAGGTTTTTTATTTGATGTTTTGATAGAAATAATTTTTTCTTTAAAACCTATATATTTAACAGTGATGTTATAATCACCTATAGTTATATCATTAAAAAAAAATCTACCTTTTGAATCAGTAATAGTTCCTTCAATTATCTTGTTTGATCTAGATTTTATAAGAGTAACTGTAGCAAATTCTAGTAGTTTTTTATCATATAAAGACATAATTCTACCTGAAATATTGCCTTTAATCTTTTCCTTATTGTTCATGTTTATTGATCTCGACCATCCATCAACTTTAGGTTTTCTATTTGTTTTTATTTTATTTTCCTGAGAAAATAAGAATCCATGAAAAAAAATAAAAATTAGTAGTATTCTTTTCATTATATTTATATTGCGCAAGAAGAAGAGTCAAAGAGTCTTTTATTTTTAATTATTTCTGCTACTCCTTTAGGAACTGATTTCTCCCATGTTCCTTCTTCACAGGCTTTTATTTTTTTTAATACATCTTTTGAAAAAATACCAAGTACTTCAGAATTATAATTTAGGTCTTTAATTCTGCCATTAGTTTTTAAATAGTCATATAATCCCTTTGCTCTAGGGTGAATAGGCATATTTGTTGAATTAAGTAGTTCAACTTGATCATTAGGTTTATAAGGATACAAATAAAATTTAATATCTCTAGTAAATATTATTCCAAACGCTTCCATTATTCCACCATTTAGATTTCTATAGAATTTTTCTTCGAACATATCTATAAGATTATCAACACCCAATATTACACCCATTCTTTCCTTTGTGAATTGAGAAAGATATTCTATGAGTTTATAGAATTTTTTATAATTTGAAATCATAACAGTATATCCCAATGAACATAATATATCAGCTCTATCTAGAAAATCTTGTTCATCAACTTCACCATCCGCTCTTAAATTACTTAGTGTTATTTCGAAGAGTATTTTAATATTTTCTTTATTAACTTTTTTATTTTTTTTAAATTTTTCTAAGCCTTTTTCGAGCATATCAATATTTACCTTTGTAACAGGTCTGAAACTACCTCGGATGGTTAAAATATTTTTTTTATATAAAATATCTGAAGGCTGTTGATTTGATCCATCTGGAGTGAATATAACAGCATTAGTCATGTATTCTTTTACCAATGTTAAGCTTAGCAATCTATTGTCAATATTTTTATATGCTGGTCCAGTAACTTCAACCATATTTATTTCAAATTGATCTTTATTAAGAGAATCGTATATTCTTTTTAAAATTTCTCTTGGATCGTTTTCATGAAAACATGCGTGTAACAGATTTGTTCCTATTATACCAACTGTTTCTTGTTGCAATCTAGCATCTTGATCATTCAGTATGACATGTATGATGAAATCGGAAGGTTTTTCATCTGGCTCCCTTTGAAATCTAACTCCAATCCAGCCATGACCTTGCATTGTTTTTGAATAATTAATTGTTGTAACAGTGTCAGCAAAAGTAAAAAATCTAGTGTCCTTATATTTCTTTCTGTCTAGTCTTTCATTTAATAATGTATATTCATGATCCAACATTTTTTGTAATCTTTCTTTACAAACATATCTGTTATTTTTTTCTTTACCATAAATAGCATCAGAGAAGTCTTTATCATATGCAGACATTGTTTTTGCTATTGTTGTTGAGGCTGACCCAACTCTAAAAAAATTACGAGCAACTTCTTGACCTGCTCCAGTTTCAACAAAAGAGCCATAGATTGAAAGGTCTAAATTTATTTGTAGTGCCTTTTGTCCGGCTGTAAGAATAACATTATTTGTCATATCTAATTATCTGTTAATGCAAATTTATGTAGATATTTCTTAAATCAACAAAATTTATATTATAATTTTATACCCATTATGAAAGATAAAATTAAGGTAACCGTTTTAGGTAGTGGAACATCTCAAGGAGTCCCTGTTATTGGATGTAATTGTAATGTATGTATGTCAAGTGACCCTAAAGATAAAAGATTGCGGTCTTCAGTGATGGTTGAAGTTAATAATCAAACTTTTATTATTGATACAGGTCCTGATTTTAGACAACAAATGTTAAGGGAAAATGTTCAGAATATAGATGCTGTTTTATTTACTCATCATCATAAGGATCATGTTGCGGGAATGGATGATGTGAGAGCATTTAACCATAAATGGAAAAAAGATATAGAAGTATATTGTTCTAAAAGGACTAGTAAGGCATTACATATGGAATTTCCTTATGTGTTCACTAAAAAAAAATATCCTGGAACACCTTCAGTTAATATAAACATAATAGATTATAAACCTTTTGAAATAAATAATATTAGAATTATACCTATAGATGTACTTCATTATAAAATGCAAGTTTTTGGTTATAGAATTAATGATTTTGTTTATTTAACAGATGTAAGTGATATACCTAATAATGAACTCATAAAAATGCAAAATGCTGATCTCATTATTTTAGATGCTCTAAGAAAAAAAGAACATTTATCACATTTTAATTTAAGTCAGGCAGTTGATATTTTATTAAAATTAAAACCTAAAAAGGCTTTATTAACTCATATTTCACATTATATGGGATTACATGAAGAAGTTAACAAAGACCTTCCATCAAATATTAGTTTAGCATATGATGGTCAAAAAATAATTTTATAAATCTTAATTTTTTTATAAGATAAAATAGATTAACTTTACAAAAAAAGTATTATGAAAAAGTTTTCTATTGTTTTAGTATCATTATTTACATATTTTAATCTATATAGTTCTGTTCATCATCATGATGATCACTATGAAGTAAGATATGTTAAAGAGAATCTACAATTAGACCCTCAATATCAACAATTTTTAAGGAATGGAGATTTATGGCAAGATTTTAGTACTAATTTTATTAATTGGTTTGTTATTTTTAATGAATCTAATCAACTTCCTAGAAGAGCTTTTGGCGCTCCTATAAATACAAATGATATTTTTACTTTTTTAAATAGTCATAATTTTATTTTGCCTAGTGATCTTAGAGAAAAAAGCATTACTAAAAATGATAAGCATATCAATAAGAAATATGTTCAATTTTATAATAATCTTGAAGTAATTAATAGTAGTCTTTATGCAAAATTTACTCTTGATAACAAATTGATAGGTTTTGGTTTAGATATTTTTACAGATATAGACTTAAACGTTAATCCTTCGATAGATGAAAATAGTGCAATTAGTAGTGCGATAAATGAAATTGATAATGCTATAACAGATCTTACAGTTGAAAATAACCTTAAGGTTCTGGCAATTCCTAAATATAGAAAATATAATTATCATCTAGTTTATTTAGTTAAATTCTCAACTAGAATTGAAGAAGGACCTGCTAATTATAATTGTTATGTAGATGCTCATACAGGTGAATTGTTAATGAGAAAAAACACAGTTATGTATGAAGCACCTCCAGTTACTGGAACCGCAGTTGTACAAGGTGATCTTTACACTACTCACCCTTATAATCCTGCAACAAATCAAAAATTTAAGTATTTAAAGGCAAAAGATCTTAATACAGGATTAGATTATTTTACAGATATTAATGGAGAAGTTACTATACCTTCTACTATAGGTTCTTCTATAGAATATAGTTTAGAAGGTCAATATGCACATGTTTATAAAAATGGAAATACTGCTTCAATAACTCAAAATTTAGCAAGTTTAAATATCATTGACTTTGATAATTCAAACTCTACAATTCAGGAACGTTCTGCTTATTGGGCAGTGAATGAAATACATGATCATTTGAAGAGTATTTTTCCAACATTTACTGCTCTAGATATTCCCATGGAAACTAATGTTGATGAATTTGGTACATGTAATGCTTTTTATGATGGTTTATCTATTAATTTTTATCAAGCTGGTCTTAGTCAAAATGGTACTGATTATTGCGAAGCAACTGGAAATATTGCTGATGTTGTTTATCATGAATATGGTCATGCTATAAATAGTGATAGATATAATGGTACAGGATGGGGTGGAGGCATGCAAAATGGAGCATTGAACGAAGGTTATGCCGACATTTGGGCTATTTCATTGACTCAATCACCAGTTTTAGGTATAGGTTTTTATCAAAATAATCCAAATGGTTTTGTTAGACGTTATGATCAAAATAGAAAGGTTTATCCACAGGATCTTGTTGGTGAGGTTCACGCTGATGGTGAAATTATAGCCGGTGCTTTCTGGGACACCTATTTAAATCTTAACAGTATGTCTGATATGCTTGATTTATTTAAGTATACATATGATAGCAATGTTGATGGTCCTGATGGAACAGAAGGTGTAATATATACAAATATATTACTTGAAGTGTTATATGCTGATGATAATGATTTTGATTTAAGTAATGGAACACCAAATGATGTTTCTATTGTTAGCGCTTTTGCTCTGCATGGTATTACACTTTTATCTAATGCAGTTATTAATCATAATCCTATCAGTTCAATAAATGGAAATACGGATATTATAATTAATGCTAATGTTGGTATGACATACCCTTGGGCATTAGGAACAGTTAATTGTTATTATAAATTAAATAATGCTACATCTTGGAACACTGTTCCTATGACCGGAACTACATCATTTACAACGATTATTCCCGCACAACCTAATGGTACTATTGTATCATATTATATATCTTTAGAAGATACATATGGTAACGAAACAGGTGTAACGCCTATTGCTGCGAATCTATCTCCACTAAAGAATGCAAATCTTCCATATTTTATTATGATTGGATATGATTTAGTCCAGGAAGAGGATTTTGATTTTAATGTTGGATTTTGGCAAACAGGAGATGTGGATGATTTAGCAACAACTGGTTTATGGACAATAGGAGTTCCTATTCCATCTTACGGAGATCCAAATGATCCAAACTCAATATGTCAGACAGATGCTCAACATACAACAGGCGGAATTGAATGTGCCTTTACTGGTAATGCTTCTTCTGCATCTGATGGTCTCGGTACTAATGATGTAGATGGAGGTCATACAACATTATTTTCTCCTATTTATAATTTGTCTAATTATGCAAATCCTGCGTTTTCGTATTACAGATGGTATACGAATAGTCCTTATAGTGGTGCTAATCCAGGTGCTGATTGGTGGCAAGTAATGATAACTGATGATGGTTTGAATTGGAACTATGTTGAAAATAATAAAAGTTCTGATATCAGTTGGAGACAGTTTGCTTTTAGAATTAGTGATTATGTTAACTTAACAAATAGTGTTCAATTAAAGTTTATTGCTTCTGATAGTATTAGGCCAGGTCAAAACCTAGATGGTGGAAGTCTTGTCGAAGCTGCTGTTGACGATTTGATGTTATATGAGGCTCAACCTTCGATTACATCATTGGTTGATTTTAACATTAAAAAACCAACTTTAATTAAAATAACAACTATTTTAGGACAAATTGTTGATGAAGAGATTTTAGATAGTAGAATCCCACTATTATATATATATGATGATGGAACAGTACAAAAAAGATTTTCAATAGAAGATTAACATTCTTCAAATTTTCCATTATTAAAGATAGCTAATGCTTTACCTTTCATTTCGTGATTTACAAATGGAGTATTTTTAGATTTTGATTTAATGTGATAATTTTCAAATATCCATTTCATACTTGGATCAAAAAGAGTCATATTTGCCTTCTCTCTTTCATTTATTTTAACTGTTTTTAGTCCTAATATTTTTCTAGGATTTATAGATATTTTTTCAATTATTTCAATAATATCAAGATGTTTAGATAGGTGTTTTCCAATTAATCCAAATGATGTTTCCAATCCTATTATACCAAAAGCAGCATTATCAAACTCAATTTTTTTATTTTCCTCATCAATTGGCGTATGGTCACATGTAATAACGTCAATAATGCCACTTTGAAGAGCTTTTATTAAGGACATATTATCTTTAGTAGTTCTTAATGGTGGTAATACTTTATATCTAGTATCAAAATCATTTATTTTTTCATCTGTTAAAAAAAGATTATAGATTGTTACATCACTAGTTACATCTAGTCCTTTAGACTTTGCCTTTTTTATTTTTTTAACACTGTTATTAGTACTTATATAACTAACATGTAATTTAGATTTTGTATATTCACAAAGACTCAGGTCTCTATCTAACATTATTTCTTCAGCCAGAGAAGGAATTCCTTTTAGTCCAAGCTTTGTACTTGTTACTCCTTCATTTACACATCCATTATCAGAAATAATTTGTTCATTTGGATAGTTCATTATTAATCCGTTACAATCTTTGGAATATAGCATTGCTATTTTCATTACATCACTTCTTTGAATAGATTTTTTATCGTCAGTAAATGCAACACAACCTGCAATTTTCATATCATGCATCTCAACTATTTCATTACCTTCTTGTCCTATGGTTAAATTTCCAGCTGGATAGATGTCAATGATATTATTTTGTTGTTTATTTTTAATAAATTCAATCATTCCTTTGTTATCAATATTTGGCTTAGTATTTGGCATAGTCATCACTGAAGTATATCCCCCTTTTTTAGCAGCGTTAATACCACTTTTAATTGTTTCTCTTTGCTCATATCCAGGTTCAGGAAAATTTACATGCATATCAAACCATCCTGGTGATACATGTAGATTTTTTGCTTTAAAAATTTTTACCTTTTCTGATTTTATAGATTTACTTATTTTTAATATCTTATTATTCTTAATAAGAATATCCATTACTTTTCCATTATACGGAGAATTTGTATCGATTATTTTTGCAGATTTAATTAGTAGATTCATATTTTAATAGTTTTGATAATAAGTATTTCTATTGCAAAAAACAATAGAGATAGAATTAAAGCAATTTTCCACAATTCTTTCCCAAATTGCTTTTCTTTAATACTTGACATTAATTTATCATTTTTAGAAGATAAAATATCCACATTTTCATTATTTTCAGTAATTATTTTTAAATCGTTTGTAGATAAGCTATTTAGTTTGTTTTCAGTTCGATTATAGTTAAAGGCAATTTTATTTAAAATTCTGTTTTTATATTCTAAATTATAAATACCATGATTGTTTATTTGATTATTAACATTAATTATATAATTTCCAGAAGTTTCAGTGATATCAGGAATAAAGTCTAAATCATAGCCCTTTATTCTTACATCACTCATATTTATTCTATTGTTACTATATTTAACTTTTTGATTTGACTTAATTGTATAGTATGGTGCATCAATTTGAATTGATGATGTTGCTATATTAATTAGTGTCGGAACAAATAATGCATGTTGTGTAAAATTATTATATGAGCTATCAAGTGGGCTTGAAAACTGATAAATGAAACCATTTTTTTTATTATACGATGATAAAAATATATTATTGTTTTCTAGTTTTATAATTTTAGAATTTGATATATTGTTATTTATCTTAAAACTCTTAATAGCAATAGGATAATCAATTAATTTTATTTCTTTAGAGAAAACATTTTTATATAATGGATTATTAAAATCAAATTTATTGATTTTAAATTGTGAATTTATTTCTTTAGAAATAGTATTGACTCCTAAATTTTTTAATTTTTTGTTATAATTTGATATTTTATCAATTTTTTTTGGAGGTATTATAACCAGTGTATTTCCATTATTTACAAAATCATTTAATGAGCTAATTAATCCACTGCTTAGGTTTTCAACACCATCTAAAATTATAATATTTTGTTCTGGCAATGTATTGTAATTTATATTTGAAATATCATACTCTAAATATTCAAATAATAGTGTGTCTAATTGAAATAGATAATTAAATGATTTATTATTTATTTGATTATAAATTACATATGTTTTAATTTTTTTAGATTTATTTAATGTGAAAAACAATTTGTTATCATAAGTTATATGTGAATCATTTAATCTTAATTCACCATATATTATATCTTGATTTTCAATCAAAAATGTAAAGGAAATCTCTTTCTTTTCTCCTGCTCCTAAGTTAATATATTGTTGAGATTTTTGTTTATTGTCAAGATAAAGATATATCACTTCATCAATAATATTATTAGTTCCATTATTACTTATTATAACACTAATATTTACTTCTTTTTCAGAAATAAATACAGGTGAAGATATAATACAACTATCAATACTTAAATTGGGTAATATTTTATTCTCTAAAGGTATTAGTGAGATTTTATTATTAATATTTTTTTGTAATTCATTTATTTTAATTGAATTAGTTTGCATGTCAGAAATAAAATATAAATGATTATTTGAGTCAAGAGAGTTTATTTTAGATAATATATCATTAATGCTTTTTATTTTTGGAGTAGAAACGATTTTGTCAATCTGATTATTTAGCATTTTCTTATTATAGCCATTATTATTTGTAGAAAAAAAATCATTTGTGATTAAATAAAATATTTGCTCATCATGATAAGATTCACTTATTTTCTTTGCTTTTTCTTTTGCTTTGTTTAGAAGATTTCCTTTTCCAAAATCAACATCCATACTATGAGAATTATCAATGTAAATAAAAACATTTTTAATATTATTAATATTAGATGCAGGAATATATGGTTTGCAAAATGCTAAAATTAGAAAGCTTAATGCGAATATTCTACTTATAAGTAATATGATATTTTTTAATTTGGATCTTTGATGGCTTTGTTCTCTAATATTCTTAAGAAATCTGATACTACTAAAATAAATAGTTTTATGTTTCCTAAGATTTAAAAGGTGAATAAGAATTGGAATTGCAATTGCAAAAAGAAAATAAAGGTTTTCAGGGTTTTGAATTCTCATCAAAGACCAAAAATAAAATATTTAAAGCTATATTAACCTTTTAAATCAGATTATTTTTCCGTCTTGCATTTTAAGTATTCTATTTGCTAGTTTTGCAAACTTATTATTATGTGTTATTACAATGAATGTTTGATTAAATTCTTTATTTAATTTAATAAATAGATTATGTAATTCTTCTGCATTCTTAGAATCTAAATTTCCGGAAGGTTCATCTGCTAAAATAATAGATGGCGAATTAATTAATGCTCTAGCTACTGCAACTCTTTGCTGCTCTCCTCCAGAAAGCTCATCTGGTTTATGATTTATTCTATTTGATAAGCCAAGTATTTCAAGTAATTCAAGTGCTTTTTTTTCAGCATCTTTTTTATTTAGACCTTTTATTAGTGCTGGAAGAATAACATTTTCTAAAGCATTGAATTCAACTAGTAGATTATGAAATTGAAAAACAAATCCAATTTCATTATTTCTAAATTTTGATAGATCTATATCTGACAGATTATTGAGATCTATATTGTTAATTTTTATGCTCCCTGATTTAGCTTTATCAAGAGTTCCTAGCAAATGAAGTAATGTAGTTTTTCCAGCTCCTGAAGGACCTGTAATACTAACAAATTCCCCTTTTTTAATATCTAGGCTAATTCCTTTTAAGACTTCAACATCTTTATATGAATAATATAAATTATTTGCTTTTATCATTCTGTAGGTAAAGATAATCTAAATAGTAAATAATTTTTAAAGAAATGCTACTTTGTTTATTCAAATTGAATGAATTTTCAATATTTTCTATCAAATGATTTGTTAAATAATTTACTTCATTATCAATTGCATCCTTCCAGACTAAACTTAATTGACTGCCTGGGGCAAATCTCCAGTTAAAAGCAATATCTGATGTCCATGTTGTATAGTTTATATCATGAATTCCAAAGTATTGACTTTCAATCAGATAGCCATTATTATCTAGTTTTTTGAAGCTTTTACTTTCTACTTGATCTAAATGATATCTAAGCTTTACTGATAAGTCTATTTTATTATTATATATATAGTTTGCTGTAAATACATTAGTAATCATATTAGTATTTCTAATAGCAAAAATATAATTTATATCGTTTAATGATACTGAATCATGAGTGACAAAACCAATATCATTAAATTTATTTCTAGTTGATAGTACATATTTAACTGATATTTTATCATTAAATCTATATCTAGGTGAAATCCTCCAGTGATATCCATATCCTTCATATAATGGAGATATATTGTATCCAAAGCTAAAATCAATTGCTATTTTTTTTCTATAATCAGAAGATATCCAGCTTCGAGTTCTTATTGATTTTGATCTATTAACTGGCTTCAATAAATTATTACTTCTTGCCTCGTAATAATCAATTTTTTCAAATGGATTAATATCAATACTTGCAAAAATTGTTGTATAATTTTTTAAAGTAAATTTTGATTCTAATTCTATTTCTAAGTCAATAAACTTTTGATCTGTAAATAATGTTTTTCGATTTGTATTTAAAAAAACTTCTGATTTAATTAAGTTTTTATTTTCTTTAAATTGATGATAACTTAATGATAGAGTTTGATTGATTTCATTATTCGATGATAGAAAACCAACATCGTTAGGATTATAATTTTCATCTTTAAATCCTGTGTATAAACTATATTGATATTTTCCATTGTTTTTTCCAATACTAAGTTCTGCAGAATATCCTTTTTTTATATTTTCTCTTTCAAACTCTTGACTCATTTTTAATTTCCCATTATATGTTCTTGTGTTACTTTCATTATTTACACTAGCAAATAGTCCTGTTACATTTGCATCTTTAAATTTTCCTTGTTGAACCATGTGAGTATTCATTATACTTAAAGATGAGCTATTCCCAAAGGTTTGATCAACTATGGTGATATTATAATTTGTAAGTGGTTCATTTTCATTTTTATTGGTTATTGCATTTAGACTTGCTATTGCTAAGCCATTTTTTGTCCTACCTGTAACTTTTGAGGCATTTATCATATCATCTTGAATTCTTCTACTGTAATACATGTCATTACCTTTATTAAACAATTCAGTACCTTCATTAAAGAATTGTCTTTTTTCATCATATTTGATTTCAAAAGGAGATAAATTTAATACCATTGCATCAGAATCAACCTGTCCAAAATCTGGAATTAGTGTCATATCAAGTGTGAAACTTTCAGTAATTCCGTATTTTAGATCTAATCCATAATTATAAGGAAATTGTGTTGTGTTTTGATATCTTTCTACATAAAATGAAGCATAAGGCATCATAGATAGCCTTATTGGAGAGTTAACATTTTCAATTCCATTTAATAGACCTGCTTGTAATGCAAAATCTTTATATTTTACATTAATTGGGTTCCAACTGTAATCCTCACGATATCTTCTAATTTGTCTTGCCATATTAATAGCCCATGAGTTATTATTATCGGGAAACCTTATTTGTGAGAAGGGAATTGCAATTTCAGCTATCCATCCTTTGTTATTAATTTTTACGTTTGATTGCCATACTGCGTCCCATGTTTTGTCAATACCTGATTTAGAAAATTTTCTATCTATTTGTACTCCTGCAGCTGTTACTGCAAAATTATATTCCATTTGTCCATCATTAAATGGATTAATAAAAATTGAAAACATATCAAAATTTTTGTTTTCTTCATCCCTTAAAGAAAGTTCTTTTAGAATACTATCAGGGGAATTATCATACATTATAACTCCAAAATAAATGTTTTTATCGTCATAGCATATTTTGACTTCTGTATTTTGTTTTGCTCTTTCCTTTTCTCCATTCCTAGGAGATATTTGAGTAAATTCAGTAGCTTTTGTTAAGTTTTTCCATAAATCTTCATTTAATCGACCATCAATTTTTGGTGTTTTATCAACTTTTTTAATGTTGTATGTTTTTTTTTGATAGAATTGTCCTGATGAAATTAGTGGTAAAATTATGATCAAGAAAAGAGTTATTCTTGGCATTGAAATAAAATTTTTGCAAAGATATAAGTTTAATGTTTATAGTAGTTTGTAATTCAAATCAATAATATATTTTTGCTAAAAAAAATAAAATGAATTTACATGAATATCAAGGTAAAGAATTATTGAATTCTTATGGTGTAAGAATACAAAGAGGTATTGTTGCATCTACGGTTAATGAAGCTATTGCTGCAGCAGAAAAACTAAACAAGGATACTGGTACTAATTGGTGGGTAGTTAAAGCACAAATTCATGCTGGTGGTAGAGGTAAAGGAGGTGGTGTTAAACTAGCTAAGTCATTAGAAGATGTAAGAACTATTTCTAATGAAATTTTAGGAATGAATCTAATAACTCCACAAACTTCTAAAGAAGGAAAAAAAGTCCATCAAGTTTTAATAGCCGAAGACGTATATTATCCAGGTGAAAGTGATATAAAAGAATTTTATATTTCAGTATTATTAAATAGATCAACAGGCAGGAACATGATAATGTATTCAACTGAAGGAGGTATGGATATTGAAGCAGTAGCTGAAAAAACTCCCCATCTTATTTTTAATGAAGAAATAGATCCTAAAGTTGGTATTACATCTTTTCAATGTAGAAAGGTAGCATTTAATTTAGGTCTTAATGGGTTTGCATTTAAGGAAATGACAAAATTTGTTTATTCTTTATATACCGCATATGATAAAACGGATTCATCCTTATTTGAAATAAATCCTGTAATAAAAACTTCAGATAATAAAATTTTAGCTGTTGATTCAAAAGTAACAATTGATGATAATGCTATATTTAGACATAAAGAGTATTTTGAACTAAGAGACAAAAGAGAGGAAGATCCTACTGAATTAGAGGCTGGAGAATATGGATTGAATTTTATAAAACTTGATGGTAATGTTGGCTGTATGGTGAATGGTGCCGGATTGGCAATGGCTACAATGGATATAATAAAAATGGCTGGTGGTAATCCTGCTAATTTTTTAGATGTTGGAGGTACAGCTGATGCCAAGAGAGTTGAACAGGCTTTTCGAATAATCTTAAAAGACAAAAATGTAAAAGCTATTTTAGTAAATATATTTGGTGGTATTGTAAGATGTGATAGGGTAGCTCAGGGTATAGTAGATGCGTATAATAATATTGGTAATATAAGTATACCACTCATAGTTAGACTTGAAGGAACTAATGCTGTAGAAGCAAAAGAACTAATAGATAAAAGCGGATTAAAAGTAGAATCTGTAATACTTTTAAAAGAGGCAGCTGATAAAGTAGCAGAAGTTATATAGTATATTTTACTATATTTGAAAATCAACTAAATAATTTTTTTTGAAAGTATCATCATTATACAATTTATTTTTAATTATTGTTTTTTTAACGTTTATTTCTTGTGAAAAGGAGGAAGAAAGATCTTCGATTAACGGTGAAATATTCCTTACATCAACTACAGAATATCCATTGGGTGTAGTAAATGATTGGACCAGTTTGAATAATGCAACTAATTATGAGCTCTTTAGAAGTGATGATGCAGAAAGCTACGAAATGATCGTTAGTTTAGACAATAATACTACTAATTATTTTGATAATACTGCTATAGAAGATGTAGAGTATCAATATTATGTTAAAGGAGTAAATAATGATTTGGATGGTAGTGTTACATCTAATATTACTACTGGAAAAGCAGTCCCTTTAACTACTGATAATTCCTTTGGTTTACTAGCTGAGTTAACAGGTGGAACTATGTTTCAGTATGGAACATCTGATTCACTTACAGACTTAATATCTTTAGTTTTAGATTCATTTGCTACTGACTCAGCGGACATTATGTTTTTAATTGATAAAACAGGAAGTATGTGGGATGATATTTTTGCGGTACGAAATGGTTTAAGTACAATAATAAATGTAATGCCTCCAAACTGTCGTCTTGGACTGGCTTCATATGGTGATTTAATTGCAGATAGTGTATGTATTTCATCTGGAGATTGGTTTGATTTTCAAAATTTAACATTTGATACTAGCCTTGTGCAAAATTTAGTTGATAATCTTTCTACAACAGGAGGTGGTGGTAGTGCTGAATCAGTTTTTGATGGACTACATAGAACCATTTCTATGGCAGATTGGCAAGCAAATAATAAACTATTACTTGTTATTGGTGATGCTCCTCCATTAACAACTCCTTGTAATTATCCATTAACTTGTGTAAGTAATTCTCCTTTTGGTTTGCCGATGGAGTGTACCGAGTATGATATTATGGATGTTGTAAATTCAGCTACTTCAAATAATGTTATAACAAATATATATCCAATTGTTAATACTAATTGGAAGGGCGGAGGTAACTAGTCAATTATTGATTTTTTTTAAATGATCTTACTAATAAAGTAGTGATTATCAATTGTAGTATTATTAAAAAATAATGTAAAATAATTATCTGTTCTTTAGGTTCATTTATATCAAAGCTATATTCTAAAGCTTTATAAAATAAAAACGAGCATGATAGTCCAGAAAGATAGCCTATTTGTTTATAAGTATCAAGTTTTCCTAAAAATTCCTTTTCAGGAGCAATTAATGTCTCAGCTCTAACTAAATACCCACCAAATATAAAAGTAAGTTGATATCCTATATAAATTAGAAGAGCGGAAGTTAAGCTATATTGGATTATTAAGAATATAATAATAGTTAAAAGAATTATAAACTCTACCATTATTGAAATATAATAGAAGCTTTTAATATTAAGTAATTTTTCATAGAATTTAGCAACAATTAACATGCATGTTGCTAAAACAATACCTCCTATTGAATAAGTTGTTGGCGTAAGTGGCTGATAAATTTGAAATAATATTCCTATTGAAAGTCCTGTAAAGCTAGAATTTAAAAGCTTGTAGTTTAAAAAACTATTCTTTTTTAACTCCATTAATAATATGTGAGTCTTCTTACTTTAGCAATTTGTTTAGCTAATCTTATAACTTGCTTAGTATATCCAAACTCATTATCATACCATGTGTATAGTACAACATCATTTCCATCTTTTGTAACAATTGTAGCATTACTATCAAATACAGCACAACAAGTATTACCTATTATATCTGTTGATACTAATTCAGGATCAACTTGATAATTAATTTGATTAACTAGATTACCATTTAATGCAGCATCTCTAATAGCTTTATTGATATCTTTAGAAGTGGTGCTTTTCTGGAGATTTAGTTTAAGTATTGCTAAAGAAACATTTGCTGTAGGTACTCTAACTGCATTTGCTGAAAGTTTACCCTCTAATGTAGGAATAACCTTGGTTACTGCATTACCAGCACCAGTAGAGGTAATAACCATATTTATAGCTGCAGAACGCCCTCTTCTTGGCTTTTTATGCATATTATCTAATAAGTTTTGATCATTAGTGTAGGCATGAACTGTTTCAAGATGTCC
>Ga0160423_10001508_pt1 | contig 19482 bp, 8 predicted proteins | sample CRUFie14St8metaG_FD_108191 | JGI IMG/M metagenome (GOLD analysis project Ga0160423, IMG submission 108191) | Marine microbial communities from the Costa Rica Dome - CRUD Field 142mm St8 metaG | ecosystem: Environmental > Aquatic > Marine > Oceanic > Photic zone | place: Costa Rica: the Eastern... | reverse complement strand
TCTTCCTCTCCTCGTCTAAAGTCTAATATCGACTCCCACTCCTGCCACTCGACCTACCGCCGCTGTGCGCTGTCCGTCCCGCTCGCTCCTTTGCACTTCTGTTCTAAGCGTTCTCGCGGCTGGTGGACTGATAGCCAGCATTCTATTCTACTGGCGTGCACGTGTCTTCGCGGGACGCGCCACTTTGAGACCCAACACGGGTTTACTACAGGTCGCCGCGATTTCGAATGCGGTCGTAAAAATATGGCGACGGCACAAGACGGCACAAGTAGATTTCCCATGTTGTTTTTTTTAAACACCAGGCACATGGGATCCCACGGGCAGTGTGAAAAAAATGCAATGTCTGACGGCTACGGAACGGGTTTGTGAGGGGCATCTATTCTTATCTTGTTGTGTACGAAACAAGAAAAAAAATCGATGCTTCGCAATCACATTGCTGACGATACGCTTACGTATTGCAAATCTCGTGTCCAGCGCACTGTGCGAGAATGAGCTGGACCGCATGCCAAGGGAGATCTTCAAAAGAAAGAATTTTGAGTTTTAGCGTACTAATCTCTCTTTCGATCGTACACAACAGAAAATGATGTGCAAAAGGCTTTTGGCGCGCCAACGAAAGGCAAAAAAAGAGAGAATTGTAATGAGGATCCGGCGGGAGTTGGGGGAGAGGAGCTGACACGGATCCTGCGATAACCGACATAATCGAAGGAGGGTGTTGACATTCAAAATTGGTCGGGCGGCGACTCCTCTGTAACGCCAGCGACAAGAGCGACGAATACCCTCACTTAACTTTACTTTATACCTGCGCCACCCCCTGCAGGCTGCTTCTTCCCTTTCCCTTCGGAGCCCCCTTGGACCCCGCCTCGTCCCCCGCCACCACGCTCTTGTCGTAGTAGTGCGGGGCGATCTCCACAAGCCACTCCGACCTGATCTCCGTCACCGACCTCATGTACTCCTTGCTCGTGAGGACCAGCTCGTGATACACCACCCACCTCGGCAGCTGCTCCCTCATTCCGCTCCCGGGGTGGATGTGCACCGTCTGCGGGTTCTTCACCGTCCTGTACGACCCGTTCTTCTGGAGCTGGGCAGTGTGGTAAAAGTACCCGGCTGTGATGGACTTCTTGATCTGCTCGTGGGCGCTGGAATCGCTCCTCAGGTCGATCTCCACGCGCTCCATCAGCCCCACGAGCTGGTCCCTGATGTCCCTCGCCCTCTTCAGCTCCCTGATCTGGACGAAGTTCTCGTAGCACCACTGCGTGGAGTGCCCCGAGTCCCTCCAGGAGTTGTACACGTTCATCAGCGCCACGTGGTCGCCCACGTTGCCGCGGTGGAAGTTGTTGTGGGCGTTGTCCGCGTGGACCTGCTTGTCCTTTGGCCTGTAGAACACGGTGCCGCCACAGGTAAGCATGGCGCACACAGTGATGACCTCCTCGCTCACGCCGTAGGCGTCCGAGGCGACCATGGCCTTGGCGAGCATGGGGTCCAGCGGGAACTCGGCCATTTTTCTGCCCAGCTTGGTGAGTTCGCCCCTGTCGTTGAGCGCGCCGAGGGCGTAGAGCTGCTCCAGGGCCCTGAGCAGGGTCTCCGCGGGTGGAGGGTCCATGAAGTCGAAGTTCATCAGGTCGTTGATGCCGAGGGACTTGAGCATCAGCACGACGTTCCCTAGGTTCGTGCGCTGGATCTCAGGGATGGTGTTGTCCTCCAGCTCGTGCTGGAAGCTCCACGCGGTGTACAGCCGGAAGCACTGACCAGGGCCCGTCCTCCCCGCCCTACCCGTGCGCTGCATGGCAGCGGCCTTACTCACCGGCGTCACGATCAGGGACTCCATCCCGGTCCTGGGGTTGAAGGAGTTCTGCTTGGCGAACCCCGGGTCGATCACGTAGCGGATTCCGTCGATGGTGAGAGAGGTCTCCGCGATGTTGGTGGCGATGACGACCTTCCTGGCGCCCTCCGGCGTCGGCTCGAAGATCTTGGCCTGGAGCTGCGAGGGAAGGTTGGCGTAGATTGGGCAGATGATCATCTCGGAGATCTTGCTGCCCATGGACCGCGTTCGCTGCCTCAGGATCTCCTCGCACGTCTCGATCTCCTCCTGCCCGGTGAAGAAGATCAAAACGTCGCCAGCGGGCTGCGTGACGTGGATCTGCAGGGTGGTCACCACCGCGGCATCCATGTAGTCGGCCTCCGGGGCCTTGGTGTACATGATGTCCACGGGGTACCTCCGGCCCGGGATGCGAAAGATGGGGGCGTAGTCAAAGTACTCTGAGAACTTCTCCGCGTCCAGCGTCGCGGAGGAGATCAGCAGCTTGATGTCGTTCCTGTACCGCGCGATGTCCTTGACCAGGCCGAAGAGGACGTCCGTCTGCAGCGTCCTCTCGTGTGCCTCGTCAATGATCATCACCGAGTAGGACGCAAGGTCGGGCTCCCCCAGGAACTCCCTCATCAGCATCCCGTCCGTCATGTACTTCAAGATGGTCTTCTCCGAAGTGCAGTCCTCGAACCTAATGCTGTACCCGACCTCGTTGCCGAGCTTGCAGCCGACCTCCTCGGCGACGCGGGCGGCGACGCTCATGGCCGCCACCCTCCTGGGCTGTGTGCACCCGATCTTTCCCAGCTTGCTGAACCCGGTCTCGTGGAGGTACTGCGGGATCTGGGTGCTCTTCCCGCTCCCCGTCTCCCCGACGATGATGAGGACCTGGTACTCCTCGACGGCCTTAAGGAGGTCCTCGCGGTACTGGAAGATCGGAAGGCTCGCCCTGGTCGCGGCCATCCTCTCCCTCTCCGTCTTCTCCTCCATCGCTCTTAGCTCCTCCTCTCTTTTGCGCTCGTCCTCGGCGTCCAGAGCAATGTTCCCCTGCATAAGGTCCTCCTTGATGAACTCCACCTGGTCCTCGAACACAAAGTCGTACTCTTTGGCGCCGCCCCGCCCTCGGCCGCCCTCCGCCCCGACCTTGAGCCTGGCGTGGGAGCTCTGGTGCCTCTCCCAGTCATCCTGCTCCCTGAAGGGGTTGCCGTCGTCGCCCCCCTCCCCACCGCCCTCGTCCTTGTACCTCTCCAGCGCCGCCGCGTACCTCTCATCCCTGGTCTGCTCCTTCCCATCCTCGTCCTCGTAGGCCTGCGGCAGCTTGTACCCCTCCTCCTGGTCAATCTCCCGGATCCTCTTCGTGGCCAGCTCATATACGCGCTTCTTGTACTCGTACTCCTTTCGCTCCTTACTCGTCAGCTTGACGTCCTTGAACAGGTAGATCTCGTCCTCGATCGAGTCCTTCAGCTCCTTCAGCTTCTGGGTCTCGCGCTTCTTCAAGTACTCCTGTCTGCTGACCTCCCTGAGGGTGGGAAGGAGCTTGGCCTTGTCGGCATCTTTCGAGGAGGACGCGCCGGCGTACACGCGCTCAACGATCTTGTCGATCTCGGACTGGGGGCCATCCGCGGCCTCCGCGAGCCGCCGGGTCTTCTCCTCGTCCCTCGCCCGCAGGCGTTCCTCGAACTCGGCCTTCTCGCGCTGGTCCCGCTCCCGGGCCTCCGCCACCCTTCTCGCCTCAATCTCCTCCTCCGTCATGTTCTGCTCCTCCTCCCACTTTCTCCTCCTCTTCCCCGAACCTCTCGAGAAGTGCGACGTCGTGCCGCTGTCGTTCCCCGCCATACCAGCAGACCCCGACCCCGCTCTCTCCTTACCACGCCTATGGCGCGACCTTTTGGACTCTCCGCCTAAGTCGTCCTCGCCCTCGCCCTCCGGTTCAGAGACCAACCCGTACTTTCGCGAAGCCAGCGCGGCGGCGTCCCTATTTCCCGCCCCAACACCCGACGGCGGCATCATCGTCGTCTTTCTCACAGGGACAGAGCCAGAGCCTGAAGCCCCGGACGGCCCCGGCTGCCCGTGCATCCTTCGATAGAGGTCCGAGGCAAGGGTGCTGGTTTTCGCGCCGGGAGGAAGGCCCTGCGACTCGAGCTTTGCCGCAAGGTCCACCGCAGACCGCGAGCGCTTGGCCACTGCGATGACGTAGTCCGTCAGCGCCCGCTCCGCGAACCCCATCGCGTCGTGGAGCTGGTCCTCCAACCATTGCCTCAGCGCGTCCTCGGACGCCATGTCGGCCCCCCGGCTGCCCGCGCGCGTCCCGATCGATTTTTGAGGGGCGGAGGAGACTAGGGAGAGAGGGAGAGGGGTGGCCTCCGCCTCGGAGCCGGGAGATGGGGTGGGGGAGCGAGGCTTGCTTTCGTAGCAAACGTGGGAGGAAACGGAAGAAAGTTTAGCTCATGTTTACAAAAACACTGGTGTCCTGTTCTCACTTCACCAGTGCGGGGAGACCACCACTCCGAGGTCGTTCGCGTTCTGCGCTCCAACGCAAGCAAAGAAAGGCGTCAAGTGTGGTCGTCGTCAGAAAAGTGTTCTCTCGCCCTCACTCACTCACTCTCTCTCTCTCTACCTACCTTTGCGGCGAGGGCGGCGTATCCCAAAACGTGCCCAATGGAGCCCCACGCCATAACGTCAATCAGGGTGAACCCGGCCGGGTCTCCCGTGCTGAAGACCTCGGCCTCCTGCGTATCGTCGTGAGCGCGATCGATAAGAAGGTGAAGATGGTGATGTGATGGATGTTGTCAGTCACGGTTCAGCACCTGCAGCCTTCTTCTTCGCTCCGTCTGTATTCCAAACCGCTCGACCCTGAAACTAAGAATAACTCACCTGAGAGAGCTTGCTGGACGCAAAGTCCTCCTTGAGTCCAGCCTCGAGGTGGGTGTCCCCGTTCTGCGTGGGCAGGCCGGCCTCCTCGACCTTGCGCCTCTGGTAGGGGAGAAATCCCCAACGTCCCAGGGCCAGCGCGGCACCGTTCGCGATGGACATGATGACCTGAGTATCTCCCATTTTCGTCACCCTCTTGGAGAAGGTGGCCTTGCCCACCACCCTCGCCCTCCTCGGTCCGGCAGCGACTCCCGGCCTCACCGCGCGCGCGCTCGCTCCCTGCATCATCCCTAACGTCCTCGTCTCGTCTCTCTCTCGTCTTCCTTCGGAGCGCGGACCCGCTTCGCTTTCCTTCTCCGCTCGGGCTCTGCTTTTTTTTGCTTTTCTCGCGATCGCGCAATCGCTCGTTGGTCGAAGATCTGAAAAAAATCTGTGTGCTCGCAACTCCTGATTTCTACATGCCGTGACGTGATAAGATGATCCCACCCGATTTCCTTTTTTTCGATTGGCGATCGCAAACGCACCCGGCGAGAGAGGGGGGGAGAAGGAGAAGCCATCGTGAGCGCTCTCGAGGGAACTGAAAGTTTACGATCGTACTCCGTCGACCGCGCGAGGGCCGACCTTGTTTGTGTTTGTGATTGCGAAGCGCAGGGCTTGACGACCGACGAGCAGCGAGGATGGCCGGACCGGTTGTGTTGAGGGCGAGGAGCGCTCTTGCGTCCGGAAGGAGCGCGAGCGCGAGGAGAGCGCAGGGTCTGGACCTGGGCCTGCAGTCCAGGAGGCAGAGGCCAGCGACCTTGGTGAGGGCCGAGAACGAGGGGAGGTGGGACAAGGCCGACGAGTGGCTCGCCTCGAAGGGCGGGTCTGCCGACGGGAGCTGGGACAAGGCGGACGAGTGGCTCGCCGCGAAGCAGGACGTTGGAAGCGCGATCGCCGTCGTCGAGGAGGAGGCCGCCGCCCCAGTGGCCAAGTATGTAGACGACGGGAAGCCCCCCGCGGAGTGGAGGGGGTACAAATGGAGCGAGATCAAGCGCATGAACAAGGGCAGGGAGAACAGGCCGTTGTGGTACCCCGGCGGGGAGGCCCCGGAGCACCTCAAGGGAGAGCTCGCGGGCGACTTTGGGTTCGACCCCCTTTCCCTGGGATCTGACCCAGAGCTCCTGGTCTGGTTCCAGCAGGCCGAGCTCCAGCACGCCAGGTGGGCCATGGTCGGCGTCGTGGGCATCCTCGTTCCCGAGATCATGACCATCACGGGCAACCTCAACGCCCCCCTGTGGACGGAGGCCGGCGCCGGCAACTACATCTTCCCCTGGCAGGGCCTCCTCGCGGCGCAGCTCGTCATGATGGGCTGGGCGGAGCAGCGCAGGTGGCAGGACATCACCAAGCCCGGATCTGTGAACACCGGGGCTATCTACGACAACATCAGGTGGGGAGACGACGGGAACGACTTGGGCTACCCGGGAGGAGACATCTTCGACCCTCTGAGGTACCAGTACAAGTTTGAGACGGACCCCGAGATGATGAAGGAGTACAGGGAGAAGGAGATCAAGAACGGGAGGCTCGCGATGGTCGCGCTCGTGGGCTTCGCCACGCAGACCTTCGTGACCGGCAAGGGCCCCGTGCAGTGCTGGCTTGACCACCTCGCCGACCCAGGGCACCAAACACTCTTCCAGAACATGGGGCACTGAGCGCGGAGGTTTTTTTTCCTCTAGGGAAAGGATTAAAAAGAAAAAAAGACAAAACAAATTCATATACTCGTATAAAAACAACACACACGGGGACGCCCCACCGCGCACGAACCTTACTCTACAACCCCTCCCGTCCAGCCAGACACACACAAAGAGGAATAATAATGACGATGGAACTCAACCGTTGCAGTGTGTCCAGGCGAACTCCCTGGCGTAGGCGCTCCCCTGGCCACCCCACACGTCGCACGTGCAGGTGTACACCGCGATCGTGGTAAAGTCCAGGTCGTCGGGAAGGCCGCTGTCCACGCCGGCGTAGTACAGGACTTGGGGCAGGACTTGAAACTCGAACTTTCTGGGCTCGCCGCAGAGCTCGCACTTGGGAATTTCGCCTGGGAGGTTGGAGGACGAGGGCCACAGCGGAACCCGGTCCTCGCCGTCCTCGGGTTCTCCGCCCTCGGGGTCGCCGCAGTACCTCACGCACTGCGACGGAGCCCTGGAGAGCCTCTTGCGAAACTTGGCCCACTCCTCATCGCCGTTCTCGTCCATCTCGTTCAGGTCGATGTCCCCTTCATCGTCCTGGCCCTCCTCGCCTAACGCCATGTCCTCGCCCTCGCCGCCCCCCCGGCCAACCACCATCCCGCCGTACTGCCGCGCCAGCCGGTCAAGCTCGGACTCGTTCGACTCGCCCTCCTGGGCCTCCCCCGCGTCACGAGGCTCCTCGTCCGTCACGAGCTCGCTCTCCGCCCACGGCCCCAAGAACCCCGTCTGCGGCGGCTCGCACTTTTGGCCCGGCGCCAGAACCGGTTGTTCCTGTTCGTCCTCGCACGGGTGATACCCATAATAGGGGTTTTTCCTTCTCAGCTGACACCGTAACACTGTCACCCCGAGGTTCTTCCGCAGGCACTCCTCTTTCGTGCAGGTGAAGACGTAGAGCGTGCGATGGAAGCACTCGTCTTTTAGATTAATCGGAGCGTACAGCTGCAGCAGAAAGCTCAGAGGACCTCCACAACCACAACACTTGGTCTGGTTGTCTCCAGTCGGCAAACGAATCGGGTCGAGCCACGCGGGTTGTCCTCCTATCTTGCTGGGAAAAAAGTGCCGAAGGAGGTATCTGGGCGCCTCGGGCTCCTCGGAGAACCCCAAAAGAATTCCTCCGCCCCCCTCGCGCTCGCTGTCATCCTCGACGTCGCTCTGCATCGACTGTGCTGCATCCACCACCGCGTTCCATAACAGGCAGCCTGGCGATCGATCTTCCCCCTTTTGAAGAATTTGATGTCGGCGGCCCCGTCGGGGGGGGGGTCAGTAGGGAGAGGGAGGCAACGCGATCTCGAGTCGAGAGCAGGCAGCGAGCGCTAGAGCAGCGCGAGGAGAGAGGAGACAGGAGGCGAGAGGTCACTCACCGTGACGATGGCGAAGGGCGGAGGGAAGAAGGAGGACGCGGGGAAGAACACCCAAAGGCGCGACTTCTTGCTCGAGTGCCAAGAGAAAGCCCAGGCAAAGTGGCGCGATGCGAAGATTTTCGAGGCCAAGGCGGAGCCCGGGAAGCCCAAGTTTTACGGAAACTTTCCTTACCCCTACATGAACGGTCTTCTTCACTTGGGGCACGCGTTTTCATTGTCTAAGTTGGAGTTCGCGGCTGCGTACCACAGACTGAAGGGCGAGAACGTTCTTTTTCCACAGGGCTTTCACTGCACGGGTATGCCTATTAAGGCGTGTGCGGACAAACTGAAGAGGGAAATAGCGTTGTACGGGTGCCCCCCTATTTACCCCGAGGACTTTGGCATGGAGAAGAAGAAGGAGGCCGAGACGGAGGAGGTCGCCCTTGAGCCGAAAAACAAGGCCAAGGGGAAGAAAAGTAAGGCGCAGGCGAAACAAGGAAGGGGAGCCACCCAGTACGAGATACTGCAAAAGAGCGGTATCCCAGAAAACGAGATCCCTTCGTTCCAAGAATCGCTTCACTGGCTCGAGTACTTTCCCCCTCTGGCAAAGAGGGACATCGAGGCCATGGGTTGCGGCGTGGACTGGAGGAGGAGCTTCATCATCACCGACGTCAACCCTTACTACGACTCCTTTGTCAGGTGGCAGTTTTGGAAGCTCAAGGAGCTCGGCAAGGTCATCAAGGACAAGAGGCACGCGGTGTACTCCCCGCTTGACGGCCAGCCCTGCGCGGACCACGATAGGGCCACCGGAGAGGGGGTGGGGCCCCAGGAGTACACTCTCATCAAGATGAGGGTCTTGGAGTTTCCCGGAAAGCTCAGCGAGCTCGCCCAGCACGAGGGTAAGGTCTTCATGCTCGCCGCTACCCTCAGGCCGGAGACCATGTACGGCCAGACCAACGCCTGGGTCTTGCCTGATGGCGCGTACGGCGCGTACCAGGGCCTCAACGGCGAGATCTACGTGATCAGCGAGCACTCTGCGAGGAACCTGGCATACCAGGACCAGAGCCCAGAGTTCGGCAAGACCGCCAAGATTCTGGACCTCACCGGCCACGACTTGATGGGGGTGCCCCTCAAGTCCCCGCTGGGAGAGAAGTACGACGCAATCTACGTGCTGCCACTGCTCACGGTCTCTCTCTCCAAGGGGACTGGGGTTGTGACCAGCGTCCCGAGCGACTCCCCCGATGACTACATGGGCCTGAGCGACCTGAAGAAGAAGGCCAAGCTGCGCGAGAAGTTCGGAATCAAGGACGAGCACGTCTTGCCCTTTGAGGTGGTTCCCGTGCTGACCATCCCAGAGTTTGGGGACGCTGCCGCCGAGAAGGTCTGCGCAATGCTCAAGATCCAGAGCCAGAACGACAAGACTAAGCTCGAGGAGGCCAAGAAGATGACCTACCTCAAGGGTTTCACCGAGGGTGTGATGACGGTGGGCAAGTACGCCGGCCAGAAGGTCCAGGACGCCAAGCCGCTGATCAAGCAGGACCTCCTGAGTTCCGGTGATGCCATCGTTTACTTTGAGCCCGAGAAGCAGGTGATGAGCAGAAGTGGGGACGAGTGCGTTGTGGCGCTGACGGACCAGTGGTACCTGCAATACGGCGAGGAGGGCTGGCTGGAGAAGACGAGGGATTGCCTCGCGGACATGTCTGTCTTTGAGATGGACGAGGTCAGGAACGCCTTCAAGCACACCTTGGGCTGGATGAGGCAGTGGGCCTGCTCCAGGTCCTTCGGCCTCGGGACGCTGATGCCCTGGGACGAGGAATTTCTCATCGAGTCGCTCTCGGACTCGACGGTATACATGGCGTACTACACGGTTGCGCATGTCTTGCAGCGCGGGGAGATGTACGGCAAGGACCAGTCTGAAGTCAAGCCGGAAAGCCTGACCAACGCGGTGTGGGACTACGTGTTCGGGCTCGGGGACCTGCCTGCGGACTCGGGCATCCCGACGGAGACCCTGGACGCCATGAAGACGGAGTTCGACTACTGGTACCCCTTTGACCTGCGGGTCAGCGGGAAGGACCTGATCCAGAACCACCTCACGTTCTCGCTGTATAACCACACGGCGATTTGGCCCAAGGAGAAGTGGCCCAGGGGGATGAGGTGCAATGGCCACCTCCTGCTGAACAACGAGAAGATGTCCAAGTCTACCGGAAACTTTAAGACCCTCGGGGAAGCCATCCAGGAGTACTCGGCGGATGGAATGAGGTTCGCCCTTGCCGACGCCGGAGACTCCATGGAGGACGCCAACTTCGTCCACGACACTGCCAATGCCGCGATTTTGCGGCTGACCAAGGAATGCGACTGGATGGATGAGGTCCTCAACACCTCCCCCTGCTCGAGGACGGGTGACCTCACCTTCCACGACCAGGTGTTCAAGAGCGCCATCTCCCTGTGCGCTGGAAAGTGCATCAAGGCCTACGAGATCATGCTCTTCAGGGAGGCCCTGCAGACTGGCTTCTACCAGTTGCAGTCCGCAAGGGACGAGTACCGGTTCCAGTGTGGCCAGGAGGGCATGCATGCCGACCTCATCAGGACCTTCTGCGAGGTCCAGACCAAGCTCCTTGCCCCCTTCTGCCCGCACACCATGGAGCACGTCTGGTGCAGCGTGCTGAAGATGGAGGGGCAGGTGGTGAACTCGGGCCTGCCCTCGCTCCCTGAGCCGGACCTTCTGGTGTACCAGAGCGGCAAGTTCATGGAGGGCGTGATCTCGGACTTGAGGTCCTCGGTGCAAAAGGCCCAGGCCCCCCCAAAGAAAAAGAAGAAGGGCCCCGCGATGCCTAAGATGAAGGTGACGGGGATCAGGCTGGTGGTCGGCCCGGAGTACACGGGCTGGCGCCGCGTTGCCATTGAGTCCCTCGCAAAGATGCACTCGGAGAGTGGGAGCGCACCGGACAACGCCACCCTGGAGGCCACCGTCCTGGAGGCCATGCAGGCCAACGAGGAGACAAAGGACATGACGAAAAAGGATTTGAAGATGCTCGTCTTGCCCTTCGCCAAGTTCATGCGCGACAGGGCGATCAGCATCGGGGAGGAGGTGTTGAGGACCAAGTCGGCTGTGGACGAGCTCACAGTGTTGACGGACAACCTTTCGTACCTCAAGAGGGTCCTCAAGGTCGAGGACATCACCGTGACGGACGTATCGTCCAAGGGGGACCTCGACATCAAGGAGGCCTACCCAGGAAACCCAGGCGTGGTTTTGGTCAAGGAGGAGGATGTGCCCGTGGAGAAGAAGGTCGAGGAGATGAGCCTCGACAAGTAAAGAGGAGCGAGTGGAAGAAAAGAATGAAAGAATAGTGTTGTTATATTAAACCCAGGGCAAGCGGCCCATGACGTCTCACCGCGCCACCAACATCCCCCCCACACACACATGCGCGCACACTCTAGCTCGCCGTGGTGTTGGCAAAGTGGTAGTGGCTCTCGCACACGTGGATCAGCCCCCCGTGGCTGACCACGTAGTCCTTGAACTCACCCCACTCAATGCCCTCGCTCTCACACACGTGCACGGCATCAAAGAGCCGCCTGGCCTCCGCCTCGTCCACGTACCTTCTGCCGTTCTTCATCTCGTTCACGTCCGCCATGAGGGCCCTTAGCTCCCCGACACTAAGGTACCCATTGTTGTTGATGTCATAGACCTCCCAGACTCTTTTCAGGTCCTTCTCGGTCATCACCTGGGTCTCCAGCCTGCGCAAAAACCCGGTGCCGCCGCGCCACGAGCCCTTCAAGTACTCGCTCGTCTGCATCTCGGTCAGCCTGGAGACCGTCCTATCCCAAGCGAAGTCCTCGTCCCTGGTCGCTGAGGCGTCCTTTGGCGCGTAGGTCTCCTCCACCGGCGCGTGCGCAAGCGCGATGAGCTTGACGTGGTTCTCATACAGCACGTCCACCAGAGTGATGAAGCGCCTAACGAGCGGCAGCTTCTGCTCGTTCATCTTGGGGACACCTTCGACCAGGACCGTGTGGTACGAGCTGGCGATGGCGATGTAGTCGGCGGCCCCCTTGGCCTCCTGGCACAGGGAGGCGAAGGAGAACTTGGCGACCCCGCCAGAGAAGCACGGGACGGGTACCCTCCTGCCCTGGACCTCCAGGACTCCAGACCTAATCTTCCTCTTCTTCGTCAGCTTCTTGAAGTCGTCCTCGAACGTCTCGATGGACTCCTCCGTCACGGGCTGCATCCAAGTCCTGCTCTCCTTGCCCATCAGCCGGTAGTCCGGCGACTCGGCAGGGAAGGGGAAGACGTCGCAAACTCGCTCGATGAGGTCGATGGCGGGCAGGAACTGGTCCCTGTTCAGCCCCTTGAGGTATAGGTCGCTCGGCACCCTGTTGGAGGTCATCACCAGCACCACGCCGTGCTCCACCAGGGTCTCCAGCAGCCTCTTTAGGATCATGGCGTCCGCGACGTCCGTGACCTGGAACTCGTCAAAGCAGATGACGGAAGCGTGGTCGGAGATCTCCTTGGCAACGAGGACGAGGGGGTCCGCCCCGCTCATCTTCTGCAGCTCGAAGAGCTTCTTGTGGACGCCCAGCATGAACGAGTGGAAGTGAACCCTCAGCTTCTTCTCCACCCGAAGGCAGTGGAAGAAGAGGTCCATGCAGAAGGTTTTGCCGCACCCAACGCCACCCTGGATGTACAGACCCCTTGGGGTGTCCTCGCTGGCGTACTGGTCCCAGCTCGTCGTGTAATTGGCGAGCTCCGAATGCAAAGTCTGGAGCCTAGCCACGGTCTTCGCCTGGGCCGGGTCCTCCTGCACAAACCTTCTCGCAATAAGGGCGTCGTACGCCCCCTGGAGGGTCGAGGTTCCCCTCGGAATTTCATCCAAACCCTTGATGTCGGAAGCGCAAGACCCCGGGATGGCCCCGTACTGCCGGGATCCAACGAGGGCGGCATCCTGGGCCCGCACCAGGACCGCCAGGCGAGAGGCGTAAGCCGAGCACGTTCTCGCCGTCACCGTCGTCGTCGTCGTCGTCGTCGTCGAAAACACGAGGTTCCGAGGCGAGGCCTGGGCGGTGAGGGCCCACGCCCCGCGGGCGAGAAGGCGTGCGCACCCCACGATGGCTCGCGACGAGGACGATGTCATGAGTCTTCCAGGTCGAGGTGGTCCGACACTCGGGCAACCCGAGTCCGGCTCTCTTCCGCCCCCTCTGCCCTTCCAAGCTGCCAAATCCAGATCCTGGAGCTCCGCGCCCGATATTTCCGTTTGGGTACAACATTTCTTTCAAAAATCAGAGCCCGCTTCCACCGTGGAGCTCAGACCCCCCAGGGACGAGGCTGGCCAGCGCTGGCGTCGCGGGCGTCGAAGAACTCCCGGGCCGGGGGGGTACGGCGCGGTGGGTCTCTCGTGCGGAGGAGCGGACTTGATGATGAACATCGAGCTCGGGTTGGCAAGGGGGGCCGAGCCCAGAAGAGCTATTCGTGTTATCTAGCTCTCTATGTCCAGCCCTGAACAGAGGCCAAGGTTCTTTGACGCGCACTGCCACCTCCAGTTCCCCGTCTTCGACTCGAACCGTGATTTGGTGCTGCGGAACGCCAGGGCGAGGTCGGGAGTGGAGGCCGTCGCCGTGAACGGGTGCTGCGAGCAGGACTGGCCGGCCGTGCAGGCGCTGTGTGAGGACGAAGGCGTCGACGAGGTCGAGCCCGCCCGATGCCGCGTGGTCCCGAACTTCGGTCTACACCCCTGGTACCTCCGTGATCGAACCGACCGGTGGCTCGCGTCCCTGCGGGCCGCCCTCGAGGCGAACCCCCGCGCCGGCCTTGGAGAGTGCGGCCTGGACAGGACCCCGCGAGTCCTGCGGCACACCTCGTTCGACGAACAGACGGATTTGCTGGTCCAGCAGTTGAGGCTCGCCAAGGAGCTCAGGAGGCCGGTGTCTCTGCACTGCGTCAAGGCCTGGGGAAGGATGGTGGAGGTTCTCAGGAGGGAGGGTCCGTTCCCGGACGGGGTCCTCCTCCACTCCTTTTGCGGCCCGGCGGAGGTGGTCCCGGGGCTTTGCAATTTGAACGCGCACTTCTCGATCTCCTTGTCGATCCTAAGGGTCAAGGACCAGCGGGCCAAAGCCGCGCTGAATGCGGTGCCCTTGGAAAGGCTTCTGCTGGAGACGGATAGCCCAGACTCACTGTGCAGCGCGCCTGGGGAGTGGGGCGAGGCCTTCAGGCTCCGGGAGGCCGCGGAGGGCCTGGATTCCGCCACCAACCACCCGGGGAACCTGCCGGTCGTGGCAAGGATCGTGGCGAGGATGACCGGGAGGGCGGAGGAGGTGGTGGCAAAGGCGACCTACCAGAACGCCGTCAGGCTTTTCGGGGGAAAAGACAATCCTTAAATGATCCGCATCTGTGGGGAGGCTGGCTCTGTGCTTGTTTGTTCATTCTCTTTTTCTCCCCATATGGCGTCAAAGCTGCCCCTCTACCCTCTCAATTGCTTTTCGACCATTTTTTCGTCGCACCAGCTCAGGAACCAGAACATTTCAGAAAGTAACGGCTACCGAAAAAAAAAACTGATTGCGTGGATTTCGGAATTTTGGGCAACCGTTTGACCGAGAGGTTCATGGAGAACATCGTTGCGGGCAACGGGGCGCAAAGTTAGACAGCCTGCGGGGGCCTCGAGTGGAGGCGAGCGCGCGCGAAGGGACAGAGAAAGGGAGAGAAGGACGCACGGACAGGGGAGAGCGCACTCACTCACTCCTTGCCACAAGGTCCAAGCGAAGTTTTCCCTCCCGTCCCATTCCGAGGACGAGAGTGCCCACCCCCACCCCAACCCCGTAGGCCGCGAAGGGTTCAGACCTCTCGCCTCTCGGCACCTCGGGCGTCGTCGCGATGCCGGGCGGGGACAGAAAAAAGAAGGGCGGGGACGGGCCAGGGAGGAGGGACTCCTTCGGGATCGGACGGGAGCACGAGGTGGACCTCTCGGACCCCTCCACGTCCTTCCGAGACCTTGTCGAGGACGAGATGAGCACGCCGACGGGGTTTGGAGGGGGCGGCGGCGACGCGCCGGACAGCGCGAGGTCCCACACTCGCCACCTCTCCGTCGAGGATTTCAGAGACTTGTACAGGTCGTCGTCCTTCAACCAGATGGAACTGTCCCGGCCCAGCCTGATCCCCGGCAGTGCGGAGAAGCCCGGCCACTACCGCCGCAGGAGCGTCAACCCTCTGGAGAGGGCTGCGCAGGACGTCTTACTGCAGACCCAGCTCGAGACGTCCAGATCCCAAGCCGTGTGGTCTCCAAACGGGAGGACGGGGAGGTACTCCCTCGACAGGCCGTCGGATCCAGTGAAGCCAAAGTCCAAGACCTTTGCCGAGCCTGCAGGCCACTCGAGGGAGCCCAGCTTCGCCTTCTCGATCCCGTCGTCGCTCAAGAGGGCCGCCATGGCTCGGTCGGTCGGCCCCGCGGGCCCGGAGGCTGAGCAGAAGTTGGAGGACACCAGGAAGATCGAGATCGGGGTGCCGAACTACATTCCGGACGACGCCTACTGCTCCAACGCCATCATCACCGCAAAGTATAACGTGGTGACCTTCCTTCCGATCTTCCTGTTCAAGATGTTCTCCAGGGTGGCGTACCTGTACTTCCTGCTGCAGGCCTGCCTGACCTACTGGCAGGCCATCTCGCCCTACAAGCCCTGGGGGCCCACCGCGGGCCTCGCCTTCGTCCTCCTTGTCGCTGCCGTCAAGGAGATCGTGGAGGACAGAAAGAGGCACCAGGCAGACCTCAGGACGAACACGAGCCTTACACACGTGCTCCAGCCGGACGGAAGCTTCTCGGAGAGGGAGTGGCAGCAGATCAAGGTGGGCGACGTCGTGCAGGTGAATGACGGGGACCTCTTGCCTGCGGACTTGCTGTGCCTCCACACCGCGCTGCCGGACCAGGTGTGCTTCGTCAAGACGGCCAACTTGGATGGGGAGTCAAACCTGAAGATCAAGAGGCCTGTGAGCCTGGTGGATGACGAGGGGTTTGACCTGTCGTACCACCGCTCGGCACGGTCCTGCAAGTCTCTTGGCGGCTCCAGCGACGCTGACGTGGAGGATGATGGGAACCCCGCGAGCCCTCCGCTCACGTCCCCAGCGACCTACAGGAAGGCCTTCATGCCCGTGGAGTGGATGGCATCCATCTTCAAGATCAAGGCCACCGTCCACGTGGAGGCCCCCTCGCAGAACCTTCAGTCCATCTGCGGCTTCGTGGAGTGCGAGAGGCAGGAGCCAGGGAGCGCCACGTCATCCGGCGAGGCGGACGTCGTACCCATCACCATGAACGAAATGCTGCTGAGGGGCTGCATGCTGAAGAACTCCGGGTTCGTCCTCGGGCTGGTGCTGTACACGGGGAGGGAGTCCAGAATTCAGATGAACAACAGGAGCGTGCCCTTCAAGCTAGGGTCCTTTGAGTCTTACCTGAACATGCAGATCATCCTGCTGCTCTTCCTGCAGTTCAGCATCTGCTTGGGGTGCGCGATCGCCGCGCTAGTGTGGAGAAATGAGCAGGGCATGTACCGCTACTACCTTGCCCCACAGAGCTACAACTGGGAATCGAACAACGAGAACCCTTTCGTCTTCGTGGTCCTGCAGATCCTGAGTAACTGGATTCTGTATTCCTTCATGATCCCCATCTCCCTGTTTGTCAGCAATGAGATCGTCAAGTTCTGGCAGACCTTTGTTTACATCAACCAGGACAAGGAGATGATCGACCCAGAAACGGGGGAGGCGGCGCGCTCGAGGAACTCCAACGTGATCGAAGACCTCGGCAAGATCTCTTATGTCTTCAGCGACAAGACTGGGACGCTCACTTCGAATGATATGAGGCTGAGGGCCATCGGGATTGGCGGCCTGAGCTTCGGATCCAAGGACAGGAGGCTCGAGCTGAAGCCAGACCTGGGCGCCGAGGAGGCCCTTCGGTACTTTGACGAAACCCTTGCGGACGCCCTGGACCGTCAGGTGGAGGCCCCGCTGTCCGAGGATGACGGCAGTAGGTACGACTACGTGACGGTGACCAAGGGTGGGGAGGGGGGCGAGGTCGACTACGGCAGGCTCGCCCGGGCGACGAACGAGTTCTTCCTGTCGCTCTGCGTGTGCCACTCGCTGATCGTGGAGACAACAGACGAGGGGGAGGCCTCCTACCAAGGACCGAGCCCGGACGAGGTTGCCCTCGTGGAGACCGCGAGGAGGTTGGGGTTCGAGTTCCTGCAGAGGAGCTCCAAGCACGTCAGGCTCGCATTTAGGGGTAGGGATCTCACCTTCGAGATCTTGAACGTTCTCGAGTTCACAAGCGAGAGGAGGAAGATGTCTGTGATCGCCAGGGGGCCGGACGGGGTCGTGAGGCTCTTCTGCAAGGGCGCAGATGCCGCCATTTTAGACTGCCTCAGGAACTACAAGTTCCTGCCCGATGGGGACGCCCTGATTGAGGCCACAAACCGCAGTCTGCACGACTTTGCGTGCACAGGTCTCAGGACCCTGTGCATGGCAAGCCGGGTGGTGGACACGGAGCAGTGGGAGGAGTGGGACTCCAGGTACCAGGAGGCGGCGGCCTCGCTGGACGACAGGGACGAGAAGATCGCCAAGTGCGCGGAGGAGCTAGAGAGGGACCTGAATCTCCTGGGAATCACTGCGATTGAGGACAAGCTCCAGGACGGGGTGCCAGAGACCATACAGCTCCTTTCAGACGCCGGCATCAAGGTCTTCATGATCACGGGTGACAAGCAGGAGACCGCCATCAGCATCGCGATCTCGTGCAACCTCATTAGGAGGTCAGAGACCGCGATGGTATGCAACGAGTCGAGTGCCGAGGATGCCAGGCGAAGGCTCAAGGACTTCCTGAAGGACTGCGAGAAGTCAAAGTACTACACTTCCGGCTGCGCCGAGTCTTCCAGGAGGGAGCTGGTGATTGACGGGCCCACTCTGACCCACGTCGTTGGCACGGAGACAGAGAAGGTATTCGCGGAGCTCGCTAGCTTGTGTAGCAGCGTCGTCATCTGCCGTGCCAGCCCTTCCCAAAAGTCTGCCATTGTGAGGGTCATGAAGGAGTACGAGATGTTTTCCCACTCGCGGTGGTACGCGCAGGAGGGCCCCATCCCTTGGTTCCCAAAGTTGTACTACAAGACCCTATGGAGGGTGTGGGACTCCAGGGCCCTGGCTATCGGGGACGGGGCAAACGACGTGGCAATGCTCCAGTCCGCTGATGTCGGCATTGGCATTCTGGGCAAGGAGGGAAGGCAGGCCGTGAACAACTCTGACTTTGCTATTGGCCAGTTCAGGTTCTTGGGCAGGCTCCTACTCGTGCACGGTCAGCTCTCGTATTACAGGCTTGCCCACCTCATCAAGTACTCCTTCTACAAGAACATCTCCTTCGCGCTGGTGTTCTTCTACTACCAGTTCTACTGCGGGTTCTCAAGCCAGGCCATCATCGACTCGATTAAGGCGACCATCTTCAACGTGGTTCTATCCTCGATGCCCATCCTGCTCCTGGCCACCGTGGACAAGCCCGCAGAGATGGACAGCCTGATGGCTCACCCGCAGACCTACAACAGGTCCAGGGCCCTTTCCAGCTGGAACTTCTGGAAGGCCGCCTTGGTCAAGTCCACGCTGTCCTCCGCTCTGAGCTTCTTCGTCCCCTACCTCTCCTCTACCGTGAAGGGCAAGCACGGTACCCAGGGGGTCTACAGCCTGGGAGCCACCATCTTCATCGCCCTGCTAGGGATCATCGGCATCGAGATTCTCATGCTGTCAAGGTCCTGGACCTGGATCTTTGTCGCTGCCACTTTCTTGAGCTACATCCTTGCCTACGTCTTTCTCCCGCTGTGGGAGGCCCTGCTCCGGGCGTTCAAATTTCCCAACCCCGAGTACGCTGGCATTGCGGAGGAGATTTTCTCATCCCCGGCGTTCTGGCTGCAGATCCTGCTGTGCTACCTCATTGCCTTTGGAGTGCGTTTTGTGGACAGGGCAGTGAAGATTCACCTGTTTCCCGAGGACTATGACGTTCTCGCGGAGATGGACCTGAAGAGGAGGTACTCTGGAGTTGGAGACGGGAGCAAACCGGCCAGCTCGCCCCTGATAAGCATCCCAAGCTTCAGGAGGAGCGAAAGGGAGGAGGGCCCGGACCCGGAGGCGAACCCTCAGACAGAACGGTGATCAGAGGAACTGACCACGTGTGAATTCCGTTCTTCGCTCCACACTGGAAGGTGGAGTGTCTCGAGCTGGGCAAGTGAGTGATCACGAGCGTGGACTGCTTAATTTGACATTGTTCCACAGACCGGAACTCGTGACTTGAATCATGAATAACAAACCCGAGTCCTTGAGCCTTTGCCTGTTCACTCCGACCTGGTGAACTTTTTGGCGCCCTCGCCCAAAGATCCACACCAATGGATCCGGATCCCACGGACATTTCCCGAAAACCAGAGAAAAGAGAACGAAGAAGGAAAAAGAAAAAGAGAGAGAGATGGCGAGGGCCAAGAACAGTTCACGCCTTGCTATAAAATCTCGCCTTCGTTTTTTCGCTGCACCCATCGTCTCCGCAGTGTAGTGTAGTGGCCACCGTGCTGGACAAGTCCCAACGAGGTTGGTGGAACCGACTTCAGACCATGTACCACCCATCAAGCCCCCAAGTACTAATTGCTGCATTGTGCTCCATCTCAACATTCTCATGGAGTTCCATGCACCATGGCTGTTGGGACTGCTGTGTGCTTTGGCCTTTGCCATTGGCATTGGCATTGCCATCGC
>Ga0160423_10001507_pt1 | contig 19486 bp, 15 predicted proteins | sample CRUFie14St8metaG_FD_108191 | JGI IMG/M metagenome (GOLD analysis project Ga0160423, IMG submission 108191) | Marine microbial communities from the Costa Rica Dome - CRUD Field 142mm St8 metaG | ecosystem: Environmental > Aquatic > Marine > Oceanic > Photic zone | place: Costa Rica: the Eastern... | reverse complement strand
TTCAGTCGTCGTCACGGCGACCCATCGCGGCCGTGGAATCGATTCGCAATCAAAGTGAAAGATGAGAAAGGCAACAAGCTTCTCAATTATGAGGGCAACTGGCGGGATATTTTCCAAAACTGGGAAGCGTTGAGTGCCTCCATCCCGTGCTTTGGCGTGAACATGATTTCAAAGTTTGTCAATGCGACGACAGCGGATGGCTACAACCCCTACCGAATTACTCGGCAGGGGATCGACTGGGAGCGCCCAGAGCCTGAAAACCCCTGGGCGAATATTGGTTATTGGGGTGATCACCAGCTCATTTACCTACTCAAGTTGATCGAGCAGTCCCTTGCCCACAATCCCGTAGCATTAAAGTCAATGATGTTTAGTGACATTTTTGCTTACGCTAATGTGCCCTACCGCATTAAGTCATACGCCAGCATTCTTAGTGACCCCTGCGACACTATCGAGTTTGATAAGGATCTGGATCGTGTCATCGATGGCCGTGTTGAGTCGATGGGGGCGGATGGTCGGTTGATGCCCGCGCCTAGCGGTGAGGTCTACCAAGTCAACCTCGCCGAAAAGATCTTGGTCACGCTGCTTTCCAAGATAGCCAACTTCATTCCCGATTCGGGTATTTGGATGAACACCCAGCGACCCGAGTGGAATGATGCGAACAATGCACTCGTGGGTACAGGTGTTTCCGTTGTGACCCTGTGTTACCTCCATCGTTTCTTAAACAAGGCAGTTCCGCTGTTCTCGGAACTCGAGCAGGACTCAGTGCAGTTATCTGCAGAGGTTGCAGCGTTTATGTCTGACGTCGGCTCGGTACTCGAGGCGCAACAGGGGTCAATCGGTAAAGGACCGGTCTCTGATGCCGTCAGGAAAGAGGTGATGGAGGCTTTTGGGACAGCGGCGGAACGGTACCGTCAAGGTATCTATGATCACGGTTTCTCAGCGTCAAAAAGGTCGGTAAGCCTCGCCAGCATAGTCGATTGTCTATCCCGTGCACGTGACATCAGTGCCATTAGTATTCGATCTAACCGTCGCCAGGATGGCCTTTATCACGCCTACAATCGCATTGCAGTGCGCGAGGACGGTGTTGAAATCAAGTATCTGTGCGAAATGCTTGAGGGCCAGGTTGCGGTGTTGAGTTCAGAGCTTTTGGAAGCCGATGAGTCACTCGTCTTGCTCAAAACGCTCCGTACATCCTCTCTCTATACTGCGCGACAGCACTCGTACCTGCTGTACCCCAATCGTCAGCTACCCAGCTTTATGGCGCGCAATCTGGTTCCCGACGAGTTCGTGAAGTCCTCCACGTTGATGACCAAACTAGTTGCCGCTGGCAACACAGATCTGATTGAAGTTGATGGATCGGGTCAGGCGTTTTTCGCAGGAAAATTCAATAACACGGGCTCGGTGGCGACAGCTTTGACAAGCCTTGCAGAGGATGGTTTTGCAGAGGACGTCTCGGCAGAGAGAGCAGCGATCGAGACCTTGTTCTCTGACCTGTTTGATTGCGCAAACTTTACGGGCCGCTCGGGTGGCATGTACGCCTATGAGGGGTTGGGATCTATCTACTGGCATATGGTATCCAAACTGCTGCTCGCCGTTATGGAAACGGTAAAGCAAGCGGAGGAGGCGGGTGCATGTGCGGAGGTATTAGCAGGCTTACTGGCTGCATACTACGATGTGCGTGAGGGTATTGGCTTTAATAAGACGCCAGACGTCTATGGTGCCTTCCCAACCGACCCGTATTCCCACACACCTGGGTTCGCTGGTGCTCGTCAGCCGGGCATGACGGGGCAGGTGAAAGAGGAAGTGCTGACACGTCTCCTCGAGTTGGGCGTAGAGGTTGCAGACGCCCGAGTGAGCTTCAAGCCATCAGTACTCCGCCGATCAGAGTTCTTGGGATCTTCGGCAACGCTGCGCTACTTCGATACGGCGGGTGCCTCGCAAGCGGTTGCATTGGAGGCTGGCGAGCTGGGCTTTACCTACTGTCAGGTGCCGGTTGTGATGACGCTTGCTGATTCGCCATCAATCACCTTGCACACCGCTAATGGTGCAACGGAGTCGGTTGCAGGTAGCGTGTTGAATGCCGAGCAATCAGAAGCACTGTTTAAAAAGACGGGACAATATGTGCGCCTCGATGTCCGGGTCACACAGGTGATGGGTTAACGTATTTTTTCTAAACAATAAAGCCCGCGAATGCGGGCTTTATTGTGTCCGTTGCAAAAGCGGATCGATGCAGCGTTACGTCTCTTGGCTCTTGGCGGCCTATGTGTCTTCTGTTCGGTACTCGCCAACAGACACTCGGGTCACCCCACTAGCGGTCAGACGGTATTATGCCCGTCGTGAATCAAGCTTTTCCCTGATGGCAGTGACTGCCTCCTCGTTGAGGTCGTAGCTCCACATCGCCCAAATGCCTATCAAGGTTCCCGAAGCAGGTACCAAAATAAAGGCTGCTCGAAGACCGTTGAGTGCTTCCTCGGTTTGTACGGCAACATTCTGATCAAACCCGACGAATGCCAAAATGAGACCGCTCAAGAGCCCGGCAAAAGCAGCACCGAACTTCACCATCCACCAATAAATAGCACCAAAGAGCCCCTCGCGCCGCTCATTTGTTTCGAGCTCGTCTAGATCACAGATATCAGCGGTCATGGACATCATGATGGTAAACAAGCCGCCAATGCCAAACACAAATAGTGGGATTGGGAGGAACATTAGGTAGGGGTTCTCGGGAGAGAAACTCCACCAAAACATCGCGTAGCCAGCGAGCGACATGCTCTGAGTGATCAAGAAGGTGCGGTGCTTTCCGAGTGTCTGCGCCATATAGTTGACGATCGGTATGACAAGGAAGCAGGTGAAAAGCGCAGAAACACTGCCAAACAGCGCTGGCCAGTTACCGGCTGCAACTGGATCGCCATTATTCATGTAGTAGACGATGATGAAAAATGCAAAACCGGCGACGCAGTTATAGGCATTGAAGATAAAAAAGGTCGCAGTGCAGATCCGCTGAAATGGCTTGTTTCTTAGGGTAATACCAATACCTCTGAAAAGCTCTACGAAGGTTTGCACCAGTGTTCTACCGCCTGACTTTGGCTCAGCACTACTAGTATCTTCAGAGTCACAAAAAATGGCCGGTACGATTGCCAGTAACATGCAAATTAGGCCCACATAAATTGACACGGTTCGAGCGCCCTCAGTCGCAGACGCAAACCACTCGGGGTCATAAAGGACAACCCAACCCCAGGGTGCAATGACCCAGGCCCATTGGCCTATCCATTGCGCGACGGCCATTAAGCGCGTGCGTTCATGGTAGTCGTCGCTCATCTCATAGCCCATGGCGACGTAGGGAACACTAAAGATGGTCATGCCCAGGAAAAATACAATCGACCAGCACAAGAAGTACCAAAAATTGTAGGTGATGCCGTTATCTTCATACAGTTGCCACATGGCAATGTAGGACAGGCCTGCGACCACTGCCCCTATTAACACAAACGGTCGGCGTTTGCCCCACCGAGACTCCGTTCGATCCGAGATATACCCCATGAGCGGATCCGTAAGCGCATCCACTAGCTTGGGTAGGAAGAAGATGAGGCCCCACATCAAAGGGCTCATGCCCAGACTTTCCACGAGAATCACCATGAAGATGCCGAGAGCGGCTGGAAACATTTGATTGGCCAGCATTCCGATGCCAAATGCCACTTTCTGGGACATCGGAATTGTCGATGTCCGTGTCGTGTCTGACATCTGATCGGATGATTGGGTGAGAGTGCTAGTTGTCATGCTGCGCTTCTTCTGAGCAAATTGAACAACCTCGTACGTTTTGGAGGCTCGTGTTTAATAAGAAAAGGAATGTTGGCAACGGCGCTGCTGTCATGAGGCGTGTCTATCTGACAGAAGAGGCGATACTCGCCAGGCTCGGATAGCTGAAAATTGAATTGTCGGTGCTGAGTTCCGATAACGGCTTTAACAGTGGGCGGGGTGGGCTCAAAGTCGCCACCATCGCTTTGCAGCGCGGTTGGGACTTCCTCGCGCACACGCCAAGAAATAAGGTGATCATCACTCTTAGTCGCGTGGACCTCAGCGCGGAATATCTGATTGACAGCCCCTTTAATACTTGTCGGTGCTTCTTCGGCATTGAGGCGCAGCGACTGAATCTCTGGGGCTTGATGTGTCGGCCAGTCGCCAGTCCACGCCTTTTGCATGACATCCACAGCCGCCGTGCGTTCACCCGTCTCTAAAAACATGCCGTACCAGGTGGGTGTTCGCTCCTGTTTCTGCCCCCATAAGAAGATGTAGGCACCTAAACAGCGCTTGCTGTCGGCTAAAATAATCTCTTTATAGCGACGAGCGATGTCATTTGCCTTCTCTGTGCTTGAGGGCTCAAAAGGCTGACCCCAGTCGGTCTCCAGACCTTCCCAATGTCCTGTCGGGCCCCACTCGCTTATTTGGTAGGGGCCGTCGTATCCCACCTTCTCCAGAATTTCTGGTAGGTGCTCTATCTCGCCGTAGATTTGGAACGATAAAAAGTCAAGAGAGGGTGCCCGCTGGGCAATGGCCGTCACGGTGGCTTCATCGATTCCTGCAAGCATGGTAGTGATAGGGTGATCAGGGTCGACCTGCTTGATGCGACCGGCTAGATCCTCCATTGCATCCCAAACGCCGTCATTTTTCGCGCGCAAATTTAGCTCATTGCCCAGTCCCCACATGAGGAGCGCCGGGTGATCTTTCAGTCGAATCACATCGTGCATCATCGCCTCATTTTGAGCGATGACTGCGGCCTGATCTGAGTAATCGAATCCGTGCCGCTCGCGCGCGATATCGAGTCCCATACACACCTTTAAGCCTAGCGCCTTTGCCTCATCCAGAATATCGATCACATCGCGCTCGCCATTGGCTACGCGCCAGGTTCGAAAGGCGTTTCCGCCGGCTTCTGCCAATGATTTCAGGTGCCCGAACTCCAGCCCCGCTCCTTTAATAAAGAAGGGCTCTCCGTCAACGGTTAGTTGATAACCATCCGCCTTATCGCCGAGGACTTGTACCTTTGCCATATTCGTTCGTATGTAACTCTTTTATCGAGATTTTTTAAGATTTTCAGCATATCAACCGGTGAAGAAGCCGGTAGAGCAAAGCAGGCAAAATGGGACTGAGGTGAGATTAATGGGGAAGCCGCCAGCAGAATGTGACGGCTGTTGTAGGCGACCCCAAATAGTGGGTCTAGAACTGAGTCTTTACGTGTGGCTATGCGTTGAGTTCTGGGGAAGGTATGAATTCTCTCGAAACACGCGTTTTTTGACTCAATCGGAGCGAACAGAGTATTGCTTTGTTATCCGTCCACGACGACTGTCCGAGGTGAATAGGGGTTCGTGAAGGATCTCGTTGGTATAGTCCTCGGCTTGGTCGAGATAGTGCGGTGACTTCGGGTCGGTCATGTCATTACCGTATTGATGAGTGCCGAGTGCTTTTTGCTCGCCATCGGGCATCCATCGTATGAAGTAGTAAAGTCCATCCCCGGCAACAGCCGTCAGATGATCGTCTCCATCAAGTCGTCGAGAATAGATCGCGCGCAACGTGTCAGGGCCTCCGGCAACCGGCCAGTGTGTACCGTCTCTACCATGTCGATTCACATCACCCCAGCGAGGATCAAGTCGATCACCAATCTTAAGGGTTTGATTAATACAATCATCAAGGATGGTTTTTGCATCAGGGTTGCTGGTACCGCCGCTCTCAGCTTGCCATTCAGCGGCAAGGACGCAGACACCGAGTGCAGCGCCCCGATTTTCTTTATCAGTCCCAAGATCCCAGCTCTCAAGAATCTCGATTGCACGGCTCACCGTGTCGCTCGATCTCGGGAGTGCCATCACTTCGTTTAAAAACGCTATGCCTCTATAGTTCGCCGAATAGCTATTGTCGTGCTTAAGCTCCCAGGCCTCCTCGAATGATATCTGCTCAAAGTCCGCAACTAGCTCCAGGCCACGAGTTGCCCTGTTTGTCATTCGTGTTTGCCATCCGCCGTCAGCAGGTACTGTGTTGGGCCGTGGATTGTCCTGTGGCTCCGTGATGTTGAAAGGCGTCTGGTTCGCACTGTGCACAAAGCCAGACTCGGGGTTGGTCACCTGAGGAAGCGCTGAGATGGGATGGTAACGCTGCCAGATGAGGTCTGAGCGATCGCCAGGGAGGTATTGCTGCCAATTCCAGCCCGGGACTCTGACCGGTAACTGAGCGTTATGAATGAAGTGAATGTCACCGTGTCGATTGGCATAAACGAAATTGAAGCTTTGTATGTGATTCAGAGCGACCGCCGCTTTCCATTCCTCGAAGTTCTTCGCCTTGTTCATAGCCAACCATTGCTCAACCTGTTTCATCTCATCGATGCCGGCGTAGCGAATGGCATACACACCGTGCTCGGTCCTCAAGGCAGGGCCATGCACTGATCGGAGTACTTCCCGTTTGACCGACCAGGGAATAAAGCCCCAGAGTTTTAATTTTAGCTTTACCTCGCCAACCTGTAGGTCACGCCACTCACCGTCGAGACGGTATTGGTTGGGGTTTTCGGGGTTCATCTCGAGCACGTAAATGTCCACGAGATCAGGCTTGTTTACCGTCGCGCCCCATCCGTGTTCTTCCGTAAAACCGACGCCCACGGTCGGTGCGCCAGGAAACAGGCCGCCCATAACATTGAGTCCCTGGCCTGACTCAATATGCGCTTCGTACCAAGCGACAGGTCCTGTAAGTGGCTGGTGAGAATTAATAATGAGGTAGGTAGATCCGTCCTCGGTTCTGGAGGGAGCAATCGCCGTTGCATTGGAGCCAATAGGGTCTTTAGGCTTGGGGTTATAAGGCGCTTTGCTGACCGTGTTAGGCCTCTCGTCGCCAAAGAGTTCGAGCACGGGGCCATCAAAGCCATACAACAGTGGGTGCCTCAGCATATGCCCAGCAATAATGTCCTTACCGGTTACCGGCAACAGTTCCAGATGCTTCACTTCAGAGGGGTTATCTCGAGTAAACGCATTAAAGCCCTCAGCAAACGCCTCGACATAACGGCGGATCTCGGGCGACAGGACTCGCTCGTAGTCGCGATCAAGGGTTCCCCACAAGTCGAGCCATTTCACCAGATAGTCAGACTGCGCGCCTTCCTGACCCTCGTAGAGCCCTGCCGTGCCGCGGAAAAAAGGCAGACTGCCCTCCATAATCGGCCATGCATCTTCTGCCTGTGCGTAGGCCAGCCCGAACGCGGCATCGGCATCGGTCTCACCGTAAATATGTGGAACACCGTACTGATCTCGCTCAATCCTGGCTTCGTGTGTCGCACCGATGGCATGTTGCCCCCAGACCGGGAAACAGACGAGGAATGTAAAGGCAGTGAAGATAGCGCTAAGCGAGGTAGAGCGTGCTATGGGGGTGAGTATGTGCATCGTTATGTTTCCGTGCCGTATTAAGGATTGGACACTAGCGGGCCAATAGACGTGTGATCCCACAATTTGCTCACAGTGTGCATTGGCGTTAAGTATTCATCATTTGATCGCACCAAACGGCTTTGTCGAGGTTGTGACGTGGGGATTGCACACGGACAGGGTTATACTCAAGCTATGGATCTTATTGCCTTAGCCGTACCGTTTTTCCTGCTGTCTATCGCCATTGAGTGGTCATGGGGACGCTGGTGTGGGCGGGACACTTACAGGCTGACGGATGCGGTCAGCAGTCTAACGCTGGGCGGTCTCTCCCAGGCGCGGCGATTCGTTACGCTGGGCGTCGGTGGTGCTGTCTACGCATGGCTAGCTTCGGTGACACCTTTTACGACGTGGACGAGTGAGGGCTGGCAGGCGTGGTTGATCGCTTTTGTGCTCTACGACCTTTGCTACTACTGTTCCCATCGCGTTGGACACGAGGTAAAGCTTTTTTGGGCCGCGCACGTGGTTCACCACCAAAGCGAGGATTACAACTTATCAACCGCGCTGCGTCAGACAAGCTCCGGGTTCCTCTTTGGTTGGATTTTTTACACGCCCTTGTTCGTTATAGGCGTTCCAGCGGAAATGATGGTAACGGTGGGTGCGCTCAATCTGATTTATCAGTTCTGGGTGCACACCGAGCACGTCGGCGAGCTTGGTTGGTTCGAATACGTATTTGTTTCCCCATCAAATCACCGCGTTCATCATGCGAGGAATACTTGCTACTTAGACCGTAATTACGGCGGCGTGTTCATCGTTTGGGATAGGTTGTTTGGTTCCTATCAATGCGAGTTGTCGTCTGAGCCTTGCGTCTATGGCATCACCAAGCCCCTTCGATCTTGGTCTCCTCTAGAGGCGTGGCTTCACGTTTACAGAGATATGGCCAGTGATATGTGGCGGACACACAGTTGGTCAGACCGCTTGCGGGTACCTTTCTCGCACCCATCTTGGCAGCCTTCAGATCTATTGGCGAAAAAGGAATCGATCACGGGTGAACCGTTTGAAAAGTACGACCCACAGGTGTCCCGAGCTCGAAAGATGAGTGGTACCTTCAATTTGATCTTGATAACGCTGCTGTTGGTGGCGGCACAAAACAGCCAACTTCTCCGCGGCTATGAGCTCTTTGCGTGGGGGATGATGCTGTGGCTGGGTGTCGCGAACGCGGCTTTACTGAACAATTACGACTCGGCATGGTTTAGGGTGCAAGAACTTGTGAAGTCACTCGTACTTTTTGTGCTGGCCACGCAGCTGTCAGCAGCATCGGCGATCCTAATTATCCCCTTATCCCTGGCGGGGACGCTCTGGCAATGGTTCGAAAGAGAGACAGAGGAGGTAGGCGCTACCTCCTAGATGAACCGTTACAGTGTACCGATGTAGGCTGCGATGTTGCCGATGTCGTCATCAGTCATTGGTTTAGCAACAGGCCACATCATGGCTGATTGAGCACCACGTGATTCGCCTGCACGGTATCCGGTCAGCTTGTCCGCAATATCACTAACGGCTTGGCCTGCAAGCATAGGCCCAATGCCGCCTTCACCATTGCCGCCGTGACAGGCGATGCACTGGCTGTAATAAGTCTCACCGAGTGCTTCGGGTGAAGCTGCGGCTAGCGCTTCCTGCTTTACGCGCTCAAGATCGGCAATGCTTCCACCATTTTCCGCCTTCCATGCGTCATAGCACTCGCCAACACAGACATTGCGATTGCCAGTCCAAGACTTGTCATTGTTTGTCGTACCGAACCAGATAATGACGGTAACAGCGATCGCGAAAACTGCGACGATGACATTCGTGTTCATTGATTTCCCCCGGGTAACACGCTGTGACTCTTCGGCCGCCCGGAATGATAAGGCCTTTATCAAGCTGATGTAAGTGCGATCAGCATCAAGCTGGAAATTTCACTTTAATTGGCGTCATTGCCTGCACGTATGGACGAGTGTTCATGATTTGAGTCGAGGTAGATGGATTTATAGCGATGCTCGAGCATGGTAAGCGAAAACAATAACGCCCATACTGCGTCACCATCGAGGCTTTGCCTCGATCGACACTCAAGGAGAGGAACTAGAGTTGTGAAAGCTGCTTACACCGGACAAATAAAAGTTCGTTTTGCCGATACAGATGCCAATGGACACACTTATTTCGGGAGCTACCTCGTACTCGCAGATGAGGTGGTGTCTGAGTACCTCGAGCAAGTCGGCTGGGATGCCGGCCCTGACGGTGACTTCCTAACGTTCACTGCCAATGCCAACATCGATTTTGTCGCTGAGTGCCTGGCGTGGGACATTTTGGATGTGTCCTGCAGTTTCACTAGACTAGGGAACTCCAGTTGTACTTTAGGGTTTGAAATGTTGAATACGACGACCAATCAAATTGTCACTCGCGGCAGTTTTGTCTATGTCTTCGTCGATAAGGATACGCGAAAAAGCCGACCTATCCCTCAGCAGGTCAAGAACGCGATTATTGCAGCACAACCAGAATTAGCTGATTTATAGAAGCGCATGAACGAGACGGTAAATCCACATGGCAATCCGCAGGGTAAAGGACTTGTTATGGTGCTTCAGCAGATGGCTGCTGCAGCACCCGTCGAGATTCGTCCAAAATCTGCAGATGAAGCGCTGCTGGACTACTGGTGCTCAAGCCTTGTCTTATCGGCAGCATTTAAGTTTCGCGTGGCACCTGATAATACTTACTTCCTGTATCGTGCTGAAGGTGAGTGGCAGTTGTCGCTCATCTCGCCCGATGAGTGGGGCAGACGATTGCCCGGTGATTACGTTGCTGAGTGCGAGCTCAGCCAGGATATGACTTGGAAGCTTCGGTTTGATTCTGATCTCAGCCAGACGGTTAGAGATACGCTGGTCCAGTTCCTTGAAGGATTCCAAGCGCAGGCCGCCCGCTCGCAAAGCTTTGACGAGTTATTACCCGACTATGTGGAAAGTCTTCCATATCAGCAACGTGTGTTGGCCTCAGCGCTTAAGCGATCACTAAAACACTCGCTGCGTCTCGCTGGAGATAACGGCGTCGGACTGGTAGCGGCGGTGGTCGAGCAGCGACTCTCTATTTCTTAGGAGCGCGTGGCACTAGAAGTTGGTGCCGCGTCGAAGGTCAAAATCGGCTCTGGCTTCCGTAAAAATACCTGGATTTTCGAACAGCTCCACGGCAGCAAATACCATTACCCTGGCCGCGACGAACATGTGTTTTTACCCTATCGGCGTGCCGCCTGAAGCAGCTGGTTGCCATGTTTGGGCACCGGTGCTCTGAACTCAGGTGGTCGTACTCATGCCAAGCATGTCGGTGTACACTCATCACTTCAAGTAAAGTATGCCTCAGTCAGAGGGCTCAATGGCAGACAGCAATGCAGTAGTTTCGGTTGATGGTCGACGGCAACGTGGAGAGCGAACACGCCAGGCTATTATCGAAGCGGCACTCTCGCTGCAGGAGGACGGGGTGCTTGTGCCAACTGCGCAGCAGATATCCGATCGTGCTGGAGTGCTAATACGGTCGTTCTTCCGCCACTTTGATGACATGGAGACCTTGTTCAAGGCGGCCGATGATCAGCTGCGCGACTCTTATGAGGCCCTCTTTATTGGTGGCGATCGACAGGGTTCTCTAGGGGAGCGAGTCGGCCGCGCGGTAGAGCGGCGAAGTGCTGCGTTTGAGCAATTGAAAAACCTGGTGTTGGGCACCAAAGCGCAGTTATGGCGATATCAGATGTTACGCAACAACTACGCACGCAATCAGAAAGGTTTAAGAAAGGATCTAGAAGCCTGGTTGCCTGAGTTGAATGATCTACCGGAGGTTGTTTGCGAGTCGATACACGCCATCGCTTCGTTTGAGATGTGGAATCGACTTCGAAGCGAGCAAGGTTTGTCTGAAAAAGCGAGTATCTCGGTTATTCAGTCAACGCTTGTTAGTCTTTTAAGCTCCGATTGATCCGTCATTCCATTCGCAGACATATTGTTATATCTCAGACTAGTAGGCCAAACATAATTTGACATATTCTATGACTAAATAATGAGCCGTTGCGGATGACAGTGGTTTGTGACACAGCACTGGGGGGGGATGCGTGAAAAAATACTTACTTGTCGTCGCTGGATCCTTGGTTATCGCGGGCGCACTCGCTTATCAAAACCAAACAAAGCTATTGTTGGCGCTTGTGACGTATCAGTCGGCAAACGAATACGAGGTAGGCCCTCCTCGCGACATCCCTTGGAACCACGGGCCCGAATATGAAGTTGTTCCTATCAGCGAGCGTCCACCCAACATTATTTTAATCGTAGCTGATGATCTGGGTTACAACGACATCTCTACTTTTGGTGGCGGCCCCGCTGATGGGCGAGTCAAGACGCCTCACATCGATCAGTTAGCAGCAGACGGGGTTGTCTTTACTCAGTCCTACTCAGGCGCCGGCACCTGTGCGCCCTCGCGTGCCATGTTGATGACGGGACGTTACCCGACGCGCACCGGATTCGAGTTCACACCAACTCCGTCCGGCATGGCGCCAATGATTTCCAGGATTTCCGCGCAGATGAATCGGGGTATACCGCCCATCATTTATGACGCAGCACTTGATGAAACTAAGCCGCCTTACGAAGAGCAGGGTCTTCCACCTGAGGAAGTAACGATCGCTGAGGTGCTAAAGGAGAGAGGGTACGCCACCTTCCATATTGGAAAGTGGCATCTTGGGCGGAAAAACGGCATGGCACCTCAAGAGCAGGGGTTTGACCAGAGCTTGCTAATGGCGAGCGCGCTTTACCTACCAGAAGACGATCCGAACGTTGTTAACGCAAAGCTCGAATTTGACCCCATTGATCAGTTTCTATGGGCTCGTTTGGGATTCGCTAATAGCTTTAATTCGGGCGATCAAAATCGATTTGAACCTCGAGGGTACCTAACCGATTACTGGACGGATGAGTCAATTAACATCATCAACGCCAATAAAAACAGGCCCTTCTTTTTGTATCTGGGTCATTGGGGTGTGCATACACCCTTGCAGGCGACAAAAGAGGACTACGAGGCAGTAGGTGACATCAAGCCTCACCGCGCGCGCGTGTACGCCGCCATGATCCGTTCGCTCGATCGCAGTGTGGGTCGCATCAATGCCGCGTTGGAGGAAGCCGGCATTGCTGACAACACGCTGGTTATCTTTACAAACGATAATGGTGGTCCAGGGTACATTGGGTTACCCGATATCAATAAGCCGTTCCGTGGCTGGAAGATCAGTCAATTTGAGGGCGGTATCCGTGTGCCCCTGATGATGAAGTGGCCGGCGGAGATTGCAGCAGGCACCGTCGCGGAGGAGCCGGTGGCGCATATTGACGTCATGCCAACACTAACGGCGGCGGCCGGTGCCGATCTGCCTGAGGATGTGATCATCGATGGTAAAAATCTGCTGCCTCTGGCGACAGGAGTCCATAAAGAGGCGTGGAGTCGCGATACCCTATTTTGGCAGAGCGGACATTATCGAGTGGTGCGTCACAAAGACTGGAAGCTTCAGGTGACAGCAAGGCCGAGTAAACAGTGGCTCTTTAATCTCGCCGATGACCCAAACGAACTAAAGAATCTTGCTGAGCGTGAACCTGAAAAGGTCGCCGAGTTGAGGGGTCTACTTGATGAGCACGCTGCGAGTGCGCGAACTCCGTTGTATCCCGCCGTCATGGAAAGTGCGATTGCCATCGACAAGACATTGATAGAGCCTTTCGAGGACGGCGACGATTACATTTACTGGCCAAATTGATCGTTGCGGACTGGTTGCTTCAACTCAGAGTAAAAGACTATGAAATTCAAGGAGATACACAGTGAAAGTTGAAAACAGTGTGATACCCACGCAAGAGCAAATGGCAGGGTTTTTAGCCCCTGGTCCTGACGGCCCCATCAGCATGGTTAACCTGCTGAAATTTAGGAGTAAAGCGAGTTACGAAGACGGCCGTGAGACTGAGCTGACGGGCGCAGAGGCCTACGCTATTTATTCGAGGGGCGTAATGCAGACCCTTGCCAAGGTCGGCGGCAAGATCGTGTTTTCTGGTGAGGTCAGCCGACTGATGTTGGGTGAGGTTGAGGAACTCTGGGATTCCGTAGCTATCGCTCAGTACCCATCGCGGGCCGCCATGTTGAAGATGATGCAGCTACCTGAGTATCAGGAGATCTCCCTGCACCGGTCGGCGGGGCTGGCGGGGCAGCTAAATATTGAAACTGCGAATGCCGTGATCTTTTAATTTGTTAACAGGGGCTTACTTAAACGAACGAGATTAAGGTATTTAGGGCGTAAATGACTAAACTTTATAATTCAGTTTTTCATCGCAGGTACCGACTTTAATGCACTCCCTAGGATAAATAATGAGACCCTCTTAAAACAATTGAGGCTTATATATTGACATTAAGTATGTCAATATATACGTCACTCGTCGCAGATAAAACGAGGCTAACAATGGCATCACAGACAAGACTCAAATTAGTTGGCGGTACGGGGTCACCCTACACGCAGAAGATGGTAGCGCTGCTTCGCTACCGCCGCATTCCTTACAGTATTCAATGGGGGCAACCGGAGGCGGCTTGTGAATCGATGGGCGTCGAAAAGCCAAGTCCTATCTTCATGCCAACTTTTTTTTTCGAAGACGATGAGGGAATTGCTGCTCAGTGCGACTCGACACCCATTATTCGCCGTCTTGAGGCCCTGTACTCGCGTCGCTCGGTGTTGCCAGAGGAGCCGGCACTCGCCTTTATCGATTATCTGATTGAAGATTTCGCTGACGAGTGGTGCACCAAATACATGTTCCATTACCGCTGGCACTTTAGCGAGGATGCCGACAATGCGGGCACCCTCCTGCCACTGGGTATGGATGTCAGTACGCCCACCGAGTTTTTTCAGAAATTCAAGCAGCATATTTCGGAGCGTCAGATCGGACGACTCTATGTTGTTGGCTCAAATGACACCACTGCGCCCGTCATTGACGCGAGCTATCGACGTTTTCTTTCGGCAATGGAATCCCACCTGTCTAACCAGAAATTCATGCTCGGTAAGCGTCCCGGGGCAGGTGATTTCGGCTTGCACGGTCAGCTAACGCAACTGGTTGGATTCGATCCAACCTCCCGTGCAATTGCGCATGAGGTATCGCCGCGAACAGTGGCTTGGGTTGATCAACTTGAAGATCAGAGCGGACTAGAGCCCACACGACAGGACTGGACTGATCTTGAGGATCAACCGGAGAGCTTGCGTGAGCTCCTGTCTGAAATTGGTCGTGTCTACGCACCAGTCCAACTAGCTAATGCAAAGGCCGTTGAGAAGGGCAAGAAAACCTGGGAGTGTGAAATCGATGGCGCGCCTTGGGTACAGCAAACCTTCCCGTACCAGGCCAAGTGTCTTCGATGGACAAACGAGCATTATCAGGCGCTCTCGGCGTCGGATCGCGCTTTGGTTGATGCGGTGCTCGATGGGACAGGTATTGAAGCGATGCTATTCACGTCCTGATATTTGGTTAGAGTGGTCAATAACAAAAAGGGTACGCGCAGTTGTAGCGTTGTCCCGGTGCTTTTAAAGAGGAAATAGGTTCATGGGTTTTGAATTAAATGATCGCGTAATGGCGCTCAATGTGCAGTTGCAGGCCTTTATGGATAAACACATATACCCTCGGGAGCACGATTGGCACGAGTGGTGTCTAGATCAAGACAAGCTATGGAGCACACCACTTTGGTACGACGAGTTACGAGCGCTAGCAAAGGCCGAGGGTCTATGGAACCTATTCCTTCCCCACGAGTATCAGCCGTGGAGCCCCGGTCTGACCAATGTCGAAATTGCGCCCTTATTTGAAACCATGAGCAAAGTGTCATGGGCGCAGTCGGTATTTAATTGCAATGCCCCTGATCGAGGCAACATGGAAGTACTGGCTAAATACGGCACTGAGGCACAGCAAAAAGAGTGGCTAGAGCCCCTACTGGCAGGAGAAATTCGCAGTGCCTATGCCATGACAGAGCCGCAGGTGGCGTCAAGCGATGCGACCAATATGGAGTTGGAAATAAAGCGTGACGGCGACGAATACGTACTTAACGGTCGCAAGTGGTGGACCACGGGAGCCGTTAATCCCCGATGCAAGGTAATGCTGGTCATGGGTAAGTCAAACCCAGAGAACCCTCGGCATCGTCAGCATTCGACGATCTTAGTTCCGCGAGATACCCCGGGGGTTAAGTTGGTTCGCGAGCTTCGCGTCTTTGACTCACTTCACTCGCCTGTCGGCGAGGCAGAGCTGCTGTTCGAGGATGTACGAGTGCCTGTGACCAACATGATAAAAGGCGAGGGCTGTGGATTTGAGATCGCGCAAGGTCGTTTGGGGCCTGGCCGTTTCCAATACGCGATGGGCTTTGTGGGTATGGCGCAGCGGTGTTTGGAACTCATGTGCTCGCGCGTTGAGAAGCGAGTGGCCTTTGGTGAGCCACTGATTAAGAAGACCAGCGTGCAGCATGAGATTGCTCGCTGCCGTTGTGACATTGAACAAGCGCGCCTGCTAACCTTGCATGCGGCGCATGTCATGGATACGCGGGGTATGACGGCCGCACGACCGCTAATCAGTATGGTTAAGATCGTTGCTCCGCAGATGGCGCAACAGGTGGCTGATCGCGCTATGCAGGTCTTTGGAGGTATGGGCGTTTGCCAGGATACTATGATTCCTGAAGTATTCATGTTGGCTAGGTTCTGCCGCATTGCCGATGGTCCTGATGAGGTTCACATGTCACAACTCGGTAAGATGACCGTTCGGGAGCTCAACGAGGGCTAAGGCAGGTCGGTGACCAGGCGCGCCTGATTCAAAGTGGGTCGCGCAGAATTTTTAGCCTAGATATCGCTCCGAAATTGTTCCGGCTTACGCGGCCGACCGCGCTGCGGCGTCGATAATGACCTGAGATACTTCTTTAGGGCGTGTTTCTTGTAAGAAGTGTCCAGCCCCTTTGATGGTGGTATGCGGTTGGCCCTTTGTGCCGGGTACCCGCTGTAAGAAGATAGCCTCACCACCTTTGGTGATCGGGTCATCGTCAGCAAATGCACAGACAAAGGGTTTATCAAAGGCATCGAAAAATTCCCAGGCCAGTCGTTGCTGCTCGAGCGACGGTGATGTCGGTAACGATGGCACCTGACTCGGCATGGCTCTTGGCCCCATGGTGTACTCGGCACTTGGGAAAGGAGCGTCATAAGCATTGGCAAGAGAGGATGGCAGTGGCGCTCGCATGCCTAATTTGTGAAGTAGCGCCTTTGCGATTTTCATGAGTGTCGGTTGCTGCTCGGTCATCATCGACAACATGAGCCCAATAGGTAGATGTGCCGTTTCCCAGCAGAACTTTTGCCAGACTGCGAAGATGCGCGCGGGGTTTGCTGCCTTGCCATCCCATGACAGCGATCGCAGCTCCTTGGCCATGCCGAACAAGGATGGTGTCGGCGCATTGGCGCGGTAGTCCTCAACTTCGTCAACCATTGCTCGCGGCACATCTGGGTTATAGGGCAGGCCTGTATTGGCAATAACGACGTTAGTAAAGCGCTCTGACTGATTAGCAACCAGTCGAAGTCCAATTAGTCCACCCCAGTCCTGACCGAAGAATGTGATCCCTGAAAAATCATTTTGCTGTAACCAGGCGCCCATCCATACGACCTGTCGCTCATACGTGTAATTCTCTCGCGCTGCTGGTTTATCGCTCTTTCCGTAACCCACGAGGTCAGGGCAGATAACGCGAAGACCTGCAGCCGTCAGATAAGGAATCATTTTTCGGTAGAGATAACTCCAGACGGGTTGACCGTGTAGACACAGCACGATGGCACCGTCTCTGGGGCCTTCATCAATGTGATGAATTCTCAAATCCTGGCCATCATGCGTTTTGATGGTCGTGTAGTGAGGCTCAAATGGATAATCCTTAAGCCCTGCAAAGCAGCTATCTGGAGTCCTTAAGATTTTCATATGTATCCAGCACTTTTGTGCAACAGCTTATGACAATTGTAATTGAAATGAGGATATAGGACGCGTCTCGGAGGCTAAAGCGGGTGCAGGAAACACATTGTTAAATTAGCAGAAACAATAGAAGTCTTAGGGCAATTGCTGAGTAAAAAAAGCTAGGAGCAATGTGGCACCTCGCTTTGTTAAGTGACTACAGCCTGATTCCCGACCGCTGCACAACAGATTCCATCACAGGGTAACTCTTAGACTCTTGCACATTGGGAAGTTGGAGTAGTGAGCCGGCCAGAAGGTCCCTGTAATGCGTCATGTCCTTTACTCGCGCTTTGACTAAAAAGTCGAATTCGCCAGAGACAAGGTGGCACTCTTCAACCTCGGGAATCAGCTCGATGGCGTCGGTAAAGTTTTTAAAGGCATCGCCTGCGGTTCGTTGCAAGGTCACTTGAACAAATACAACCAACCCCGCATCCAATTTGGTGGGCGACAAGCGAGCGTAGTAACCGGTTATGACCCCCTGACTTTCCAGTCGCTTAATGCGATCAGCACAGGGTGATGCCGTGAGTCCCACACGACGACCAATCTCAGCCACACTAATTCTGCCGTCTTTTTGGAGTAGCGAGAGAATCTTCCTATCGGTTTTTGACAGGGTTTCCATCGTCAAATCTTATAAAGTGGTTTGTTTTATAATAGCGAAAAATAACAGTAGATTCCACTGCATATAAGGCTAATTTAAAGGAAATAAATCACTAAATTGCTCTTATGATGCATAGATCGTCTTTGTGTTTTCAAGGACTCACAGAGTAAAAAGGTCAACCATAGTGCGTATCGGCGTCCCAAAGGAAATCAAAAACCACGAGTACCGTGTGGGTCTGCCTCCCGCAGGTGTTGTTGAGCTGGTCAATCATGGTCATGAGGTCATGATTGAGACACATGCCGGCGAGGGCGCTGGCTTCTTAAATGAGGATTATGTTGCTGCGGGAGCCACCATTATCGACGCGCCAGCGGCAATATTTGCTGAGTGTGATCTGATTGTTAAGGTGAAAGAGCCTCAGCCTGACGAATGTCGACAACTGCGCCCGGGCCAATTGCTGTTCACATATCTCCATTTGGCTGCAGATCGTCAACAAACCGATTTGCTACTTGAAAGCGGAGCGACCTGCGTTGCGTACGAGACTGTAGAGGGTACGAACGGTGGTCTGCCACTATTGGCGCCTATGTCAGAGATCGCAGGTCGCCTGGCGGCTCAGGCTGGTGGTGATTTCCTTAAGAAATCCAGTGGTGGTCGCGGTGTGCTGCTCGGTGGTGTGCCGGGCGTTGCACCAGCCAAAGTTGTGGTCATCGGCGGGGGTGTTGTGGGTACCAATGCGGCTCGTGTCGCCCAAGGTATGGGCGCACGCGTTGTGATTCTTGATCGTTCGCTTGATCGGCTACGCTACCTCGACGACATATTCATGGGACGTATTGAGACAGTGTGGTCGAGCGCAGCAGCACTCGAAGAGCAAGTCATGAATGCGGATTTGATCATTGGCGCCGTGCTCATTCCTGGCGCAGCTGCGCCGAAGTTAGTTAGCCGCGACCTCGTATCCAGGCTCCAGAAGGGTAGTGTCATGGTGGACGTTGCGATCGATCAGGGCGGTTGTTTTGAGACCTCAAAAGCCACGTCATACCAAGATCCTACTTACGAGGTAAACGGTGTCGTCCATTACTGCGTGGCTAATATGCCCGGTGGGGTTGCCAGAACGGCAACCTTGGCGCTGACGAATGCAACGCTGCCCTATGTTGTGCGCTTGGCCGATTATGGACTGGATGCACTCCGCGGTGACGCACGATTTGCGCTTGGATTGAACGTACACGCGGGTAACTTGACGCACGCGGGTGTCGGGGAAGCGTTCAGTTTAGATTCGATCTCCCCCGAGGAAGCCCTTCATTCCTGAGCTAATTCGTTACAATTGGTCGCCTACACGGGGGCAGCCAACAATGAATACAGCGTCTTTACAATCTGCTTCAACCCTGCCGACTCACCTTGCGGGAGAGATGCGCTCGAATCATGCGGGCGAGACTGGTGCTGTTTGGATTTACAAAGGCGTTTTGGCCATATCGCGAGATGCTGAAGTACGTGCGTTCGCG
>Ga0160423_10001505_pt1 | contig 19496 bp, 21 predicted proteins | sample CRUFie14St8metaG_FD_108191 | JGI IMG/M metagenome (GOLD analysis project Ga0160423, IMG submission 108191) | Marine microbial communities from the Costa Rica Dome - CRUD Field 142mm St8 metaG | ecosystem: Environmental > Aquatic > Marine > Oceanic > Photic zone | place: Costa Rica: the Eastern... | reverse complement strand
TCAAATACGAACAAAAATTGGAGTTATGTATGGAGATCCTACTACTACACCCGGAGGTAAGGCAATCCCTTTTCACTCATCTGTACGAATCAAACTGGACTCGGGTAAACAAATCCTCGACAAGCAAGGTTCGCCCGTTGGTATCAAAGTTATTGCGAAGACTATTAAGAATAAAGTAGCTGCGCCATTCCGACGATGTGAATTTGAGATTCATTTTGGTAAGGGTATCGTAGAACATGAATATGTTTTTGATGTGCTTAGAAAGTACTGTTCTGATAATGGGCCGGTTCTCTATGACAAAGACCTATCAGTAGAAATATCAGGAACAGGTGCTTGGAAGAGTATCTCGGTAATTAAAAACGACACTGGAGAAGTTCTAGAAGAAAAGAAATTCTACAAGCCTGAGTTCAATACTATTCTCAAAAGCCCTCAATGGAACACATATTGTATGAAAGTGTTCAATACCTGCTATGCAGAGTATATGGGAAGGGCATTAGAAGATGCAGCCGACATTAATCCTGAGTCATACGAAGAAGTAAGACAGATTGCGATGGATATGTCTGCACCGGATGATGCATTCACAGATTTGTGATCCTTTGGTTAGGAAATGGTTGTAAAACCTGAGGGTATGCTGGTACAATACTAGTGTACCCTCTTTTCATTTTCACACACAGGAGTCTTCTATGACAACACGAGGTCCCGTACTACTCATCGATGCATACAACATATTCGCAAAGAACTATATTGTCAATCCATCACTATCTTCTAATGGCGAACCCATCGGTGGTGCCACAGGCTTTATCAAATCACTTGGTGTTCTTGCCGACACCCATAGACCATCCGAGATCATTGTCTGCTGGGAAGGCGGTGGTGCCAAACGCAGACGCGATCTCCTGCCTACATACAAAGCTGGTCGCAAACCACTACGCCTTAATCGTTCCGAACTGTACAAGAAAGATCTAGATTCACCAGAAAATTTCATGTGGCAAGTTGGACTCGCTTGTAAATTACTTGAACAACTTCCAATCAAACAGATGTATGTAGACGATTGCGAAGCCGATGATCTTATTGGTTGGTTTTGTAGACACCGTTTACTAGATGATGAAAGACAAATTGTCATCTGTTCTGCCGACCAAGACATGCATCAATTACTTCGTCCCGGCGTGATTCAATACAACGCTAAGAAAACCATCACACACGAACATGTCGTTGCCAAATACGGTATCACTCCTGAAAACTTTGTAACAGCTCGAGCATTTATTGGAGATAAATCCGATCGTATCAACGGTATCAAAGGCGTTGGTTTCAAAACTCTTGCACGTAAATTCCCGCAACTTGCTGATGAGTCATTTGTTTCAGTTGATGACATACTTACAGAATGCAAGTTAAGGAACAGTCAGAAATCTATGAAACTCTATGAATCGATCATCGCTCAACCCGAAGTACCTAAATTAAACTGGCGTCTCATGTTTTTAGACATCAGTAATCTTTCAGCTGAGCATGTAAAGCAACTGAATTACCGTTATGATAATGCACAGGTAGGCCGAAACAAGTTTGGTTTCATAAAAACAATGGTACAAGAAGGTCTTCACGTACCCGGACATATCAACGCTGACTTAGTTTGGCTTCGCTTATCATCAATCGAACAGGAGTAAAAATGTCAAACCTAGCCATCAAAGAGTCAGGTCCTGCATTGTTTCAGCAGTACGGGAAAGCTTTTCAAGAAAAAATCTTCCAAGGGCTCGCAATCGATAAAGATTGGGCACAACAAATGCACGAAGTGATGCGACCTCATTATTTCGAATTAAAATACCTGCAATACCTTTGTGAAAAGTATTTCGAATACTTCGATAACTATCGATGTTTCCCTACAATGCAGTTACTGATTCAGATGGTCGGTTCCGAACTGACAGGTGAAGGTACAGATGGAGTTTTAAGAACACAAATTGTGCAATTTATTCACCGCATGCGAGGTAATCCACACCCAGAAGATCTTCCTTATGTAAAAGACAAAGCACTTGACTTTTGCAAACGTCAGGCATTCAAAGATGCACTGACAACAGCAGTAGAATTGGTACAAGGTGATAAATTTGAATCTGTCGTTGACCTCATGAAGAAAGCAGTTTCGGTAGGCATGCCTCATTCCACTGGCCACAATTTCTTCGAAGACATTGAAGCTCGTTTCCAAGAGATCCAAAGAATCACGACACCAACAGGTCTAGACTTTATTGATGAGAAAACAATATTAGATGGTGGCCTGGGCCGTGGTGAACTCGGTGTTGTCGTTGCACCAACAGGATGTGGTAAATCTCATTGGTTAGTTCAAGTAGGTGCCGAAGCATTGCGACAAGGTCGCACTGTTGTGCACTATTCTTTTGAATTAAGTGAAGTACTGGTCGGTAAACGGTATGATGCGAATCTTACAAATATATCAGTGAATGATCTTCTTGATAACAAACAAAGAGTTAAAGATTTTTACGAAGATAACGAAATGGGTAATCTTATCATCAAGTACTACCCAACAAGGACCGCATCGGTGAATACAATCAGGAATCACTTGGAAAAACTCAAGTTTCGTGGACATATCCCATCGGTCGTCATTATCGATTATGCAGATGTGATGAGGTCTACGAAAGCGTATGAAGCGCTAAGGCACGAACTTATGTTAATTTATGAAGAGCTACGACAACTAGCAGGTGATTTCAATGTACCTGTTTGGACAGCTTCCCAATCAAACCGTGCAGGCGCCAACGCAGATATGGTAGGACTCGAAAACATGGGCGAAGCCTATGGTAAAGCACAAGTAAGTGACTTTGTGCTCGGTCTCTCTCGTAAACCTGAAGAGAAAGACAAAGGTTATGGAAGGTTATTTGTTGCGAAGAACCGTTCAGGTCGTGATGGAATGCAGTTCCATGTGAAGATTGATACAGCAAGATCAAAATTTGCAAAGATGGATATGCAGGAAGTTGCAGACATGAATCCAAAAAATATTATGAAACAGAAATGGAATGAAGTTCAAAAAGCCAAAAAGGAGTTAGACAATGGAGAATAAGTACACGAAAGAAGAAGTGCATGCTGCCACTCTTGAATATTTCGATGGTGACGAACTTGCTACCAATGTATGGACAAGCAAGTACGCACTACGAGATCTAGAAGATAATTACTATGAGAAGACGCCAGATGACATGCATCGTAGGCTTGCAAAAGAGTTCGCACGTATCGAGGCAAAGTATCCAGAGTCTATGTCAGAAGATGAGATCTATAATCTTTTCAAAGACTTCAAATATGTTGTTCCTCAAGGTTCGCCTATGTCGGGTATCGGCAATCCTTTTCAGATCCAATCTCTTTCGAACTGCTTCGTGATCTCCTCGCCAGAAGACTCCTACGGTGGTATCCTTTACACCGACCAGCAACAAGTTCAGATCATGAAACGTAGAGGTGGCGTTGGTTTCGATATATCAAACATCCGACCTCGAGGAAAGACTTGTGAAAATGCTGCGCGCACTACGGATGGCATTGGCGTATTCATGGAAAGGTTTTCTAACTCGTGTCGTGAGGTTGCACAAGGAGGCCGTCGAGGTGCACTTATGCTTTCGATCTCTGTCCACCACCCACAGGTGATGGACTTTATTAAGATGAAACAAGATCTTACGAAGGTAACAGGCGCTAATGTATCTGTCCGAGTAACAGATGAGTTTATGGAAGCTGTCAAAGCGGGTGACCAATACCAACAACGCTGGCCAGTAGATTCTACAAATCCAGAAATCACCGAAGAAGTATCTGCGATAGAAGTTTGGGACGCATTGATCGAATGTGCACACAACAGTGCTGAGCCCGGTGTTCTATTCTGGGATACAGCGAAGAAGATGACACCAGCAGACATCTACACTGATGAAGGTTTTGGATCGACATCAACGAATCCTTGTGGTGAGATTATCCTATCACCCGGTGACTCTTGCCGTCTTATGCTTGTGAACCTCGTATCATTCGTAAAGAACCCTTTCACCAAGAAAGCAGAGTTCGAATGGGGCAAATACGCACAGATCGTACAGAAAGGCCAGCGATTGATGGACGATATGATCGATCTTGAAATTGAGCAAATCGATAAGATCATTGCAAAGGTAGAGTCTGATCCAGAACCAGAGCGTGTGAAACGAATCGAGAAAGAAATGTGGGGTTTTATCAAGGACCAAGCATTACGTGGCCGTCGTACAGGTCTTGGTATCACAGGTCTAGGCGATGCTCTCGCAATGCTTGGTGTACAGTATGGAAGTGACGAATCAATCGACACAGTCGAAGAGTTCTACAAGTGGCTAGCCCTTAATTCGTATGATGCGTCTATACAGATGGCAGAAGAACGAGGAGCTTTTCCAATTTGTGATGTAGAAAAAGAAGAAGGCCATCCATTCCTGTCTCGTATTATAGATGTCTTCACAGATGAACAACAAGAGCGATACCGCAGATATGGTCGACGTAACATTGCGAACACAACGACGGCCCCTGCTGGTTCAGTTTCTTGTTTGACCCAAACTACGTCCGGTATCGAACCTGCATTTATGCTGTACTACAAGCGAAGAAGAAAGATCAACCCACAAGATGGCGATGTACGTATAGATTTCGTAGACGACCTTGGAGACAAGTGGCAAGAATATAACGTGTATCATCACAAGTTCAAAGAATGGATGGCTGTGAACAACGTTTCCGACGATAACGTCGACGAATTGGTAGCTGACTCTCCTTATGGCGGCGCAACTGCCAACGAAATCAACTGGCGCAATAAAGTAAACATGCAAGCGGCAGCACAGAAATGGGTATGTCACGCAATCTCCAACACAACCAATCTTCCAAATGACATAGACGTAGATACAGTGAAAGACATATACATGATGGGTTGGGAAACAGGTTGCAAGGGATTGACTATTTATCGAGACGGTTCTCGTTCTGGTGTTCTCGTATCTACTGAGGAAAAGGAAGAGGAAACATTTTCAACACGGCATGCACCGAAAAGACCGGAAACTTTAGATTGTGACATCATACATACCTCGGTCAAAGGACAAAAATGGGTCGTCCTTGTGGGGCTTATGGATGGGAAGCCTTACGAAGTGATTGGTGGCGAAGCCGAGATGATTGAACTTCCAAGGAGAATTAAAAATGGTACTCTCACTAAAAGAGCGTTCAAAACAACTAATTCAAAATATGATTTATCTATGGGTCACGACGATGATATGCTTCACATTAAAGATGTCGTCAGCGTCTTTGCCAACGCAAATTTTGCTGGCTACACTAGAACTATTTCTTTGGCTTTGCGTCATGGTGTTCCTGTCCAGTATCTTGTAGAGCAAATGCAAAAAGATAAAGAAGCCGACTTGTTCTCATTCTCAAAAGTGATTGCACGATGTCTTAAGAACTATATTGATGATGGTACAAAAGCAAGTGAACAAAATTGCATTAATTGTGGAGCGGAAGGAACGATTATCTACCAAGAAGGCTGTCAAACATGTACTGCTTGCGGGTTTGGGGCTTGTGGATAAATACTTGTAAAATTAACACTTTCTTAGTATATTATTGGTGAGCGCATTGCTCACCTTTAATTTTTCAACACACAAGGAGCCAACATGCATTGGACAACAGAAGTATCACCACTCATCAAAGATATAGAACTAAAACACACGCCTGTCATGATTCGTGTCAATGATTTCACAGAAGAAGCTGCTGCAGATTTTGCAGCAAAAATGGGAGTTGCACAGAACACTGGGCAACCCGTTATCCCTGTGATTATTGACTCGTACGGTGGCCAAGTTTATTCTTTAATGTCAATGATTGCTGCGATTAAAAATTCTCGTATTCCAGTCGCTACAATCGTAGAAGGAAAGGCAATGTCTTGTGGCGTTATCTTGGCCTCATGTGGCGAGAAGGGAATGAGATATATCTCTGAGGATGCCACCCTAATGATTCATGATGTGAGTTCAGGTGCTTTTGGTAAGAACTCTGAGATCCAAGCAAGTGCCGATGAAACACGACGCTTGAATGACAAGATCTATGAGATCCTTGCTAAAAATACAGGAAAACCAGCTAAGTGGTTTCACAAGAAAATTAACAAACGAGGTCGTGCTGATTGGTTTGTAGAACCATACCGTGCAATTGAAATTGGCATCAGTGACAAGATTGGAGTTCCTACCCTTGACATTAATGTGTCTGTTGATATAAAATTCGTAGAACCCGATACAAAACAAACACCTTCTGTATAATTATGAAGGAGTTTATTTTGGAGAAAGTCTATGGAACAAATCTTTCGTCAATGGATCGGCATGCATCGAGCTATGATTGCTTGGTATCATGCCGCACATCATGTGACCAAGGGAACAGGCTTTGGAGGAGATCACGTAAACATCTATGGCGAAATATATACGCAACTGGGTGAAGATCTCGACATGATCGTAGAAAAAGGAATAGGATTGACCGGTGATGAAACATTGGCCGATCCTGTTTCATCGTTATCGTTGGCAGCAACGATGTTAGCACAGTATCCAATGGCAGCAAATCAAAACGCTGAAATGATTGCTTGTGCTGCATTTGAAATTTCAAAATCGTATGTTTCGTTTTTAGAGGGAATTTATTCCCAATTCGAAGCATGCAATATGTCGCTAGGGTTGGACGATCTTTTACAGGGTTTAGCTAATCAGTATGAGACATACGTATATCTTCTGCAGCAAAGATCAAGAGGTACTAATATGAAAATCACAGAAGCAAATCTAAGATCAATTATAAGAAAAGTCATTGGGGCAGATAATGGCCGTAGATAAAGACTTCTATAACGAGGCAAGTGCAGCGAAATTAGGGTGGGAACCTTCTTGGTTCATACCCGAATATACTTTGTTTGATCGTAAACTTCAAAATGCGATTCGAGCGTTCCAACGAGAATACAAATTAACAGCTGATGGTATGTGTGGACCTGCAACGTATAGAAGACTGGTTGCTAAGATGGAAGCCGAGTATCCTTTCGTAGGACCTGAATGGAACCCAAATGATTCAGATGTTTTGTGGTACAATGACCAACCCATTCGCATTGACTGGCCGGCTGACAAAGTGCACACATTTAAAGATGATGGCTTCCCGTATGCTATATCGAAAGGGTTGACTCCGTACTCTAAGAAACGCACCATACGTTCCTTTGTGAATCATTGGGATGTGTGTTTGAATAGTACATCATGTGCAAAAGTATTAGCAAAGCGGAATGTGTCAGTTCACTTCTGCATCGACAACGACGGAACAATCATTCAGTTACATGACATCAACGATGCTTGTTGGCACGCTGGTAATAGAAACGTTAATCATTCATCTGTAGGCGTAGAGATAAGCAATGCGTACTACCCGAAGTATCAATCATGGTATAGACGAAATGTAGGTAAGGAACGGCCAATGATGGAAGGCGCATTGGCGCAAAACAAAGAGCTTGACCCTTTTACTTGGTTCTACCCCGAGCAAATCGATGCACTTAAAGTACTCTGGAAAGCAATCCACGAAGGATGCGGTGTTCCACTCGAGGCGCCAGCTGAACAATGGGCTTACGACAAAGTCGCAGCATCTGGAAAGTTCAAAGGATTCATGAATCATTTTCACTGCTCTAAGAAAAAGATTGACTGCGGTGGTCTAGATATACAAAAATTATTAGGAGACATAAAATGAAATTATCAAAAAGACAACTAAAAAGAATTATCAGAGAAGAGCACAAAAGACTGATAAGAGAAGGTATCGGATCTGACGTCTCTCATTTTGATAGACTTCCGGAAAGTGCACTTGGTGGTTCAAATTTCATTCCTGCAGGTACACTCGAAGACATCTTGGAGATGGATGGATTCGTTGAGTTCAGAGAAGAATTAGCAATGATGTGTGAAATGTTGGAAAACGGAGACCAAGCATATCATGTCATGGAACCTTCTGAACATATCTTTATCCGAAACTCAATGTTGGACATGGCTGAAGATGGCGATATGGATTTTGACAAATGGCTGACAAATTCAGCATTTGAAAAAGTGTTCATTGGTGATGAGCCACAACCTTCTATGATTCGTTGGACAATAATGCCCTAATCAAATGTTAATAACGCAGTATAATGTCTCCATAGCAGGAGATTTATATGATTATAGACGTACCCGTATTACTACCAAATAATATGAAAACACCAAAGAAGCCTCCGTTTAAGTACGCAGGCTCTAAAGCCCGAATGCTAAAGAAATATGCAGCATCGGGTTTTCTCGTAAACGAACCAAAGATGTTTGTCGACATGTTTGCAGGCTCTACACAGGTCGCTTACTGGATTAGACAATTGTATCCAGACATTCCTATTGTAATTAACGATCTAAACGATGAGCTGAATCAATTGTATCACGTAATGATGAATCACACAGCAGAGTATCAAAATTGGGGCCGTAAGTTTCTACAACCATACCTTGCAATCACGCCTCCACCGAAACCTCAGATCTCTCCAGAGCGCAAAGAATACTATTATGAGCTACGGCAAAAGTATTGGGATCGTGATTTTCAAAATGAAGTAGAAGAAAGCGCACTATTGATGTTTATGATGCGTATCAACTTCAATGGCTTTTGGGGCCAGTCTAAAAAGTATCCTGGCCGGTATGGGACTTCCGCTGGGAATATGTGGTGGAAAGAATCTTGGTTCGGAAAACTCGAAGTGCAAGAATTGGATTTCATTGAGTTCTTAAAATCGTGTGTGATTACGAAGGAGTCGTATGAAAAGACAATCAAGTGGGCCGACGAAGGCGTGTGGATGTATGCAGATCCTCCATATCGTCTTTCACACGAAACTTATCGTGCTGCTGGCGAATTTGATGACGATAATCAATTAGAACTATGTGAATTAATGAAAGATTGTCATAAACGTGGTTGCTACGGAGCGCTTTCTAACCGAGAACATTACGATGGATCTAAAATTAGCTGGGAAATGGCACCTTCGGGCAGAAAATGGAAAGAAGGAGGTTGGTTCGGTGATAAATTTGACGATAATTGGACCATGCACATGTTTATGGGCCACAAATACACGTCAGGCCGTAAAGACAAAGAAGGCTGTCTTGCTACCGAGATTTTAATTAAAAATTACTGATCTGTTGGGTATAATAGGATAAATAGGAGAACGAATGGAACCAATTTATTTATACAATGATCAAATCGGCAAAGTAGAATACGTGGAACACATGGGATCAGATCTTTCTATCGTTAATAGTGCACGGGTGTCGTTTGGAAAACACAAAGAAGAACTCGATGGCAAAGATAAGAAACTCATCAAGTACTTAATTAAACATAGGCACACTTCCACGTTGGAACATTGCATCGTGACCTTTCGTTTCAAAGTGCCATTGTTCATTCGTTCACAGCATCACCGACATCGTACTTGGAGTTACAATGAAATCAGTCGACGATACACAGAAGAAAACTTACAATTCTACGAACCACGAAACTTTCGCACCCAACATAAGTCCAACCGACAAGCTTCTAATGTCGATCAGCTCGATCCAATCATGGGCTACTTCGAAGATGGGGGACCCAATTATGCTAGCGCTGTGGTTAGAGCTCATCATCGTCAGTCTGTTAGTCTATACAACGATTTAATGGATAAGGGCGTGTGTCGTGAGCAAGCAAGAGGTGTACTTCCGCAAAACTTGTACACCGAGTATTATGGGACAGTCAATCTCAACAATTTAATTAAGTTTATTGAGCTGAGAACACATGATGGTGCACAATGGGAGATCCAAGAAGTTGCGCGTGCCTGCCTATCAATCGTAGAAGAGTTATGGCCGGTCGCCATTGCATCGTACCGAGAAATACGGGATTTAACTTGATCATTCCCATACTTATTCAGTGAATGTTAATGTTAATTTAGAGTGGGTTCCAAAGCGCGCAATTTACGGAGACCTACAATGACCGGTGATAATAACGGGTGGGGCGAATATAGTCGCCTAGTATTGAAAGAATTAGAAACACTTGCTAAGGGCATTGAAGCCTTGAAAGAACAAATGGGTGATCTCAAATCAGAGATAGCAGAATTAAAAGCCAAAGAAGACAAGGTGAAAGATCTAACTGCATGGAAAGATAGAATAGACGAAGTTGCTTCTCCAACACAGCTGAAAGAGATGCAAGACATGGTCAAAAAGCATGAGCTATTCAAAACCAAAGCAATAACAATGTTTGCAGTTGTGCAGATAATGATGGCAGGATTAGTGACAATTCTTAAGTTCTTTATCTAGTGTAGCCCATAATTAGAACATGTGAGCATTGCAGGTGACACCATAATTAAATAACGTCCTGTGCGACAGGACACCGTCAATCATCTGGCAGTTTGCAATCTCCCTCCTTTGTTTTGAAAAGTTTAGTTTCTCCAGGTATAATAGAAATTGAATAACACACAAGCACTTGGAGGATACATGCCTGAAGGCCCTGAAGTAAAACGAACAGCAGAAGGTCTCGCTCGAGCGATGACCAATAAAACGATAACAGATGTCCAGATTCTAACTGGAAGATACACTAAAGAACCGCCTACTGGAATTAATGAATTCAAAGCATCTTTGCCGATCAAAGTCATAGGTGCTGGATGTCATGGCAAATTTATATTTGCATTGTGCACCAATGAGACATACATTTGGTCAACCCTTGGTATGACAGGATACTGGAATGCAGAAGGAGGCAAATACGAAAGGATCCGATTGGATTTTAGTGACGGATCCAAGGTGTTCTTCAACGATATGCGCAATTTTGGAACTATTAAATTCGTGAAAGGCAAGCATGAAATGCTGAAGAAATTAAAGACTCTTGGTCCGGATATGTTAGCGCAAGATGTACCCACACAGGTGTTCAAAGAGGCATTATTGAAACGACCAGAATGGTCCATTGCCAAAGCATTGATGAAACAATCTCTCATTTGCGGTGTGGGAAATTATATCAAAGCAGATTCATTATGGCTTGCAAAAATTTCTCCAAAAAGAAAGGTGAAGGAACTAACTGATATAGAGTTCGCAGATCTAAACGAAGCAATAAAAAGAGTGATGCGAACATCATATGATTCCGGGGGTGCCACAATCGCATCCTATCAGTCGTTCGATGATAAACCTGGAACGTACACCCAAAAGATGATTGTGTATGGACAGAAACATGATCCCGAAGGCAATCCAGTCATTAAAGAAAAAACAGATGATGGCCGATCCACACATTGGGTGCCTGAGGTTCAGAAGTGAACGCAGGCGACCGTGTTTTCCATCCTCGATTAGGATTTGGTACTTTGCATACAAAGACAAAATTTGGTTGGCTGGTTGATTTTTCAGATTCTTCTGGCGTGTTAATTAGAGAATGCAAAGCTTCAGATTTGGAGATTACTGATGAACAAGAAAGAAAGAAAAGAATTGGAAAATAAAATCGCATCTGTTGAAGAAACATTGGCCCTTTTGAAACATCAGGAGAGTAATTTACTAGAGGCCATTCGATTACACAACTACAACCGCGATGATAAATTAATGCATCAATGGGTACGAGAAATTATTATTGGCTGTGAATATATCGTACGACTTGAAAAATCTTTAAAAATACTAAAGAAAACATTGCCGACAAGAAAACCTAAACGAAGAAAAGGTGATTAGCATGAAGACTTTTCGAACAATTATTAAACAAGTTATTACTAGTGAAGATGAACATGAATTACCTATAAAGAAAACTTTATTGAAAGATTGTTGCAACCCTGTCGTAAATAAAATTTTAGATCGTCTACGATCACAGATTAATTTCACAATTAACGAAAAATCCTATTGCAAAGTCGAAACCATGAATAGGGGTCATAAATGGCATAAGGATACTGGAAACAAGAATCACATGATGTGGTGCACCATCGGAGGGACAATGCTATTAACTGGCCAACATACAGGAGGCCATTTGGTGTATGCCACTAATAGAGGTCAAAAGAGAATAAAACATAGGGAATTATACGACCTTTATGTTCACAGTTCTGATGTTGAACACATGATTACGCCATCCACGGGTAATCGACGAGTCTTTTTATTATTTATTTAGGAGCGAATATGGCAGAAAAGAAAACAAGCAACGACAATACAGGCGCCGGCATCGATCTAATTGAAAAGGAAAAAGCAAAAAACAAATTACAGCCTCCTAAAAAATACAAAGTAGTGTATCACAACGATGATTACACTCCAATGGAGTTGGTTGTCATTTCGTTAATCGCAATATTTCATAGATCGCAAACAGACGCATTCAAAATCATGATGCACGTACACGAAAAAGGGAAAGGAATCGCGCAAGGAGGCCTGTCACGGGAAATTGCCGAAACAAAATGCAATCGTGTGGTACAATGGTTTAGAGCGCAAGGCTATCCACTACTTGCCACATTCGAACCGGAGGAATGAAATGAGCGAACAAAAGACATTTAAATTTGATAACACTGTACTGTCGACAATTGCAAAAACTTTACAATTGGCGTTGTTGACGGGCACCGACATTGTCGACAATTTAAGACAAATCGAAGTCTATGAAACTGAAGAAGGCACATTGGGCATCACAGACAAATATAATACCCATTTTGAGCATTGGCTTGCAAAAATGTTGGAAGAAATTGAGCAACATCAGAGTGAAAACTCCGCACAGCAAGAGTTCGAAAACGAGGAAAAGGTCAAGGGTCTCTTTGAATAGCAACGAGTATCTAAGAACTTATCAAAAAGGCTAGTTATTACTAGCCTTTTTTAGCATGCATGTACAAAAGTGTTCTTAAATAAATTAAATTATTAGTGTACACTAATAAAGGAATGAAAATGAAGAAATACGAAGAGATTCTCGATCGAATGCATTTCGAGATAGGTTCAACCTTGATGGATAATGATTTCAGTCGCAAAGGAATCGGTGGCATCGAACCCCAATCCGAATCCGAAATATTGCGATCGAATCGGAGAACATATATGAACCTGAAAGTTATGATGATACGTCTGGAACGTGCTTTATTTGGAGAGAACAAGAAATATGAAGAAGATGAAACAGAAATTTCCGATCGGGACACTCGTAAAAGCGACAATACCGAGAGTGGGCAATCCGCCTCACGTGGTCCTCGGGCTTGTGATTTCTCATGCTGAAGAAAGCTGTGAAGTCTTTCTTGGACCGAACCCTTGGTTGCCTCACATGCACATAGTCCCCATCATCCCAAACCGGCTACAATCAGTTTCACGCACATACACAAAGGAGGTTAGATGAGTGAGTATTACATACCCGTTCCTCTCGAACAAGCAATTAAAGAATACACAGACCAAGAGTTAGTCGAGGTTATATCAAACACCGAGTTCAGATTAGAAAAGAACAAATACGATGTAAACGAAGCAGCTTTGTGTCTGTACGACACAGCAAAAACAGAATGGGTGGCAAGACATGGAAATAAACCGTGCCCAAGAATTATCGCCCCAACCGAATTTATATTCGAAGGAGACATACATGCGGAAATCTTTTAGACATCGAGTAGTAAGAACAGCTGATGCAATTGTCTTTAGTGCCGTTGCTTGCACATGCATTTATGGGATTTTGCTAATAGGGACAGCCAAGTCTATGATGCGAATGCAAACAACACGGGTGGGCTTGTGATAGGAAGATTATACGAAATCAAGAAAGGGACGGCGGGATCTGCTTTCTCTTGTCTACGACATCAGAGGATACCCTACAAAGAAGGTGATACGATGCTCGTACTGGACGTCGGATACGATCCTAATTACCCGAAGATGTCTTGGAAAAATGTTGTCGTTCTTATTAACGACCGCACCGCAGCAATTAAGATCTGGGCTTTTCAAGATCTTATCACCACCAAATCAATCAAACCTGTAAAATGAACAAACACACATTACAATACTCAATGACCAAGGAGTAATTTATGAGTAGAACACCCACAAAATTTGTAGGACTTCATGCACACGATGGTTTCAGTACCTTCGATGGCTTGGACTATCCTCAAGACCATATCGATTTTGTAAGAGAGAACGGTATGAACGCACTGGCCATCACAAATCATGGCCACATGAACTCTTTCGCGCATGCGTACCTTCACGTACAAAAACTAAATGCGCAAGGAGCTAATTTCAAGTTTATCCCAGGTTGTGAGATGTATGTGCATCCTGACCTGCAAACTTGGCAACTACAATATGACCTAGCGAAAGCAACGAAGAAAGGCAATGAGATCGAAATCCAACGAATCAAATCGTTATTGACGAATCTCGATACACCACTTAGTGCCTCCATTGGAGAAGCGGTCGATTCAGATGATGATGACGCAGGTCTTACCGTCGAAAACGAAGAAGAAACAAAGTCTGGTAAGTTTTATGATCCTATCAAAAGACGTCATCACCTTGTTGTCCTTCCGACTACATCGACAGGTTTGCAAAGATTGTTTCATCTTGTCTCTCGTGGCTACAAAGAAGGTTTCTATCGGTTCCCCCGTGTAGACTATAAGATGATACGAGAAGCAGCAGAAGGAGGTCACCTGATTCTTTCAAGTGCATGTCTAGGTGGCCCGTTATCATATGAAGTGTTTCGTCACTTCCAAGACAAAGGTTTTGATGATCTCGTTCCTGAATTATTGGATAATACAGAAGTCATGGAAAGTGTGATGCAAAGCGTAGGGAACGGTTATCGTGACCTCGTATCTGCCGTAGGTCCTGATGCAATGTATCTAGAACTTCAGTTCAATAAACTTAATGCACAACACCTTGTGAATCGTGCTCTTATCGAGTTTGCCAAGCGCAACGATCTAGTCGATAAACTAATCGTAACATGTGACTCTCACTATTCACGCCCAGGACACTGGAAAGAACGAGAGTTGTACAAGAAGCTTGGCTGGCTTGGCCATACCAAGTTTGACCCTTCACAACTCCCGCAATCTATCGATGATCTTAAATGTGAGTTGTATCCAAAGAATGCATCACAGGTGTGGGATTCGTATCGTAACACTACACAAGCATACGATTGGTATGATGATGAGATGGTTTGTGATGCGATCGAAAGAACACACGAGATTGCTTACGAAAGGATCGAAGACATCCATCCAAATACGGATATGAAACTTCCATCGTACACTATTCCAAAAGGTAAGAGTGCGAACGAAGCGTTAATCGAAGCGGCCAAGAAAGGCCTTGTCAAGATGGGTCTTCATACGAAGAAAGAATATGTCACACAACTCAAGATGGAATTACGCATCATTTTCGAAAAGAAGTTTGCCGAATACTTCCTTACTACCAAAGCGATTATCGACTTGGCTAAGAAACACATGTTCGTAGGTCCCGGCCGAGGTTCGGGTGCAGGTTCTCTCGTCAATTACGTCCTTGGAATCACCAATGTCGATCCTCTCAAGTATGGTCTTCTATTCTCGAGGTTTATGGATCCCAATCGATCCGATTATCCTGACATTGACACCGACATTGGCGATAGAGATAAACTTCTTCATCTAATGAGAGAAGAATTTGGTAAAGACAACATTGTGCCAATCTCTAATTACAATCGTTTTCAACTTAAATCGTTGGTGAAAGACATATCTCGATTCTATGGTTTGGACTTTGGTTATGTGAATAAACACCTCGCACCTCTCGAATCAGATGTAAAACAGGGTCTTCGTGCGAATGGCATCGAAACTAACGGTCCTGTACAGCCTACTCTTGAATGGGCGATGGAGTATTCACCTTCCTTCCAACAACTTATCACCGAACATCCTGAGATTGCCGAACCGATTGGTGTTCTATTCAAGCAAAACAAGGCACTTGGTCGGCATGCTGGTGGCGTGATTGTATCCGAGAACATCGGTGAACGTATGCCTCTCATCATGGCGAAAGGCGAATTACAAACTCCTTGGGTGGAAGGTGCGTCATACAAACACCTAGAACACTTTGGATGGGTAAAGTTCGATCTTCTCGGTTTGGAAACACTTCGCATCATTGAACGCACCATCGAACTAATTCTCAAAAGAAAGAAAGGTTACACCGACGTCACATTCGGCCAAATCAAATACTGGTTTGATCATAATATGGGTAATGATGTGATTGATTGGAATGACCAACAAGTCTATAAGGTTTATGAAGAAGGTCGTTGGGCTGGTATCTTCCAATGCACCAACAATGGCGCACAACGATTGTTCCAAAGAGCCAAGCCTCAATCTATTCTAGACATTGCGGCTCTTACTTCAATCTATCGACCAGGTCCTCTTGCGATGGGTATCGACAGAAAGTATACCAAAGCGAAGGCAGATCCTCAATCGATCACCTACGATCATCCTATTCTCGAAGAGATCCTATCAGAGACATACGGTATGTTGGTGTTCCAAGAGCAAACGATGGCTATCGTAAATCGTCTTGGCCAAATACCCCTCGATGAATGTAATGCTATTCGTAAGATGATGAAACCCCAACAATCCTCGGGTGATGCGAAGAAGAAAGCGAAAGCTCTCAAAGACCGCATCATGAAAGGTTTCAAAGCTAGCGGTCTTCGACATGACCAAGCCGACAACCTATATTCCAACATCATGAAATTCACCGCTTATTCTTTCAATAAATCTCATGCGGTTGCCTATGCGATGGATTCGTATTATTGTGCATGGCTTATGACTTATTTTGAAGAAGAATGGTTGTGCGCATACCTCGAATCTATGGAAAAGAATGCTGACAAGCGTAACAAAGCATTCTCAGAGGTGAAAGCACTTGGTTATGAAATCGTACCTATCGACATCAACTATGCAACAGATTCATGGGCTATTCTCGAAGGTAAGAAGTTTATGCCATCGTTTGCATCGTGCAAAGGAATCGGCCAAGCGGCTATCGATGAAATCATCAGGTTTCGCAACAGGCTTAAAGATAAGAAGTTCACTACGATAGAATCACTTCTTTTTGATTCACAAAAGAACTGGAAAGTGAGTAAATTCAACAAAAAGGCAATGGAATCTTTGATACATATCAAAGCATTCGACTCTATGGACATCGTAGGACCGGGTAAGACATTTGACAATTATGCTCACATGGAAGCCGCACTTATCCCCGGTTGGTCGAAGTGGAAGAAGAAATTAAAATCAGATCCACTCAAAGGATACAATATGATGTACGAGTCAATAGTGGAGACAGCAAACACCATAAGTCCATATAATCGTAAACAGATCATTGAAAATGAGATGAATCACCTTGGTTCCGTAAACATTGGCACAGTTATTCCACCTCGATATGCTCGTGTGTTTGAAGAGAAAAATTTCAAACCAATAGATGAATATGATGATCCAACTGGTGCGTATTGGTGGATTGTTGTGAAAACCGTTAAGAAGAAGACAAAGACAGGTAAACACTACCTACGTTTACGTGTGATGGGTTCCAACGGAAAGCAAGAATGGATGAATTGCTGGGGTTGGAATGGTGAAGAAGAAGTTGCACCGTATACTGTGTGTGTTGGTATCGTATCTTCCAACCACTACGGAAAATCAACTAAATGGTCAAGAATGCGTATCTTCTTAGGATGATCGTGGTATAATACTGGAAACAGGAGAGACTATGTCTGAAACAAACGAGCCCAAATGGGCAACGATGGTTCCTCTTATCGGAGGATCTGCCTTTGGTTGCGAAGCCGCGACCAGAACGAAACCCCTATACAACATGAGTTATACACCTTTTGCAGCGAATGAGGCGTTCTTCTATCGACATTGGAATGAGATACCCGTATTCCTTATCGATGAAGGAAATGATCCGAAGGAATCGTTTCCTGAACAGCTTGATTTCGTAAACTCGGTATGTCCGTGTGCAGGTTTATCACAGTTGTCCACTGCTAAATCAGGTTCAGATGCGAGAGCTGCACAAAACAAATGGATGTTCGAATCTGCCGAGTATGTGCTAGGATATGTGAAACCACGAGTGTTCTGGGGTGAGAATGCACCTGCGTTGTTCACGAACTCTGGAAAAGATGTGCGAGAAGGCCTTCGTGAAATTGGAAACAAACACGGATACTCATTCTCGCTGTATAAGACGAGCACATCGAAACACGGTGCACCTCAACACCGAGATCGTACATTCTATTTCTTTTGGGATTCAGAATATGCACCAATCATGAACTGGTACGACAGGCCGATGCCTTCGTTAGAAGACTTTCTTGCACAGATACCTCCGCATGCAACAGGGCAAGATGAATTCGTATCAAACAAAAATCCAAATGATTCATTCGTGAGAGAATTTGTACTCAACAAAGTGGATCTCACACACAAAGAATTTGTGGATTGGGAAGGAAATCAAAAACGTCCGAAACATTCGTATTATCGATGGCTGGAAAAGAACGATTGCATGGACGAATGCATCAACTACATTGGAAACAAATATGGCACAGACGACAAAGAGTACAAAAGAGTTGTCAACGCAAAAGCCAAGTTGGATGCCGGCAAGAATTATATGGTCCCAGGCCCATTCTTCTTCTCTGGGAAGGTCAATGCGATGGTTGGACGAACAATCACATCTACATTGCATCCCACTGAAGAAAGGTATCTGAACATTCGAGAAGTAATGCACTTGATGGGCATGCCTCATAACTTTGAGTTCTCACCATCAGAGCCGGGCGCTGCGTTGAACATGCTAGCACAAAATGTACCATCGTATACAGCATGTGACATGGCACAAGAAGTGATGAAATATATTCGCGGTGAGCTCGAGATGAGCGAACAATCGTTTCTCATGCAAAACAATCATAAACAGAAATCAGTGTAAGCTAATTTTTGTAAATATTCCTTGGTCGGAGTATAATGCTAGTGGGTAAACCGCTAGCATTTTTCATTTATGGAGTACACATGGACACATTCAAAGATCTTAATTCCGCCTTTTGCGAATCACTTGCAAAACTCAAACGCAAAGGCTCGAACGTATCATCCCGTGGATCGAACCAAAGAGAGATGTTGTTTCACAACATTTGTATCACCGATCCTACCGCACTTACAATTGCACCTCCTATTCGTAAGTTTAAACCTACCTACGCAATCGCCGAATGGTTGTGGTATCTAAGTCGAGATAGACAGGTGAAGAACATTGGTAAGTTTGCCGACGTGTGGAACCAGATACAAGATGCGAAAGGTGAATGTGAATCGAACTATGGCGAATACATGTTCAATCAGCAGCCTGGAATGAAATCGAACACTACGCAATGGGAATGGGTAAGAGATGAACTTATTAGAGATCGAGACACTCGTCGTGCTACGATAACCATTAATCAACCAAGACACAAACATGCTAATGCGAAAGACTATACATGTACGCAATACATTCACTTCTTTATTCGGGACAACAAACTCCACCTCGGCGTGAACATGCGTTCTAACGATGCAGTCTTTGGCTTTTGCAATGATGTTTGGACATTTTGTATGTTTCAGCAACTCATGCTCAATGACCTTAATATGTTAGGTGCAAACGTCGAATTAGGAAATTACTATCACCAAGCTGGTTCCTATC
>Ga0160423_10001504_pt1 | contig 19511 bp, 16 predicted proteins | sample CRUFie14St8metaG_FD_108191 | JGI IMG/M metagenome (GOLD analysis project Ga0160423, IMG submission 108191) | Marine microbial communities from the Costa Rica Dome - CRUD Field 142mm St8 metaG | ecosystem: Environmental > Aquatic > Marine > Oceanic > Photic zone | place: Costa Rica: the Eastern... | reverse complement strand
TTGAATATTTTTTCCTAAAAGCGGGATAGCATTTCGTTTAATGGCTATGGCATCAAACGGTCCTTCGCACAATACTAACGGGCTATTCCAGTTTATAAACATCTCAAACGGTACAATATCACGGGATACCGATGGATTTTTATATTTTCTAAATGGTTCCTTCTCAAAACTACGTGCTGTAAAATAATTTAGATTACCATTAACATCATAAGAAGGAATTATAATCATATTTTTATATTCTCCATCTTCACAATAACCCATATGATATTTAATCATATCTTCTCTAGTAACTCCCCTACGCTGGAGGTATGTTAGGGCATGGCGGGCCATTAAAGTATTAGGTTTATCAATAAATGGAGTATATTCTTTGGGTAATGCTAAATCATTTTTTACTACTACTTCTTCAACAAACGAACCTTGAGGGATTAATTTTTTAGCTTCCTCAATTTTATCATATGCTTCTATTTTCTTAAGAAGATTAGGAATAGTTTTACCTCTAGTATTGCAAACCCAACAATGCCAAGGATTATGTCCCTTTTTATTTTCTGTAAAATTAACCTCCATTTTAGGTTTGTGATGCTTACAGAAAGGACAGTGGTAAGCATAATTGCCCCTGGATGTTTGTTTTCCCTTGCCAAGAACAGAGTCCATTAGGGATACTAATAGGTGATTTACCATTAAGTTAAATGTACAAATCCTAATTTAGAGAGCAAAGTCTGATGTAAAGAATTTCCCTAGTATATTATCGTTATAATAATGGTCTGGGTTTTCTAATACTTCCATCTGGAATAGGTATTTGGTCTCTAGATATGTGAGATGTTTTTTATTAAGAGCAATTTCAAGAATTTGTCTTTTTAAATTATCTTTCGTAACTTCTCCTTCAGTTATTTGACGCTTTAATTTAGCGTTTGACCCTATATATTTTTTCCAATCGCTTTCTTTTTGAACGATTTTATATAACGATCTCCGACCTCGACCTGTTTGTTCCGCTAACTCGGCTTTAGTTAATTTTTTCTTTTGGTTGTGGTATAATACTTTTTTACCCACATATTTTTTACCCTCGGGGGTGATTACTTGGTAGACAAACCCAAATGTATTGGGTGGAAATTGTGATATGTCTGTAATTTCTTTTCCATTATATAACCAATTCATATTTTAATATTTTAGTTGTAAAGTAAAAAAAGCTTCATTATTAAAGTCTTTTTCTATAGGTTTTTCAGTTTTAGATACTGCTAGTAAATCACCTTCATCATTATATAACCCTATTGTAGTAATATATGTTTTAGGATTATCTATAAATGATGTAAATCTTAGGTCACCCTCCATTCCTAAAAACGAAGGGTTCATAGAATAATTAAACTCAGAATTTCTAGCTCTAATAAAGATTTGAGAATAATTAGAAATTTCTTCACTTGCTGCAAAAACATTTGTAACTGTAGTAGAGGTAAGGGCTAATCCTATATCAGGGTACAAATATAAATTAGGAGATCCAACTCTAGGATCTGTTTTAAACACTCGTCCACCTTCACTGTGTTGTACAAATTCAGTAGTAGTATCTACTTTATAGGTATTAACTTCAAATGAAGCAGGGTGGATTGAACCTTTAAAATACTTTCTGTTAAAAAGGATAACATTCATACTAGTACCTAAAGGTAGATCTTCATGTAAAGGATCTTTTAGTATTAAATTAGCTATTTGTTTATACCTCCGTATTTGTTCATCAGTCCCCGATTTATCTATAGTAAAAGTATCATACTCAACCCCATCAGCACAAGCTCCTCCAGGATTATTTCCCATAGGTACTACAACTGATCCGTGTCCTACTATAATATCTTGAGGGTCTATTCTTTTATATGACATTATTTATCTATTCTTACTATAAAATTAGTATCAGTATATGGATTTAACTGAACAGGTTGTCCTAATTTAGCTACCATCATTAACTCTTGATTTTCGTTATATAATCCTATTGTGGTTACGTATGGCATAAATTCAGGACTATCTATAATACTTTGATCATACTCAGTAGAAGAGGTAGTTAAAAGTGTAGGATTCATAGAAGCATTAAACTCATTTGGACCAGCAGTGCATTTATATTGAGTAGCATATACTGTGTAAGATCCAAAAAAATCTATAGAGCTTAAAGTTATAGGACCATACCCATCTCCATTGGTTCCTGTTGTTACTATTATTCCTTGATCATAAAATATATTACCCTTAACATTTCCTGATGAATCTAATAGATTACCAGTGGCGTCATCAGTAACATTACTAGCACTAATTGTTCCAGGAACTATAGATTCCCCAAAATCTGAGGTAGGAATGGTGTGTACTCTTATACCACCGTCAGATTGAGTGGGGAAATATCTAAGATAAGATAAACTTCCTTGAAAAGAGGGATCAAATCTACTAAACGTTCCTAAATGTTTTTGATCTACAGAACCAGATATTCCTGTACTAAAAGCACTTCCTGAGGATAAGAAATTTTGTGTAATGAAAGACCCATAATATAATTGTCTTATAGAATTATATAATAAAGCGAAGTTTTCAACTCCAACACCCCCACTATCATAAAAATCATTTATATCCGCTGAGGAACTTCCTACCGGATTTTTATTGATCCCCATATAATTATCAACTGAGTAAGCTGATTTTTTAAATTTGATTGTTAGAGGAGTAACCCTGACATCATCACCCTTTAATTTCTTGAATACGCCCATTCATTTAGAAATCTAATTTAATTCTAATAAGGGCTTCCTTAGTAAAATCTTTTTTAAGAGGCTTAGATAATTTAGCAACTGCTAATAAATCTCCGTTGTCATTATACAGTCCAACAGTAGTGATAAAAGTTTGAGGAGAAGTAATAAACTCAGAGAACCTTACACCTCCTGTAGTAGAATCTATAAAAGTAGGATTCTGAGAATAATTAAATTCAGCATTTCTAGCTCTAATAAAGACATAATTAGATGTTATTACTTCTTCACTGTGGACTGTGAAATCGCCTGAAGAGATTGAAGTTGGAAGTGATGTTACAGAACTTTCATTTTTCAGAGCTACTCCAATATCGGGGTAAAGATATAAATCATTACTTCCAGAAAATACTCTACCAGCATTTGTAAATCCTACATCTGTAGATCCAGTAAATAAACCATCCGATCCCCACCTAAAAGAATCAGGGAATATAGACTGTTTAAATCTAGATCTTTCTACTACTAATGCTGTAAAAGAACTACCTACTGGAAGTACGGTTGTAGCCTCACCTTGTATAATATTAGCAAATTGGTTATAAATAGCGTTTTCGGTAGAGGTACCTGCACTTCCACTTTTTCCAAAAGTTAGGGAAACTTCCATTTGTCCATCACTTCCTAAAAAAGCAGAAAAATATTCAGCACTAACCCCAGCGTTAATAGCGTCTCCATTAGCAGTATTTGAAGGAGTTCCTCCAGCAAAAGCTCCCGCTATAATTGAATCCGTGCTTAATAAAAAATCTTCAGGTTCTAATCTTTTAAATGACATATTATAATAGTTTTAATTATCCTCCGGTTGCGGTATTTTTAGTAATAGTAAGAGGAACAGTAATTCGAGCTCCACTATCTCTACCTACAACTAACACAGAAGTTTGTATTTGAGTTGATGTTGATCCAAATAATGAATTAACCGTGGTAGCTTTCATATTAATAGTAGTACCTACTACAGTTTTTTGAGTAGCTGCTCCTAAAGTTTCTGTAGAATTTAGATTTTGGGCTAATTGAGTATTAACTCCTATTCCTTCAAATGAAGCCATTGTTCTAACATCTGCAATAGTAACAGTATAACCACTAGCTTCAAATACTTGGTTGTTACCCAAATAATTAAGAGTTTGTGGAGTTATAGATAAGGTAGCTCCTTGTCTCAAAATAATGGATTCATATCCAATATCCAATACAGGCATTTGAGATGTACCTCTTGGTAAAGTAGTAAGTTTGTATCTTAAATTTTGAGTAGCTTTAGGCATAGCTTCTAATAAAGGCATATTTTCAATATTTTTTCCAAAAAAAGCAGAGCCTGAGGGGTCGGTTGGATTATATAATGAGTAGTCAATCTCATCGTCTGATAACGCAAATTGTGTTATTTTAAAGGAACCGTCTCCTCTAGCTAGTAATTCTCTTCCTCTATCTGTTAAAATGGCATCTACTGTAATTATGCCGTTATTTAAATATCCCATATTATTTTTATTTATAAATATTATAAAATTTAAACTTCTATTATTCCTGCTTGTTTTAATTCAAAAAGTAATTTATCTATTTTTCCAGTTAAACCTGTTGATGGGTATTTTCCTGTAATTATTCCTGTAAAAGGTTGATCTATAGCAGCATCATTGTTTTTCTTTACATCTAATATAATATATTGCCCATTAGGTATTATTCTATATATAACAAAATTATCCAAAATCGTAGAATCTGGAACCTGTCCATCTAATCTAAGTTTTAGGGTGTTTCCTATTATTTGGATACCTGTGATTTGGAAGGTTTTAGATTTACTATACTCAAATCTGATGAAATCTCCTATTTGAAGTAAAAAGGGTAATCTAATTGGATTAAAACCAAAACTTTGTGCTGTTCTTTTCTTACTAGTTGATAAGTCTTCCTCAGCATTAGGTCCAAATTGGAATAAACTACTAGAAGGAGAAAACTCAGCGTTATTTAAATTATAATGTTCAGTTCCTGCCGCAACATTTGTAAATTCTTCTCCATAAAAATAAGTAAGAGCCGTAGAAGCAGTTATATAACTTCCTACTCCATCCACACTACTACTAAAATCATTTTTACCTACCCAAAAACTTGAAGTATTATGTGTATATACAGAAGCACTAGGTTGAGGAAGGTCCATTGTTTCACCATTAAAATAACTAGCTGTTACCCCGGTAATCCCTTGTACAAAGTCTGTAGAACCAGCAGGGGTTTCTTGATTAATAATAAAATGCCCAGCCCAATACTTATAATATCTCATATTATGTTCAGGCCAATTATTTAAGCTCTGAGTAAATTCCCCATTGGTAGTAAAACTAAGCCCAAAAACCCCATCTGCTTGGGATAAATCTGATCCGTTAAAAAGTGTACCTGAATCAAATGTTTGAGTTAAACTGAGAGATGAACTATCTTCACCCCCTCCTGCTTCTTGGTTTTTAATAAGAGCAAATACTTTTGATCCTGAGACAACATCAAAATAATCGGTTACTACTTGCGTTGTACCATTACCATAAAGGGGACGCCACCCACCTGCATAGTCATTAAAATCAACACCCGGGACCACCGAACTAAAATCATCTGATCCTGATTCAAATAAGTCTTGAAATGCATAAGGCAACGTACCATAGGCCGGGTTGAAAATATCTAAAAGGGCACTATTTTCCCCCCTTAATACAGGATCTTCTCCTGGGTCTTGACTGTATACTTGTAATTTTACGCTAGCATACCGACTTATATCCCAAAAGTTATAAAATCCTGATTCGAAATCTCCCATACTAGTTACATTACCAAACCCATCATATGTGGTTCCCCCTAAATCCATAGCTCTAGCAGAAGCAAATAAATCTCGGATACTACTAGAAACTATTTGAAACGCTGCACCACAACTTACCCTAATTCTTGATCCTCCTGCAATTGATCCTGTTTCTATAAAATAAGTATTAAAATAATTAGTTGAATCAAAAGTTCCATCAGGTCCACTAGGAAGTGCTTGTTCAAATCCTGGGTCTCCTAAAGCTGAGCCTGTTCCTATTAATTGTTGGGTATCTTGATGAAGTCTAATACCTCTCCCTTCATTTCCGGGATCATCAAAACCGCAAAAAGAACTAGTTACGTATGCTGGGAGAGTCCAAGAATTTCCATTGGGTCGAGTTCCTGTTACTTTGTATGCCCAATATCTATCTTGATAACCTCCTGTTGAGTTAGCCGATTTATCAAACCAAGAATAATAAGAGGCTACATTTATTCCAGGAGCTCGACCCAGTTGATCAGATTGAACAAAACTCATAGTTGTTACATATGATAAAGGTCCCTTTCCTATTTGGGTTCCTATAATAGGTTCAACAGATCCCACAGCAGTTATTTTATGAGTACCCGCAAGTTGTGGGTTTAAAACTGTACCCTCATCTACTCTAACTATAGCTCTTCTTTGAGATTCAAAATTTTGGGTTATATTAGATAAAGCAACAGTATCAGTTGCAGGTTTAGATACATTAAGTTGAGAATCACACAAATAAGTAACCTTAAATTGAGTTTGATCTATTATTTCAGGTGAAGTATCTCCTGCTTCTTTAACAACTGCAAAATATTCTTGATTTTGTTCAGCAACGGGTAACCCATATAATATTCCCCTTATTTGTTCCCCATTGAAATTAGCAGTAACAAGACCTATATCTTGTATTTGACCTAATTGATCCTGTAGAATAGTTCCTACTCCTTCAGGAGGATCCTGGTAATTACTAGGTAATCTATTAGGTATCTGAGGTTGAACTGGGGTTGGATTAGAAGGTGGTGGTGGTGGAAATCCCATTTTTTTTATTTAAAGTTAAAACTATTAAGATGGAAGTGGGTCAGGATCAGCACTAGCAGTAACAGGGGTAAGAGGACCCGGGAGTGCCCCTCCTGCAAAGCCTAGAGATTCACTAGTAAATAATTGATTAACATTAGGTACAGCTTTTATAATTCTAGTATTAAAATCAGGAGAGCTAACTCTATTTCCTTTATATCTTGAGTTAACCCACCAATCACAATTATAATTAGAATCTGGCACGGCGGCAAGGGAAGCAGAACCTTCTATTAATGAGCTAGCATTTATAGGACTGTAAGGACTAGGTGCATCCCCAGAATAGTCAGCATCCATAAATCTTGTAGACTTTCTAATACCGTTATAATTTACTAATCCTGCTGCAGGGTCAAATGAATTATTAACTAAAGGATTATAATCATTATAAGCCCAAGGTCCAGGGGATATTGCTAGCTCATCGGGGTCATAAGCTGCTATATAAGTTATATTTGCCCCTGCTAAAACAATACTATTCCAAAGCGATTCGTTAAAAGTAGGATTATCTATAATAGTCCACGCTACATAAGTCCCAGAAGAATTAGATAAAATTGTAGGTGTTCCTACTGTAAAAGAAATACCCGCAGTCGTAGTAGGGTCAACAAAATTTAATTCACTACCATTAGCTAATAAAACATCTTGAGTCAACCCAGCACTATCATTTACTTTTATGTAAACAGTAGCATTTTGAGCATCATACCCTAAATCCGAGTTAAAGGTAAATATAAAATATATTACAGGAGGTTTATCAAAAGGAAATAATTTTGTAGCTAGTGATACTTGTGTATTTATTAATCCTGGTTTTTTGTAAATATTATTTACATTATTGTCTGTTTTTATGAGCCCTTGAAAAGAACTACTTATAAATTCTCTATTTAAATAATCAAAATCTTTTAAAGCTTCATTTTTAAATTCTCCATTATAAAACTCATCTTGAGTAAGATGATATTTTAAATGAGACCCACTACTAGTAATATTAGAACTATAAAAAGACTCAGACCATGTTTGCTGAAAACCTTCAGATATAGGAGTATCTAAATCATACCCACCCCAATCAGCATTACTAGCAGAAAATTTATACCTGTTAAAATCTTGAAGGGACCCCCCTGTTCCTCCGGGGTATTGGAAAGATCCTGTTTTTGCTTTAGAGGTAAAATCACCAATTGACCTATGGACAGATTCAGAAGCACTCCAATCATAATATTCAGTATCAACTGACCCAGAATAAAAATCTTGTGATATAGACATAGAAGCAGGTCTATATACACTACGTTCTTTTATAGTGGGTTTAATAGTTACCCCAGTAGCTGTGCTAGTTCTAGCTGGGGTAAAGTCTTTAATCATTTGGAATAAAGAAGCGTCAAAGAATTTTACATATCTTATAAAAGCTTGAGTACTCCATTCATTATCACTCCCAGATGAAGTTTCATTATAAAATTTTGAAGAATAATAACTCCCAGTGCCAAATATAAAATCACTAAAATCAGGAAAATCTTCCCCTAATGGATCAAAACCAGAATAATCTTGTTCATCTAAATAAGTTTGAGGTGAAAATCCAGCTTCTACATAATGTAAACTTCTGTTATAGCTTTCACTTTTAGCATAGTGTTGTTGTACTCTAGTAATAGGTGATAACAATTCAGATGGAATATAACCACTTCTACTAGGGGGTAAGGATATACTTTCAGTGTTAAAACTAACGCTTCCAGATTCATTCGCCGAAGGAAGACTTTGAGAGGTAAAAGTATAATTTATATCAAATTCTTTTATATTTAATATATCACTAGGAACTCCAAAACAATTAACTAATGTTCTTAAACCTGCAATAGATCCTTTTTGCTTAAGAAGTAAGGGTAAGTTATGGTATATTCTTTTATAAATTTGTTTATTTACATCTTCTATAGGAGTAGGAAAATTAGAGGCAGTAATATATTCTTCTACATTAGTTTGACCATCTTCTGAAGGGGGCAAGTATGAATCTGAAGCATTAATCCCTGTAAACGATGAATATAAATCAGCAGCTGTAAAGTTTCCTGTGTAAAGATTAATTCCCATAGATTTAATAGCTTCCGCTACTAAATCCTTAGAAATGCCAAAATCTAATCTGTTATCACCATCATATCTATTAGTAATATCCTGGGCATAAGTAAATAACGTGTCAAAATGTTGACCTATTAAATTAATAAAATTAGTATAAGGAGCATTATCAGGATCTTCTAATAAATAATCAGGTATAGCATTAGTTAAAATATCTAAATTATTAGAATCATATAATGAACATGAATCTATAGCATTTTCATACCAATTAGTTACAACATCACTTCCCGTACTTTCTAAAATAAATGGTGGTTTATCATTTGATTTAGGATAAGGAGAAGGAAACATAACATCAGGCTGGTATGAATAATAAATCTTTATAAAGGGACCAGATGTGGCACTTCCCGAAATTGCCATAGTATCACCTCCCGGGTTATCTGTTATGGAGGTTTTAAAACGTAATAGATCTATATTATCAGGAGTAAGGGTTAATCCTAAAGTATTATTACTTCCTCCAATAGTAGTAATTCCTGTTGCGGTTGATAAATTATCAATAGCTATTTCAGTATAACTGCCTCCTCCTATTGCAAGAGAAGTACGGACTTCCATAGTATCATTTTGAGTTATATTAAAATAATCATATATAACTTCAACTCCATTAATTATAGCATTAGAAGGGATGCTACCAAACGTAAATTGGGTAAGTATTAAGTCAACAGGGACTGTTGTGTTATTAGTATTAAAAGCATACCCAGTTTGACCATCTACTAATTTTGATTCATCATCCCAATCAGCACTACTAATATATCCGGTAGCTCTATGATTACCTGTATCTAAGGATCGAGTAAGGGTATAAGAAGTAGAAGAGGAATTGAAATACATCCAAGATTCAAACCCATCAAAATTAGATATAATATTTTCTATTTTATTTTCGATTAAAGCCCTACTTGCTGAGGTTGCATCTCCGCTATCACTATGAGAAATATTTAGGGAAGCTGAGCAATCTTCTATTAATGTAACTTTACTAAAGAAATTTTTTACTCTTTCTTCTGCTGATGAAAAATGGATAAAATTATCTAGTTGAGTATAATCTATATTAATTTTAACTCCGTTTTGATCTATAATATTATGAAGTTCGTAATAAGAGGCACTAGATATATTATTAGTTGAATTTAAATCATCCCAACTAGTAAGTTTTACTGAAGTATGAGTTTGATTGTTAAGATCTAGTGAAAAATTAGGACCTTTTAAAGAAGTAGTGTCTATAACTGGGGTTACTTCTTGCTCAAAAGTAACATTATAAGCTACAGTTTCTCTTTGTTCAGTGCAAATCCAAGGATTTAGTTCACCATCTGTTTCAATAAATGAAGGAAGTGGTTGATATAATTTAACCAATAAAGAATATTGACCATTACTATCATCAAATAATAAATTATTAGCGATAAAAGCATTCCCATTTCCAAAATTAACATAAAAATCAGGATAAGCAGTATTACCTTTTACTTTTGAAGTAAAAAATAAATCAATTTCTTGTCTTAATTCTTCTTCTGAGAGGAAAGTTGAGGTAAGACGAAGTTCTTTTCTATTAGAAGAAATTTCTTTTAATCTAAATTGCCTTTCAATTGAAGAATTTAGTTCATTATTAAAAAAGTTATATACTATGTTATAACTTCCTATCCCACTACTAAATTTTTCTACATCTTTTTCTGGGTAGACTAAAAGGGCATCAGCATATTGGGGGTTACCTTGGATACCATTTTCAATTGCTGAATAAGGGGTATTAGGGTTATAGGCAAGTTGGTTTCCATTTAAATCATAAATAATACTTTCTACTCTTCCATCTCTAGTAGAAAATGTAGAAACTACATCAAAATTAGCAATAGTTGCTTCATCCCCAGAAGAATATTGTTGGATTTCAAAAGTAGTAGGATCTATTATTTTTGTGGTAACCATCTAATATAAATATTATAATTTAAAATTATTAATCATTTCCAACTATTATAGATTGTTCAGTTATTGTAGTTCCTGCTAAGATTGAACCTTCACTTTCATTTTCACCCTCAGCTATAGCTTGGAAAGCTAAACTTCCACTATCTTGAACTTCTCTAAGTTCTTTTTGAGTAGCAAGTAATTCTTCTCTTAATTGAGTAATTTCATCTAAAAGTACTTGAATATCTTGTTCTTTTTCTTCAGTAAATCCTATATATTCTGTGCTGGTATTAATTAAAAATCTATGAGAGTTTATGTCTCCTTCAGGGGGAATTTCGTAAAATAAAGTATTATATAATGTAAAAAAGTCTTCAACAGTAGCAACTTCTTCTACTGGTGGTGGTGGGGGAACTAATTGGGTAAAAGATGTATCAATAGCGTTTTGATATTGAACATTAACAAATCCTTTAGTTCCTAATTGTACTTTTTGACTCATCCGTTAATTACTTTAAAATAATAATTATCATCTAACAATAATGTGCTCCCTTGTATTTCAGTTTTAATTAATATTTGATAATATCTTTCTGGTTCTAGTCCGTTCATATAAAGTTTAAAATAACTTCCATCTAGATCTGCACTGATTTGGGTGTAATCTGTATCAAAATCGATTATAAACTCGTTAGTAGCTAAATCTTTAACAGCATAATATGATGCAGTAGGAAGGAAATAATTTTTAGTATAGGCAGATCCAGTTTCAAATGTTCTTTCAGGGAATTGAGGTCGACAATTAATGTAGAATTTTTGAATACTACCTCTTCTATATTCACCTTTATTTTGGGCTAGAGTAGCTACTAGATCAGAAGTGTGTATAATACTTTCTGTATCAATAGTAGAATAATATTCAGATTCTTCAGTTGTAACTAAAAATGAAGAAGTATTAGCATAAACCCAATCTCTCCATTTAATTTCTAATTGAGGAGGATAAATAGTATGAGTGTCTATAGAAAAGTATTTAATATTAGCTGTTTTTGCTTCACTTTCTTTAAATTCATCAGAATCAGATTGTTTTATAATAAAACCATTGTTATCAATAGTTCCTGAATTGATTAATTTTATAGCATTAGTAACATCCATTTTGATGTCTTTGTTACTAGAATAATTTAATATTTGGGAAGCCCCAACAGGAAGACCATTAATAGTACCTGTAAACCAAGTACCTCCCCCTGGGTTGTCTTCGGGATAATTGGCTGCTTCATTTGAGTTAAGTCCACCCTCAATCCAAGGTCCGCTTCCATTTTCTAATCTATACTTCCAAGAACACCCATCCTCAATTTTAGGACTATCATTATATTTCCCAGTTCCCATATTCCATGTTTGTGAAATGGGATAAGATTCTAAAGTAGTATTAGTAGATAAGCCATCAACCTCAGCAATAAAAGTTTTTAAATCAGCTTTAAATTCTTTACTAGAGGTAAGCAAAGAACCAGTCTCATCAGTTACAGATCCTAATATAGTATTATTAATTAATTCACTAATTTCATCTTGTGAAAATTGAATCAAAAATCTACTAACTTGGGGTTTGCCTGGGGTAAAAGTTGTAGATGCTTCTATAATCTCATCTAACCCAGTATTTTGGGTATTGAATTTTGAATATAAACTTGCGTCTTTTTCGGGAAATAATTTATATACTGCCATTTACTTAGAATGATGTTATTGAACCTCTTATATCAGTGTTAGGATATTTAACTTCAAAAATACTAGGATCTTGAGAAGGAAATATAGTATTATTTTGAGTAGCACCTAACACATCATAACTATATTTAGAATATCCTGCTCCTTCTCCTGATTTATTAGTGATTTGAACATTTTTTACTGTTTGGACTCCTTCTATTTTATCCAATGTAGTATAAATATCTGTTAAAAATATAGGTTGATTAATTTGCCATTTATCTATATCAAAATAATCTTGTAATGTTTTTATACATTTATTTAAAACTTGATTACCTGCGTAATTAGGTCTTAAAACTATACTAAAATCTACTGCAATGTTAACAATAAATCCGTCTTTAATATTAACAGTATCATTTACCATTCTAAACTGAGAAAGGTAAGTTGATAAGTTATCTTTAAAAGAAGGAGAGGTCTCTGTTAATCTTTTATTAACATCATATCCTAATACGTACATATCTAAAACCGCAGGTCTTAAGTGAGCATTTAAATTTTCTATTTTTTCAGGCTCTACATAAATTTTACCTACAGTTCCATAAATTCCTGGCATACTCAAAGCTCTTACGGTGTAGTCATCAGTAGTTACACTTCTTAATTGAGTACCAAACATTCTTAATGAATTTTCTCTAATTTGATCTGGATTATCACCTGATGATCCTCCTGATGCTGCTTCAGGATTAACACACCTGACGGATGCTCTTGATGTAGCATCACCCCCGGTGATACCTGAGGTATCTATTGCTGTTAAGGTTTCAGCACCAGCATTAGATGATATGCCTCCTCCTTTTAAGTAAGTAAAAGTTAAAGTTGTATTAACGGGGGCAGTACCATAAGTGTTAGTAAATGTAAAATTAGCAGGGGAAAAAGCAGTAGTTGCATTTTTGTTTGCATCTCCTTTTCCGACATTATAGGGATTAGGAACAATTGTTGAATCACTTAATGCACTATTTCCTGCCCCAAATTGGATTTGAAGATTTCTTTGATCAAGAAATTTAGTAGAAAATCTTCTTTGGGTTTTTAATATTTTAAGTAAATAAGGAACATTGAAACCCCCAACCCCAGGAGTTAAATTTACTTGAGGGGTAAAAACCGTATCTTGTCCTAAGTAAGGAACTTCATACCAAGAATTTCCTGAGCTATCAACACAGTCTGTTATAGCAATAATATTATCATCTGTTAGATTAACAGTAGGGAATTTTTCGTAAGAACCAAAAGTAAATTCGGCAGATGCTGTAGTAGCAGATATAGCTTGCCTAGTTTTCTTTAATAAAAATCTATCAGGAGTAGTTCCACTTAAGGAAAATACTGAAATTTCAGTGGGATCCGAAGAACTAGAAATAGAAAAATCAACAAAATCTTGAAGTATAAACGAAGATTTTCCATCAACGGATGAGTTAATTATGGTATTACTAGGTATATTAACCGCATCATTAAAATCAGGAGCAGGTGGGGTACCAACAGCGGCAACTGTTTGATAGATATCAATATCGGCCACAGCAGCTCCTGTTACCTTAGGTTTATACCCCATCATATACGCTAATTCATATAAATTAGGAATTTGGCGAGCAAATTGAGTAAAAGTTTCTTGAATTTGATTATCCTGATAGAAAGATAACACATCACCAACATACGCTGCCATTTCCATAAACATCATCCCTGGGGATGAAGGGCTAAAATCAGTATAGGTATCTGGGAAATAGGTTTTGGTATATTCTACTAATGAGTTTTTAAAATTAGAAAAATCTCTATCAATATACCTTATATTTCTTTCTTCCCTGTTATTTTTATGAGATTGAGTAGATATGTTAGAATTGTAAGCCATCGGTGTTAAAGTTTATTTGAATCTCATCTAAAGGTTGATTTAAAACACTATAAGATAGAGTTACACTAATAAGATTATCAGCAGGTAAAGAAGAAACATTTAAGTTTTCTATTACTACTGTTGGAAATAACATTTTAATTTCTTCTTTTAATTGAGTTTCAAGTCCTGCTAAATTATCACTAGTTATCAGTTCAAATAAAGTAGATCTTAAATTACCCCCAAACCCAGGATTTAAGTACCTTTCTCCTTTATTAGTTAAAAAATAATTAATCAAATTAGACTTAATTTGATCCTTAGTTATATAAGTTTGATTAAACACAGCTTTCCCAGTAAAAGGAATAGATACTCCAACTGCCACATCTGGAAGTGTATCTACAGGAAATTTACTAGAGATGATAAAAGCCATTATTTACTCATTAAATTCATTATTTGTGACATATTAACTTCTCCTGATGGAAGATCTCCTCCTGGCATTGTTCCTTGGGGGTTAAATGGTTGGGGAGTATTTTGAGTGGTAAAAGATGTTTGCATATCTCCTAATATGTTTTGATATGCCTCACGTCTTTCATTAGAACTCATAGAAGGTCCTTTAGCAACAGGTTGGGGTTGAATAGATTCAACTACTTGTTGTTTAGGAGCACGAACCGCTTCAAGTAAAATGTCCTTTAATTCTTCTTGAATAGCTTCTTTTACAGCCCCTTTAATCATTTTTTTTAACTCGCTTTGTTTCATTGTTAATAAATATTTAATTAATCTGCTCTTAAATTATCTCTGTCAATTACAAATCTTAATTCTTCAATCAATACAGAAGGATTTGAAGCATACGATGATTCACTTCTCAATACTTGTATACCTTGAATATTTCTAGCTAAGGCATATCTTTTAGGATATTGAAAATTTTGGCTAGTATCCTGCTTAATTTCAAATGTAAATCCTTTATAAGGTAAAGGTTGGTTAGTTAAGGGATCAATAAGATCATCAACCTGTTCTCCATCACTTTCTATGAATGAATTAATCTCTTCATTAATTTCTTCAAAAGAAAGAGTAAATTCTTGCCCTCCTTCTACATCAGGTTCCTGGGCACATTCGATAATCATATCATCTAAAGCTTGCAATAGTCTTAAACAATAACCTAAAACTACCCCAATCCCAGTAGTAGCTATATTTAAAGCAGTAACTGCTACTCCTGCTCTTCTTAAAACAGTATCTATAGTTAGAAATCCTTGTTCTACTAAACCATTCCATATATCTTTTAACCCAAAAAATGGAGGTTTAAAAGGACCAGGAACTGCTGTAAGTCCTTGGGCTATTTTTGTGGCTATTTTTAGTCCTAAAATAAGTGCATTGGTTACCCCTAGTATTTTAGATAAAGTTCTAACCCACTTATAGGCATTGTTAATTTTTTTAGTTACTTTATTTCTTTTTCTTAAAATTTCTTTTAACTCTTCAGCACTTAAACAAACTTTATCTTCTAATGGGTTTTTATTACCCGATAAAATACTGTTTAATACATTAGGACCAAATTTAGCTATTAAAGCTAAAATAAAAGGTATTAATTGCCGCTTTAAAGATTCTTTTTTATTATTGTAAATAGTAACCATTTTAACTTCAAAAGGAACATCAGGAGCAAATCCCTGAAGAATTAATTTCGCTTCTTCTTCATTTACTTGAGTTATAACCTCAGCTTGAATGGGTTCAATGTTAGGAGAAGAAGATTTAAGGATAATTTTTCCTAAATCATAAATGTCTACAGTTACTGTAATTTCATCTGGAGATTTGGGTTCGGGGGGTTGTGGGGTTGCTCCCTCTCTATCAATTGGAGTTCCTGTTTTAGGGTAAGCAATGTTGTTTCTAAAATCCCCCATAGAATCTAACTGAAATTTTGTTGATTCTTCTGCTGATTCTAAAGTAAAAGTGACATTGCTAAATATTCTTTCAAAAATTGGGAGACCAACATTATTATCTACTAAAACACTAATACTACTAGCATTTCCATTATTATCAAATCTAAACCCAGTTGCATAATCATATTCTATAGGTATAGAATTTTTAGTATTTTGAAGTTGTTCTTTTAATTTCTTTTCAGCATTAGATCTTGCTATTTTTTTAGCAGTTTCCCTATTTAGGGATACTCCTATTCCTTGAGATGTTAAACCATGTTGAGTAGCTTCAATAGTTATATAAAATTTATAACTTCCATCATCTAATTGTACTAACTCTTCATCTGTAACAGGAGTTGGACCTAAATTTACATTATTATTACTATTATTAGATGAATTTTGAGAAGTAGATGTGGTAGTTTGTACTTCCCCATTTTTAACTAAAACAGGACCCTTAGTAACAGAATTGTAATTTGTTTTAGATATTTTTATATAAGAAGTTTCAAAATCTATAGGATCAGGATTTATTTGATTTAATCCGTAATCTAAAGCAAAAATCCCATTAGAGTCCGTAAATCCTGGGTCAATAACTAGAGCAGGGGGGATTACTACAACTTGGCTTAAATCAGTGTATCCTTCATCATCTTTTGGAGGAGGTGGTGCTTGAGGTAAACCAAAAAACTGAAACTCTATCTTAGCATTGGGGATAGGATTTCCATCTTCATCAACAACTCTTCCTTCAAATTTAGCATAGTTAGTGGTATTAACAGGTGGAGGAGGTTGTGGTGAAACTATTTCATTTAAAGTTAAAGTAGGATCATTTAGTTCTATTTGCAAAAGAGCAATTTCGTCCTCAATTAATTCTTTAACAGTTGAAGCGGCAGAAGGAACTCCTTCCTTCCAAGGAGCACCCTCAGGAGTTTTAACTATAGTCCTATACTCAGGTCCATTTGCTTTAATTTCAATGTAATAACCATTAGTTAGTACATATAAAGAATTTAAATTATATCTATCAGAAGGAAAATTAGGCATTATTCAATATAAATCTTTTTAGATAATATTTTAGGATCTTTTCCTTTTAAAGAAGTTTTCATATCTGCTAAAGCATTTTTTAATACAGGACCTGCTTGTATAAGTGCGGGCACAGGAAAAGGACCAGCAACGGCTGCTGTACAAGCCGAGGCTATTACATCTAAAGCTGAGATGAGTTTATTTAATTCTCTTACCAGAGCTTTTCCTAAGACTACTCTTTCTTCTGCATTTCTGCTTATTAAATATAATTTTCCTGTGGAAAGAACTATTTTATTACTGCAATCTAAATTAATAGAGTACCCAGAACTTAAGTGAATTACTTCGGATGAGCTTAATAACATTCCCTCATTTTTAGCATTTAGTACTAATCTTCCCGAAGTAAGAATTATTTGGTTTTTATCAAACTCTGAGGGTTGGGGGAGGGAAACATCATTAGGACCAAATGAATCTGTTTTAAAACTAGCAGGAAAAAATGGAATCTTTTGAGTACTAGTTAAATATATAGAAGATAAATCATTTTGTAAATTTTCTACAGTAGGAATCCATCCTTCTTGATTAGAAGTAATAGTAGTTCCATTACGTATTAAAATAATAGGATCTCCTTCTTTTTTATTTTCTGACCAAAAATTAGGGAAAGGGGGAAAATTTGTAGTACTACCTAATCTAATACTATTATTCCATCTTCCTTCTATTATATTATCCCCTTCATAGGGGTATAAAGGATATACGTTATCTTTTTCTTTAAATGTGGCTCCCAATATTGTAGAAACAGGTTGAGTTGCACTTCTATTAACTTGACCTGATTCAACTTCACTGTATGTCTTAGGTGTAATAGGGGATGTAAGCTCCCCAGCACTCTTATCAGGAAGAGAATTATGGTGGGGGTTATTCCAAGAATTTACAGGGGGGAAATAATATGCTGTTTCTCTTCCTGAAGATTGGGGCATTTGGCTATTAATAGGATCTACAGAAGAAATAATACTTACTATTTCATTTATTAAAGGATAAAATTTAGAATTTGAAAAATAAGGTTTTGCTCTTCCATCAATTTCCCTAGAGGATTTTACTCCTGGGAAACTTAAAGAATCATAAAATATAGTACCTAAACCTAACCAACCCCCAACTTCTTCAAATCTAGGGTGATTTGGGGATAAAACTATATCCTTAACTCTAACAGCTACGATTTCTCTTCTTAAAGAAGGAGTTTCCCTAGAAGTTTCGGAGTTTATACTGGATGGTCCAAACTTTAAAGCCATTATTTTTTCTTATCGTCGTTGAATTTTTTTACTTCATTCAATAACTGTTGTTTTTCTTCTTCTGTCATGCCAAAATTTCCATCATCATTGGTTTCATTTTGTACAGCACGTTGAATTATAGTAGCCATTTTTATAAGCTGCTCATCGTTTTTTACAGAAATTTCTAAATACTCCTTTAAAAGGGGCACAACAAGGGTAGCATCTCCTATATCTTGAATAAGAGGTTTTAATTCTGAAATAAGGGTAGAAATTTGTTCTTCTTTTTTCTTTTGGTTGTTGTAAATCTCCTCTAAAATATCAGAAAATTTTTTACTACCGAATATGTTTTTATCTAATTGTCCCATGTTAATAAATATGGAATCAATCAAAATTTACATACCCATATTCTTTATAAAACATAAAATGTTTTTTAAATATATCTCCTAACTGATTAGCAACCCGAGTTATATGAGGAGTTTTTACATCAACCATCTCTCTTATACAAAGATAAAGAGCTTTTTTATTAAAAATATCCATTACTTCTCTTTTTCTGAATAATTCTAGAATAGCATCTGCTACTATTGCATCTTTTTCTTTTGGGAATAATTTAAATAAATTTTCAGTACAATAATCTATATATTCATCCATAAAATCTGAGAGGTGGTCTTTTTCCATAGGATCATAGTCCATATCATAGGAATATTTTAGGTCATGGTGCAATTCTTCAACAGGAGCTTTATCTACTCGTTTTTTATAGTTTTTAGTATTTTGTATAATCAAATAACGTTTAGCAATAGTCCCAAAGTATGAAAACGCTTTTGCTCCACGTGTTTGATCAAATAAATGAATTTTATCTAATAAAAACGTAATTACTTCATGTTGAAGGTGTTCAATCTCATCTACCTCTGTATAATAAAACTTAAAAGTATGAATTATATTTTCGGTTAGTTTAAAAAAAGCGTAATGGATCTCCTTACGATAGATCTCACTACGCTCTTCTGGGTCTGTGCAATTATTATATCTTACTATGGCATCTTCGGTTGCTTGTGTAAAATATTGGTTTTTTGACTTCTTTTTCCTTTTTCTTTTTACTGGCTCGCTCATAATTTATCTACCCTAAAATTGGATAGAATCCTCTGAAGTTCTTTGATTTGTTCGTACATAAAACCAATTTCGTCATCGCTTTTAAAGATTTGACGCTCATCTATTTTTTTGAGCTTTTCATCAGAGAGTTCTATAGTTCGACTTAATTGATCCAAGTAAGTAACATACCCCGCAAGG
>Ga0160423_10001503_pt1 | contig 19513 bp, 15 predicted proteins | sample CRUFie14St8metaG_FD_108191 | JGI IMG/M metagenome (GOLD analysis project Ga0160423, IMG submission 108191) | Marine microbial communities from the Costa Rica Dome - CRUD Field 142mm St8 metaG | ecosystem: Environmental > Aquatic > Marine > Oceanic > Photic zone | place: Costa Rica: the Eastern... | reverse complement strand
TGCTTTCTGGTGACATAGACGACCCCGACCAGCAAAAGAATTTACTCCCTGACTTATATGTTCGATCTGATTTGTTTCGTCGCTTATTTGGTAGTGATGTAATTCAAATTATCCCTAGAGGATCAGTCGGAATCGACTTGGGGGTGCGTTATCAAAAATCGGGAAACCCTGCGTTATCTCCTCGTAATCAGAGTAGTTTTGGTTTTGATTTTGATCAGCGAATAAGTGTCGGTTTGGTTGGGAATATTGGAGAGCGTTTTCGCGTCAATGCCAATTACGATACTCAGTCAACCTTTGATTTTCAGAACCTGATCAAACTTGATTTTTTTCCTCCTTCAACAGATGATTTGAGTCAGTCTGTTGGGGGTCGTGCTGGGAATGCAGTATCATCGGCCAGTGGTGCCATTGGGCGCATCCAAAACGAGGTCGATCGCCTCAAGGGAGGAGTCGATAAAATCAAAAGTTTGAAAGATGGCTACAGTGGTAACGAAGATGGAATTTTACAGAAACTAGAAATAGGAAATGTAAGTATGCCACTCAACAGCTCTTTAATCTCTGGTGCACAAAGCTTATTTGGTGTAAAAGCAGATCTCAAATTTGGAAACACCAACATCTCAGCTGTGATATCGGAGCAACGTTCCCAAACACAACGTATGATGACAGACGCAGATGGCAGTTTGGATGAGTTTTCACTTTTTGCTCTTGACTATGAGGATGATCGTCACTTCTTTTTGGCACAGTATTTCCGTGACCAATATGATACTGCGATTGCAACTTACCCCTATATCAACACAGCCGTACAAATCACTCGTATTGAGGTGTGGGTCACAAATCGAAATGCGCAAACCAACAATGTTCGCAACCTTGTTGCGTTGCAAGACTTGGGAGAGACAGACCCTGACAAAACACGTCTAGATGATTTGGCATCTAATTTTTTTACAACATCAAGTGCCACTGGATATCCTGACAACAAGGCCAACGGGCTCAACCCAGAACAGTTGGGAAGTGGGATTTTAACAAACGATATTCGAGATATTGCCACAACTCGCAATGGCTTTGGGTCTCTTTCTGATGTCGTGCAAGAGGGCATCGATTATGCTGTACTTGAAAGTGCTAGAAAACTCGAACCAACAGACTATAGCTTTCACCCAAAGTTGGGGTATATCTCACTCAAACAGCGACTCAATAATGACGAAATTTTAGGTGTTGCTTTTCAATATACAGTTGGTGGTCAAACCTATCAAGTTGGGGAGTTTGCAGGCGATGGAGTTCCATCAAGTAGCAGCACTGGCATTGGTCAAAGCCAGCAAGTACTGAACAATAGCTTAGTCGTCAAACTTCTTCGAAGCAATTTGACCAATGTAGAGCAGCCTGTATGGGACTTGATGATGAAAAACATATACAACATTGGTGCCTATCAACTCGAGCAAGATGGCTTTGTGTTTAACCTCTTATTTTCAGACCCTTCCCCCTTAAATTACATTACCCCAGTGGAAGATGATATATGGCCAGCAGGGCTTGAAGAACGTGTATTGCTCAATGTTTTTGGAGTTGATCGATTGAACATCTACAATGACCTCCAGGATGGAGGGGATGGGTTCTTTGATTTTGTTGATGGGGTAACTGTTGATCGAGAAAACGGGCGTATCATTTTCCCAAAAGTTGAACCTTTTGGCGAATTTTTATTTGACACCCTAAAGGCAGATATAAGTGAGGACTATGATGTAGCAGCAACATACAACGCAAATCAAGATAAATATGTCTTTCCAGAGATGTATAAACTCACAAAATCAGAAGCCATTGATTATGCAGCTCAAAACAAATTTCAACTCAAAGGGCGATATAAATCAAGCGGTGGAGGGGCTGGAATTTCGTTGGGAGCATTCAATGTACCACGTGGCTCAGTGCGTGTTACAGCTGCAGGGCGACTGTTGCAAGAGGGCATTGATTACTCTGTAAACTACCAACTCGGTCGTGTTACCATTCTAAACGAAAATTTAAAAAATTCAAATACACCCATTGAGGTTTCGACAGAAAGCAATTCTTTCTTTGGTCAACAAAACAAACGCTTTAGTGGCGTTCATCTTGAGCATAAGTTCAGTGATAATTTTTTGATGGGAGCAACAGTTATGAATCTCAGCGAACGACCACTGACCCAAAAAGCAAACTATGGGCTAGAGCCAGTCAACAACACCATGTTTGGTATGAGTTCTACCTTTTCGACCGAAGTTCCATTTTTGACAAGGATGGCCAATAAGCTGCCCAACATCGACACGGACGTGATGTCAAACATATCATTTAGAGGTGAAATTGCCTACTTACTCTCGCGAACCCCAAAAGGAACAGAGCTCGGAGGAGAGGCAACAACCTATATCGATGACTTTGAAGGTGCGCAAAGCAATATCGACTTGAGAGACGTGCAGTCATGGGCACTGTCGAGTGTACCTGCTGCCAATGTTGATGGATACGATGCTCCAATTGACGATTTGACTGGGGGTCACCATCGAGCAAGGTTGGCTTGGTACACCATTGACCCTGTTTTTTATTCCAATCAGCGTCCTTCCGAAATTTCAAACAATGACCTTTCAGAAGACGAAGTGCGACGTGTTTTTATCAACGAAATTTTTCCACAACAAGACTTGGTGCAAGGCCAAACCTCAGTTCAATACACCATGGACTTGGCATATTATCCAGGTGAAAAGGGGCCATATAACACCAACTCCTTTAACAGTTTTATCACTAACACATCAGAAAATTGGGCAGGGATTACACGTGCCCTCAACAGTACAAACTTCGATCAGGCAAATGTTGAGTATATAGAGTTTTGGATGCTTGATACCTTTTCCGAAAACGACGAGTTAGCAGATGAAAATTTGGGTGATTTAATCTTTAACTTGGGTAGTATTTCTGAGGATGTTTTACGTGATGGGCGCAAGCAATATGAAAATGGCCTTCCTGGCTACGATGGTCTAGCGATGACCTATGAGACAGCTTGGGCGAGAACGCCAGCAACCCAATCATTGGTATATGCATTTGATGCGAACGCTGCAAACAGAGAACTTCAAGACGTTGGTTATGATGGGCTCTCCGACGAAGAAGAAGGGCTGCTTTATTCCTCGATTATAGGTGGTGAAAGCAGCGACGACCCAGCAGGGGATAACTATCAGTACTTTTTGCAAGCTAGTGGATCGATTCTCAATCGATATAAACGATACAATGGAACTGACGGAAACTCTATTTTGGAAGTGACTGACAACAACCGAGGGTCGTACACAGTGCCAGATGCAGAGGATCTCAACAGAGACAATACGATGAATACAATTGACAGTTATTTTGAGTATCGAATTCCCATTCAAAAAAACATGAGCGTTGGCTCACACCCTTTTATTGCAGATGTGCGACTGAACAACAATGTTGAACTTGCTAATGGAGAAAAAACAACTTCACGATGGTTGCAATTCAAAATTCCTGTTCGACCAGAGTATTACGACAACCCTGCTTTTCGTTCCTATTTTGAAGCAATCAACAATATGTCAGATCTTCGTTCGGTGCGTTTTATGCGAATGTGGCTCAAAGGGTTTACAAGGCCAGTTGTCTTTCGATTTGGAACATTTGACTTGGTTCGTGGCGACTGGCGGAGGTACAACCAACCCCTCAATACAGCACAGATTACAAGCTCGAATACCTCTGTTGATGTTAGTACTGTCAATGTATTGGAAAATGAAAATCGTATTCCAATCAACTATAAACTGCCACCTGGCATTGTTCGTGAACAGCTCAATAATTTCAATAGTGTTATTCGTCAAAACGAGCAATCTTTATCATTGCGCGTCCAAGACCTCGAACCAAAAGACTTAAAAGGGGTGTACAAAAATATTGATGTCGACATGCGTCAATACAAACGTATCAAAATGTTTATCCATGCAGAATCGCTACCCAATCGAACGCCACTGCCTGGCGATGGTTCGTTAGATGATTTGGACAAACGCATGGTTGCTTTCATGCGAATAGGTACCGACATGACTGAAAACTACTATCAAATAGAAGTGCCACTTCAACCAACCCCTTATACAGAGGGGGTTGCCAACAACCTCAGCGCCGAAGAAGTCTGGCAGCCTGAATCCAATTCGATTGATGTCCCACTTTCGATATTCACTGGCGCCAAGGCAAAGTCGATACAAAATCGAAGTTTGGTAGGGGCAACCTATTTTGATGAGGATCTGAATCAGATTGATGAATTTACGCCTATCAGCAGTTTGCCAGGGGATAAAAAATATAAGATTGCAGTACGAGGCAATCCGACTTTAGGGCAAGTGAGAACTTTGATGGTTGGGGTTAAAAACCCATCAGAATCACCAGGCGATTATCTACATGGAGAGGTTTGGTTTAACGAACTTCGTTTGGCAGAAATTGATTCTGAAGGTGGATGGGCATCTGTTGCAGAGCTCGATACCAATATCGCAGATTTTGCGACCATTAACCTAAATGGGAATATCTCAACAGTTGGCTTTGGGAATATCGACCAAATTCCAAACCTTAGAAATCAAGATGACACCAAAGGGTATGGGATGAATACAAATGTGAATGTAGGGCAGCTTCTACCAAAAAAATGGGGGATTCAACTGCCCTTGAGCTATAGCTTTTCTGAAGAGGTTATTACGCCAAAATACGATCCATTTTATCAGGATCTCAAACTACAAGATCGTTTGGATAGTTCGCCCGATCAAGACAGTAAAGATGCAATTCGAGATCAAGCTGTGAGCCAGTCTCAACAAAAAAGTATAAACCTCATTGGTGTACGAAAGCAGCGAGGCCCTGAACAGCGAAAAGACTTTTTTGACATAGAAAACTTCGATTTGTCATATTCATTTAATGAAGAAAAAAGAAGTGATTACGAAATCGAGGACTATACTTTTCAAAACTTGCGAATGGGTGCTGGCTATCAATATGGATTTGAGCCATTGTCAATTGAACCCTTTTCCAAGCTTACATTTATCAACACAAAAAGCTATTTAAAATGGTTGAGTGCGATCAACATCAACCCGATTCCAAGCAGTGTTTCCTTGTCTACAAACATCAATCGAACGTTTAACAGCCAGCAGTTTCGAGAGGTGTTTTTGGAGGGGGTGGATGCTTCGCAACAACTTGCATTACCAAAGTTGCAACAACGAAACTATATGTTTGATTGGGTGTTGACTCTCAACCATAATTTGACTAAATCTCTTCGATTCGATTTCACTGCATCGAGCAAAAACATTGTTCGAAATTATTATGATGAACAATCAGGTACGACAAAAGTCAACCAGCAGCTTGACATCTGGGATGGTATTTGGGATGTGGGAGATCCAAACCAGTTTAGCCAGCGCCTTGGGTTGACCTATAATCTTCCCTTCAGGCTACTTCCGTTGGTGAATTTTATCGATGGAACCTATAGCTATTCTGGTGACTTTAATTGGCAGCGAGGGTCAGAATCTTTGAGTGAAGTAGAGGATGAGTTTGGCAATGTTCTTGGCGTGGTCAACACCATACAAAACGCAAATACACACAACCTTAATTCCACTTTTAATTTTCAAAAAATTTATCGTGCCCTCAAATTAGAAAAGAAGAAAAAGTCGAGAAATGATAACGCCATTCAAAGACAATTGTCCAACTCTTTAATCGGTCTGGCCACTGCTCTCAAACGACTGCAGTTCACCTATGCTGAAAACAATGGAACAGTGTTGCCTGGCTATACACAAAATGTGGGATTTTTGGGCACTTCAAATCCAGGGTTATCATTTGCGCTGGGTAGCCAAAGCGACATCCGTTATGAGGCTGCAAAACGTGGATGGCTTACCCAATTCCCTAGCTTCAATGGACAGTTTACACAAGTGCATAATACAGAATTTAGCTACTCTGCAGAAGTGAGTTTACTCGAAGGCTTAAAACTCGATATTAATGGAAATCGCAGGCTGTCAGAGAATCTAGGCGAAAACTTTATCGTTACTGATTATATTTATAATGCCCTCAACCCCAACACCTTTGGAAACTTTGAAGTGTCAATCATTCTGATCAATACTGCTTTTGGGTCTGGGGGTGTTGATGACCAAACTTTTGAGGACTTAAAAAACAATCGACTGATTGTAGCACAGCGTTTGGCAAATGATAGAGGTCTTGATCCCTCAAATGTTGACGCAGATGGGTTTCCCGTCGGATATGGAAAAATCAATCAAGCTGTTTTGATTCCTGCTTTCTTGGCTGCCTATTCTGGACAAAATCCCAAAACTGTTCCCCTTGCTGCTACGCGTGAAACACCACTCCCCAATTGGGCACTTCAATACACAGGATTGATGAAAACAAAGCTGTTTAAAAAATACTTTCAACGCTTTTCCATTGCTCATGGGTATCGTGCCAGTCATACACTAAACAATTTCCAAACCAATCTAAATTATGATCAGACTATGCCCAATCAACTTGATCAAGGGGGTAACTTCCTCAACGAAACCCTTTATACAAATATCAATTTGGTGGAGCAATTCAACCCATTGATTAAGGTCGATTTTGAACTTAAAAATAGTTTTCAATTCAATGCTGAAATCAAAAGAGACCGTGCGTTGTCACTGAGCCTGGACAATAATCTTCTCACAGAAACTAGTGGAAAAGAACTGATTATTGGAACGGGATATCGTATAAAATCTGTTCCCTTTCGCACCAATCTTGGTGGCAAACGAACAACGCTGAAAGGCGATATCAACATCAAAGGCGACTTGTCGATTCGTGACAATATCACTATCGTTCGAAACCTCGACCTATTGAACAACCAAGTTACAGCAGGTCAACGCCTATGGTCACTCAAATTATCTGCTGATTATGCACTTTCGCGAAACTTGACAGCCTTATTCTTCTACGATCATACCTTTTCAAAATTTGCAATTTCAACAGCTTTTCCCCAAACCAATATTAGATCGGGGATAACTCTGCGCTATAACTTTGGTAATTAACCACAAAATTCTTTCTTTTACACTTCACAATCGTTTGACAATGAATATTCCAGAAAATCTTAAATACACAAAAGACCACGAATGGGTGCTGATCGAAAATAATATCGCAACTGTCGGGATAACCGATTTTGCCCAAGGAGAATTGGGAGATATTGTATATGTAGAGGTAGATACACTCGACGAAACAGTGGATAGCGAAGCAGTTTTTGGAACTGTTGAAGCAGTCAAAACAGTATCTGATTTATTTGCTCCTCTCACTGGGAAAATCATATCGTTTAACGATTCGCTGACTGACACCCCTGAACTTGTGAATTCCGATCCATATGGTCAAGGCTGGATGGTGAAGATTGAGATCGAAAATCAAGATCAGATCGAGAACCTACTAAATGCAGAGGCTTATGCATCTATTGTTCAGAGCTAGAACTGCAAGAGGAATTACCTTTATTTTAATTTTGATTGCCATTGTGGGTTCTTTGTTGCCACCTAAGCAAATGGAACAACTCACATTCAACCTCTCAGACAAATTGATTCACTGTTTGTATTATACTGGATTGACTTTTTTTTGGATTAAAAGCACTGAGGTGCCAAGCAATCGAAAAATCATAAAAACTGCCCTGTTGGCTTTTCTTTTTGGTTTGGTTTTGGAAATTTTACAAGAAATCCTGCCAATTCAAAGAAATATGGACATCTTTGACCTGTTGGCCAATAGTGCCGGGATCCTTTTAGCTATCTTTTCGGAACACTTTTTGAGAGTTAATGTTAAATGATTATTTCTAGTTCCATAAAATTGTTATTTTAGTGCACTCCTTAAGACTTAAGTATGAAACCTAAAAAGAACCCAAAAGCTGATTTAAACAAAAACAGCAGTCTTTATTTTGTGATAGGACTGTGTGTTATTTTGTTTGTGTCATGGCGCGCAATCGAATGGAAAACATATGAAGCATCTGATCTTTTATTGCAAAAACTCAATATAGATGACGATGATGATGAAGAGGTTCCATTGACTGAACAAATCAAAACCCCACCTCCACCACCTCCACCACCAGCCCCTGAAATTATAGAGATTGTTGAGGATGAGGAAGAAGTGGAAGAAACAATTATCGAATCAACTGAAACCACACAAGAGGAAATCATTGAGGAAGTCGAGGTTTTAGATGATTTTGATGTAGATGATCCTTTTGCAATCATCGAAGACGTGCCAATTTTCCCTGGTTGCGAACGTGTTGCTAAAGACAAGCGTAGAGATTGCTTTCAAGAAAAAATTCAACGTCACATCAGTAGAAACTTTCGCTACCCCGAGATTGCCCAAGAGATGGGGATTCAGGGTAGAGTGTATGTCCAGTTTGTAATTTCTAAAACAGGAGAAATTGTAGGGATCCGAACAAGAGGTCCAGACAAAAACCTAGAGAAAGAAGCGCAAAGAATTATTGGAAAACTACCCAATATGACGCCAGGTAAGCAAAGAGGTCGCCCAGTGCGCGTACCCTTCAGCATTCCGATTACTTTCCGTTTGCAATAAAATATAAACCCAGTTTTCACTGGGTTTTTTTATGTCGAATCATTGCCTAAAGTACTAAGGTGCAGTATCTTTGCCAGCGAATTGCAATATGATAAAGACAACCACTTCACAGACTAAATTTATAACTGTCGTATTGGCTTTTGCGCAACACTTTGCTCAACTGACCAAAGCACGCCTTAGTTTTAGCGTCGTATTCTCAAGCATTGCTGGTTATATCTTGGGCTGTGAAACCATTCATCCCAATGAATTGAGTTTGCTTCTTTTTGGTGGTTTGGCCATCGCTGGTGCATCCAATGCCTTTAATCAAATCATTGAGAGAGATATTGATGCAGTCATGAAACGCACCAAAAATCGCCCCATACCATTGGGCTATATGACTCCTACAACTGCCTTTTGGATTGCTGTTGCCCTTGCGATTTTAGGCTTGGCAGCCTTGTATGCGATCAATCCTAAAACATCAATGTTTGCTGCCATTTCAATGTTTTTATATACGAGTGTTTATACACCCTTAAAAACAAAAACACCACTGGCAGTTTTTGTTGGGGCATTTCCAGGTGGGATTCCTTTTATGCTAGGGTGGGTGGCTGCAACAGGATCGTTTGGCCTAGAATCAGGAACACTCTTTATGATTCAATTTTTTTGGCAATTCCCTCATTTTTGGGCGATTGGATGGCTGATGTATGATGACTATCAACATGCAGGAATCAATATGCTGCCAAGTGGAAAGCGAGATCGAAAAACTGCTTTGCAAGCAGTACTCTATAGTATTTGGACACTAGTTATATCTGTTTTTCCAGTACTGGGGCTGACAGGTGATTTGCAGATTTCAGTAGGTGCTGCTGTTTTGGTTGCACTGTCAGGATTGTGGCTAATCGTCTCTGCCATGCGGCTCTTTCAAAAACTCGATCAGGAATCGGCAAGACAATTGATGATCGTCAGTGTGATTTATATCTCACTCATTCAAATCATTTATGTAATTGATAAATTGATCTAATGGAACAAGTAAAAAAGATTCGTGCAAAAAAAATGATGTTATGGTTTTCAATGATCAGTATATCCATGACTTTTGCAGGACTAACAAGTGCCTATGTGGTAAGCAAGTCAAGACCCGACTGGCTTGAAGATTTTAGTTTACCAGCATCCCTTTATTGGAGTACCCTTGTGATTCTCTTAAGCAGCCTCACTTTTTGGCTTGCCAAAAAAGAGTTGACAAAACAATCCAAAACAACTGCTGCCTATCTTTGGGCAACCCTTGCCTTGGCAATCGCATTTGTGATGTTTCAATTTCAGGGGTTTTCATCCTTAGTTGAAATGGGTTATTATTTCACAGGAGCTCAAAGCAACGTAACCACTTCGTTTCTATATGTATTGGTCTTAGTTCACCTCGCGCACTTGGTTGCAGGTCTCATGGTTTTATTGGTCGTAATCACAAATTTTAATCGTGGAAAGTATGCGACAAATCCACTTGGATTTTCCCTTGCACACACCTTCTGGCACTTTTTAGGATTTTTATGGGTCTATTTGTTTCTGTTTCTATATTTTTTGCGATAAATCACGTATTTTTGTACAACCAAAATAGTAATGCATTCTTATGGACGCTACCTTGACAAACCAATCAGAAAATGAAAATATATGGGGAGGCGGTAACAAACCCCTAAATGCGAGTTATGGAAAAATGATGATGTGGTTTTTCATCGTTTCCGACGCCCTTACTTTTTCAGGTTTTCTCGCAGCCTATGGCTTCTCTCGTTTCAAATACATCGATTCCTGGCCAATTGCCGATGAAGTCTTTAATCACTTCCCTTTTTTACATGGTGTAGATGCCCCGATGTACTATGTCGCACTGATGACTTTTATACTTATTTTCTCTTCAGTAACTATGGTTCTTGCAGTTGATGCAGGCCATCATATGAAGAAAAATAAAGTCGCTTTTTATATGCTTCTCACAGTTGTTGGCGGTGCAGTCTTTTTGGGTTCACAAGCCTGGGAATGGAAAAACTTTATCAATGGTCAGTATGGTGCAGTCGAGACAAAAGGAGGTCAGATCTTACAATTTGTGAGTGCTGACACTGGGAAAAGAGTCAATTTGAGTTCTTTTGCAGCATCAATTCCGACAGATAGAGCACAACATCAATCAAAAAATGGGGTTTGGTATGTAGCAGAATCCACTTTACCAACCTACTCTTTGGATGAGGTTAAAGCAGGATTCTTAGCCAATGATCAACTGTTGATCAAAACCCAACAGAATGATGAGCATGGGCATAAAATTGTGCTCAATCGAGAGGATTCTATCAACAAAATCTCACAGGCTGTGTATGTGGTTGAAGGAGCCAATCTCATTCGCAATGAATACGGAAGTCCACTATTTGGGAACTTCTTTTTCTTCATCACTGGCTTTCATGGTTTTCATGTTTTCACAGGAGTTTTAATCAACCTCATTATTTTCTTCAACGTAGTCATCGGAACCTATGAAAAAAGAGGGCACTATGAAATGGTTGAAAAGGTCGGTTTGTATTGGCACTTTGTTGACCTTGTTTGGGTATTTGTATTTACATTCTTTTATTTGGTATAGTCATGGCAGTAGAACATAAATTATCAATCTTTCGAGGTTATTTAACCTTCAAATCCATTACCCAAAAAATTTGGGGGGTTTTGATTTTCTTATCGATTGTCACTCTCATTGAGGTCGTTCTTGGGATTTTTAAGCCACAAGTGCTGATGAACACATTCCTAGGGATGAAGCTTCTAAATTGGATTTTTATCATCCTTACAATCATCAAAGCATACTATATCGCTTGGGACTTTATGCACCTGAGAGATGAAAGACGAAACTTTACCAGTTCGATAGTTTTACCACTTCTGATTCTTATTCCATATCTTGTTTTTATACTATTGATCGAGGCGGATTACATCTATGATGTGATGACAGACGGATTTGTTTCCTGGAATTTTTAAGACCATCACGTGAAAAAGTACATCGTACTTAGCGTGTTGTTTGTCCTTCCACTAGTGGTTTATCTTTTTTTTGCATCTGGTGTAAATCACTTTGCAAAACTCCCAATCGTAACCAACACAGTTGTTGATGTTGCCGAGTTTTCTGATGAGCAATTCAAAGATAAAATCACCATACTTGGGTTTTTGGGAACCGATGTTTCCCAAAAGAAGGGAAATGCACTGAATCTCAATCAAAAAATCTACAAGCGTTTCCATGGTTTTGAAGACTTTCAATTTTTGATAGTTCAACCACAAGGCACAGAAGAGGAATGCCAGCAATTGGTTGATGAGCTGTCGCGAAGCACTCAAGTGGATACTACAGGATGGAAATTTGTATTTCTGGACCCTGTCCAAATTCAATTGGTCTTCGATCGACTCAATACCCCCTTATCATTGGACGAAACCCTAGGTTCGCCCTACGTGTTTATCATTGACAAAGGGGTAGCGCTAAGAGGTAGGGACGATAATGATAATGTTGGATATGATGCACGCTCTGTAGCTGATATTCACAACAACATGGTAGATGATGTCAAAGTCATTTTGGCAGAATATCGTTTGGCGCTTAAGAAATACAACGCAGATCGAAAAATATAGGCTTGAAAAAGAACGCATACATTGGTATATCTTTTATCGTTTTGGTGTTTGGGATTCTATTTGTACCCAAAATCGTCAATCGTATTCAACAGCAGGATTGGGTGTCATCCAATCGCTTGAGTGCCTCTCAAAATGAATTGGTGTATATCAACCTAAATGGAGAGAACAAAAAAGTCCCCGACTTTGTTCTGACCAATCAAGACAGTTTATTCATCTCCAATGAAGATTATCTTGGCAAGGTTTATCTTGTCGAATTCTTTTTCACAAGCTGCCCCACCATATGTCCTCGAATGAATGTTAATATGAAAAAAATCGAGGCTGTTTTTGGTAATCGAGAAGATTTTGGAATCGCATCGATAACAATCGACCCTGAAACCGATACCCCTTCACAACTCAAAACCTATGCAGAAGCATACGAAGTATTTAGTCCCAATTGGCATTTTCTTACTGGTGATCAAGACTATATTTATGAGCTTGCCAATCGAGGGTTTAATATCTTTGCAGGGATTAATCCCGATGTCGCAGGTGGTTTTGAACATCAAGGATATTTTGCTTTGGTAGACCAGCAAGGCTATATACGATCTCGTACCGATAGTGCTGGTAACCCAATAGTTTACTATCTTGGCATCGATGAAGAAGATGTCGATCAACAAGGCACAGAAATGCTGTTGGAAGACATCCCAAAATTGCTAGAAAATGAATAAGAAAAAACTGTATAATCGACTTATTATCGTCACCTCAATTGCAATTCCTGTTGTTGTTGCGATTTTATTTCGTGTTCGAATACCAAATGTAGAGCCTCTCGACCAGCTTCCCCCAATTTATGCTGGAATCAATGCACTCACAGCTGTGTTTTTAATAATCGCCCTGATTGCAATCAAACAGGGAAAACGCAAATTGCACGAGAGCTTGATGAAGATTAACATCTTGTTTTCACTTGCCTTTTTGGTGATGTATATCGCTTATCATATGACATCCGACCCAACGCCTTATGGAATGGTTGATGGGGTGTTTGTAGCAAGTCAAACATCCAAAACCATATATCTAGCGATATTGATATCACATATCATTCTGTCCATTGTATTAATTCCCTTGGTACTACTGGCCTATTCAAAAACAGTATTGGTGGATTTTGTTGCACACAAGAAAATAGCTCGTATAGCCTTTCCCATTTGGTTGTATGTGACTGTTACAGGTGTTGTTGTATATCTGATAATTGCACCCTATTACACATGAAATCTATAAAAATCTTATTGGTCTGTAGCTTTTTGATTGGCGGTCAACTCCTCACTGCACAGTGTTCGATGTGTAGGGCTGTACTCGAATCTGGAGCAGATGCAAAAATGGCAGAGCAGTTAAATGATGGAATCGTCTATTTGATGATGATGCCATACCTGCTTGTGGGCACGATTGGATTTATTGTTTATCGAAAGTTCTACAAAAAATAATACATTTGCTGAGTGACTTTATGATGGTCACTAAAGAGTGTCGTTGGGGTACTCAAATGCTACTGATGTAAAAAAATCATTACTTTGTAATGCATATTACCTTACAAAACCATATATTTGTCCCAACCAAATTGTAATAACAATCTGCTTATGATCGAGTTGAAAGACATCCACAAGTCGTATAACCTTGACTCCAATCCATTACACGTATTAAAAGGGATCAACTTGTCAGTTGAAGAAGGAGAGATGGTGGCAATTATGGGCGCATCAGGGTCAGGGAAATCTACAATGCTTAATATTTTGGGGATGCTAGATGAGTCAGATGCTGGTACTTATACCCTTAACAACACCCCAATCGTAAAGTTAAACGAGACAAAAGCAGCGCAATACAGAAACAAGTTTTTGGGATTTGTATTCCAATCGTTTAATTTGATTTCTTACAAAACCGCACTTGAAAACGTTTCTCTACCTCTTTATTATCAGGGATTGCCAAGAAAAGAGCGTCAAATAAAAGCAAAAGAGCAATTGACAAAAGTTGGCTTGGGTGAGCGTACACATCACATTCCAAGCGAGCTTTCGGGTGGTGAAAAACAAAGGGTTGCCATCGCTCGTGCATTGGTCACCAATCCAATGGTACTTCTTGCCGATGAACCAACAGGAGCACTCGATACCAAAACCTCCTATGAACTGATGGCATTGTTGCAAGAAATCAATGATCAAGGCAAAACGATTGTCGTGATTACTCACGAATCGGACATTGCCAATATGTGTAAACGAATTGTGTATTTGCGTGATGGTGTGATTGTTGAGGACAAAAAAATCAAACAGAAAAAAGCGAAAGACTATGTGGAATAGGGATCGTTGGCTGGAGATTTTTGAAACCCTTCGTAAAAACAAATTGAGAACTTCTCTTTCTAGTTTTACGATTGCTTTGGGGATATTCATATTTGTCACACTCTATGGCTTTGGCAATGGACTGAAAAATGCATTTCAAGAGTTTTTTCTAGATGATGCAACCAACACCCTGTGGATCTACCCTGCCCAAACGACCAAACCCTACAAAGGATTTAAATCGCGTAGGAACATCGAATTTAAAAATGATGATTTCGAAGATATACAAACCGACTTCAGTTTGTTTGTCGATGGGGTTACACCTCGAATCTCGAGAGGTGCCCAGGTCAGTTATAACACAGAGAGCAACGCCTATACTGTTCGAGCAGTAGGGCCTGTACATCAATCGATAGAAAAATCTTTGGTGTATGCTGGTCGCTACATCAACCAGATTGATGTTGAACAATACAGCAAGCATGCAGTGATTGGTCGTCTTGTAGCGAAAGATTTATTTAAGTCTGAGAATCCCCTCGGCAAGTTTGTTATCATCAACGACGTTGCTTTCAAAGTCGTCGGTTTATTCTATGACGAGGGTGGAGATAATGAGGAGAGGATGGTTTATATCCCTTATACAACCCAACAGCGCTTGTTGGGAGGAACAGACCGAATTGACCAAATTGTTTTGACGTTTCGTCCCGAAATTGGATACAATGGCGCACTGCAACTTGAGGCAAATGTCAAAAGGTACTTAAAACGAAAACATTTTATTGATCCAGAAGACCCAGCTGGAATTTATGTTCGAAATGTGGCAAGTGATCTCAAGCAAAATCAAGACTTTGCCTCTGTACTACAATATATTGTAACCTTTGTGGGTATGGGAACACTGATTGCAGGGATCATTGGCATTAGTAACATCATGGTTTATGTCGTTCGTGAGCGTACCAAAGAACTAGGGATTCGCAAAGCCATTGGCGCAACCCCCAAATCGATTATTGGTATGATATTGCACGAATCAATTTTCATCACCACAATTGCTGGCTACCTTGGCTTGTTTGCTGGCGTAGGTACACTAGCGCTGATAGGAGACAAGCTGGAAGATTTTTTTATTTATAACCCACAAATTCACCTTGGCACAGCCATTTTTGCAACTTTTCTTTTGATAGGTTTTGGCGCAATTGCTGGCTACATACCTGCCAAGCGTGCCGCTCGAATAAAACCCATCGTAGCACTAAGAGACGAATAATGTTTAAAATTCTATTTGACCGAGATACATGGCAGGAGATTTTTGGATCGATCCAAAAAAATCGCCTTCGTACCATAGTCACTATTATTGGGGTGTTGTGGGGGATTTTTATTTACATCACCCTTTCAGGTGCTGCCAAAGGTTTAGACAATGGTTTCGATCGACAGTTTGAAAACGTTGCGATCAATAGCATGTTTTTATGGGCGCAAAACACAAGCATGCCTTATGGAGGCTTCAAAACAGGTCGAAGCCTACAACTGAAAATAGAAGATGCGCAGTATTTGTATTATCGAGTACCTGAATTACAATATATCGCCCCTCGAAATGTAAGAGGCATTTTTGGAAGTGCTGCTCCTAGTGTCGTTCGAAAGAATAAGGGGGGAGACTATTCTATTTATGGAGATTATCCAATTTTCACCAAGATTGCCACAAAATTTATTTATGACGGAGGTCGCTTTATCAATCAAGCCGATATTGATCAAGAACGTAAGGTTTGTGTGATTGGCGAGCGCACACAGTCTGAATTGTTTGAGGATAATGAAAACCCAATTGGGGATTATATTCGAATCAGTGGTGTATTTTTTCAAGTTATTGGTGTTCATAAATATATCCCTGGTGGTGGATTTGAGAGTGATTCAGATATCTTTATCCCATTCACCACTTTCCGAAAGTTATATAACACTGGCGATCGAGTGAACTGGTTTGCTCTTGCTGCCTATGACGACGCTGATATTCTCGCTGTGGAGGAGAAAGTGAAGGTAGCCATGCGATCAAAATACAATGTACACCCAGAAGATGAACGCGCTTTTGGGTCTTTTAATCTAGGGGAAATTTTCAATCGAGTCATTGGCTTTTCAAAAGGGATGAACCTATTGTCTTTGATTGTTGGTATTGCGACAATATTTGCAGGTATTATAGGCATCGGAAATATCCTGTTAATCTCTGTTCGGGAGCGAACAAAAGAACTTGGCATTCGCAGGGCTCTTGGTGCAACGCCAAAGGAAGTGCGAAGCCAAATCATTCTGGAATCTGTTTTTTTAAGCTTGACTTCTGGAATCATAGGCATTGTTTTGGGATCCTTTGTGCTAGCAATTATCAATGCTCTAACAGCCAGCAATACAACCTTTCCATACACCAACCCAACTGTACCATTATCATACATCGCAGCTGCTTTGATTTTGATGATAACACTTGGCACACTCATTGGTCTTATCCCAGCACAACGAGCAGTGAGTATTAAACCAATTGATGCATTACGAGAAGAATAACAATAATATTTTTTACAATGAATAAATACTTAAAATATCTACTTATCGCAGCCGGTATCGGGGGAATCCTCTTTGCCACTGCCTATTTTATTAGAACCAACGCAACCTCATCAATCGTGTATGAAACAGAGACCTTGTTCACGACAAGTATTCTTGAAACGACTTTGGTCACTGGTAAAATTATTCCACAAGATGAGGTTGAAATTAAGCCACAAATCCCAGGAATTATTCAAATGATTGCTGTTGAGGAAGGCGATCTAGTCAATACTGGTGACCTTTTGGCACGACTCAAGGTTGTTCCCAACGAGCAAACATTAAACAGTGCAAAGGGACGAGTCGAAAATGCAAAACTGGTCTTGACCAATGCAGAAAAAGACTTTGCTAGAAATCAGCAATTGTATGAAAAGGGAATTCTTTCGGAACGTGATTTCAACGCTGCCGAACTGAGTTATAACCAAGCCAAACAAGAACTAGTGAATGTGGAAAATGATTTGCAGATTATTCGTGAAGGATCCACTGGGGGTGATAGCTCAGCCAATACCAATATCCGAGCAACGGTTTCAGGAACAGTTCTTGAAGTTCCTGTCGAGGAGGGCGACCAAGTGATCGAGTCAAACAGCTTTAATGCAGGAACAACCATTGCCTCAATCGCAGACCTCGGAAAAATGATTTTTGAAGGAAAAGTCGATGAATCTGAAGTTGCTAAAATTAATGTAGGCACAAAATTGAACGTTAGTTTGGGAGCTGTTCCTGACGAAGAGTTTGAAGCAAATTTACGATTTATCGCACCCAAAGGAACTGAGGAGCAAGGAACAGTTCAGTTTAAAATTGAAGCAGATGTGTTTTTACCCAATGACTTAACAGTCAGAGCGGGCTACAGTGCCAATGCGTCATTGGTGTTGCAGCAAAAAGATAGTGTACCTGCGATTCGAGAAGCATTACTTCAATTTGACAGCAAGACACAAGAACCCTATGTGGAGGTACAAACAGCAGAACAAACCTTTGAGCGTCGAGAGCTAACACTTGGGGTTTCTGACGGCATCAACGTTGAAGTCGTTGGGGGACTGGAAGAAGGTGATCTTATTAAGGTTTGGAATAAAACAGAAGAACCAGACAAAGTAGACGAAAATGAAGAGTAAAACCATTTCCAAATTATTCCGAATGATCGTCTTTCTATTGGTCTTGCTTTTAGGATCAGCATCGATTCAAGCGCAAACCGAACCATGGACCCTCAAAAGGTCAGTAGAACACGCTCTTGAAAACAACATTCAAATCCGTCAGGCTTACTTGTCTACTTTGGATGCCAAAGCTGCAAAAAGTGAGGCAATCGGTGGGTTTTTACCCAGTGTGAATATCAATGCAAATCACTCATGGAATATTGGCTTGAACCAAAACATTACGACAGGGCTATTGGAAGATGTAACCACACAATTTACCAATGCATCTGTCAGCGTTGGTGTTGATCTGTACAGAGGTGGTCAAAACATGCTTCAGCTTGTTCGTTCCAACCTCGCCCTGCTAGCGAGTCAATACCAAATTGAAGACATGAAAGAAGATGTGGCATTGTATGTAGCAAACGGATATTTACAAGCAGTATTTAATCGTGAAGCAGTCAGTATAGAAACAGCACAACTCGAACTCACCAGAGCCGAATATCAGCGCACAAAAGAACAAGTGCAAGCAGGAGTTTTGCCCGAGGGCGATCTTTTTGAGATGGAGGCGATTTTAGCTTCTCAAGAACAACAATTGGTGATTGCTGAAAACCAATATACCATGGCAAAATTGTCATTGGCACAGCTACTTCTGGTGCAAGACTATGAAAATTTTGAGATTGCAGAAGAGGATTTCCCTATTGACGGACAAGAAATACTAGTGCAAGAGCCAAAAGATTTGGTTGCTAAAGCACTCGACTATCGAAACGACATCAAATTGGCACTTACAAATATTGATATCGCTAAAACCGATCTACGCCTTGCGAAGTCAGTTTCCAAACCAGGGCTATCTGGCTTTTATTCTTATAGTTCTAGAATTTCATATGCCGATCGACTAGAGCCAACCAATTCTTTTGATTTGGTTGAAATCGGAGTTGTCGAACCAACAGGAGAGTCAGTTGTTCGCCCTGTGTATAATCAGAGAGTCGTGGGAGCACTACCGATCGAAGAGCAATTAAAACTCAACGATGGGCATAATTTTGGACTAAGTCTCAATATTCCTATCCTAAATGGGTTTAGTTTGAAAAATAATATCGAGAGATCAAAAGTCAATGTAGAACGTTCAGAGTTTCAGTACAAACAGCAGGTTTTGGATCTGGAAAACAGTATCAATCAGGCGTATAATGATTGCATAGGTGCACAACAGGCATTTGATGCTGCTCAAAAAACACTAGTCGCTCGCGAAAAAGCATACATTTATGCGCAAAGTCGTTTTGAAGCAGGGACATCAACAGCTTTTGAGTTTAGTCAAGCCAAGCTTCAATATGAATCTGCACAGTCTGATTGGTTGCGCTCCAAATACGATCTTATTTTCAAAATCAAGATATTGGAGTTGTATTTTGGAATTCCCATTGAAGACTTGTAATCGGTAGCGGTTTGTTTCCTATTTTTGAGCATGCCTTCGCATTTGCTCTGTATTGAAAC
>Ga0160423_10001502_pt1 | contig 19514 bp, 35 predicted proteins | sample CRUFie14St8metaG_FD_108191 | JGI IMG/M metagenome (GOLD analysis project Ga0160423, IMG submission 108191) | Marine microbial communities from the Costa Rica Dome - CRUD Field 142mm St8 metaG | ecosystem: Environmental > Aquatic > Marine > Oceanic > Photic zone | place: Costa Rica: the Eastern... | reverse complement strand
TTTATGCTAACTCACCAGTCTTAGATGAGACTGATGGTAAGTATGTTGAGACTGCAAAGCAAGGAGACATATGGAGTGAAACATCTGGTAAAGTTTGGAAAGGTAGAGAAGGATTACTTGTAGTACCTTGTCTTTACATTAATACTTTTAATGAGTGGAAAGACAAAGGGGATAGTCCAGGAAGACCTGTAGCTATTCATACTGATCCATCGATAATGAGTAAAACAACAAGAGGTGCCGATAATAAAGATAGACTTGAAAACGGTAACTATGTTGAAGATACTGGAAATCATTTTGTTTTTATTTTGGATGAAAACTATAATCCAATTGAACAAGCGTTGATCACCATGAAATCTACTCAGAAGAAAAAATCAAAGACATGGAATTCTATGATCATGTCTAGAAGAGCACAAGGTAGTAAGGGTATGTATAATCCACCATCTTGGTCAACTGTTTATAAGTTGTCCACTACCAAAGAGTCAAATTCACAAAACTCTTGGTATGGTTGGGTTGTAGATTTTAATAAGTTTTTAACTTCAAAAGACAATTTAAAAACTTTAGAAACGACTCAAGCTTTTTATCAAAGTGCTATGAAGAGTGATATTTTTGGAAAAGTAAATTTTGATGATGATATTCAATCAGCAGGAAATAGTGCTAATAAAGAATCTGTTCCATTTTAAATTTTATGGAGGAGCAGCTCTTAAAGATATTTGAGGGTAATTCTGAACTGTTCATTACTACTTCTTCTACGGGAGAAGTAGATGAACGGGGTAAGGTGCAAGTGGAAACATTCACGGTCCACGAACCTGTTACTCTTAAATTATGGAAGGATCATTTAGACGGGAAACAAAGGATAGGTATAAAACCTGAGAAGGGTGACCTATGTAAATGGGGGTGTATTGATATAGACCCACAAAGTTATAAAGATTATTCACAGAAAAAAGTAATAGATATTTTAAAAGAAAATCAACTACCTTTGGTACCTGTAAGATCTAAATCAGGTGGACTACATTTATTTTTATTTTTAAATGATTGGTTACCAGTTAAAGAAGTTCTTAAAAAATTACATGAGTGGAATAAAAACTTTTTTCAAGCATTAGAAGTTTTTCCTATGAATAAATGTATGAACATGCCTTACTTTAATATGAATGCCACAACTGAATTTGCATACAATGAAAATAATACACCTATAATGATTGGTGGTTTTTTAGAACTGATTAAAAATAAAACAGTTACCTTAGAACAATTAACTAATATTAAAGTTAAAGAATATGAACCTGAAGAAGATTGGAAACATTATCCACCATGTATACAAAAAATGATTATGGATAAATGGTCTGGAAATCATAGAAATGACTTACTTTATAATGTTGGTGTGTTGGAAATGAAAAAAGCTGACGGTAAAATTAATATAGAAGAAATGACTAATATCTTATTAAGAAGAAACCAAGATATATTTATAACACCTTTAGATCCAAATGAAGTAAGAAATTCTGTAGCAAAATCTGTAACTAAAAAAGATTATAATTACAAGTGTCCACCAAAGTTTGGTGCAATAACTCCTATATGTAATAAAGATTTATGTAAGTTTAGAAAGCTTGGTATAGGTAGCCAAGTACCAGATTTAATAGACGACTTTGATGACATTACTTTTATAAGGACTCCAACAACAATTGAATTTACTTTTAACTTTCAGGGTGAAAAGATTGTTGTAAATCCTGAAGATATGAAAGATGAAAAATCTTGGAGAGTTAAATTATTGAAGTATGGAATATTTTGGATGACACTTCCAAGACCTAGATCTGGACCTTCACCATTTGAAATGTTGATGTCTACAATTGTAAAGAAAGCAGTTGAGAATGAACAAATGAAGTTTGAAGATAATATTGGAGAGCAGAGATATAGTTTTCTTAAAAAGTTTTTTGAGAACCATATCGAAGAAGATGACTTTAAAAAATTAAAGGATAACTATGTTGTATTAGATTCAGAAACAAATGTTTGTTACTTTAAAAGAATTACATTTGAAAATTTTTTAGGTAAGAACAAAGTGTTTAGATCAGCTAATGAAGCTTTTAATCTTTTAGGATGTGAACGATTGGACTATCATCCCGGTAGTGGAGAGAAAAATGTTTGGTATGTAACAATGCCTAAGTTTGTGGATTACAAATCAGCTGCGCCTGAACCTAAAAAAACTAACGAACCATCGGAAATGGATGATGAATTCCACACAGGAAAATTCAGAACTTAAAATATTAGAGGGTCTTTATAGAAAAACTATCAAGATCTTTGGTCCTCCAGGTACAGGTAAAACATACACACTTATTGAAAGAGTTTTAAAAAGTTATCTAAGAAGAGGAGTACAGCCATCAGATATTGCTTATTTATCTTTTACAAATAAAGCAGTTAATACTGCAGTAAGAAGAGCAATGGATGCTTTTCCAAATTATTCTACTGAAGATTTTTTAAGATTTAAAACATTACATACATATTGTAGAAGATATTTTCAGGAAGAAGTATTTGATCCAAAACATTGTGCAATTGATTTTGCAGTACAAACAAAGATAATTAAAACTTCAGACAAAAGATTAGCAGATGATACTTTTACTTTTAAAGATTGGTCACTTGGTATTTATAGTAAGGCAAGAAATTTATTAATGGATCCAGAGGAAGTATATAAAAAAGAGTCATATAAAAAAGATTCATTAACAGTATTTAATCGTAAGATCTCAACCTATGAACATTATAAACAAGCTGGAGGAGAAAGATCATTTATTGATTTCGATGATATGATTGAAAGAACTATAAAGGAAGTAGACTTTCCTAGATTAAAGGTTTTAATTTTAGATGAATCGCAAGACTGTACACCTTTACAATGGTCCGTAATTTATAAGATGGCCATGAAATCGGATAGAATTTATTTAGCAGGAGATGATGATCAAGGTATATATAAATGGAACGGGGCAGATCCAAAATATTTTACAAAATTTTTTCCAGGTCGAAAAGTAAAATTAAGAAAGACTCAAAGGTTTGGTGAGGCCATATATAAATTTTCACAAGTTATTAGAAGAGGAATTAGAGATAGTGAAGAAAAAGAATATCTTCCTGGTAATACTAAAGGCTACGTTAAAAGTTATTTGTCATTCAAAGAAATTCCTTTTGAGAACTTACAAGAAGATTGGTTTATTTTAGGTCGGGTCACTGAGACAGTAAATGAATTAAGAATGTTAGCTAAAGATGCAGGATTGTACTACAAGGATAATAAAGACAATAAATGTTTCGATGAAAAACAGTGGGAAGCAATTAAAGCTTGGACTGCTATAACTAAAGATAAAAAACTAGATAAAAAACAAACAAGAAATATGTATAGATTTATTAGAGAACTTGAAGATCCAAATTATAGGACAGATAAGTTTTGGAGAGCACAACCAGATTTTAAAGAATATAATTTTAATGATCTAAAAGAATGGTGTGGCCTACAATTAAAAGATGAGGATGCAAAAAAGCCTTGGTATTGGATCCTTAGACGAAACTTTAAACCTAGACAGGTAAGACACTTCATAAGATTACTAAGAAGATATGGTCAAAAGGAATTAGATAAAGATCCACTTATTACAATAGATACTATTCATTCTGTTAAAGGTGGTGAAGCAAACCATGTAGTCTTATATAGTAAAGGTAATTTTCCATCAGACTATTCCCACAAATCAAAACAAGAAAAAAGTGATGAAAGAAGAGTTTGGTATACTGGTGCAACTCGAGCAAGAAAAACTTTACATTTATTGAGAACTGACTATAAGTTTAACTACCCAATTGGTGCAGATTATTTAATTTATGTCCAGGAAAAAAATGACAAATAAAGATATTTTTGACGAAACATTTCCAAAAGATAAACAAATTGGAGGATCCCATTATAAATCGTTATTTATTCAGCCTTGGACTTTTATAAGAAAGAATGGCCTTAATCCATTTCAAGCAAATGTAATTAAATACGTTTGTAGATATTTATTTAAAGGTAAAGCAATAGAGGATTTAGAAAAAATTAAACATTATTGTGATTTAGAGATAGAGCATTTGAAAGAAAATGAAAGAGAATAAATTTATCATAACTACCATTTTAAAAAATCATTTAAAGTGGTGTGAAGATAATGGGAGGGATACAACATGGGTAACACAGATGGAAGATCTTTCATGGTACAAGAAGTACAAGAAAAAACATGCTGTGAATGTGATGAAAAAGCTGTCTTCGTAGAGGATGAAAAATTATTTTGCCCGAAACATTATGCAATTAAAAACAACATATCGTTAAGAGAAGATGAGTAAAGGATTACAATTAACATTAACTTTTAAAAAATCTATTTGGAATACACCACTAGAATATAAAGATTTATCTGGTGCAAAAGAAATAGCTATTGATTTAGAAACAAGAGATGATGGCATCAATGAAAGATTAGGTGCAGGTTGGGCAATAGGTAAAGGAGAGATTGTAGGTTTTGCTGTAGCTGTTGATGGATGGAAAGGATATTTTCCATTTGGACATTTAGGTGGCGGTAACATGATACCTGAACAAGTAAAAGCATATATGAAACAAGTTTGTAGCTTACCTTGTCCTAAAATTTTTCATAATGCACAATACGATGTCGGTTGGTTAGAAGCATCAGGAATCAAGGTCAACGGACCTATTATAGATACAATGATAGCCGCAGCTCTTATAGATGAAAACAGATTTTCATATTCTTTGAATGCATTGTCAGTAGATTACTTAGGAGAGATAAAAGCAGAAACAGAATTAAGAGAGGCGGCCGCAGCTCATGGAATTGATCCAAAAGCAGAGATGTGGAAGTTACCTGCAGAACATGTTGGATATTATGCAGAGCAAGATGCAGCACTTGCATTAAAATTATGGCAAAGATTTAAAATAGAAATTAAAACTCAAAGTTTGGAAACTATCTGGGACTTAGAATCAAACTTGATACCAGTTCTTATAAAAATGCGCCAACGAGGTATAAGAGTCCAAGTGGAAAAAGCTGAAGCACTACAAAAAGAAATGATACTCCAAGAGAAAGAAATATTACGGGCCATAAAAAAAGAATCAGGAATAGAAGTAGACATCTGGGCATCACGCCAGATTGCCAAAGCTTTTGACAAAATGAAACTAGATTATCCACGAACTGAAAAAACAAAAGAGCCTTCCTTTACACAAAATTGGTTAAGTAATAATAAAAACAACATAGCACAATTAATTGTCCAGGCAAGAGAGGTGAATAAATTTCATGGAACTTTTTTATCTTCAATCATGAAGTATCAAGTAAATGGTAGAATTCATGGTGAGATCCAACAACTTAAATCTGATACTGGGGGTACTGTATCCGGTAGACTAAGCATGAGTAACCCTAATCTTCAGCAAGTGCCTGCTAGAAATAAAGACTTTGGTCCTAAAATCAGAAGTCTTTTTATACCAGAAGAAGGTTATAAATGGGGGAGCTTTGACTACTCGCAACAAGAACCACGGATGACGGTTCATTATGCAGCTTCAATTGGGGATGGATATGAAGGATCCAATGAATTAGTAGAAGCCTATCAAAATGCAAGTGCAGACTTTCATCAAACAGTGGCTGATCTTGTAGGTATAGAGAGATCTCAAGCTAAGACAATAGGATTAGGTTTAATGTATGGAATGGGTAAAGGTAAATTAGCTTTGTCTTTAGGTGTAAGTAAAGATGAGGCGGATGAATTAATTGTTAAATACAATCGTAAAGTTCCGTTTGTAAAAAAATTATCTGACAGATGTAAGTTTGCAGCTGATGAGAAAGGAGTAATTAGAACTAAAAAAGGAAGAAAATGTAGATTTGATATGTGGGAAACAAGAGACTTTGGTTTACATGTTGCAGAAAAATTTGAAGATGCAGTAGCTAAATATGGTAAAGACAATATCAAAAGAGCCTATACTTACAAAGCTTTAAATAGATTAATTCAAGGATCTTCAGCAGATCAGACTAAGCAGGCTATGTTAAATTGCTACAACGCAGGCCATCTACCCATGTTACAAATACATGATGAACTTTGTTTTAATATAAAAGATGAAGCACATGCAAACGAAATAAAAAAAATAATGGAAACTGCTATAGAGTTTAAAGTACCTTCAGTGGTTGACAAAGGATTAGGAGAAAGTTGGGGAGATGCAAAATAAAAATTTACCAAATAATAACAATGATTTAATCGCTTATGCAGCAGGTTTGTTTGATGGAGAAGGTAATATAAATTACAAACAATACAATTGTCGAAGCCCTAATGGTAAGACTTATAGAAAATGGAATGTAGCAATGGAAGTTGCTATGACAGATTTAGATTGTATTAAAAATTTTTATGACATTGTTCTAGTAGGAACTATACATTTTAAAGGTAAAGCAAAAGGTTCTTTAAATAAAAAAAATCAATGGCGTTGGAGATGTTCACATCGTAATGCATATAAATTGGCAAGATTATTTTTACCTTATAGTGTTAGTAAAAGAGAGAAGTTACTTGCAATAATAAATCACTATGAGTTTATTTTGCCGAAGAGACGCCTAGGAGAAAAATTCAATTTTCTTAATTCAAGTAAAACTTAAGCGCTAGCTAATAAGTTTTCTTGTACATCCTGATATTTAATTTGATTTCTTACAGATTTAATATCAGATTCTATTTTAGTCATCCCGGTATGAACTCCACCATGAGTTAATAACTCAGATGACCATTTATGTTCAAGGTGTTGAAGTTTTTTCAACAGCTCTATTTTTTTCGGACTCATTTAGTTCCTCATATGTTATATGGACTTTAGAGTTTCCTGTGAATCCATCTTCAGTTATTTCACACTTACCTTGGTCCACTAATTCTGAAAACTTATTTAATGCAGCTAAATCACTTTCTGCTTCGACTACGTGGTCTACACGCAGATTATTTTGATAAGCTACAATACGATAAGCTTTCATAAGATATTATAAGATATTTTAAAAGATTGGTCAATATTGTAGCCTTTAGAGTCAATTGCTATACAATTTGCCCTGTATTCGACCAAATCACCCTCTTTTTTTAACATTTTACGTTTTTGAGCCTTACCTATAGCATCAGCCATATATTCACATTCTAAGGCATTTGAGAGGTTATCTCTAAGGTATTGGCCACATTTTACTTCGTTATTCATGTTAAAACAAAAAGTTACCATTAATATATATTTAAGAACCATTAAGTTGCGTTAATTTCTTGGCAAATATAACGACCACCAAGACGATTATTGTTTATATTTATATCAGGTAATAATGCAAGGCTTTCTTTAACAGCACTTATACCAGCTTGACTACATTCGCTCCAACTGTTGAAAGTTTTAGGATGTGTAATTTCTGGAAGGCATTGTCCATTTAAAAAAGAGCAGATGGTATAAACTAAAATAAATTTCATAATTAATTTGACATTTCTATTTATCCCATATAGTTAAGATGCCATGAAACAAAAAAGTAAAAGTCTAATACTAAATAATATCATGACTAAGATAGATGAACAATTGGCATCGATACCTTCATTTGATTTTGATGGTACTCCAATTGAAGATAGTTTAAATTTAGACATGCATATTGATGGTATTGCTAATGTGTATTTTAAAGATGGTATTGGTAGGAAACATTATATTGTCGATAAAACAATAGCTACGATTTTAGTATTTGATGAAATAGAAGAACGAAAAAACGAACCAACAAAGGAGGATGAGTATGGCAATCATACTAGAACCAAAGAGTAACAATACAAATACAAGCACAAGTAATAGCAATTTGCTTCCACTTGGTGAATACCCAGAACAACCAACATGGGAAGAAGCTTGTAAAAAACTAGAAGAAGCTATTAATAAATTAAATAGCTCTTTAGATACAGCTACTAAAACAATAAAGAAGCTCACTGAAGAAAATGAAACTTTAAAAGAAGCTTTAAAAATAAATACTGAAGTGGAGGAAAACAATGGACATAAGTAAGTGGAAGTCTGTTGCAATTAAAAAAACTGATTACGATTTGTTAAAAGGTTTATGTAAAGAAAAATTTAGAGCTCCAGGAGCTATGATTTCTAAAATTTTGAGTGACTACATAGACCATCAAGCTAGGAAAAATAAAATTCCTAATGCAGCTTTTCGTATGAGATTAATGAATGGAGAGGCAAATGGCGGATCCAAAAAAGATAAAAGGTAAAGAGTTTTTTACAATAGAACTTGATCTCGAAAATAATAACGTAACCTTATACGTTAATGGAGAGATGAGAAATAAAATACATACGGTCAAATCAGAACCATTGTTTGATCGTATGTTAAAAATCGCAAAATTAAAATTTTTAAAGATGCGAGACCATATTGAACAATAAACTTAAAGTTTTAGATTTATTTAGTGGAATTGGAGGCTTTAGTTTAGGCCTTCACTCTGCAGGAATATTTGATACAGTCAAATTTGTAGAGTTTGATAAATTTTGTCAAAAAGTTTTGAAGAAAAATTTTCCAAACATACCAATAGAAGGAGATATAAAAGATGTCAAAGGACAAGAATTCGAAGCAGATGTCGTTGTTGGAGGTTTTCCCTGTCAGCCAATGTCAGTCGCAGGCAGACAAAAAGGAACAAGTGACAACAGATACCTCTGGCCAGAAATGTTTAGACTCATTAAAGAAATTAAACCAGAATTCGTTATTGGGGAGAATGTGCAAGGAATTATTAACATCCAAGAAGGCATGGTACTCAGACAGGTGCAAGATGACTTGGAAGGTGAAGGTTTCGAAGTCCAATGTTTCCTTATTCCAGCTTCAGGCATCGGTGCTTGGCACCAAAGGTACAGAGTCTGGATTGTGGGCCACTCCAAACACAATGGATTACTTGCCGCCGAGAAGCACAGCAGGGACAAAAAAATTAATGGAAGGCCACAGGAAGGGCAGAACCAGACCATCGAATCTGAGAGAACAAGTGGATCCAGAAACAATGAGAATGTATCCGACACCACGATCCTCGGGACAGGAAAATCCAGAAAGCCTTATCAAGAGGAAGGGATGGAAACAAGCAGCTCAACACAATCTAACAGCAGCAGTGAAGATGTTTCCGACTCCATCAGTAGTTTGCGAGGAGGGTGGGGAACAATCGGATCGAGTGGAGAGAACAAAGTCTGGAGGTTTTGTACTAAGAAAGAAGAACAAACCGAATATGACATTTGGAGCCAAATTGTCGGACGCAATGTTGTATCTGGAGAAGCAGACCCTTTATTCCCCGAATGCGAACGATTCGAAGAATTTAACATTTCCAAAGAGCCAGAAGGACCGACACTCAGTAGTGGGGGACATGATGAAAATGAAATTAACAAAACCTGGTGGCAAATTGAATCCGACCTTTGTGGAGTTCCTAATGGGATTTCCTATGAATTGGACAAAGATAGAGCCAACAGAATAAAAACTTTAGGTAATGCAATTGTACCTCAAATTGCAAGAGAACTAGGTTTAGCTATTAAAAAAGTATTAGATGACCAAAAATAAATATTTAAGTCCCTTAGAAAAGAAGTTTGCAGAACTTGTTGCGTATAATTATGATAATGTGCCACCTCACGTTTTAGTTTACCAAGCAGGTTTTGAAGGAAACATAACTAATGCTTTAGTGAAAGCAGGAATTCTTTTGAGAAATAAAAAAGTTTCAAAATTAATTCATGAATTACAAGAAGAGAGAAATACAAAAATAAGTAATAACTTACATAATAAATCTAAAACTATCGATAAACTTTTTAATTCTATTATACATGAAGCACAAAGACAATTAAGTTACGGTAAAACATCTAGAGCTGCTGATGTTTTAAAAAGAACAAAACCAATTTTAAAATGGTATAGTGATACTTTATACCGATTAGAAAAACCAATTAAAGTATATCTTGCTGAGGAGACCAGGCCATATCATACCGGTCATTATAAGATTGGAATGACAACTCAAGAAAATGTAAATGATAGAAAAACGTATACTGATAACCCATATGAAATAAATTATATTTGTTATTTTGAATATCTTCCTAAATATGGTTTTAATTTAGAGAAAAAACTCCATGATTTTTTTAAAAATTATTCTACTAATAAACTCAAGGATACAGGATCTACTGAATGGTTCTTGTTAAAGAATAAAAAAGCAATTTTAAAAGCATTTTATAATGCATCTATACACTTATTAAATAAACATGAGTGTAAACATAACTTTGTAAAGCTATAAGATAATCCTATACTTTCTATCTAGGATAGAAACTTTTTTTAAAAAAGACTTGATTAGTTATATCAGTGTTTTATGTTTTTAATGGTTGGCAATAAAGTCAATCATAACTCTAACCAAAAGGTTGATATGAAAAAAATAAAGATCAGTGAAGCTTATTTAAGAAATTGTGAAGGCTTCATGCATGAACCTTTTTTAGTGTCTAAACTTGATAAATTTTTTAAACCTAAAAAAAGAAAAAGTTTAACATTAAAAGATTTAACACAATTAACTCCTCATGAACTTATGGCACCGACTCATAAAGATGGTGATCCAGAATTTTCTAAAACGGAAGTTAATCGTATAATAAAATATCTAGGATGGTTCGATCTCACACTTGCAGATATGGTTGTGGCTAAAACTGTAAATGATTTAGGTGAGGTTGTTCAACATACTAATTTAAATTATGAATTAGAGGATGGGAACATAGCCCCTGCTGAGATAGAAGCCCAAGCAGAAAAGGTCTTACAGGACCTGGAAGGTTTCGAACCAAAACATTAGCCTCCACAAATTGGTGTCAAGTCCATTGCACTTGGCACCAACCCCCTTTACAATTTACTGTTGCAACTATAAAAAATTTTATATATGACTAAAAATATTGGCAGACTCAATAAATGTACTGACTGTAATGCTAACGGATATATCATTACAAGTTCAAAACAGTATGTAAATTGTATCATTTGCAACGGATCAGGAACCACGTCTCACGAGCCTTATAAAACAGAAGCAGAGCAAGTATTATTATACAAAATAGCATGGGACTATATAAATGGCAAAACAAAAGGATGGTATCACTGATCTTACGAAAGTTTTTATTAGTGCTGCAAAAAAATTTACTGACAGCGAATACTCCAGGTTACAATCTGTAGTATTTTCTCTTTTGCACGGTGTCAATTTTGGTTACGACACCCTGGACCAAAAGCTATTCAATGATGCTCAAGATATAAAGTTCTTACACACTTCAGGAAAAAAATTAAAAAAAATTAGAAAAGTCAGTAAGAAAAAGTACAAAGATAATATTGTATACATAGACTTTAGTAAAGAGGGTTTATCTGATGATGCCTGATAATTATACTAAAGGAGAAATGTTTATAGATTTAAAAGAAATTCACAACCACATAAAGGAAGAAAATTTACAAGGCGCAGCTATCACTCATTTAATTGAGGATGTTCAGGAACACTACGAGGTCGCTTCTCGATTTAACTTTAAAAATTCAAAAGGCCATTATAGTGATCTACTCTCAAGACTTATTAAGACTTATGGGCACTAAGATAGCAGCTGATATCTTAAACGAGAACCATGTAAATAATGAACAGAAATTGTGGCGCCACGTTATATTAAATGCTTTCGAAGATTGTCGAATAGAAGCAGGTGATAGAAAAAGTTCTTTAAATAAAACTGATGCACATTATTGGATTGCAAAATCTGAAGACTTTGAACAAATTTGTTGGTGGGCAGGATGGGAGCCAGATGATGTACGTTACAGATATTATAAAGCTCTTAAAAAAGGAGATATTAAATTTAAAAGAAGACATTTTTTGTGGTGGGAATATGATCAATTATTTCAAAGACTTAAGAAGGAAACAGATTCAGAGCTGCGAAAAGAATTAAGACGTAATGTTGATAATAAAAGAAAGCAGATAATGTTAGCTGATAATGTTTATGTGGAAAATTTTTTAAGAAACTTTGAAGCTGTAAATTAAAAATTAATCTTAGTCATGGTGGGTACCAAAATTTTAGCTTAGAGGGCAGGGAGCATTCTCCACCCTCTAAGATGAAAGGAATCATATTACTATGAAACATTCTTATAAGATATACGTATTAATATAAATTTCAACCAAAAAAAAAGAGCCCAGAGAAATGAAAAAAAAACCTGGGCTCTTTACGTTAACTAACAAAAAAGGCATTTGTTATGAAAAAAACAAATACAAAATGATCTTATACTTATTGATCCGTGGATGTAAAGATATGGGGCCTTAGGCCCCTCAACTAATATTTCATAATATTACCTCCTAATTATTCTATACCCGCAGTTATTTATTTTTAACTAGAGGTCAATGTACCAAGACCCACGACCCTCGGCTCACGTTTCCTAATGCACTTCCTTACAAACAAAAAATAAAAAAACATGCAAAACATAAAAATCTCTAGGAAACTAGGAAAATATCAACAAAATCAATACTTCTAGAACAAAATCAACTAGGAAAACACTAGGAAAATTCCCAGAAGTTCTAGGAAAAATTACTATAGAGGACGTCAAAAGTGCAATTTTTTTTCTAGAAAAATGTTTGTAAGGAAGAGTATTAGGAGAAAGTGTGGTATAACAGGTCAAGATGGCAAAAAGAAAAAACGTATTAAAATCAACTTCTGAGTTAACTTTAAAGCAAAAAGCTTTTGTTGATATATATGTAAAAAATTGGGGAGAGATTACCAAAGTAGAAGCTGCCAAACGAGCTGGATATAAATCTAATAAACCTGAAGGACCAACTGAAATTGCATCCAGGCTTACAGATCCAAATAAAAATCCACACGTGGTTAGGTATATGGAGATGAAGTACAACCAAGAATTAAAAAAACATGAAGGAGATAAATTAAAAAAATATAAAAGATTTGAAACACTAAGTAGAAAAGCAGAAGATAAAAAACAATATGCAGTAGCTGTAAACGCAGAATTTAGATCAGGCCAGATGGCCGGTATGTTTGTAGATAAAAAAGAAGTAACCCATGTTGGTTTGGAGGGAATGAGTCGTGAACAGTTGGAGAAAAGGTTATCTGAACTTGAAGGTAAAATCGGAGAAGCCAAAAATATTATTGACGTTACGCCAAAAGAAATTGGTTAAATCTGATAAGTGGATGACAGTGTTTAATGAAGTGCATAATAAACATTTGAACACTTCTGTTGGCATTGTTTCAATAAAGATAGATAATAAAAAATGAATAGCTGACTATCTATATGTCAAAAAAAATGAATAGCTGACTATCTATATGGGATTTTTATGAAAAAGGTTAAAAGAAAAAATAAAAAAATTTTAATACCTAAAAAAATCGAAACAGAAATTGAAAAATATCCTATGGTATCTGTCGAATGGTTTGATATTGTGTCGGATAGTTCGTGGACTAATTTTGAAACATTAAAAAATTCTGATCTTGCGACTTGTATAACTAAAGGACATTTATTATCTCAATCTAAAGGTATCACCAGAATATTTGGTGATTATTCACTATCAGAAGATAGAAAAAAAATAGAGACTATTGGCAATACCACAATAATTCCAAATTCAGTAATAAAAGAAATTAAAAAAATTTAATCTTGTAAATATAATTTTTGTATCCATTTTTTAAAAATGGAATTTTTGGCTTTTCTTATAAGATTATTAATATTTTACCCATACATAGTCATTTTTTTATTGATTTTACTATTATATTTTAAATATTGACAATATCTTAAAAATATCTAAATTCATGGGATATGATGAAAAAACAAAAAAATAAAAAAATAAAAGTGCCAAAAAAACTAAAAAATTTGGGCTTTAAAAAGGTGTGCCAAGATAATGATGGATTTTTCATGTTTGGTTTAACACCTGCTAAACTAACAAAAAAACAAAAGGAGCAATAATGGGTTTTGATTTAACAGGAATAAATCCTAAAAACGCAAAACACAAACAACCAAATCATAAAACTTTTGAAACAGATCAAGATAAGTATTTTGATGAATTGGAAAAATACCAAAATCAAAAGGGTGCATATTTTAGAAATAATGTTTGGTGGTGGCGACCACTTGCAGATTATGTAATTAAATACACTAAAGTTGTTTCTGAAAAAGACGAAAAATTTTGGCATACTAACGACAGTCATTTAGTTGATGAAGACCACGCTGAACAAATTGCCAAACAATTAGATCACTTAATTAAATCTGGTCATACTCTTAAATTTGCTAAATTTTATGAGAAGAGAAGAAAAGGTTTAGTTAAGCATAATGAACTTGTAGAAAAATGTTTGGATAGTTTTGAAAAATTAATTAAATACCAATCATGTAAAGATGATTTAATTCCAAGAGACTTTTCAACTCAAGACAAATTAATGTGGGATAAACTTTGGGACAAAAAACTGAATGACGCTAGTTATCCTTTTTCAGTTGAAAATGTAAAAAGGTTTTCAGAATTTTGTAAGAATTCTGGTGGCTTTACTATTGGATAAAAAGAATTTTTTTGATTATTTTTGACAACTGTTATAAAATAAAAATAATCTTGTGGTGTTAGTAGTGGGGTATACCTTGATCGAAAGCACCACAACAAACTAACAAAAACAAGGAGCATACATGTCAAAACAAATAAGTAAAGACAACAGGGAATATTGGCAAAATAAATTGTCCAATAAATTCCGTGAGAAAAAACAAACGATTGAATCATTACATCAAATTGAAATCAATGAACAATCGCAGAAGAACTATCCAATCTTTAAAAAAAGACTTGGAATAGAAAAAGATATTTTAGCATATCTTAAAGTTGAAAAAGACTTTAACGACTATTCTAAAAATTATGAAAAAAGACTTGAAGAAAAAAGAGAAAATGTAAGAAAGTTTTTTTCTAAAATTAGGGATAAGTTAAAAAGTTGGGCAGAAACTAGAGATGCTTTTAATGATGTTAATATTCCAAGTTATAACCATGATATGAGTTATTATCGTTTGTCAGAAAATTTGGAAGAATATTTGATAGATACTTGTAAAAAAGAAACTAGACAAGCATTTTATAAATCTAAAAAAGGTCAAGAGATACAAAAACTTGATGAACTTGAAGAAAAAGCAACTGATCTATTACATTCAGATATGATTGGTGCAGAAGTATTGAAACAAATTTCTTTAATAGCTAAAGAAACTCAAATCAATATGACAATTCCAAGTGAAACAATAAAAGCATTACCAAGTGGTTAGTATAGATACACTTGTTAAAATATATATTAATTTTGGCGACAGGGAAAAACTGTCGCCATTGGGAAGTGCAGATGAAGAAATTATGTGGAATTCTAAACTAACACCTAAACAAGTTAATTGGTTGGAACGATTTATAATCGTTTGGGATTATACAACTAATCTTGATGTGCAATTAAATAAAATAAATGCTATGGCAAAAAAGGAGTAATTATGGTCATGTTATCTTTTATAGTTGATAAAAATAATAAACTTTTAAAAGTTGAGAAATCAAAAGAGAAAGGTTTATTTGAAACTAAATCTGATAAAAAATATGCAAAAAAAATAACTAAAAAAATTAAAGAAAGGAACCATGAAAAAAGCAAAAACAATATTACAAATAAAAAATGCCGTTAAAGAAAATCAATTAGTTTGTAATTATAAAAACTCTTATTACATCAAATACAATTCAAAAACAGATGATTATTATATAATTTGTAGAGATAATAATTACACAATAGGTTTATCTCATTTTGATAAAACAACAAACAAAGAAATTTTAAACATGGGAGAACCTAAAGATTGGATAATACACACACTTACTGAAAGTTGGGCTAAAAGAATAGAAAAATATTTAGTTGGAAGAACCATTGTAAAAGTAGATTATTGTTCTGAAGAATTGGCAGATGAACAAGGTTGGCATTGTCAACCAATACAAATTCTTTTAGACAATGGAACTTGGCTAACACCAACAAGTGATGATGAGGGAAACAATGGTGGAGCAATACACACAAACATAAAAGAACTTCCTATCGTACCTGTAATTTGATATATTTTTATTGACTAGTTAAGCCCTAACAAAGCGAGAGTGGAGTTAGGGCTTTTTTTATGTTATTGACCTAATAACATAATGAAAAAATCAGAAAGTTTGCTTTGGCAACGCATCAAAAAACTTAAATTAAAAGGACAGATTTTTCGCATAGAAAGTAATACTATTAATGGAATACCAGATGTTTATTGGTTGATTAATGGTAAAAGTATTTGGATAGAACTTAAGTCGAATGATGTCAAGAATTTAGGTCTTTCAAAGTACCAAATAAATTGGCATTTGGAACATTATCAAAATAAAGGCACTTCATTTATCTTGCGCGAGGGTCTCGCGCAGTCAACCTCTAAACGTTTAGAACTTTGGTTGGTTCGTGAGCCGAGAAACTTGGTTCGTGCCTACTCATCACTTACGCTAAAAGAAATTTTTCAAAAAATCTTGACGCAATAACCACGTCTCACGCATGACTAACTGACTATCCCTATGGGATAGTCAGTTTTTTGTTTCATTAACATTGACTAAATGACTATGCATATGGAATTTTTTTTCATTAGTTAAATTAACATATGGCTTTTTTCGTAATTACTTACATTAACATTTCGCACGTACGCGTGACTATCTATATGGCTTTTTCCGTAAAGTTTTACATTAACATTTTTTTTAGATCCAGGACCAGAGCAGCTCTGTGTCTTTATTCCTCCAAGAACTGGTCCAGGAGTCCAGGCCGTTGGTCCCGGTGGTCCTGAGTCTGTAGAAGGTATAAGCTGCAAAATAAAATTTGACAGCTGCGGGCATCCCATGCTAATAAGATGCAAATCAACTAACAAATGGAAAAAAAAATGATAAACTTTAAAGATCTAAAAAAAGGCCAGGAGATAAAAAGCAGCCAGCTGCATCCAATAGCTTTATGCAGCGGAAAGCTTCTCGAGTCACCGCTACAAGGTCGAGGAATTAAAAAAATAATTTTAATAAACTCGAAGGGCTCCGAGCTAGGTCTATTTGACGAAACTGGCAGCGTATACAGTCATCAAATTAAGTTAGCTAAAGTTAATGGAAACTGGGAGAGGGTAGCTCATGCCGCTTCTTAATTATTACAGCCAGACTAAAATGGCTAAGGGGGAGGCCTTCGGATATAAAACGGCAATTTTGCATTTGGCGCCATATGATTTGAGTGGTCGAAGTGTGTGCCCAAAAGCAACCAAAGGTCCAGGAGGATGCATTGCGCCATGTTTAAATACTTCAGGCCGTGGCCAGATGGGCTCTGTTCAAAAAGCCAGAATAAATAAAACCAATTATTTTTGGAAAAATAAAAACGGTTTTTTGTGGGAGCTTTCAAAAGAAATAGAGCAGCTGAAAAAACGGGCAGCGAGTCAAGGCTATAAATTCGCTGTACGTTTAAACGGGACCAGTGACTTGCCTTGGTTTAAATATAAAGTTGATGGAGGTGGCAGCCTTATGGATCTCCATCCAGATGTACAATTTTATGACTATACAAAAGTCTTAAATTATCTGGATCATGGTAAAAAAAATTATCATGTAACTTTCAGCGACTCAGGGACCAACCAGCAGGACCAATTGGCAGCTATAGACAAAGGTGTAAATGTTGCCGTTGTGTTTAAAGATAACTTACCCACCAGATGGATGGAGCGTAGGGTAATAGATGGAGATAAGCATGACCTACGTTTTAAAGATCCGCGGGGCGTGATTGTTGGACTCGTTGCAAAAGGACTCGGGAAAAAGGTGACTAAAAATAGCTTTATTAAAATCGCATCATGATGGACAGATTTATTGCCTTTATTATGCGAATAATTATATTTTATCCAGGAGCAGTCGGACTCATATTGGTCCTATTATTAATATTTTAGAATGATTCTAATTTACAACGCCAGGACAACCTGGCGTTGTATTAAAAAAATAAAATTATTTTCTTTACAATATCCTAAAAATATCTAAATTAATGGGAGTACAAAAATAAAAAAAACAACTAACAAAAAGGAGTCAATTTTATGAAAGTACTAACAACAAAAGAAAAAAAACAAGTTGAAAGCTATTCAATAGAAAAAAAAGCTTTCAATTTAATTAGACTACAAAACTTAATAAAAGAATATAACAAAGTTATTAAGTTAATTAAGCCAGATATGATCGATCACTTAAAACAAAAAGGGTTTTTTGTTTTCAAAGTTACTGAAGGCAAAAAAACTTATGAAGGGTCAATCGATCTCTTAACAAAAAAAACTAGCCGTTTCGATGTAAAGGCTTTTAAAGAAAACTATCCAGATTTATATGAGACATATCTGGTAAGTGGTGAAAGCAATGAAATCCGTGGAAATGTTGCCTTGAGTGGTAAATACTCAAAAGATAAATACGGAGTTAAATAATGTCAAAAATAACTTTTAGAGGTTACAGAATTAACCTGCGATTTGTTAAGTCTAGCGACAGTTGGCAATTGGAACTTGAAAAAGGTGACTATATTAAGACCTTGAGAGTAGGTCTTAATTTAACTTTATCATCAATTGAAGATCTAGCTTTTAAAGAAATAGACAAGTTAATATTAGAAGAGACAAAAGCCTAGATAAAAAATCACACGGTCACGCCCTCACGGGCGTGGCTATTCAATAGAGGTACCAAACCAAAACCAAAAATCAAAATTTTTATTTTTTTATTTTTTGACGATTTTTTTATTATATGTAACTTAGTTTACCTTAACATTGTACCACAAATAGAAGTACAAAGGCTTCCAACGTTTAGGGGTTTATTTTAAGGGGACCCAAGGGTATAGTGTTTCTAGATGACAAATACAGATTTATTGACCACAGATCAGCTTCGAGAGAGGCTCGAAAAAGTATGGTTGAAACATATAAAATTATGCCAAGACAACTTCTTATATTTTGTAAAGAATGTTTGGCCAGATTTCATTTGCCGTACAGACAAAGATCCAGAGCGTTGGGGACACCACCAACATATTGCTCACGAGTTTACAAAGATAGCTAAAAACAGTAAAGGAAGGCTCATAGTAAATATGCCTCCTAGGCACACTAAATCAGAATTTGCATCAATATATTTTCCTGCTTGGTTTATCGGAAAGTATCCAAAGAAAAAAATTATGCAGGTATCACACAACGCAGAACTTTCAGGAAGGTTCGGTGCGAAGGTAAGAAATTTAATTGACAGTCCAGAGTATAAACAGATCTTTGGAGATGTTAGACTACGAGAAGATAGTAAGGCAAAAGGACGTTGGGAGACCAATCAAGGTGGGGAATATTTTGCAGCGGGTGTAGGCGGTTCTATCACAGGACGAGGGGCGGACTTACTTATTATCGATGATCCACATACAGAACAAGATTCATTATCTGATTCTGCGATGGAGCGTACATACGATTGGTATCTCTCTGGACCAAGACAGCGTTTACAACCGGGAGGCTCGATTGTTTTAGTAATGACAAGATGGGCACAAGATGATTTGACTGGTAGACTTATCAAAGCAGAAACTGAACCTAAAGCAGACA
>Ga0160423_10001501_pt1 | contig 19520 bp, 30 predicted proteins | sample CRUFie14St8metaG_FD_108191 | JGI IMG/M metagenome (GOLD analysis project Ga0160423, IMG submission 108191) | Marine microbial communities from the Costa Rica Dome - CRUD Field 142mm St8 metaG | ecosystem: Environmental > Aquatic > Marine > Oceanic > Photic zone | place: Costa Rica: the Eastern... | reverse complement strand
TTCTGTTGCTAGGTGATTAACCCCGGAAGCCTAATTAGGCTGCCATTGCCATTTCTGGCGCATAATTGTCATTTGCAATTATAAGTTTTGACCAATAACGCAGTCATCCGGTTAACTCCACTTCACTTCTCACACTTGTCGATCCTAGTTCAGGCCCATCATAAACACACCGTGTCCGCCCTACCCGTTGTCCGGAATCAACCTCAGGTAACTGCGATGTGTTTATGGTGGACCTGCTGGGTACTGCCCCCAGGTCCAATATGTGTCCATGTTGTTTCAACATTAACATTTTATTTATACAGTCACTTTGTATCTTTGTCAACCTTTTATTACTAAATATGTCTAATTTTATGATCAAACACAAACATTTAATAGTTAGAGCAGAGTGCAGTAATCCTCCACGATACGAACAAAATATTCTTGATTGGTCATCTAATCTTATCCGTGATATAGGTATGAAAATAATGATGGGTCCTTATGCAAAATATTGTCATATGGAAGGCAACAGAGGTTTGACTTGTGTAACGATTATTGAAACAAGCCATGTAGCAATACATGTTTGGGACGAAGGAAGTCCTGGACTTGTTCAACTTGATGTTTATACTTGCGGTGAATTAGATAAGCAAATTATATTTGATGCGTTAGAAAAATGGGATCCTGTTAAGATTGATTACAAATATCTTGATAGAGAAAAAGGGTTTACTGAACTTTAGTTACTGGCTTCGCATAATCTGAATATTTTATTGCAAACATCGTACCTGCCTTTGAATCCTCAACATCAACATATATATCACAACGACAATACATGTCTCCTGGAAAAGTTTGGCTGTTGCTTCTTACTAAGACAATATTGAATCCTGGCTGATTACATTGTTTCCAAAGTTCTTGTCCAAGTTCTCGCATGACCCACATGTTTTCCATTCTGCTTTTTTTGGCGTGAGTCCATTTGTATTCGCACTGACTTAGAAAGTATCGCATACAATATTTATAAGTTAATGCTTGTTTCCTTAGCCACTTACGTATGGAGTTTTTTTATTTTTGAAAGAAGAATAAAAGTTTTTTTGATTGTGTATCTTACCTAACACTTCTTGTATTTCATTCATTTCTTGTCTAAGTTGAGGGGAAGTTTCACCTTGGGCTATAGCCATTCCTCTGCGTCCTGCTTTTGCCCTAAGTGCATGTTCTATTATTTCAACATCTCTGATTGATAATTTGAAAGTTTCGTTTGGTTTTACCATAAGTCTAAAACCCTTCCATTGCCTGCTATAATTGCAAAACATGTAAGAACATGTAATACAATCCAAAAGGTACGAAAAGCCAGAGCCTTCTTTACATCTGTTTGTGTAATTGGAAGGAACTCCGGCTTATCGTCGTCATTAATGCCTATAGGCATACCAACAGTTCTAGCCCAAAGTTTAAGCCATCGCCGTTGACTGCTCATTACATTGCATTCTTTTTTTCTTGGATTTCTGCTCTACGACCTTTAGTAAGTTTACCAAGATCGCCTAGTGCTTTACGGGCTCTTGTTGCCGCGGCTTTTACACCTTTGTCATCGAATGTTTGTGCTTCTGCAAGATAGTTATTAAATGCTTGCACGATTTGTTCATGTAACGTCATGTTTTCTCCTATGGTTATTGTAGTGCAATGCCAGTAGTCTTTTCGATATACTGCTTGGCTATTCCACTTTCTGTTTTTGCAATACAGGCAACTGAAGTTGCCATTAGATTAAATTTGCCATCTGGTGTTACACTAAACATGAAAGGTGCTAAACCTAATCCTTGTTGTTGTGCAATGATTACCATTGGCTTTAGTAGTGTGAAAGATTTGTCAGTCTCTTCATCGAGTCTAGCAACAATCTCTTCTCCACTGCTGAGTTTGAAAGATAAGGTATCTCCTACCTTGTATGGTGCTTCTATTAACATTAACCGTGTCCTGTTCCGTTAAATCCAGTATCGTCTATGTATTGGACAAACTGTTCATAACCGCCTACGTTTTTACCATATACCTTGATTTGAGGGAACGTTCTTGCTCCCGGGAACTCAGATAAGACAGCATCTCTGTCAAAATCTTTTCCAAGTTCTTTATAGACAAAATCAAACTGTCTTGATTCGCATAGTGCTTTGGCTTTATTGCATGAGGGACAAGCAGGCTTACCCCAAATTTCTATACTCATAAACTGAATCCTTTAAGTGCGTCCTTATCTACATCTTGTTTGATTCCACCAATGATATAAGATTCAACCTCAGTTTCTTGAGGAGCAACTTGCAATCCTGATGAACTCAACCAATGTTGTGTCCAAGGTAATGGGTTAGTGTTAACTGGTGCATCAAATATAGTATCCAATCCCAGTGCCTTTAATCGACGGTTTGCAATGTATTCTACATACTGATGTAGTAGTGTGGCGTTTAAACCAATCATACTTCCGTCTTTGAACAAGTATTCAGCCCAGTCTTTTTCTTCTGCAACGCACTCACGCCATAAATCATAAACATCTTGTTCGCACTCTTTTGCAATCTTAGCCATTTCTGGATCATCTTTGCCTTGTGCCCACAACTTTAATATGTGAGTACTAAGTGCCAAATGTTGTGCTTCATCTCTAGCAATAAGTGAAATAATCTTTGCACTACCTTCCATTAGTTTTAATTCTCCAAAACCAAAGGTACAAGCAAAAGAAACGTAAAAACGTAAACCTTCTAAGATATTTACAGTCTGCATTGCCATGTAAAGTTTTTTCTTAACTTCATACATATTACCTTCATTGCGATATGTAAATGCATCGGCGGCTTCTGTAAATTGATCATAGTGTTTGGTTACGCTTACTGCTCTATCAATAATCTTTTGATCATCAAGAATAGTGTCAAACACTTCTGCTGGATCCGCATAAACATTTTTCATAATGTGTGTATAACTACGACTATGAATTGTTTCGAAGAAGTCCCAAGTAACAATACAACCTTCTAGTTCAGGTAATGATACATGTGGCAAAAATGCTAAACATGGTCCACGTCCTTGTACACTATCAAGTAATGTTTGATACTTAAGGTTAGCAGTAAAAATATGTTTCTGCTCTGGGCGAAAGTTAGCAAAGTCCGCTCTATCTTTTTGTAGACTTACTTCTTCAGGTCTCCAAAAATAACCCAACATTGTTTGATTAAGTTTATCGAACACAGGGAATTTGAATACATCATATCTCTGTGTGTTCTGATCTGCACCAAAAAACATATTCTGTTTGGTGAAGTCTACTTTTTCTTTATTAAAGACAGTCTTTGCCATTTGCTTTCCTCTTTTACTTCTTCTATATAACTATACACTGAATTTACGGAGATGTCAACCTAAATTGCACATGCTTCGCAATATTCTTCGTATTCTTCGTCAGTTCCGTTGAACTCAGTTCGTTCAACAGGTCCCTCTTTAACATTGTCGTGCCAGCCAACTGGGTGAGCAGGCTCGTCAATCATTTCGCTCGGATCAGTTTTATAATCATACGTATTTTGATAGTATGATGTTTTCCATCCTAACTTGTAGGTATTTAGTAAGTCTTGCATCATCTGACTCATTGGAACTTCATTATTTTCAAAATGAGTTGGATTATATGACCAATTACCACTAATTGCTTGATCAAAAAACTTTTGCATCACTGCTACTACTTTAATATACCCATCGTTGCTTGGCATATCCCATAGTAACGTATAATAGTTCTTTAGCGACTGATACTGCGGAACAATCTGCTTAAGAGGCCCTTTTTTGCTTTTCTTAACGGACAAGTATCCTCTAGGCGGTTCGATTCCATTGGTAGCGTTCGACACAACGGAACTGCTCTCTGAAGGCATTTGTGCGGACAATGTGCTGTGCCGTAAACCGTGTTGTCTAATGTCATTGCGTAAAGCAGTCCAATCATATTTTAATTTTACCTTTACTACGTCATCAACTTCTTTCTTGTATGTATCAATAGGAAGTATGCCGTCACTATATTTAGTGTGGTCAAAATATTCACATGCACCTCTTTCTTCTGCAAGTTCATTACTTGCTTTTAACAAGTAATATTGGAATGCTTCAGTAAGTTCATGTACAAGTTTCCATGCTTTAGGATCATCATACTTAACTTTGTTTTTTGCTAGATAATGAGCAAGTCCAATATAACCTACTCCTAAACTACGTCTTGCTTTTGTACTAATTTCTGCCGCTTTGATTGGATAACGTTGGTAATCAATTATTTCTTCTAATGCTCTTACTGCTAGGTCACATAGTTCTTCCAAGTCTTCAAGGTCTTTAATTACACCAACATTGATTGCACTTAATATACATAATGCAATTTCACCTTTGTCGTCATCAATGTGTTGCAAAGGTTTTGTTGGTAGTGTGATCTCTTGGCACAGATTGCTCATGTAAACTGTATCTTTGAACGAACTGTGTGTATTACAATGATCAACATTCATAATGTAGATACGTCCTGTTTCTGCACGTTCTTTAATTAGTGCAGAAAACAAATCCATTGCAGGAATCTTTTTCTTTTTGATACTAGTTTTACGTTCATATGATTCGTAAATTTCTTTAAACTTATCTGCATCTCCAAAGTATGCTTCATACAATCCTGGCACATCATGTGGCGAGAAAAGAGTTATATCTTGTCCTGCTAATAATCTTTCGTACATTGTTTTATTAAGTTGAATAGAATAATCTAGTTTACGCACTCTATTATCTTCAGTACCTTTATTGTTTTTCAACACAAGAATGTCTTCAATCTCTTGATGCCAAAACGGGAAATGCGTAGTAGCACTTCCTCCACGTACACCATTTTGTGTGCAACATCTTACAGTGGCTTCAAACTTTTTTAGGAAAGGTATTATTCCTGTATGTGCAACTTCGCCGCCTCTGATTTTTGCATTGACGCCTCTGATACGTCCTGCGTTGATTCCAATACCTGCTCTTTGTGCCGTGTACCTACCAATCGACATATCGCTTGCGAAGATACTATCAAGGGTATCGTCACTGTCAACAAGGACACACGAAGCAAACTGTCTAATAGGTGTTCTGACACCCGCCATGACTGGCGTTGGGATATTGATTTTAAAAAGTGAGGTCGCATCGTAATATCTCCTTACATAATACATTCTATCTTCTTTTGGATAGTTTGCAAATAGTGTTGCCGCAATCATCATGTACATAAATTGCGGAGTTTCAAAAATTTCTCCTGAACTTCTATCTTGTACTAGATATTTGTCAGCCACTTGACGCAAACCTGCGTAGGTAAAGTTTTCATCACGTTTATGACGAATGTAACTGTCTAATGAATTTATCTCATCTATTGTATATGATTCAAATATAGCAGGATCATACACACCACGCTCTATATTTTTTTCTATCATTTCTTTGAACGGAATATTTTTGTATTCACCAAACACTTGTTTGTTGATACCATAAGATAAAAGACGTGCCGCGGCATATTGATAGTTAGGTGAATCTAAAGTAATTAAATCATTTGCACTTCTAATTAATATTTCTTGTATTTCACTTGTACTCATTCCATCGTAAAATTGCAAGTTTGAATTCATTTCAATTTGACTAGCACTTACTCCTGCTAATCCTTCACAAGCGAACATTACAACCTTGTGTATTTTTTCTATGTTAAGGGGTTCTTTTTTACCTGTTCTTTTTACGATCATGGTACCGTTTGTCATCTGTGTCTCTCCGTTCTCTTTTTTTCATTTCGTGTGGTATTTAGTTAAGGGGTGGCATGTGATGTATCTCTTGCGGTTCTAATGTTTTTAGTGCTTGATCCACATGTACATGCGTTGAGTAGTCAAATCCTAACACTCTATCACCTACCACTAGCAAATAGTAATGTTCTGATTTTTGTAAATTTATACCAATATGTATCTCGAATTTCTCGCTGGAAAACCTATCAGTTAACTGTAAAGAATAGCACATTCCTAGTACTCTGCAAAAATCACAGTACATATTTTCGTTAATAAGTTCCCATGGAGTAGGCCAAGTACTTGGTGTATACGGATCTGTTTGAAGCGATGCCGTTGGAATCTTGTTGTAATAATCAATTACATCTTGCAAAGGATCTTTAGAGTCTTCTAGCCCTTCTCTAAATGCTGACCATTCAGAGAGCCTTTGCTCATAATTTAAATCATCCATTTATTACCGTTTTGATCTTACGTGAAACTTGAAAGTTCCAGCGTCTGTTGCTGTTGCATTACTAACCTTAAGTTCAACTGTATCCTTTGTTGCATCTGCATTTTCATCAACTAAGTTTGCAGTTATTTCAAAATTAGTAATAAGACCTGAAGAGCCTGTAAAATTAAACTCATCTCTTAAAATTATATTATCATTATCATAATCAACACTAATGTAAATTATTCCACTGCGGTGTGCTTGGTATGCAGTACTATGATATACATAATCAATTTCGTAATTTGTATTTGCATCGCCAGGCAATCTAAAATATCTATTTGCTACTGCTTGGAATACAACTTCTAAATTTGATGTTCCGTTCATGTCAAACTGACAACTACCTTCAATAATAGGAGTAAATTTTTGATTAACAATATACTGTTGTTCGAAACTGAGTGCTTCGAAACGTTTGAAGAAATCGTTTGAACTTGTGTTACCAGGTTTTTCAAACTTCATAATTGCATATGCACTGTTTGCTTCTGTACCATTGTTGTTGCCAACACTATTAAATGTATTACCTACACTTGCATTTGCAGTTCCTTCTTTAACCCAAATAGCATTTCTTGCTATTTCATCAAATACACTGTTCTGTACTTTTGTGCCTGTAGGTCCTGCATCTTGTCCTAGTTGTCCTAGTATTGTATTTTCACCAAGTGTTACACCATATGCTGAAGTATCAAATTTACTATTTTTAATTAGTGTATCATTAATATTAAAGTCACTGTGAATACAATGTGTCCAGTTTTTCATTGTAACATCAACAAATGTGTTGTTGTTACTCATAACAGCCGCACTATCACCTACAAGACTAAATGCCTTTTGTGTAGATGGAGCATCACCTGACTGCCAATTTCCTACAACTTTAAGATCGCTAAATTTACTATCTCTAACACTATGCATGTCGAACATTGTTCCTGCTACACTTTGATTGATAGTCATACCATGTATTGTAATATCTTTTGCTTGATTAATAAAACTGTTTGTTGCTATTGCGGCATACGAACCAGGAGTGCTTTCACCATTTACAAATGTAAATCCTTCTGCGGCACTTGTATTAAGAATTGTTTTATCTATTCCTGCTCCAATAATAGTTGCATATGGTGGTAGGTTAATTGTTGCAGTTAATTTGTATGTACCAGGAGATAGTACTAATGAAACTCTACTTGAAGGATTTGTTTTATTTGTATTAATATAAAGTTGATCAATGGCTCTTTGAAATGCTACCGTGTCATCTGTTACACCGTCACCAGTCATTCCAAAATCAGCACCATATACAGTATCGTCTAATCTTGATTGTAAACTTCTTTGAATTGGTTGTGTTGAACTTGCACCTGTTGTGATACCGCTATCATTTCTATATGTATATTGTCCTGCAAGTTGAAAAATGCTATCATGTTCTGTAAGAATTTTTGTGTTACCTACAGCAGGAGCACCTTCGCTAACACTGCCGTTACCTACATAAAATTCTTGACTATCAATTGCCCATCCAAGTTCTCCAGAAGCAAGTTGTGGTATGTTATCCACACCTTTTTTACCTCTTCTAACTTGTATACGACTGATTTGTACTACTGCCATATTCGTCTCCTATTATACATATTTAGCCGTGTTTCTCATAATATGCATAAACCCTGTTCCACCATTCTTGTTCCCACTCCTTAAACTCGTGCGGCCATAGGTCAAATTGTTGATATTCGCCTGCTCTGCTACACATAAAGATATGTCCTTCTTTGATATTAGTATCATATATTTCGTTATGTGCTATAGCATAGGCTGTTAATTGCAAAAAATAGTCTTGTACCCATTCGACTTTTTTAGGCTTGTTTGTTTGTTTGAAGTCCATAATACAATCATTACCTTTGTATTGTCCTACTAGGTCTGTAGTTCCTGCATATAACTTAGGCACATACAGAGCAACTTCACTACCCCATATTTCATTTACATCTTTAAGAGCATTTTCTTTAACTTCTGTAGCCATCATGTGTGCTTGTTTTGCATACGGATTGCTTCCAGGCTGTGGCCATTTGCCAAACTCAACATAATCTTCAAGATACTTATGCATACGGGTACCAACACCAGATGCTTCTGTAACTATTTCTTGTGCTTTAGTTTCGCCTACACGTTTCTTCCAAGCAATAAGATGTGTCTTATCTTTAGTTTGATCTAAGATGCTTGTTACACTTGCTACTGCATTACCGTCAGGGGTGAGGTACTTGCGTTTACCATTAACACTTTTTCTTTCAATAGTTTTGTAATCAAATTTATTTGTTATTAGAGTCATCGGCCTCATCCCAGTCTCGTTGCATAGCAAAAGGATCGCTATAAAAAGGATCCACGTTACTAAAAGGATCGTCTTGGGCCTCTACTGTATGAACTTCAGGTACGTAATGTTTGATCATATTTTCTACACCCATCTTTAGAGTGATTGTTGATCCGGCACAACCTGAACATGCACCACCTAATTCTAAAAGTAAATTTCCGTCTTTGTAATTTAAAAATTCAATATTACCGCCATGACTTGCAACGCCAGGCTTCACATGTGATTCAATTAGTTCTTTGATTTGCTTGATGATTTCCTCATCAGTTCTTGTTGTCATAAAGTATGCTCCTAATTTAAGTTTATTATACTAGAAGTATTCAGTAATGTCAACCTAAATCTGTGGCTCTTTTTGCCATTGAGGAAACAGTTTGATCAGCACTTGGTTCTTTAGCGTTTTGTGGAATATCGTCCATTTCATCGCTTTTAAATGTTAATTTATTCTTATCGAAGTTCTTGATAAGTGCTTTTACTTGCGGATCTCCGTCATATGCCGCTTTGAACACATCATAACTGAATTGGGATTTACCAACATTTTGCATTAGTTGGTCCAACTGATCAAATGTAAATGTTTTTTGGTCTTTGTTACTGAGGACGGTTAAGACCTTTTTCAACACTTCCGTGTCGACGTTCTCAGTTACGACTTTTTTCCGGCTAGTAACGTTCCAATCTTACGAGAGCGTGCCACGCTTTCTCTTGTTTCACGTCCTGCTTCTGCATCACCACCTGTTGCGGCCGCGTCTGCTCCGAAATCATCTGCCGCTTCACCTGTTTCTGGATCTACTGCTGGCTCTTCTGCATCAACTGTTGGCTCCATTGCTGGATCTGCTTCTGGATCTTCAGCACCCATTGCATCTACAGGCTCACCTTCACCTGTTACAATACCTACACCATTTGTTAATGCTTCGCGAGTTGATTCCATTGCAGTGTACATTGCTTCTAGTGCAGGTTTCACTGCATTAGTAAATGCTTCTGATTTTTCTGCACCCATTTCGTCTCTGATAGCATCTGCAAGTTCTAACATTGACTCTGTTTGCATTTCTGCTGTGTCTTCCATCCAACCTGTCACTCTATCTACCATGTCTTTGGAAGCCATTACTAATTCTGCGTTATCTTCTGCACCTTCTTTGATAACTGATTCTTTTAATTCGTCTTTACATTCTTTACATAATGCTTTAAGTTTGTCTTGATCACAGTCTGGATACTTTTTACAAATTTCTGCAACTGTCATTCCATCCTTACAACATTTCATAACTTCTGCTTTGGAAGGCATTTTTCCTTCACCTTCTACAATCGGAGGTGCTTCTTTAATTGCTTGGTTTAGAACATCTAGAAACAATTTTGACTTTTGATAACTTTCGCTTTTGACAGCATCAAAACTTTCGTTTGTTTCAATGTCTTTAAGCATTGTACGTATTTTGTTACGTGCATCTTCTAGTTGAGGTAATGTAAATTTAGATATGTCAATTTTTGTGCCATATCTCTTCGCTAGGCTCTCATTGAGCGTTGCGGCTGTAATAGGTGTTTTTATTTCTCTAATGTTCATTGTTCACTTCCTTGCAGAATTTATTATAGTTATTTATCATTCTAGTTGTATATATAGTCCTCAAGACGACTTCTGCCCTTGTCGATCTTAGTTGTTGCAATGTCTAACCTACATTCTAGCACTTCTTTACGCAATTCATCGTCACTTTTCTTGTAACTATGCTGGAAAAACACTGCATCATTGTAATTTTTCTCTATTTCATGGTCAATACGTAAAACATCTTCTATAATATACTTCTTCCCGTGGGCACAGTTTTTTGCAATAGCAATAGCGGCAGTTTTACTGAAAGTATGGGCAACTTGCTTTTTGCATTTCATATCAAACACAAAATTACCGTTTTTGCTAGTTCTTACTACCATATTGCCAATACGAACACTATTTCCTTTTACATAAGGAAAAGGAATGTTTTCAAGCCCTTGCTCTATTAAGGCTTTTAGTTCACTTATTGAGGGTTTCTTCATTTGCAACTACCAGTATATCCCCGTTATTATACACTTTACTTACTAAACTCTTACGTATAAGACCTTCTAGAATGAACTGTTCTCTTTCATCAAAACTTTCTAGTGGTATTACACCCTTTAATGATTTAAGCAATTTTGCTTCTTCATTATTCATAGCGATAGTAAACTGTTTTATTAACTCGTTTAGTTTCATTTCATACTCTGTAGTTGCTTCTTCAGCATATCAAGTTCGGCTTTTTTAGCCTTAATTTGTTTTTGTGCAACGTCCTTTTGCATTTTTTGCATTTTACGTTGCTGTGCTTGCGCCTTTGGATCTGTAGGATCTGCACCTGGTTGATCTGCCGCCGCTTGCGCCTGTTTTGGTCCAGGTCCAGGTACTACTCCTGTTGCTGGTGTGTCTACCGGAGTTCCTGTATCTCCTTGTGGTAGATTGTCTGTGTTAAACTCTTCTGGATCTTTTCCTTTGTATACGCTTCCTGCTCCCCCACCTTTACCTGCGAGAGCGGCTAGGCCTGCAAGTCCTAATGCTCCTAGTCCTATGCCTTTGCCTATTCCTCCTACTCCTCCAGACTTTTTAGGAAGTACTCCTGCACCTGTTTTTAAACCTGCTCCTGGTGCTGGTTTTGGATTTGGTCTTGCTTGTGGTTTTGGTGCTTGCTGTGGTCTTGGTACTTGTGTTCCTGGTTTACCTGCTTGTGGTGCTGTTGGTGTTTGTCCTGTTCTTGGTGCAGGTGCTACTGGTGATGGTGCTGTTGGTGCTTTACCTGGTCCGCCTGGCATAGGTTGTCCTGGCGCACTAGTTTGTGGTGCTGTGACTGCTGGGTTTTGTGTCTTACCTGTTCTAGGTTGATTTCTACCTTTACTTGAAGCCTTACCATCACGGCTGAATGCATCTTTTCCTTTTTTGATTAAATCTTTTACAACAGGAGATCCACGCTTAATAAGTTCTTTAGCACCTTTCTTGACTACTGGTGCCGCGGCTCTTGCCGCTCCTCTTGCTAAGGCTCCAATTGCTGTGCCTCCTGCGGCCGCTACAGCGGGAAGAATTTCATCTAACTTCTCGCCTTTGTCGTTTTTATTGAACTCATCAAATCTCACGACATTTTCCTTTTACCTGCAAAACGCTTCTTAGGTCTTATGTTGATACGTTTCAAACGTTTACTTGCTGGATTTGCTCTTTTAGTTTTTGCTGTTCTAATTTGTAATCTGTTTGGAGTTTTACGTTTTGTTTTCTTAAGTGTTATCTTTGCTTTTTGATTCAATGGCTTGTTACATGTTGCCGCTCTTGCAACAATACGACCTTTACGCACTCCACTTGTGCAACGATACTTACGTACTTGCTTGCCTCCTGAACGACTCCAAATAGTTCTTACTGCTTCATTTTGAACTAGTTCACCGTCGGGCATTACTTGCCAACCATCTGGTATAGGTTTACACATTTGATCATCATTACAAAAATATTCTCCATCTTTGCAACTATCTTTATTTTCAATTGTGAAAACTTCTCTAAGTAACATTAGCGTCTCGCTTTGTTCATTGCCTTAATTCTTCTACTTACTGGATTGATACGCTTTGTTCTTCTTGACTTTCTTGCTATACGAGCACCTAGTCTTGCTTGTGTACGCTTCAATGTATAACGTGCCTTCATGTTAATAGGCTTAAAACATGCACTAGGAGATGCTACAATTCGTCCATGACGAGTACCGCCGGAGCATCTATACTTACGTACTGCTTTGTTGCCCCTGCGTCCCCATATTTGTTTTTCAACTAATTCATCAGATACGGGTTCAGTAATGAGTTCTCTTAAGTTCATACTGTATTTATGTTTAGGAAAGGTTTAGTAAAATAACTACGATTGTAGATAACAAGCCTGCAACAATAGTGCCGCTTGCGCCAATTATTACTTTAGTCATTGATTGCTGACCACGTGTAATATCATCATGGATATGTGAAACCTTTTTCTCAATTTTGTCTAGTCTACCTTCAAGACTTTTATATCTTTGCTCGCACAAGTCTACATGTGCTTCTAGGTTTTCACGTTCTAAGGCAGTTGCCATTTTTTCTTCTCCATTCATCCCTTGCTCAAAGGGTATTAGTAAACTCTAAGTTAGCCTAATATGCCTGTATAATGTTTTTTATGGATTGCCTTATATAATGTATTTATCATCTTCTTCTATAAATTTAAATAATATATTACATTTTTTGGGGTCTGATGTGCAGAATAACGCATCTTCCATATTAGCACTTTCGTTAAGGTTTTTAACAATAGGAACCATATCAAAATCTGTTCTCATCATGTCTTCACTAGTTGATTGGTCTTGTTCAACAGTGATCACGCAATGCCATACGTTTAAATTTTTGTTTGCAAAATTACTACCAAAACCTGTTGCTTTTTGCTTCTTGAATGTTGGATTTGAAACTTCTACGTTGGTTCTAAGACCAAGCGTTTGCATCATACTCATATAGTTTTGTTGTTGGCCATATGCTAGTTTATCCTCACCTCTACGTGCATTTGTTTTGGTAATATCAACTAGGGTGTATAAATCAAATCGTTCCATGCTAATACTTATCGGCCACAAAAAAAGGCCCAGTAAAAACTGAGCCTTTTAATGTTAAAGTTATTAAACTTATAACAACTATTAAGTTGCTACAAATCCGTCTAAATCTCTTTCAGTTACTGTTGCACTTGAAAGATCAACACCGTCTACTGTACCCATGTTCTGTAAGCGAACTTGCATTGAAGCCGCTGTTTGACCATGTCCGTGTACGATTGCAAAGATTTTACCTGCTGTACCTGTTGACTTGTACATAAGTGGTGAAAACTCACCAACGATTTGAGCCAATGCTCCATCGATTCCGTCTTTTGCACTTAGATCTACAATCGCGTCGATTTCAACTGCGATTTGGTCTGCTGTTTTGTATTGGACGCCGTGATCACGACCGTCTTGATTTACTCTTGCTACTGCTGACATTTTATTCTCCTATTTTCTCTAATGTCCAATTTCGTTTACTCTAACGAAGTTGTTATATGTATTTACCAAATAGAAGGAAAATAGCCTATTTACGGCTCATTTTTGCTCTCTGATGCAGTGCTCTTAGTAGATTTATGTATGCAGGACCCGCTTTTACGATATCATCCAGCATTTTTATGGCAGGAACATAGCCTTGTACAAATTGTCCTGGTACACTTTTACCTTGTTTTGCTAGGTTTAAGAAGTTTTTAGTACGCATTAAATTGTTAGTGCCCACTACATATCTATATAAACTTAAATCACGTGCATCTGTAGTAATATCAGGAACACTTACTGTAGGCTCGTTATCTACTACTCTTGCAGTTTCTAAATCGTTTGTTGCCGCTAATTTACTTAAATCATCTACAAGATCACTTGTTCTAAGTTTTGCTCTTGCGGCGATAAGCAATCTAGTAATTGTATCTTGTTTGTCCTTTGTGCTAAGGGCTCTGTATCTTGTTAGGTTTCTTCTTACAATTTTATAGTCTGTGTTTCTAATATTCAACGCACCTTCTAACCTGATAAGGAAGGCAGAAGTTTGTGTATATACGCCGCCACTTGCAAGACTTTTAAGCCATCCGTTGAGTTGCATCATAGGCAAGTTTGTTCTTTGCCTCATTGCTTTTGCCGCTCCTGGATCTTTTAATTTTTCCATAGCATCGTCATCGCCATTAACAAAGTATGCAAAGTTATACAAATCTGTACCATTCATTCTGTATGCTTTGAAAGTATCATATCCTGTAGTCCGTCTAGCATATTCATTTGCTGTTCGTCTAAAGAAAGAATACTGCGATAATGCTTCTAACACTAAAACACTTAGGTATAAACGTTCGCAACAATCTGTATAGGAAAGGCTTTTTATATTTCCTTTACTACGTGTGAGTCTTGCTTCATGTATATCTTTAATGAATGCAAAAGGCTTATCTACTGAAGTGTCATTAAGACTATGACCGCCTTCCATAGTTGCCCATTCAGTTGCTGTGAACTTTTCGGCCATTAATATTATTCTTCTTCTGGTTGCTCTGGCTCAGGGTCTTTTACACCTGCTCCTGGTTTTACGTCTGCGTTTTTGACTTTTGCAATTATTTTCTTAGCCATTTCAACATCGACCATTGCATCTTTCAATGCCGCTCCTGGTGTTTTTGGTCCAAATGCTGAACCTAGTTTACCAAATGCTGATCCAAGTGCCGCCGCTTTATTGAACTCTTCATCTTCCCATTCAATTCCACTTCCTGGTTCTAATGCTGAAGCAATTTTTTGCCCCATTCTCACATACGGCATAAGTTTTGGATCTACATCGTATGGTCCTTCTAATAAGTCTGTTATTTTCATTTTGTTTTCCTTATCTTTCTACTGCTCTGTTTGCGGCAGAGAATGTTTTACGTGGTACTAATTTGATATCGCCACCAGGGTGTGCTAACACATACCCTTCACCACCTGGCTTATCACCTATTGACTGTTTGACATCTCCGCCTTGTCTATCAAACTTATCAATAATATCGTCCTTTGCTTTTTGTATTGCAGTTACAACGTTCCACATTGCTTTAAAATGTGCCATATGCTCTTTTATATATGCTAAAACGTTTGCTTTCTTCTTTTCACTGATCTTTGCTGTCTGCAACCATTTAGCAAAGTCTCCGCCTAAGTTATCTAATCCTGTATCAACCTTACTGTTGATGTAAGCATAAAATAATTTAGGCAAATCTGTTAATTGTTTTGCTCTAAGACTAGGCACGTCAAGCATTGCATCTAGTCCTTGTGCATTTTGTTTTACTATTGCTTCTGTTTTATCTAATACTGCTGTATCTACTTCAACTGGTGCTACTGTTGTTACACTAGGAACTACAAATACATCATTACCTTGGAATATGTCTTTGTTTTTAAATGGACCTTCTGTACCTTCTGCATCAACTTCTCTGTGTATTACAATACCTGTTGTGCTTTTGCCTATACGTTTACCTAAGTCGCTTTTAACATCAATGTTATATGTGACTGTTTGTGGTTTAAATGTATAGTGTCCGTCTTTGATATCAGGTGTGTTATAATATAAAAGATCACCTTTGAAGAATCCTCTATAATCTTTTGGCACTGCCTTTTCATACATTGGAAATATTGTTGCCATTTTATCTGCAAAGGCTATACGGCCCGGATCATCTCTGAGTTTGCCACCTGAACGACCGAGCAACTCGCTTTTAATTTCATCTGGACTTTTGGCTCTTCCGACTCCACCTTTCTTTCCAAACCCGCTCTTGTCTGTGAATATAAACTCTCCATTTTCATCGCGGCCAAAAATGAGTGCGGGAGATCCGTCCCATTTAAGTGTGACATTCTTATGGTCTCCTCCTGCCATTGAACGTAAAGAATCAATTACACGCATTGCTCCTTTACTACCTTGAAAAAATATTATATCTTCTGCATGTTGAATACGTGCATCTGCTTCATTAAGGCTTTCGCCTACAAGTTTACCTCTTGCTGGGTGCGGAGTTTCATTCCCGCCAGGCTTGCTTTTTTTCTTAAAAGCATCTTTGCCTTTAAGTTGTCCTGCTTTGCCTTTTTTGTAATCTCTAAATTCTACGTAACGCATCTATTATCTCGTTGCTTTCTTGTTGAATTTTCTTTTTCATCCAAGCACTGTTTGGATCTGCTTCGTACTTGTCTACAATTTCTTTTGCTTGTGGCATCTTTGCTAAAATACTTTCAACTGAACCTAAATCTTTTGCAGTTGCGTTTGCACCTATTAATTGTTTTGCAATATTGTCTAAGTCATTACTTACAAGTTCATTAGTATCTCTATTAACTAATCCTTTATAAGGGCTCCACTTGAATCCTTTTTCTTTTGCTAGGTCTGCTATCATTATTTGTTTGTGTACACCTTTGTATGGAGAACCTTTAGGTAAATCATGCACATGAAACTTACTTGCAGTTTCACCATTATCAACAACCATTATATCAACTTGTTGTGGTGTGTCTCCTACAGTAGTTTTTACATGTACAATTTGTCCTGTTTTCTTTGTATCAAAGCCTGCTTGTTGAAACATTTTTTCTAGTTCTGCCTTAGCAGTTTTTACATCTGGTGCATTAAACTTTTTAATTAATTGTCCTGCATCTGCTATCATATCTAAATCACCACTCATCTTTCCTGGAGTTGGTGTTGCACCTGATCCTATTGGTAATGCTTTTACGCCAGTCTTAGACATGACACCATTTATTTGTTTCATCATACTAGGAATTAATTTTTGATCAAAATCTGCTGTGCCTGGAAAAATATTTCCACCTTCTAATATAATACTTTCCTTAACATAATATCTTGCTTTGTCTGGTAACTTGTTGTAAATTAAAGCACCTTGTTTGCCTGGTATTGGCTGTGAACCGTTGTTAGGTACCCATAAATCTTTTTCTTTTGCATATGTATAACCAACTTCATCTTTAGTAAATCCTGCTACAGAAGGAATTTTGTTTGGATCAATCTTATCACTTCTGCTCTGCACTTGCTTGTTTTTAGGATCTACTTTCTTAGTAACCATCCTTGTTTTTTTGACAGTCTTTTTCTTCTTGTCAATTGATGGTTTTTCGTCCGGACCTCTTGTACCAACTACGCCCTGCATAGTTTGTATTGCTTTCATAGGAAAACTACCACGTACCCAATCGTCTGCTTTCTTTACCCAAGAGTCTGAATCTTTGCCAGTACTTTTTGATGCTTTTTTAGGGGCTTCGTTTAGTAAATCATTTATCTTCATTTTTTGATTCCATAACTTTTGACATTACTCTTTTAAACTTGCGTGGGTCTCCTGTCCTAATGCTATTCAAAAACCTACGTTCTAGTTCGTTTGCAGTAGCATCGTCATAAGTTTCTGCAATTCTATTCAAAAGATTTATAGCACTCTCAATAATATTATTGCCTGTTGCTTCTATCAAGTGATCATTATGCTTACGTGAACGCCCAACTGTGTTCAATTCTTGCAATATGCTTCTAGTACGTTTTTTCATTGGCTACTCCGATACAGTATTTAGCGTTAGAATAAATAGTTTTGTAAACTTAGGAGATGGGCATATGTCAATTGATAAACTGAATTTCAAAGAGAGATCCTTATTATTTGCTAAACTTTCTAGTATTTCTTATAGTAACATAAAAGAAGCAAAAGGTCAAGCAAAGAAATTAGGGTTTACTACTGTGGAATTCTATGATAAAGATGGGGCGCAAGCATATCGTTTTATGAATAAAACAGATATAGTGATTGCATGTCGCGGTACACAACCGAACGAATTTAATGATATTAAAGCAGATTTGAAAGCATTACCTGTAATGGCTGAAACTGTAAGCAGAGTACATAGAGGATTCAAAGCAGAAGTAGATGAACTATGGCCTATGGTGCAAGAAGATATCCAACGTAAAGCAAATCTAAATAAGAAATTGTGGTTTTGTGGACACAGTTTAGGTGCGGCTATGGCTACTATAATGTCATCACGTTGCAAACACAATGTTGATTTGAACAATCCAATCGAACTATACACTTATGGTTCACCAAGAGTGGGTTGGAGAGGGTATTGTAATAGTTTACATATCACACATCATAGATGGGTAAACAACAATGATATTGTTTGTAGAGTACCACTAGCAATAATGGGATATGTACATCATGGCGAAGAACATTATCTCAATGCATATGGAAAATATAGAAAACCAACTGCTTGGCAAAGATTTAAAGATCGTTGGCGTGGTATGTGGATGGGAATCAAAAAGGGTAAGATAGATAACTTTGGTGATCATTCAATGACTGATTACATTAAGCATATTTCTAAATTATAAACTTCCTATATAGGCGGCGGTGTCGGCCATACGACAACTGAATGCCCATTCGTTATCATACCAGCCTAATACTCGGCCCATATGCTTATCAATTACTTGTGTTTGATCTGCGGCGATAATACAACTTTCAGCAGTATGATTGTAGTCTATACTTACAAGTGGTTGTCTTTCATAACCTAACACGCCATTCATAAAAAGACTTGCATAAGTTTCAAATGCTTCATTAACTTCTTCTTTTGTTAATTCGGTTTCTGATTGGAATGTAAAATCTACACAACTTACGTTTGCAGTAGGAACTCTTATTGCACTGCCTGTCAACTTGCCTTCTAATTCTGGAATTATTTTACCTATGTTTTTAGTTGCACCTGTGCTGGTAGGTATCATGCTCATGCCTGCTGTTCTTGCACGATAAGGATCTTTATGTCTACGATCAACTGTGCTTTGATCTCCTGTATAAGAATGAACCGTTGTCATTACACCTCTCTTGATGCCAAACTCTTTGTGTAACACCATTACCATTGGTGCAAGACAGTTTGTTGTGCAACTTGCATTACTAATAATTTTATGGTCCGATGTAAGTTCGTGATGGTTAACTCCATAGACTGATGTGAAGTCTACGTCTTTAGCAGGAGCACTTATTAAAACTCTAGTTGCTCCGTTTACAATATGTGCATACGCCCTACGATCATTAAATGCTCCTGTACATTCTAGTACAACATCACAACCTTCCCAATTAAGTTCGTTGATATCTCTAGTGTGACTCCACCGTACTTTGTCGTCTAGTTTACCTTGCCATCTTCCGTGAATACTATCATAATGTAAAAGATGACTATTTGAATCATAGTCACCTGTAGCATTTATTTTAATAAGTTCTAAATCTTTTCTTTCATCTAGGATGTGTCGTGCAACGCATCTACCTATCCTACCGAAGCCGTTTATCCCAACACGTACCATTTAGACAAACAAACTACTAACAGACTCTTCGTTAGTTACTCGTCTAATGGCTTCGCCAAATAGTGGTGCTACACTTACTTGTCTAGTTTTTTTGCAATTCTTAGGGCAACGGTTGGGTATAGAGTTTGTTACAACTAATTCGTCTAGCACTGACTTCTCAACCTTTTGGCATGCTTCGTTTGATAGAACTCCATGTGTGATGTATGCACGAACACTCAAAGCACCTGCATCCATAATTGCTTGTGCG